>Ga0265780_10008310_pt1 | contig 12618 bp, 14 predicted proteins | sample P1T30metagenome_FD_192432 | JGI IMG/M metagenome (GOLD analysis project Ga0265780, IMG submission 192432) | Plant litter microbial communities from East Loma Ridge, Irvine, California - P1 T30 | ecosystem: Environmental > Terrestrial > Plant litter > Unclassified | place: USA: California...
CTCGACCGACTGGTGGGGGAGGCGCTTGCCGCCAATACCGACATTCGCGTCGCGGTGGCGCGGCTCGATGCGGCGCGCGCGTCGCTGCGGGGTGCGCGCAACGACCGGCTGCCGCAGACGCAGTTGAGCGCGCAGCCGGGCTACGGGCGCCTGCCGGCGATCCAGCGCGGCTTCGGCGCCGCCGGGGAGACCGAGCAGATCGATGTCGGTCTCGACGTGTCCTACGAACTCGATCTCGCCGGCCGCGTGCGCCGCAATATCGAGGCGGCGCGCGGCGACGTAAGCGCGGCGGCGGCGGATGCTGATGCGGTGCGCGTGTCGATCGTCGCGCAGACGATCCGCGCCTATGTCGATGCCGCCGGGGCCGCGGAGCGGCTGGCGGTGGCGAAGCGCGTGGTCGCGCTGCTCGACCGTTCGGTGACGCTTACGGGCAAGCGTTTCGACGCCGGCCGTGCCGAGCGGCTCGACGTGATCCGCATCCAGACGCTGCGCGATCAACGCGCTGCTTTGGTGCCGCAGATCGAAGGCGAGCGGCAATCGGAGTTGTTCCGGCTGGCGACGCTAACCGGCCATGCGCCGCAGGAACTGGCTACCGATGCTGGCTTGCGCGCCGATCCGCCCCGGCTCGACCAACCGATCCCGGTCGGCGACGGCCAGACGCTGCTCGCGCGCCGCCCCGACGTGCGCGCCGCCGAGCGCAGGCTGGCGGCGGCGACCGCGCGGATCGGCGTGGCGACGGCGGACCTTTACCCGCGCATTTCGCTGGGCGGATCGGTCGGGTCGACGGGGACGAGTTTCAGCGACATCTTCGGCGGCGGGCCGTTCCGTTGGCTGGTGGGATCGCTCATCAATTGGTCGTTCCCCAACACCGGCGCCGCGCGTGCGCGGATCGCGGGGGCAGAGGCAGACACGCGCGGCGCGCTCGCCAATTTCGACGGTACCGTGCTGACCGCGCTGGAGGAAACCGAGTCCGCGCTGTCGACCTATGCGCGCGAGATCGACCGTCGGCAGGCGCTGGTCGCGGCGCGCGACGGCGCGGCGCGGGCGGCGAAGATCAGCGAGGCACGCCAGCGCGAAGGCACGATCGACTTCCTGACGGTGCTGGATGCGCAACGCACGTTCGCCGACGCGGACGCCGATCTGGCGACCGCGGACGTGCGCATTGCGGACGCGCAGGTCGATCTGTTCCGGTCGCTGGGGGGTGGCTGGTCAGCGCCGGCGTCGGCGGCCGCAAATGGCAGCGGCGATCACGCCGGGGGCTAAGCCGCGGCGCGGCGTTGCATGTTCGCTTCGATCGGTCGGGTCGGCGTGTGCTCCGGCTCGACCCCGCAGCGGCCTAGAACCAAAGACGCGCGGCACCGAGGATCACCGCCCAGAGGACCAGGCTGAACGGCAGCGCCAGCACGATGCCGGCCACCGGGCCGCGCGGCTTTGCCGTGTCGGCACCGAAAGCATGACCAGCATTGGACGCGTCCGCAGCATTTATTTCGTGAGCGGCGACAATCGGTCCCTGGAACATCTCGTATCTCCTTGCGGCCGGTATAAGCGAGGGGCGTAACGAATTGGTATCCGGCGGGAGCCCTTACGAGTTTCTACGTAGTCATGCTTCATGCAGCGCCTTGTGCCGTTACGAACAGCCAACTGCGCAGCGCACTGGCGAGGTTGGGCGGATCGTCGGCGGTGATCCGCACGGCGTCGATCTCGGCGATCAGCGCGCTCAGTGGCAGAGCGTGATCGCGCGCCGCCTGTTCGAGCGCTTGCCAGAACACGGGTTCGAGGCTGATCGACGTGGGATGCCCGGCGATCGTCACCGATCGTTTTACCGGGCCGGCGAACCCGCCCGGCGGCTCAGCGATCATGCATCCGCTCTCACGGCGTATCGAACAACGCCGCAAGCTGTTCGATGATCGTGCCGCCGAGCTGCTCGGCATCCATGATCGTCACCGCCCGCGCGTAATAACGCGTCACGTCATGGCCGATGCCGATCGCGACCAGTTCGACCGGCGAGCGACTCTCGATCCAGCCGATCACCTGCCGCAGATGCCGTTCGAGGAAGCTGCCGGAATTGACGCTGAGCGTGGAATCGTCGACCGGCGCACCGTCCGAGATCACCATCAGGATCTTGCGTTCCTCACGCCGCGCGATCAGCCGCGAGTGCGCCCAAAGCAGCGCCTCGCCGTCGATATTCTCTTTCAGCAGCCCCTCGCGCATCATCAGCCCGAGATTGGGCTTGGCGCGCCGCCACGGCTCGTCCGCCTGTTTGTAAACGATGTGGCGAATGTCGTTGAGCCGCCCCGGCTGCGTCGGCCGCCCGGCGGCAAGCCACGCCTCACGGCTTTGCCCGCCCTTCCAGGCGCGGGTGGTGAAACCGAGGATCTCGGTCTTGACGCCGCACCGCTCCAGCGTGCGCGCGAGGATGTCCGCGCTGATCGCCGCGATTGAGATCGGCCGGCCGCGCATCGAGCCGCTATTGTCGATCAGCAGCGTGACGACGGTGTCTCGGAACTCGGTTTCGCGCTCGATCTTGTAGCTCAAGGACAGCATCGGATTGACGACAATCCGCGCCAGTCGTGCCGCGTCGAGGATGCCCTCCTCCTGATCGAAGTCCCAACTGCGGCTCTGCTGCGCCATCAGCCGGCGTTGCAGGCGGTTGGCGAGCTTGGTTACCGCGCCTTGCAGATGGACGAGCTGCTGGTCGAGGTAGGCGCGCAGGCGGATCAGCTCGTCGGCGTCGCACAGATCGGTGGCGGCGACGACCTCGTCGAACTTCGTGGTCCACGCCTTGTATTCGAACTGCGGCGGGAGATCGGACATCGGGCGATTTGGGCGAGTCGGCAACATGCCTTCCTCGCCGTCGTCGCCGGGTTCGCCCTCGCCGTCATCGAACTGCTGGTCGTCGCGGTCTTCGCCTTCGCCGTCCTGCTGGTCGCTATCGCTTTCCGAGCCGCGCGCCTCGATCTCGCCTTCGCCCTGCTCGCTTTCGGAGTCCCCTTCGTCGGTGTCGTCGGTCTGTTCCTGCTCGTCGGTGCCTTCGTCCTCGGAGCCGCCCTCGTCGGTCTCCTCCGGCACCAGTTCGCCCTCGACGAGATCGAGGTCCTGCAACAGCCGCGTCGTGAGACCGGCGAACGCACGCTGGTCATCGATCGCGAGCGCGAGTGCGTCGAGATTGCCGCCGGCATTGCGTTCGATCCAGTCGCGCACCAGCGCGAGGCCGGGGGCGGCGGCGGCGGGGGCCTGCTCGCCGCTCAGCCGTTCGCGCACGATCAGCCCAAGCGCGGTCGACAGCGGCACCTCGTCGCGGTTGCGCGCACGGGTGATCGGGTCGGTACGCAACTTGGCGTCGAGCGCCGTAGCGAGATTGCCGCTGATCCCGGCATAGCCGCGCGCGCCGAGCGCCTCGACGCGGGCCGACTCGACCGCATCGAACACCGCGCGTGCCACCGCCTCCGCCGGTGCGCCCCGGTCGTGCAGCTTGGCGTCGTGGTGGCGCAGACGCAGCGCAAAGCCGTCGGCGAACCCGCGCGCCTCCGCCACCTGCGCGGCCGGAAGGTTGCGCGCCGGCATCGGCACCTTGATGTGCTTGCCCGACTGCGCCGGCGCATCGGCGGTGAAGCCAAGCTCCACCTCCGGCTCGCGCGACAAGGCACGCGCGGTGCCGCCGAGTACGGTCTTGAAGCGGTCGAGCGGGGTTTCGGTGGCCATCTGCTGTCCGGTTACGCCTTCGCCACCACGCTTTCGGGCAAGTCCTTGCCGAACACGCGCTGGTAATATTCCGCCACCAGCGGCCGTTCCGCCTCGTCGCACTTGTTGAGGAACGACAGCCGGAACGCGAAGCCGACGTCGCCGAAGATCAGCGTGTTCTGTGCCCAGGTGATGACAGTGCGCGGGCTCATCACGGTCGAGATGTCGCCGTTCATGAAGCCGCGACGGGTGAGGTCCGCGACCTTGACCATCTGCTCGACGGTCTGCTTGCCCTCGGGCTTGTCGTATTCGCCGGACTTGGCCAGCACGATCCGCGCCTCGACTGCGGCGGGCAGATAGTTCAGCGTGACGACGATGTTCCAGCGGTCCATCTGGCCTTGGTTGATCTGCTGCGTGCCGTGATACAGCCCGCTGGTATCGCCAAGGCCGATCGTGTTGGCGGTGGCGAACAGGCGGAACCACGGGGACGGGCGGATCACGCGATTCTGGTCGAGCAGGGTCAGCTTGCCCTCGGTCTCCAGCACGCGCTGGATCACGAACATCACGTCCGGGCGGCCGGCGTCATATTCGTCGAACACCAGGGCGGTCGGCGTCTGGAGCGCCCAGGGGAGCAGCCCCTCGCGGAACTCGGTGACCTGCTGGCCGTCCTTGAGCACGATCGCGTCGCGACCGACCAGATCGATGCGGCTGATATGCGCGTCGAGGTTGATGCGGATGCACGGCCAGTTCAGCCGCGCCGCGACCTGTTCGATATGGCTCGACTTGCCGGTGCCGTGATAGCCCTGCACCATCACGCGGCGGTTGTGCGCGAAGCCGGCGCAGATCGCGATCGTGGTGTCCTTGTCGAATACATAGGCGGGGTCGAGATCGGGCACGCGCTCGTCCGCTTCGCTGAACGCGGGCACCTCCATGTCCGAATCGATGCCGAACAGGTCGCGGACCTTGGCCATGCGATCGGGCGCATCGAGGATCGTCGTCTCGCGGCTGTCGGGCTGGGTATTGGAGAGATCGGTCATGGGTCTTGCGTACCGTGTTAAGAGCTGTCGCGAAGCCCCTAACGCATCGCGCGCGCAAACGGCACTTCGCTTTGTTCACTGCGAACGATAATGTGGCGCGTCAAGCGCTAGTCGTGATGCTTGGCGACGGATCGTGCGCGGCACGCGCGGACGGTATCGATTACAAAGGAACCTGATACAGCACGGGAGAGAGACGATGCCGACGCCTTACGGACTGCCAATCTGGTACGAACTCATCACCACCGATGCCGAGGCCGCCAAGGCCTTTTACGGGAACATCGTTGGCTGGACGGGATCGGTGTTCCCGATGCCCGATGGCGGCATGCCGTATCACATCTGGCAGGCGGACGGCACCGGCATCGGCGGCATGATCGAGACCGAGCGTTCGCCGACCGGCGGCCCGGTGTGGCTCGCCTATTTCCACGTCGGCGATGTCGATGCCAAGGCGGCGGACAATGGGCAGGCGGGCGGCAAGGCGCATCTCGAGCCGACCGATCTGCCCGGCATCGGCCGCATCGCCTTGCTGGAGGACCCGCAAGGCGTGGTCTTCTACGTGATGACGCCCGATCCCGCGATGGGCGATACCGGCACGACCAGCTTCTCGCCCGATCTGCCGATGCGATGCGCGTGGAACGAGCTGACCGCGCTCGATACGGCGACGGCGCCGCCCTTTTACGAGAGCCTGCTCGGCCTCACCTCGACCGAGGCTATGCCGATGGGCGCAATGGGGGACTACAGCTTCCTCGATGTCGGAGCCGTGCGGATCGGTGCGATGATGAACCGGATGGCGCCCGAACAGCCACTGAGATGGACCTTCTACTTCCGCGTGCCCGATGTCGATGCGGCGGCGGAGCAGGTCGCGGCGGGCGGCGGCACCATCGTCATGGGCCCGATGGATGTGCCCGGTGGCGAGCGCATCGTGGTCGCGGTCGATCCGCAGGGCGCTTCGGTCGGCTTTGTCTCGGGCGTACGGGCATGAGCAAGATCGCGACGTGCCTGTGGTACGACGGCAAGGCCGAGGAAGCGGCGCATTTCTATGCGAGCGTGTTCCCGGATTCGGCGGTGACGGCGGTGCACCGCACGCCGGCCGATTACCCGGCGGGCAAAGTCGGCGACGTCCTCACGGTCGAGTTCACCGTCTGCGGACAGGCGTTCCTCGGGCTGAACGGGGGTGGCGGGCATCCGTTCAGCGAGGCGATCTCGTTCCAGATTTTCACCGAGGATCAGGCCGAAACCGATCGCTACTGGGAGGCTATCGTCGGCAACGGCGGTGCGGAGAGCGCCTGCAGCTGGTGCCGCGACCGCTACGGCGTGTCTTGGCAGATCGTGCCGCGCGCGCTGATGGCGGCGCTTGCCGATCCGGACCGTGCCGCCGCCGGCCGTGCGATGGCGGCGATGATGACGATGCGCAAGATCGATATCGCCGCGATCGAAGCGGCGCAAAGGAGGCCGACATGAGCGAGCTGCACGAACTGTCGGTCACGCGGGTGATCGACGCGCCGGTCGCGACGGTGTGGAAGATCGCGACCGAGCGGCTGGCGGAATGGTGGTGCCCGAAGCCGTGGACGACCGAGATCGTCGAACTGGATTGGCGGGCCGGTGGCCGCTCCGCGATGGTGATGCACGGCCCTGGAGGCGAGGCGCACCGCCAAGAAGGCGTCTTCCTGGAGGTAGTGCGGGGCGAGCGCTTCGTCTTCACCGATGCATATTCGGCCGGTTGGGTGCCGCAGACGCCGTTCATGACCGGGCTGTTCACGTTCGCCGACGAGGTCGGCAAGACCCGCTACACCGCGAGTGCGCGACACTGGAGCGATGCGGCCAAGGCGCAGCACGCGGAGATGGGGTTTGAGGCGGGCTGGAGCGCGGTGGCGGGGCAACTTGCCGTGTTGGCCGAGGCGGGGGCTGCAAACCCCTAATCTGCTACCTTCCCCGGCGAAGGCCGGGAAGGCTGAAGAGGCGGAGGGATCACGCGAACGCGGCGGCACCCTTCAGCTGCGTGTAGGCCGCGATCACCTCTTGCAGCTTGCTCTCGAAGCTACGGTCGCCGCCGTTGCGATCGGGGTGATAGCGGCGCACCAGCTCGGCATAGCGCTGACGCAGGCCGCGCCGGTCGACGTCGGTCGGCAGCTCCAGCACCTTCAGCGAGCGGCGGTCCTGATCGGACAGAAATCGCCCGTCCTTGCGCTCCTCTGCCGCCGCCGTGCGTTGGCGGAAGCGCGCGCCGATCGCGTCGAGCGGATCGGTGAAGTCGGCCCATTTCGGCGGCCGGTCCGCCCCGCCGGTGCCGGTGAAAGCGCGCGTCTCGCGCTCCCAGCCGGCATAGGGGCGCTGCGCGTCGTGGATCTCGTCCACGCTCATGCCAGCGAAGAAGTTGTAGCGGGCATTGAACGCGCGGACATGATCGAGGCAGAACCAGCGATACGGGCGCGGGCCCTCGAAATCGTTGCGCGGCCCTTCGGCAGGCGCGCGGAACTCGCCGGGCAGGTTGCAGCCCGGTTCGTCGCACATCCGCGCGCTCCCCTCCACGCGGCCGTGGAAGCGGATACCCGGTCGGTCTTTCTTTTCGGTCTGGCGGGCCACGCCGGCTCCCTGAAACGGTGAAACGGACTATATAGGCGCGATGAACACGCTCGCCACCGGCTCCGTCGCGGATCAGATCGCCGCCCGTCTCACCGCCGCGCTTGCGCCGTCGCTGCTGGAGGTGGTCAACGACAGCCATCACCACGCCGGGCACATGGGCGACGACCGATCGGGCGAATCGCACTTCACCGTCGTCGTGGAAAGCGCGGCCTTTGTCGGCCTTTCGCGCGTTCAGCGGCAGCGGCTCGTCAACCAGGCGCTGGCAGAGCTGCTCGCCGAGCGTATCCACGCGCTGGCGATCAAGGCGCGGGCACCGGGAGAATGAGATGACATACACGCTCTGGTACTGGCCCGGCCTGCAAGGGCGCGGCGAGTTCGTGCGGCTCGCGATGGAGGCGGGCGGCATCGCCTACACCGATCGCGCCCGCGCGGACGGCGCCGAGGCGTTGCTGGCGAACCTCGAAAGCTTGAGCGGGCGAGGGGCGTTCGCGCCGCCCTACCTCGAGAGCGAGGACGGCGTGGTGTCGCAGGTGGCGAACATCCTCGCCTATCTTGGCGAGAAGCACGGCATCGCACCCGCCGCGCTGGCCGATCGCCAGTGGCTGAATGCGGTGCAACTCACGGTCGCCGATCTCGTCGCGGAGGTGCACAACGTCCACCATCCGGTCGCGATGATGGAATATTACGAGGACCAGAAGGCGGAGGCCGCCCGCGCCGCCAAGCAGTTCCGCGCGGAGCGGATGCCCAAGTTCCTCGGCTATTTCGAACAGGCGCTCGCCGCCAACCAGGGCGACTGGCTGATGGGCGCGGCGTGGAGCTACGGCGACAGCTCGCTGTTCCAGATCGTCGAAGGCTTGCGGTACATGTTCCCCAAGCGGATGGCGGCGATCGAAGGCGATTACCCCGCGCTGATCGCGCTGCATGACCGCGTTGCCGCGCTGGACGGCATCGTGCCATATCTCGCCAGCGACCGGCGCATCGCGTTCAACACCGACGGCATCTTCCGCCACTATCCCGAACTGGACGCGGCATGAGCGAACGCGCCGCACGCCCCGCCGCGCGCATCCTGCTGCTCGATGGGGCAGGGCGCATCCTGCTGTTCCGCTTCGATCCCGCCGACCGGCCGCCGTTCTGGGTCACGCCGGGCGGCGCAGTCGACCCGGGCGAAAGCTACGAAGCGGCGGCGCGGCGCGAACTGTTCGAGGAGACCGGCATCGTCGCCGAGCCGGGCGCGGAGGTCGCGCGCCGGGTGGCGGATTTCATCACGCTGGAAGGCGTGCCGGTCACCGCCGACGAACGCTATTTCCTCGTCCAGGCCGATACTGTGGAGGTCGATACCAGCGGCCACACCCCGCTCGAACAGCGGGTGATGCAGGAATGGCGCTGGTTCGCACGCGACGAGATCGAGGGCTTTCCCGAACCGATCTTCCCGGTCGACCTGATCGACATGCTCGCCACGCTGGAGACCTTATGACCGACGACCTCATCCTCCAGACGCTGCTGCCGGTGACGCACGATCTCGGCGGCTTCAAGGTGCACCGCACCCTGCCGGCGCGCCCGCGTACGATGGTCGGCCCGTTCATCTTCTTCGATCAGATGGGGCCGGCGCATCTCGAGGCCGGCCACGGCATCGACGTGCGGCCGCACCCGCACATCAATCTCGCCACCGTCACCTATCTGTTCGGCGGCGCGATCGAGCATCGCGATTCGATCGGCAGCGACGCGCGGATCGAGCCGGGTGCGGTCAACCTTATGACGGCGGGGCACGGTATCGTCCATTCCGAACGCTCACCCGCCGACGAGCGCGCGGGCGGCCCGGAACTGTCCGGCATCCAGACATGGCTCGCGCTGCCGGAGAAGGACGAGGAGACGGATCCGGCGTTCGAGCATCAACCCGCCGCAGACCTGCCGATGCTGCGTGACGGCGGCGTGCAGGCGCGCGTCATCATGGGCGACCTGTGGGGGCTGAACGCGCCGACCACCACTTATGCGCAGACGATCTATGCCGACATCGTGCTGCCGGCCGGTGGGAGCGTGCCGATCGACGATAGCGCCGACGAACGCGCGCTGTACGTCGCGCTGGGCGAGGCGACGCTCGACGGCATGACGCTGGAGCCGATGACGCTCTACGTGCTGCGCCCCGGCACCACGCCGACGCTGCGTTCGGGTGGGGGCGGGCGGGTGATGCTGGCGGGTGGCGAGGCGTTCGCCACGGCGCGCCATGTGTTCTGGAACTTCGTGTCGTCCAGCCGTGAACGCATCAACGAGGCGAAGCGCGCGTGGAAGGCGGGTGCCTTCCCGAAAGTGCCGGGCGACGACAAGGAGTGGATCCCGCTCCCCGAGGTGCCGCTGACGGTCAGCTACCCGTGATCCGCGTGTCGCTCGCCACCGGTATCGATCTCGACGTCGCAGTGGCGGGCGATCCGGCGCATCCGGCGATCGTTCTGCTGCACGGCTTTCCGGAATCGCACCGTACGTGGCGGCACCAGATTCCGGAACTGGCCAGGACGCATTTCGTGATCGCGCCCGACCAGCGCGGTTATGCGCGGTCTTCCAAGCCGGCGACGGTTGCGGACTATACGCCCGACAAGATGGTGGCCGACGTGTTCGCGCTGGCCGACCATTTCGGGCGCGAGACCTTCACGCTGGTCGGGCATGATTGGGGCGGGGCGATTGCCTGGGGCGCGGCGATGTCCCAGCCCGAGCGCGTGACGCGGCTGGTGATCCTCAACGCGCCGCACCCGGCGCTGTTCGCGCGGACGCTGGCCGATCCGGCGCAGGCGAAGGCGAGCGGCTATATCGGCTTCATTCGGAGCACCCGGCTCGATCACTCGCGGGCGCTGGCGCGGCTGTTCGGCAGTCGTCTCGTGCAGCGGGCGGCGGCACGCGCGATCGGGCGCGAACGCGCGGCGCATCTCGACGAGTGGAGCCAGCCGGGTGCGATGACGGGCATGCTCAACTGGTATCGCGCTGCCGGTTTGCGCGAGGGCGACGAGCAGCACGCATCGCCGCCGCTGGTGACCCGACCGACCCTGGTGATCTGGGGGATGCGCGACCGCTATCTGCTGCCGGTGCAACTCGACGGGCTGGCGGCGTTGGTCCCCGATCTGACGCTGGTGAAGCTCGACGCCGGGCACTTCATCCCCTGGGCCGCGCCGCAAGCGGTGAACGCGGCGCTGCGCACGTGGCTGGACCGGCATCCCGACCAGTCCGCGCGCCCGCGATAGCACCCGTATTACCGAATGGTCGCGGGTGGCCCTCGCCGTTGCCCGATTTCGCGCATCATCAGCGCCTCGAGCCGATCCGGGTCGATCGCCCGCACCACCTCGGCAGAACGTTCGCCAAGGCCGGGCTGGGCGCCCGCGCGCTACGACAGCATATTGCCGTAGCCCGCCGAAAACGCGGTATCATAGTCGACGAACAGCGTCTCACGCTGCGTGACGATCGACGGATCGAGCCACACCGCCGCGGCAATCTCGTCCCACAGCGGAAAGCCGGTTTCGAGCGCGGTGATGAACGCCGCGATCCCTGGCGATGCGCGTTCTGCCAACCGCGCGCGCAGGGCGGGCGTCAGCAATGTCGCGGTCGAGGGATCGACCGGCACCGCGACGATCCGCTTCCACGGCGCGCGCGACACGATGCTTGCCGCTTCGGGATCGAAGCGCGCGTTGAACTCGCGGCGGGGCGCGTCCGTATAATCCTGCGCGGAGGCGGCGGACGACGGATCGTCCAGCATCTGATGCGGGTTGAGGCTGCCGGCCATGTAGACCAGTTCCTTGGCCGACCCAGCGAAGCTCGGGTCGAGCCGCTGTGCGAGCGCGAGGTTGGTGAACGGGCCGGTGGCGAGGATCGTCACTTCGCCCGGATATGTGTGGACCATGCGGATCAGAAAGTTGGCGGCGATCTCGTCCGATGCGCGGGTGGTCGGATTGCCGCCGGGCAGGTCTACGGGATCGTTCGGGCCAGGGCCGCCTTTGGTCCAAGCGCCGCGCCAGGCGAGCTTGCCGTACAGCGCCTCCCACCGGTCGGTCAGCACGCCGGAGTCGAGCAAGGGATCGGTCGCGCCCTGCACCACCGGCACGTCGGTGCGGTGTGCGGTCTCCAGTCCCTTCAGCGCCATCGCCGTCGCGCGGTTCGCCCAGACGTTGCCCGATACGGTGGTGAGGCCGAGCACTTCGACGGTCGGGTCGGCGAGCAGCATCAGGTGCATCAGCTGGAAGCCCTCGTCGTCGACGATGATCTTCCGCTTCGGCTCTGCCTGCGCTGCGCCGACGCTCAGCGCGAGCGCGGCGATCAGCGCGGCGATGCGGCGGATCACTGCGCAGCCACGAATGCGTCAACCTTGGCGAGGTGCCGGGCGACGGCATCCGCCGGCAGGAACGAACCGGTAAAGCTGTTGCGGGCGAGCGTCGTCAGCGCGTCCCGGTCGAGCGCGCCCGCGATCGCGCGGTAATTGTCGCCGACATAGCCACCGAAATACGCCGGATCGTCCGAATTGACCGTCGCCTTCAGGCCGAGCGCAAGCATTCGGTCGATCGGGTGCGCGGCGATGTCGTCGATCACGCACAGTTTGAGGTTGGAGAGCGGACACACCGTCAGCGTCATCCCCGCCGCCGCCAGCCGGGCGACCAGTGCGTCATCCTCCAGCGCGCGGTTGCCGTGGTCGATCCGGTCGACGTGGAGCAGGTCGAGCGCCTCCCACACATAGGCCGGCGGCCCTTCCTCGCCGGCGTGGGCGACCAGCTTGAGGCCCTTGGCGCGCGCGGCGGCGAACACCCGCGCGAACTTTTCCGGCGGGTGGCCCACCTCCGATGAATCGAGACCGACCGCTGCGATCCGGTCGAGCCACGGCTCGGCCTCGGCCAGTGTCGCGAAGGCCGCTGCTTCGCTAAGGTGCCGCAGGAAGCTCATGATGAGGCTGCTGGTGATGCCGTAGCTCGTCTCCGCCTCGGCCATGCCGGAAAGCAGGCCTTCGATCACCGTCTCGAACGACACGCCGCGATCGGTATGCGTCTGCGGATCGAACATGATCTCGGCATGCACGACTCCGTCGGCGGCGGCACGCGCGAAGTAAGCGGCGGCGAGATCGTGGAAGTCGTCGCGGGTGCGTAACACATCGGCGCCGGCATAATAGATGTCCAGGAAATCCTGAAGGTTGCCGAACGCATAGGCGGCGCGCACGTCCTTCACCGTGGCATAGGGGATCGCCACGCCGTTGCGCTGCGCGAGCGCGAACATCAGTTCGGGTTCGAGGCTCCCTTCGATATGGAGATGCAGTTCGGCCTTGGGCAGGCCGGTGATGAAGCTGTCGAGATCGGTC
>Ga0265780_10008311_pt1 | contig 12617 bp, 11 predicted proteins | sample P1T30metagenome_FD_192432 | JGI IMG/M metagenome (GOLD analysis project Ga0265780, IMG submission 192432) | Plant litter microbial communities from East Loma Ridge, Irvine, California - P1 T30 | ecosystem: Environmental > Terrestrial > Plant litter > Unclassified | place: USA: California...
GCTTGCTTGGCAGCGGAACAGAGGCATCTGATTTCCGCTAGCACGACAGGCATGTGGGTAGAATTGCATGCGGAGACTCGCAGAGGAAGGTGTACTGGGAGTTGGGGTGGGTATAAAGGGTTTGGCGGCTGCATGTCAGATGCTGTACGCTGGTTGAGAGAACGGATTCCTTTCACATTCTACATCTTTCTGCTTTCGCATCTCCTCGTCCCTCCCTACTCCTACGACTGAACCTACTTGTAGCATCAACTTCTTGTTGTTACAGCGACCATGTTGTCAACCACCCTCCTCACAGTCGCCGCCCTCGCCGCGGGCGCAAACGCCCACTTCCGTCTCCTCGCACCCACATGGCGCGGTAGCTCCTTCGAAGAACCAGCGAGCCAATGGATCTACCCATGCGCCAACGTGAACGAAACAACAGACATGGCGAACCGTACGCATCCCATTCCTCTTTCTTCTCCCCAACATCCTGCCTACCCATCCCAAACCCCTCCCAAACCCCTCCCATACCTTCAAATTCCCCAATTCCCGCCTTCTAACCCACTAACCCACCCCCAGGAACCCTCTGGCCCCCCACCGGCGGCTCCACCATAATCAACGGATCCCACACCTCAGCCCTCACCTCCGTGAACCTAGCCCTCGGCAGCAACGCCACGAATTTCAATATCACCTTGCTGGAAATGTTCAACCAAACCGGCGCAGGCGTGTTCTGCATGAAAGAAACAGGGAAAGCGAATCTAGAAGAAGGGTTTAAAGCGGCGGGGTATAGTGGGCTGGATGATGAGCGGATTAATGGGTTGATGGCTACCGTGCAGGTTATTCAGTTGGGACATAGTGGGAGTGCTTTGTATAATGTGAGTGAGGATCTTCTTTCTAGTGGTCTGGGGTTGGGGGACGGGGGCGGTTGTAAGGAGTTATGGGGCTAACAGTGATATAGTGCGCGGATATCATGTTCAACGCTACGGCCGAGTTGCTGTCGGATGATCAGTGCCAGAATGGGACGGATGTTAGTGGTGTGGCGATTGCGAATGTGGGTTCTGCGACGGAAGAAGGGGGGGATGCGGCGGCGTCGCCTGCGCCGACTGGTGCGGCGGGGAGACTTAGTCCTGTTGTTGGAAGCGGGATGGTCGCGGTGGTTTTGGCTTGGGCGTTGTTGTAGGAGGTTGGAAGCGATGCGGCTGTGGAGTGTGGATTGGCGGATGACGATACCTATGACTACGTTCGCAATGAACATTACGCTTGTTCTTCAAGTGGATTTAACGTCTTCTTATTCATGCTCCTCCCTCTTCATCCTCATATTCTTCCCCATTCTCCCCCACCTCTTCACCTTCCTCGTCCGGCAGCTCATATTCTTGCGGTACCTCATCCTTCTCTGGAGTTTCAGGTTGCTCTTCTTCCGAGCTAGACTCGCCCTCCGTCATACCTGGATTACCGTCACGCGTCGATCTTTCGCATTGTGTACAGGACTCAGCGTTCTCTTCGTTGGGCCAGCGACACACTTCACATGTCCATTGCGGCATCTTGGTTATGATGCTCGGGTGAAATGAGGTGAAAGTATGGAAGATGCCGTCAGTGACTGCGAGAGTGCGTACGTGTGGGTATCTTGGTGAAGTGGTCCATGCTAGCGAGCTGTTCACTTTCCACTGCACAATGCTCATTGTTAAGGATGCGTGGGTACTACTGTGTGAATGCTTTGGCATTGTTAGTGCGGTACAAAGGGTTTGAGGGTATGTGCACGTCAATGGAATGGAATGGCATGGACACGAACGTGAACTCTAAAGTATGCTGTCGTGTGGTCATGCACGCTGTTGGCATGGTGAAGGCTGTCTCTTCAACCTTTCTAACGACCGACGGGATCGAAGCGCGCCATCACTGGCCTCAACGATTGTTTGAAATGGCGATTAGAGAGATGATTCTGTTTGTTCGTGTGGAATGAGAATGAACATTATCGGACCTCCGCAAGGTCTTGGTAGCAACCTAGAGAAGTGAAACTAGATCATCTGACAGCTGTGAATGCATCAGTTGCTCTTATCACATAATCCCGTCGACCTCCATCTCTTCTTGAATATAAAGCAGCCTTTACAACTCTACACTCTCTGCCACGAAGCAGTACAACTCACCACTGAGCCTGAACATCTATCTTTTCAACACGCATCATCATCATTTCGAGCACGTGACAATGTCAGAATCTGATGCTCAAGCCTTGAGTCGCATGAACGCATACGTAGTGCCGTCATACATACCAAAAGACGCACCAAGAGGCCCAGCTGCTATGCGAGTGTCCCGTCCAACTCAAAACGAAGCCCATGATGAAATAGATGACTGGTTAGAGTCGGGGCTACAATCGTATACAGAAGAGGGCCAGCGCATGCATGATGCGGCGAACGGCGTCCAGGTACCGAAGCGTTCGACCGCGCTGACGAGCACGGCGCACGTTGTTGGCAGACTTGAAGAGCCCGAAGTTGCTTCACCGCCTCCGGCCTATCCTGAAGAAATTTCCGTGCCACACAACGAGGATCGCGTGGATGTCCCAATCCGCTCACGTGCATCCATGCGGTGTGGTGGGATCGTTCGTCACATCACCATCGGCGGTGACTACAACAACATCCACTTGAACACCGGTACTGGGCAGCAGAACATCGCACATTACGACTATCGCAGGTATCGAGATGAAGAGACTGTTCAAGAATATCATGATGCTGGGAACGGCGGCGGCGGCGGCGGCGGTGACGAAGGCTACGATGGTGCGAACGAGGGCTGCAACGACCACGAAAATAGTCAGGATGATACCCCAGGATATCGTTCGCCAATAGGCGGCCGAGACGATCGAGATGATTGGGGTGACGATCGCTACGATGGGGAATACGACAGGTACAACGAGCGTCGTGACCGTCGCAACACGCCTGCACGTGACAGCCGGGCTGGTGCGCGCTACGATGATGACGACGGATACAGAAGTGACGGAGGTTACTATAGCTATAGTTATGAGAGTGAGTACAGTGACTGGTAGGCCGAGGGTAGTGTGGGCATCTCGTTCATAGAGACTGTAGTGTTGGTCGACGGCGGAAGAACTGTCCGCCTGGACAATGCGCGGGAAGGCTTTGAATGTGCCGAATCAGTTTGGTCCATAGTGAGATAATTGGATCTGTAATTATTGTAATGCAACGCGGATGACCAAGAAAATGTTGATACCTTCGCTTCTTCCACGTGGTGTAGGTTGAGGAGGAAGAAGATCGGGAAGGCACGGTCGCGCGACGATGCTGAAGCAAAGGCCACCCCGCTTACGTAATATCGCGTCAAGCGTCATTCACCCGCCATGCATCCTCGCCTGCCTTACCTCTTTTCATCTACAATTGTCACGACTTCATCTCCAAACGCCACGTCTACAATGCGCGATACCTACATGCATGTTGCCTCATCATGCCGTGCACTCTGATCGTCGACAAGCTCGGCTTGCGGCCCCGAGAATCCTCGTTCGCAGCTTTTCAGCCCCTGCGATAGCCTGAGAAAGACCTCAACGGACGTCGGCACTTCAGTCTGGTGCGGTCGGTCTCTCAGATCTTCTCCGTTTCTTACTGGAATTCGGTCCTTCGGAGCTACTTTTCCTCTTCTCTCCTGACATTGCTTCACCAGCAATCGAAGTATTGGCCGCCTTCCCAGGATCGACAGCTGATTTGGACGTTTTCGGCCGTGCTTTGAAGAAATAAGCAATCGACTTCTTGCCTCCGCGTGGCGAAATTTTAACAGGAGGAATGTGTTTGACTGTGTTTTGGTTGTCGTTCGCATCTGGCGCCTTTTCTGGTGGTCGCGAGAACTTGACACCATCCGAAGGCTTCCAAAGATTAACTTCTGGACCATCGTCTGCTCTGGCTCTCGACTCTGGGTTGGGCCCCGAGCGTGACTTCAGCTCCTTGTCGGCATTTACGCCAGTGTCAATTCCATGAACTACGGAGGATGCAGTCCCTGCATCTGAACGCTGCCCCTGTAAGCGCTCACGTGTTGCGCGCGTTAGTTTGCCAGCGTCACCTTTCACCACGGCGTCTTCCGACAGGTCTCGGGATGCATCAGTGTCGACAGAACTTTCCGTACGACCTGTCGAACTGGTGGAGCTCAACCGATCCGGACTGTCTTCGACAATGACCTGCTGCGGTAATGGATCTGCAGTCGTCAACGTACGCCAAGCTCTTATACGGCTGTCGAGCTTGTGTTGATCGTCTTCAGTGGCCCTGCGGTTCACGGCATCTTTCTCCATGATGATACCGGTATCACAGCTCTGCAGATCGATAGACTCTACGAAGTCAATGCAATTCTTAGGAATTCAGAGTTTGCGAGCTTCCTCGTGAGCAGCTAGGTAGTCGGTTCTAGCGGCCTGCAAGCTTTTTTTGTCAAGTATCACGTCTCTGAGAAATGCTTTGTTGAACTCCTGCCTGATGCTGTTGGAGGACCTCGAGCCATTTGAGTTTTGTACGGCCTTCAGGTACCTGGCTCCTTCTCGATCGTAACTATGGCAATAGTTCTCGCATCGATCCCGGGCCCGGAGAAGATCTTTATGGCGACGTGAAAGTCTCGCTATAGCACTGAGAACTTCACTATGCGGATCAACAAGTTTTCTCTTGTCAAAGGGCGTCTTTGTTTCTGCTCGAGGAGCACTCGGCCGATCATTGCGCCGCTCCAGCCTCTCTTTCCCACCCTCCCGTTGGCTTACTCGGCCTGCCATCTCCTCCCGGTTATCCTGGTTCTGACGAGATGAGCTTCGGGTTCTTTGCCTCGGTAGTGCTCGGGCTATCTTTCGTAGAGGTATATGTGCTTCTGCCCACACTTGCTTCAACGACATCTCTACGTCCAGCCAGCGAGCTTTCAACCCATCATCATGACTCCTTAACTGACCCTCTACTCGCCTAATTGTTTCTTGGGCTCTATTGCGAGCTCCGAGCGCACCTCGACGATTTGACTCCAAATCTTTGAACTGAACCTGGTCCTTATCTTCAACTTGTCCTTCCCTTCTCAAATGGGCAAGACGCGTTTCGATACAAGCCAAAGCTTCGGTGTGATTGACTTCGTCTACCTGGGCTCGCTCATATTGTTTCTGCCCTGCTTCGTAAGTCTTACGATATATCTCGGCGAATTGAAGCGCGCGTTCTAGCGACGTTGCAAGTTCAGGTGACAGTCGGATAGCCAATTTCGATCCTTCGCCCTCTTTGATCGCTATAATAGCGGCGGGCTTACGGGATATGAGTCTCTCTGGGTCATACTCACCCTCTAGCTGCCAGGGTCTAGCCTCAGCTCGAACTGGTGAGGCGTTGTCACCAGTTTGGGATCTTCCAGCAGCGCTTGATGTTAGTTCACCACTGGCCTCCGAACTCACACTCATGTTGCTATCGCCTCCATGCCTGTAGCCTGTTTTCCGTGGGGTTGAAGCAGTTGGGTTATGACGTACCCGCGATTCGTCACTATTGTAATAGTGATTGGTTATGTTATAGACGTTCATTCTGCGTCTGGATTTGTATATATCGCCCTTTTCTCTCCTTCCGGCGGGATGGAAGTTGGCGGCTGAGTTTTTCTTTCGGCCATGACGCGAACTGGTCCTAGCCATGGCTAACGTAATGTGTGTGTTCAATGATTGAGTGGCTGGGGCGATCTTTTGAGACACCTGAAGGCTTATGACGAGGGGAAGGTGTCAAGATGACAGTGGAGTGAGGCTTGCTAACATATCCACAGACAACATTGGACTTGCCGAACGAACAAAGGGCCGTTCCTTTGTTCAGTTCTCCAAAATTGTCCACACAGCCGGGACCACTAACAGAGCCATTGTTGCAAGTTCAGTCATGACGATGCTTGGCTACGATTTACTCAGCTGTTGAGCCTACCGAGCCGTCTTCTTCTACCTGGTCATGCCCTCGTTCTTTGAGAAGTAGTTACCACTACTACATTGACCAAGGTATCGCGCACGCGAACCAGGACCTGTTCTAATCCCAAAAGCGCTCCACAATTTCTTTAGGCAGTGCGCCAATCCTCTCCTTCGTCTCATACACCTTGATATCATCACTGCCCATCGCTACAAGCACCGCAGACCGATGCTTGGTATCCTCCCCGACGGTCTTCCGCAACAGCTGGAGTAGTGTCACAACCTTCTGCAACGCCTCTTGGTTGCCCTTCTCCCACTTCTCGAAACCCTTGAAGCTGTCTGACTTGCTTCCAGCTTGGGTAACTTCCTTGATCCGAAGGTCCTTTTGCCTGTATGTTCCGTCAAAGTGAGCGTTGTGCTTCCCGCCGAGGCAGCAAGTAGGGGTTCTGCCAAACCACATCTGATCGATTGGTCGCGAACTTGCATTGCTCTTCAGCTCCAAAATCTGGTATTGAGGCACCGCCTTACCCTGGACAAGGACGGTCGTCTTCTGTGGACCTCCATGCTGGATGGTCTCAACGTCGTGCTCATTAGGGACAAAGGTAGGAAGAGTACTCGGTGGTGCATCGGAGTCTTGCGGCGACTCGATCGTGGGATCGTATGCGTCGGCCTCATGGCGTACAACTATGGTGAGGCTACCAAGCTTGTATCTGATGAAGCGATGATGGGTTGTTGCTCCGTCGATCTCGGATTCTGTGAGGGCGCTTTCGAAGTTACGACCGTAGGTATTGGTAGCGGACCTGACCTTTGCGTTGCGTACTTTCCTTCCGATAAAGAGAGTGTTCTTCTCTAAATCGAGATCAAGATGAAACGCTTGGAAGGAAGCGTTTTTGACGCACTTCATCAGAGTTAACATCGTAGTGCGGTTGATCACGACATCCACTTCGTTGAAGCGGATATCAGGGTTCATCATCGCGATGGCCTGGAAAGCGGGCTCGTATTGTTGCTGTGGAGCACGATCTGCATGCTCGTCGCTAAAATGGTAGCCAGAGTCGGGCGCAATCTTGAGAGGAAAGTCTCGAGGGTTTGGCCTCTTGAACACTGGCGGCGATCCTGGGACAGAGATCGTGGACTTTGCTTCGTCCATAAAGCTGTAGCTGCAGATCAATGCGTACCCTTCTACTGATGAGATGTCATCTGAGCTGGGATAGATATCCTCGTAGGTACCCTGCCATACGATCTTGTCTGCGTTGGCATTGGCGTACATGTGTAAGTACCATTCTTCACCCTTGGGCTTCGAGAATGTCTTCAGGTTCAAGTCTATGTACACGCGTTTGCCGCTGGTTCTGTCGATATAGTGCGTCCCATGAATAGTTGACGTTGAGAATACAGGGTTTGATGAAGCTCGAGGGCGTCCGAACACAGCTGGCGGGGCGGCGGTGTCCATATCTTTCGGGAAAGCGCTTCGGTTCATGCCTCGGGTGGGGGTCGATCGAAGTATTTAGGTGGGTAGTGGGCTTACTTACTGAAGTTTGAGTGAGCAGGTAGATGAGAACAGAGCTTGTAGTATATAAAGACCGTGGGCGAGAATTTACCGCCTAGGCACCAGAGACATTGAGTGTCCATCGAGTTGGCACGGGCACATAGAGTGAATGCCAGACTCATTTGGACCTCGGGAGGCTCTTTGCCTGGATTAGTTCTCAGGAAAGAACGCAAGAGACCTGTAATAAGTATTTTCAGATGACCAAGCGATTGCGAAGGCTGTCGTGGCTATACGTCAGCAAGCAATTAGACTTGAGATCATTGCGAAGTGCTCGGAGATGTTGCAACAGATAACCCAAAAATGTCTGAATGCGTCATAAAACACCACTAACGTCTTGAGCAGCAGCTACTTAGCCCTGTTTTGGTCGCTATCATCGGCGCCTAGAAGTCTTGAAGAAGTCTGTGACTGAACGTCGCTTATACTTGGCAACGACGTCGTGCCTTTGATCGCGGTCCATATTAGCAAAGCGTTGTAGGTCAGTTTGTCGTTGTGATCTTTTAGGATGTCGGTCTTCTTTTGATCGTGAGGCTTGTCTAACTCTATTATCTCGAGTTTTTATCGAGATTTGTGACACCGTTGGACTGTTTTTGGTGCGATTTCGTCTCCTTGTCTTGTGAACTCTGCCGTTCTTGTTATCACTGTCGATAACCAGTTCATCTTTGGTTCTTTTGTGTTGAACAATTGGATCGTTTTGCTCTGAGTGAGGTTCAGTCAGCGCCTTGCTTTTGCTCTCCCATGGTTGAACCTCCTCTGCAAAACCTCTTTCTTCGATTGGGTAAAGGGGCGTTTCAGCTGGAGCGCAGTTCAAGTTCCGTCGTCTCCAAGCCTCCAGTACGTTCATGGGCACTTCCTTCAAAAACATCGCATCTTCTTCGTCAAGTAACAGCATTTCGGTACTTTCCAGCTCCTCGCCACAATCAAAGTCTAACTCCACATCGGGAATCTTCTCACGCCAGGCTCGACCCACCGCTCGACGATAAGCAACTCTGGCTTCTTCCAGCTTTACCATCTCGTCGCGTAACATGTCCAAAAACGCTGGCTTCACTACGTTGTCTCTGAACTCTGCAGCAACCCCATCCTCCCATGGTGCCCAGCTCGAATAGTGGTGACACATATGCTCAAACCGGGTGCGCGTCTTGCGCAAGGCGTCGGCAGACTCTTTAACGTCATCGCGAAGACGACGAAGGCTTGTGGGTGGCTCGCAGTCGATTCGTCGGGTTATACCTCTCTCATCTCCTTTGGGAAGTCTTGTTTCATCAATTGAATCAGACTCTATAACACGCGCTCGCACCCAGACTGGTAGTAGTAAAGCTCCGACGTTCTCCCATGCGTCTCTGCACGCTTGCTCAGCCAAGTTGCAATCTCCCCATAACTGAGTTTCTGCGTCTAACAGTCGATTTAGATCTACGCGAGTAAGATAAGCCCGGGTAACAAGCGTTCTCCGTTCCTCAAATTGCTCTGGTGTAGGGGCACTCGATAATGCTTCCATCGCTGTATCGAACTTCGCCAGTTCTTCGTCAGATCGTTGCGCATCCTTCACTGCTCGAGCCTTCTTCTCTCCTGTCTCAGCTCCATTCTCATCGATTTTTGTCCAAAGACTTTTATAGTGGCGTTCTGCGCGAAATGATTTACTGATGCACTCCGCCATCTCATGCGACACTGTGATTGCGGGCGTGATATTCTTGCCATCGTTAATGGCTACAAGGCGAGGTGTGCCAGAAGGGAACAGCCTGGCTGCGTCTCGTTCGCCCTTTGTCGACCAGTCCCGGACGGCGAGTATTGTACCGGTTTCCACTGCTTTCTTCCCGAGTTCCTTCGCAGCATCATTTCCACCGCCCCCTGTAGCTCTTGAGTCTAGAGTCTGAGGATTGCGATCTCTCTCACTTGCTCTTGAGTCTAATTCATCACGTAACATATCATCTCTCGAGCTGGGACGGAAAGCTTCGACGGGACTCTTAGTGACTGCTTGATGATCTTGCTGAGCTGGCCCAGTTGTCGAAAGTATACCGCCCCGCGTACCAATATCTCCGTGTGAGTGCTGGCTCGCTCCAGATTGATGTCTTTCTGCACTGGTAATAGTTGAGCTAGTATGGTAATGATGATGATGGGTGTTATAGATGATGATGCCATGTTTTGCGACATAGCTGTGGATTTGCTCGCCAGTTGGAACAGGCTGCTCAGATGCGGCTGACGGACGGTTCTCCATGCCGCATGTATTTCCTGCCACTTGATGAAGTAAAACCCATGACGAGTTTTGTCCAGTGTCGCAAGTTCTAGGCTTGTAGCTAACAAGGGTTGGATACATGGCCCGATACAAAGACACAAAACTGCTTTTGATGTCTTTGTCCGCTCAATCCTCTTTGTCTATGTAAGCACAGTGACGCCACTTTGATACCAAATGTGCGAAGAAGCTTACGTCAATTAGGCTTGCTCAGTCTGTTGAGCATGTGGTTTGAGATGCAACGACTCCACATATCTTCATCTGTTGCATGGCGGAGTTGATCACCCCGGGGCTGCAATTTGTGTCTTTGCTTAGGACAACACCGCTTCTGCTGGTGTAATGCCACAACTTTAAACCGAAGACCAGGTTCGATTTTCGAGTCTCGACATGTTGCACACATGCTGCTCTTGTGTCAGAGTAGTCTATGTGGATTAAAAGACTGATACGTACATTGTCTGCTCGTTTCGGCGTGAATTGTGGTACTCGATCTTTAGAAAAGGCTTAGAGTGAACTTCAAGCGTAATCTACTTGATAACAGAAGTAGAGTCCGCCCTCTGATTAGCGGCCGCAAGTCGTGATACGCAAAACTTCCAAAGTAAAACGCTCATTGTCTTGGAAGCACCGCAATTCACTTGCACGCGCTTAGGTACGTGCAGAAGGACCTGGGCATAGGACGCAATTCAGGAAGTGCCAATGCTTTCGTAGAACAGCAATTCGCTGACACTATCACTCAACCGCTTTCTCTGATCCGCTCCCAGCCTTTTCATTACAAAACACCCAACCCTTTGCATTCGATACACTTTGCATCCATCAAGCCAACTACAACAATGGAGGATCGTCGGGAAATACTCGAAGAAAGTGACACCAGACCCACAGCGCCCAATAGTCGTTTGGTTCAACATGCGGATGATAAGGACTACCCTGACCGAGGACCTACCGAGGTCTCAGCTAGGAATCCCGACCGCCATGATGCCGATGACGACAACAGAAACCGTACTGCGGACATTGACCCCAGATCGAAGCTTGAAGCGCCACTCGGGACTCATTGGGGCACTACTAGGCCTGCTTCAATTGAAGTCAGAATGGGACTTCAGATAGGATCGCTCATTACAGCACCGATCCCGCAATTTGCCAAAGACCCGAGAGGCAAAGAAAAAACAAAGGATGGTTTCTTCGCGAGCCCACATGGCATGATGCTTGTCAAAAGGTACCCCTTAACAGTGTACAATGTGGATCGAGATAATGCTCGCATGCCAACAAAGTTATACTGTATGCAGCGTCATACCTATGGAAAGAGCGGATTATGGAAAGACGGCCGCTTACGAGATGACCATCATGTCCATGTCAAACTTTTACCTCCGGGCGGAAACATCGCGGACAAAGGCGATGCAGAAAACGATCCTCTGCTTGTTCGAGAACTGTACAACAATAAGTCGATTGCGGATAATGCCTACCTCGAGTTCAAGAGCATCTTCGTCGTTGAACTGGATGAGCATGTCGAGCTAGACGGGCAATTGGAGACGTCCAGCTGGCTTCGCTTGTTCGGAATGCACCTGTCCACTCACATGAACACTGTCCTTCTCCAACTAGAAAGTAGCCCAGGCCGCAAAGAGGAGGCCAAAGAAATTGTCAACGACCTCGTTAAAGCTTTCGCTAAGAAGGCAGGCGGGAAAAACGAAGCAATGCATGCAGGTCGAAGTCAAAACACTACTATCAACGAGACCACAGCGCAGACCCAAGTGGTATATGGTGAGCTGAATGGCCAGGCCAACTCGGCAAGCAGTATCGCTCAGAATCAACTGATTTCCACGCGTCATGGCAATGCCAGCCAACAAACGACCGATGTATATAGTCCCTGGGAGCGCTCAGAGGGTCGCGAACCGCGTCGGCGCAGTAGATCCCCAGGTGCAGAGCTGCAACCATTTCGAGAGCGCGATGACCGTTATGAAGGCAATGACCAGCCACGCTACCAACCTCGCACCTATGAGGACGAGCGTACCAGACGTGCGCAAGGAGGTGACTGGCCACACAGCCGTGACAGAGGGGAGCGTCACACGGTACGGGAGTCAAGACATGGTGAACGGGACCATCGATCTGACCGTGATACGAATCCTATGCCTCTTAACAGATACTATGCGGACAGTGAGGGTCGTAGAAGCGATCGCCGGTATGATTCGCCGGGTGGTAGGGAACAAGGTCGTGGCGGTAGGCCTGGCGCTTGGGGACGTGGTACACAGATGGGTAGAGGCCGGGGAGGAAGAGGCGGAAGAGGGGGATGAGCTCACTACCACCGATACGTCGCAAAGGACTTGGCATGTGCCCGTGCCATCAAAAACGAGTAGATACATAAGATACGCGTCGGATTGCGCGACGGATCTCTTGGGTCGTGCGAATGTCAAATGTGTAAAACTGGTCCTTCTTAATTTTGTATTGTCGTTACTTACTGGGGTAACAAAGCGGTTTTGAATGGAGGCGTTGCACTGAGATGGAGCACGAACAAAGGACGGCGTCGCGACGCGTCATAGATCGAAGAACGCGCTACCTAGGTATCCTCAAAAACCAGACCTCGGCGCAACCCTCAAAGCACTATGAGCCAATCTGAACACATGCGTCTCTGGATCACTGGGACAGCTCTATGGCGATGGTTACGAACACTTGTATAGTCTGCTGAGTTCCTGAGACATTGCGGTGTTGAAGGCTGACACGCTCTGGAGCTTTGCCGTGTACGGCTGAGCCGCGGCGCTTGGGCCATGTCCCCGAGGCCGGAGGTTAACGGCGTGTACTACTATTCTTGTTTACGCACTTATCTTATAATAATCTAATTATAATAACTTTAGAAAGTATATTAAGTAGTTAGATTTATAATAACTATAATTTACTAATAAAGTTTAAGCTAGTATATCTCTATATATATCTATAGTATAGTAATAAGTTTTTAAAATAACTTTAAAATAAGATAGCTTATAACGTAGGTGCATGCTTCGCGGTCTAGTATACTTTGTAGTCTA
>Ga0265780_10008312_pt1 | contig 12617 bp, 10 predicted proteins | sample P1T30metagenome_FD_192432 | JGI IMG/M metagenome (GOLD analysis project Ga0265780, IMG submission 192432) | Plant litter microbial communities from East Loma Ridge, Irvine, California - P1 T30 | ecosystem: Environmental > Terrestrial > Plant litter > Unclassified | place: USA: California...
ATCCCCTTTTTTTTCTACGAAGAAGGACAGGCTACTGGGAGAAACAAATCCTGATGTATATGTATAAACACACATAAACATCAACGACGTCTCGCGGTCTTTGACCTTGTTGCAGGCTTAACAGCGGTTGCGGCTTTCGCCTGGCTAGATGCTGTAGGGGCATCAAAAGAAGTAGTCATTCTCTTTTTTGCAAGCTTTGGCGCCGTGTCTTGGTCTGGCTGATCCTCTGCCTTGCGTTTGAGGAGGGGTTGGTCCGAGGGACGGATGGGGTCTTTTGTGGGGTCGTCGTCTACTACAGCTTGTTCGACTGTGGGCTGTTGGTCGATGGTGTCCTTGTCCTTGTTGTTACCCGCGTTCCGCTGTTGCGATAGCCATGATAGCAGCTTTTCCTCGGCTTCGACATCTTCTTCCCCGCTTTCCTCGGCTTGGAGCATTGTGTCGGCCATTTCGTCGGCAATGTCGTCACTGGCGTCTTGGTCCGCCATCATCCGCAGCGCGTACTCGAGGAGTTTGTTGTGATCCATGTTGCTCAGTGGGCCGCCGGCAGCGGCGAGTTGGCGTTGAAGCACTGCCATTAGCACATCTTTGTCTACGGGTGCTCCCTCTTCGTCCACGCCGTCGTCTTCCTCTTCCTCATCCCCATCCTCGTTGTTGTTGTCATTATCGTAAGGCGGTGATGCGGGCTCCGTGACAAAAGCTAGGTTTCCCTTTCCCTTGTCCAGGCGTGACGACTGTGCGCCGGGCGGGCTAGGTGGGCTGGGTGGTGAGGGTTTTGCCCAATCCGGTGTGTTTGCAAGCTTCTCGCGCCAGTTCTTGAAGAGCGCATATGGCTGCGCGTTCTCCTCTAGCATCCTCGGCTTTGCGCCGCGGTCCGCCTGCGAGCGCCAGACAATGGGTGAATTGGCCACTACGGTCGGTTCCATTGGCGCGCCTGCATGCTCTCTGCTTATCCTCTTCTTCGCTGGGAGACTCTTCACACCTCGCTTCCTCTTCAGGCCTGCCTTTGCGCCCTTGACCTGGTGTGCCTGAAACATGGCGTCGTCGTAGCCGTCGGATGCATACTCGAGATCGTTGAAGTAGTCGAAGCGGTCCCAGTCCTCCTCGGCGTCGGCATCACCACATGTCGCGGGTGCAGGAGAAGCCACAGCGTGCTCTGCTAGGTCATCGGCTGCCATGTATTCATCCTCAACGTAGAAGAAGTCGGCATCGTAGTCTTCGTATTCGTCTTCGTAGTCGCTCATGGTTGGGTCGGGTGTCGTGGATGTGGATGTGCGAGCGCATGCGCCGGCTGCGTAGAGTGACTCGGTGAGAAGTAACCGGGGAGAAGATGCTAGCCAATATCAATTCGTTGCGTGCACAGCGTCGTGGCGGCGGAGGCGAAGGGGCGTTGTATTGCGCAGTCAAAGTGAGGAAACAGGCTATGACGCGCGTGTACGGAACATAGTCTGGCTCGCGAGGCGCAAACGCAAACGCACCTTCCTGGGTGCACGGTGACCATGGCTGCAACCTCGCGCAACGTACCTCCTCGAGGAAGCGGCGATCAGCATGGAGAGCCAGTCAGCAGGAACTACCAACGTGCCTTCTATACTGGGTTGTCAATCTTGCGCCTTCCACAACTGTTTGCTCTAGTACGGCATAAGTAAACACAAAGCGCGACTTCCCCGCAGATTGACGTACCTACCCGCGGCTCCAGGCGGCTTAACATCACCGAGGCTTGCCCATACCTGCAGCCTCAATGCCGCAAGCAATGTGCTCCTATAGTTTCGAATTCCATTTTTCTTTGCTCCATAGTATAGGTCCTCTGTGAAGATGCGTGCTTTTCGAAAGTCTACGTATCTCTCGCGCCAGCTGCTCGCTACCAACAATGGCACCCGCTGTAACTCTACCATTGCACCCGCGACCAAGTCTCTCACCTCTGTGCTGATAGCAAACCGTGGAGAAATTGCACTGTGAGGCTTATGTGGAGATTGCGAGTCGGCCTCGACTAACAGGCATTGTAGACGAGTCGGCCGAACAGCTTCAGAATATGGCATCCGAACCACAACCCTCTTCACCGACCCAGACGCTCGATCACAGCATGCTTTGAGTTCGCCGTACGCCGTGAATCTCGGAGACCCTTCCGCCTATCTTGACGGAGACCGAATAATCCAGATTGCAAAGGAGCAGGGCTGTCAGGGTATACATCCGGGCTATGGCTTTGTATGCGTCTCTACAACCTTCAATGTGCGTTAGGCGCTGACGTGAACTACAGCTGAGCGAGAACCCTACGTTTGCGAGAAAATGCACAGATGCTGGTCTGACCTTTATTGGACCGCCATGGCAAGCAATCGAATCAATGGGCAGCAAGAGGTCAGTGACAACCATCAACGGTAGATATGGCGGCTAACAGGTTGGAGCGAGTCGAAAGACATCATGACCAAAGCCGGCGTCCCATGTATCCCCGGTTACCACGGCTCCAACCAAGACCCGGAATATCTCAAAGAACAAGCAGCGAGCATCGGTTACCCTGTCCTCCTCAAGGCCGTCAAAGGAGGGGGTGGCAAGGGCATGCGTATTGTCAATACCGAGGCCGAATTCTTCGACCAGCTCGCATCGGCCAAATCAGAAGCGCGTAACTCCTTCGGCGATGAAGTCATGTTGGTGGAGAAGTACATCACTACCCCACGCCACATCGAGATCCAAGTCTTTGCTGACAAGCACGGCAACTGTGTCGCATTGGGCGAGAGAGATTGCAGTATTCAGCGCCGCCATCAGAAGATCTTGGAAGAGTCCCCGGCCCCACACTTGGATGAGGCCGTCAGGCAAGATATTTGGGAAAAAGCGAGACAAGCTGCCTTGGCCGTCGGCTATGAAGGAGCAGGAACCGTCGAATTCATCTTCGACAACGACACTGGAGAGTTCTTCTTCATGGAGATGAATACAAGACTGCAAGTCGAGCATCCCGTCACCGAGATGGTCACTGGCGAGGATCTCGTACGGTGGCAGCTCATTGTGGCCGAGGGAGGAAAACTGCCCCTGACCCAACAGGAAATCGAGCAGAGAATCAAAGAGAGAGGTCATGCCATCGAAGCACGTATCTATGCCGAGAACCCGGACATGAACTTCATCCCCGACTCGGGCCTTCTGTTACACTTGAAGACACCCACGCCAACATCTACTGTGCGTATCGACTCGGGCTTCATTGCCGGCGATGAGGTATCTTCGCATTACGACCCCATGATCTCCAAACTCATTGTCCAAGGCCCCAACCGCGAAGCCGCCATCCAAAAGCTACGCGCCGCCCTAGAAGAATACGAAGTCGCGGGGCCAATTACAAATATTGAATTCATAAAGCGAATGTGCGTATCCCCAGACTTTATCGCCGGCAACGTAGAAACCGGCTACATTCAAAAACACCATGCCGAGCTCTTCACGCCCGAGCCTCCAGCCCCAGAAGTGTACGCGCAAGCCGCGCTGGGTCTCGCACTGCAGGAAATCTCGGCTCTCAGAGCAGACACATGGACCAGAGGAGGCCCACCCGTCACAGCTGTAGGCTTCGGCTTCAGTACATCCTACCAAGCGCGCGACTTTGATCTCATCGAAACGCCCGCCGACGGCAAAGGCGACGCCAAAACAACAAAAGTCTCGATCCGACAAACCAGCCCCCAGCACTTTGACGTCGCCATTGGCAACCATGTCTACAAAAACATTGCCTCGACCTTTTCTCCATCATCAAACACACTCACCTCCTTCTACCCCCACACCCGCCTCTCCACCACCTTCATCCGCGACGAAGACCGCCTCACTCTCTTCCACCTCGGCCGCCAGTACCGCCTCAAGCTCGCCATGCCCGAGTGGACCAAGAAGGCGCTCGGTGTCAGAGACGTAGCGAATAGCGTGTTGGCGCCCATGCCATGTAAAGTGCTGAGGGTGGAAGTGGAAGAGGGCCAGGAGGTCCAAAAGGACCAGCCGCTTGTCGTCATCGAGAGCATGAAGATGGAGACTGTGATTCGTAGCCCGAGCCATGGTATCGTCAAGAGGATTGTCCATGGCAAAGGGGATTTGTGCAAGGCGGGGACGGCGCTGGTGGAGTTTGAGGAGCCCGAGGGTGAGGACAAGTCATGAAAGGGAGGCGGGAATGAGTAGCAAGGCAAGAGGGATAAACAGAATTTGGAAAACATGAAGCTTTTTTTTTGTCCGCTTCTTCTTTGGAATAGATGGAAGAAAATGGAAAGCGATTGATGAGTTATTGCTATTGTTTGATTTGATGAAAACTTTGATGATATGACGATTATGGTTCACTTCTTCATTCATTGGTGTGGGAGGGGTGAATTACAACTCTCTCAACAAACAAATCGTTTATACGTTTTATACACGCGACATGAAAGTCGCTAAAAAGGCCATTTAATGTTTCATACCCATGTGGTCCAAAAAAGGAGGAGCCTTTGGCCTATCTAGAAGAAACTGCAAAAACAGACCATGGCTGGGTATAATGCCCCTTCCTCCCAACCCTCTTTTCATCCATCTTCTTCTTCCCCTCCTCCCATCAATCATTGCAAGCCCAGTCATCTATGTAAACATGGGGGGCCAACTGCTATAAACCAGGGCAATCGTCATCATCGCTACATGTGCATTAAACCTCCAGAAACGCCAGACATCAAAGAACAATAATAACAATCGAAAGGCAACTAAACACATGGTCTCTGGTCATCTAGTCGCTATCGCTCAAGCTGTCCCTGCGTCCAACAGCCCTGACGCCACCGCGCCTGTACCCATCCATGACGTCCCTGCCGCCCCTCTCCCTCCGTGCATTGGTAGGGATACCGACTTGTGAGACGCTCTCCATGGGGTGTACGCTGCCAGCCTGGCTAAGGCCAGGGATGTGGCACGGGTAGCTCATGTGACCGTGAGCATCACCGTTTGCGGTAGTGAAGATGTCAGACGGGGGAGGAGCAGGGCGCGAAGTGCGCTGCTGCTTGCGGGGAGATTCAGAGGTTGGGCGAGAGCGAGAGCCAGAGGGGCGGGGGCGTGACTCCGAGGTAGGGCGGCCAGAGCGCGAGGTGCGGTCTTGAGAGGGGCGAGCGGAGCGGGAGCGAGGGGCGTGCTTATTGGGGTCCGAGTAGACTGAAGGATCAGCGTTGGGGCGGTAGTCGGAGTAGTAGGAAGACTCGGCGACCTCGGAGGGCGCGGTGCGTTGGGTCTTGGTTGCAAAGTCGCTGGTGGAGACGCCGGTGTAGACGGTAGCATTGTCGTCGTCGCCAGTGGTAAAGGAGTATGCAGCAGAGGGAGGAGCACGACGAGGACCTGTGAGGGCCTTGCTCTTTGTGGGAGCCCGTGTTGGGGTGCCAACTTCAGATGGGGCGGTGTACTCTGTGTATGCGCGTGTGTATTCACTCTGGGGCGATGTGTACTCGGTCAGTGGGCGGTTGACTTCGGCCATTTCAGGAGCTTCAGACGGGGTGGGATTGTGCTTCTTGTTCTTCTTTTGCTCTTCCTTTGCGCGCTTGGCTTCTGCCTTTTGCTCTTCCTTGCGGGCTTTGGCTTCGGCGGCTTCCTTTCGGGCAGTTTCCTTCTCAGCGGCTTTGGCTTTGCGCATACGTTCTCGGGCACGCATTTCCTTTGCCTTTGCCTCCTTCTTGGGGTCCTTTACCTCTTTGGTCTCCCTACTGGCCTCCTTCTTGACGAGTGGTGCGTTGCTAGAGACGTGGGAGCCGAGTTCAGAAGGTTGAGAGCCAGAGTAGTCAGTGTACATGCCATCGCCGATACGGTTGAGGCCACCGACACGGGCAGCCTTCTCCTCGCGGTATTGGCGGAGTTCAGGATCCTTGTAGTCGTTGGTGTGGTCACGGCGGTGCTTCTTCTTGTGCTTGCGGCCATCACCTCCACGGAGTCCACCTTCACCCCGCTCGGCGTCACGGTATTCGCTCGCATCGACGCTCGTACCAGTCTCGTCAGTGTAGCCGAGGTCGCTCTGTGCACCAAAGTAGCTGCCGCCGTGGACGACACTGCCACCACCGAGCCTGGTGCTCTTGGTGGCGTTTGAGAGAGTCTTTCCGTCCGGTCCCTTGCGGCGCAGTACCGTCGACTTGTAGTCTTCCCAGTCGTTGTCGCGCCACTTGAAACCACCATTCTTGGCCCAGAAGAAGAACCAGATGGCCCCAAGGGCAAGGCCGACGCCGATAAGAGCGAAGAGAGCTTGGAAACCGGGGCCGGAGAGGTCGTTTGGCGGACGGGCGCCTGCTGAGGCCAGATTCTTGTAGGGGTCGGAATCGCTGCGCTTGATCCATGACTTTGCAAGCTGAAGAGCATTCACAGCCATGGGCGAAAGTGCACCGTCATCGGTCGTGAGGTCGGGACGGGGCGCCATAATGGGCGGCTTGGTCGAGGCGGTGTGCTCGTTCAAGCACGACTACGGGTGCGAACAGCGATTGCAACTGATAAAAGTAGTCAGGCTGAGTGCTGGAATAATCAATGGATGGATGGTGTTGTTGTGGGGTTTGGAGTGTGCAAGTGTGGAAGCGTAGCTGCCGCTAACTTTTGGTTTGGTGGTTGTTGGATGCAGTGGCTGGTGCAAATGCGGGTGGTTAGGAAGAGGTTGGGGACGCAGCCGACGTCACCCCAAACAAGCCGTTGGTGCAGCAACAGCACGCGCCGGACGACGAATGCCACGCGGCAGCCAGCCATTGATTCGAATTTGTATGCGTCCACCGGCTGCGACCGCCTCTTGACGTTGAATTTTGCTTTTGTCTTCCCTGGGGCGGCGGTTGTTGTACCTGCAGTGGATCTTCGCACACCGTCTTTACCTACGCCCACGCCCTCGGCCGACGAGGCGAGCCCCTGGTGCATGCGCAACATCCCCTTCTACGTTACAAACTCGTAGAGATTAGTTGCCTGCTTTTACTATCTATTTTTTTGTTTTTTACCATCCAACACTACATATTGCTGCTGGGGTCACGTGTGCCGTCTTGGCGCATCTTCTTGTCAGCAGGACTGACAAACAAGCTACACCAAATTGAGCTTGGGGCGCTGCCCTGAAAAGAAACAAGCTCCTTCGTAGTCTCGTGCAATGTAATCTCAACGCTTCTTACCCTGCATCCAATCGGTCGACGGAAAGTGAACGAAGCCGTGCTGCAACTCTCAGCAAAAGCACGAGGGCGAGGTTTGACATCAGCCATCCCTCTTCACCCTTGCACCGTCGTCGATAGAGCCGGCGTAATCAGTATTGGCGGCGCTGCCAAGCTCTAAAGCTTCGCACGCCCAGCATGCTTCTCCTCTGCCTGCCGTACAACAACACCGCGACTTCATTAACGTACTGCACAACACTCGCAGCCTAGTACATCCGATGCCGATATCAGACGGCTACGAGCGGCGATTTGGAAACAAATACGGAAGGTGGCACATCCCCCGGATCGTCTCTCACACCCATCCACCCTCATCAGTCATCACGTCCTATATACACTCATTCCGACGCATCATTGTTCCTTGGCAGCAAGCCAGGAAGTCGATGCGCCAGCTCGTTTTGGCAGTTCACTGGCTGCAGCCGACCTAGTCCCCTGCAGATCCCCGCGTAGGCGCATAATGCTTCGGCTGGCCTCTGGCTTATCGCAGGCTGGCATATTAAACACCTGCCTACCATTCGTTCTGTACCACTGCAATGGACCCAACTTCCCGAGCAAGCATGTAACCCCGTGAGAGGTTAATGTCAGTCGGGCAGGTGGAAATTCGTAGGCTATGGAGATGCAGTTGCTCAGTCAGGGTACGCCTGCCTATTATTTGCACCATAGCATCACTTGACTTCCACAGCATGTATATAATGAGATGGAAGCAACGTCTCGTATTCTGATTCCTCACCTCCATTGCTACCTGTTTCAGACGCCATGAAATTTCTCGGCGTCACCCTCGCCTCCTTGGGCCTTGTGTCTGCCGCCACGGTCGCAAAGAAGGTCAGCTACGACGACTGGAAAGTCTACCGCGTCAATGTTGGCTCCAACGCGGCCCAGCTTGAGGGTATCATGAGCAAGCTGCAGCTCGGGCTTTGGAAGGGCAAGCCAGCTTCTAGCGATGTCGTGGACCTGATGGTGCCACCCACTGCTATCCAGGACTTTGAATCGTCAACCGCCGATTTCGAGACAAAGATCATGCATAGCAACCTTGGTCTCTCCATCGCAAACGAGACCACCTTTAGCACATACGCCGGTACATTTACCCCATTACACAATGGCACCCTATGAGTCCGGCGCTAACGAGACACATCAGCCGGTGCCGCACCCAGTGCAACATGGTTCAACTCATACCATGCCATTGCTGACCACATGCAATGGATCTCCGATTTGGCTGCTGCCTACCCCAATAATGCCGAAGTCATCTCAGCCGGCAAGTCGGTTGAAGGCCGAGACATCAAGGGCATCCACATCTGGGGAAGCGGCGGCAAAGGGTCAAAGAAGGGTGTAGTCTGGCATGGCACAGTGCACGCACGTGAATGGATTACCACCATGGTAAGTCTAGTCTTTTTTTTTTTCAGGAAGCACCCTTCTCATCATAAACTAACACGTACCCCCAGGTTGTTGAATACGCAGCCTACCAGCTCCTCACTGCCACCGACTCAACAACTGCTGGCTTCAAGAACAGCTACGACTTCTACATCTTCCCCATTGTGAACCCAGACGGCTTTGCCTACACTCAATCTACGGACCGCCTGTGGCGCAAGAACCGCCAGACGACGCCCACGGCCTCGTGCGTTGGCCGAGACATCAACCGCAACTGGCCCTCGCACTGGGACCAACGCGGTGGTGCCTCCACCTCGCCCTGCGCAGAAGACTACAAAGGCCCCTCGGCCGGCGACGGCGTAGAAACAAAGGCCCTCAAAGCCCAGCTCGACAGCATCGCCGCAGGCAAGGGCGTCATGCTCTACATGGACATCCACTCTTACTCGCAGCTCTGGATGTACCCCTATGGCTACACGTGCTCTGGCACCGTCCCCAACTCTGCAAAATACGCCTCGCTGACCAAGGGCGCCATTGCTGCCGTCAAGGCCGTGCACGGTACCACTTTTACCGGAGGACCCATCTGCAACACCATCTACCAGGTCAGCGGCGACAGTATAGACTATGCGTACGAGGTGGCAAAGGCGAATTACAGTATGACGGTCGAGTTGAGGGATACCGGTACCTATGGTTTCGTGTTGCCTGCTGCCCAGATTTTGCCCAGTGCCGAGGAGATGTGGGCTGGCTTGAAGTACCTGGTCTCCAATATGTAAGGAGGTGGAGGTGGAAGGGAACTGTTTTTTTCTCCTCCCCTAGCTACTTATTCTTCTTTTGAATGACGAGAGACGAGGTTGCAAGCGAGGTGAGTAGTATTGCTCTACTAGGAACATGTGTATATATAAAACCAGTCGTCGCAATACCTCGTAGTCTTCAGCGCACGCTAGACTCTGGCGTTGGGATCAGGTTTGCCTAGCGAGGAGTGCAAGTACACAAAGTTGCTACTTTCCCGGCAAACCCGTAGTTGAAATGTACCATTACTTGAACAAAACTGCTCAAGGTGAAATCGAGGAAGAACTGTCAATGTCATCTATAGGGGGTATATTTTCGTTTGCTCTAGTGAAGTATCTCACTCTAGCATCTAGGTAGAGGATCTAATGATTCAGACGCTACTGAGAAGACAGAACCCTTCCATCACTATTCAATCCAAACTACTTTCCGTCACGCCGTATTCCCGCTACATGCCGTTTCATTCATCGTAAAAAGTAAGGGTGCTGACTCAGGGTCGTAGCTTTTGTTGCATTGGCGCATTATGCGCGTTTAGTTTTAGGCTTGGGTAGCGGCAGCAGGCTCCTCGGACGTCTTCTCTGCAGCAGTCTTCGCCGCATCCTCAGCGCCCGCGACGGTGACGTTGGCAAAGTGCACTTTGCGGTCTGGCATCTCCGAGATCCTCCTAAGCTCCGTGACAAACGACTCGCCCCACCAGGCACTAAGCATGGTTAGATCATGTTCGCTGTCAGATGACTGCAAAGACTTACCTAGTGTATTTCCGGACATATTTGGAGAGCTTCTGGTAGTTTAGACTCCTCTGCTCGTCGCCCATTGTGACCGCGTCGTGGATGGCATCTGCCAGCTCCTCGGTGTTCCACGGGTTGACAATGAGACTGCCATTCAGACTCTGTGCAGCGCCAGTGAATTCCGACAAAATCATGACACCATGTCGCTTCTCCTGGGTAGCAATGTACTCGTAGGACACCAAATTCATACCATCGCGCGTCGACGAGACGAGACAGACGTCAGAAACGGCGTAGAGCGCAATCAGCTCATCGAAAGAAACCGACTTGTGCATGAAATGGATAGGCATAAACTCAATGGTACCAAACTTGCCGTTGATGCGACCAACGAGCTCGTTGACGACGGCGCGCAGGTTTTGATACTCTTCAACGTCTTGGCGGGAAGGGACGGCAACTTGGACAAGCACAACCTTGCCGATCCACTCGGGGTGCTCGGTGAGGAACACTTCGAGAGCGTGCAGCTTCTGAGGAACACCCTTGATATAGTCGAGACGGTCGACACCGACAATGAGCTTGACACCCTGGAACTTCTTCTCGAGCGCTGCTATCCGCTCCTGTACCTTGGGCTTCTGGAGACCCTCGTCGAACTTCTCAGGGTCGATGCCGATGGGGAAGGCGCCGACGGTAACGACCTTGCCCTGGAATTCAACTCCGTTGGGTGTTGTGGCGAGACCGCTGATTTGCATTAGTGGGAGAAGGTAGTGCACTGATCTGGACACCTACAGAATGCGCGAGCAACTGCTCAAGAAGTGGCGAGCATAGTCGTATGTGTGGAAGCCGATGAGATCGCAGTGGAGTACACCCAGCAGGATTTCGTTACGGACGGGAAGGATGCGGTAGATCTCGGAACTGGGGAAGGGCGTGTGCAGGAAGAAGCCAATCTTGACGTTCTTCTTGGTGTTGCCGAGCTCTTCGCGCAGCATGGCTGGCATGAGCATCAGGTGGTAGTCGTGCACCCAGACCATGTCATTATCTTGTACGTCTTTTGCGACGGCCTTTGCGAACAGGCGGTTGGCCTCGGTATACGCATCCCAAGCGGATTCGTCAAAGGTAATCTCACCGGGGTGGTAATGGAAGAGCGGCCACATGATCTCATCTGCGTGTTATTAGTTTGTGTAGAGCATTGGGCTAGCCTGGGTGTTCTCACTCGAGAAGCCATTGTAATGCCTATCTGCGAGTTCGTCGTCGAGCATGACGGGTACCGCGTTGTACTTCTCCTTAAGTTGGTTGTTTAGGCTCTGGGCCTCGTCTTCGGGCACCTCCAAACCGGGCCAGCCATACCACTGGAATGTCGTCGTCTTGGAAAGTCCGCTCAAGCCACTGACCAGCCCACCCGAGGACATGGACATGTCGTACTTGCCCTCATCGGAGCGCTTGATGGTGATGGGCAAACGATTTGATACGAGTAGCAGGCGGCCCTCCGATGACTCGGGCTGGACGAGCTTTGTAGGCGCGTCAGGCATCTTGATTGACTGTATGCACGCGTGCTGTGTCTAGGGTAGTGGGGTAATTGAGGATTCAAAGTCGTGGTTTTTGCTTAGGTCGTAAGTTTGTCTGCTACGTGGAGAATTGCGCGCAATCAACGCCAATGTTCCGCAACGTGTGAAGGCGGCGAGTGAGAGAAGCGGACAAGCCTGTCAGGCGTGAAGAAAGATGGGTCAGTAGCTTTTATTGTGGTGCCTCAGTGACGAAAGAATGATAATGGAATCAGGGCCCGCTGAGGTGGAGGTAGCTTCTCGCAGGTTCCGAGCTCAGGCGACGGAGAGATGGCACGTCGCAGGGCACCGCCGGTGCAGCCGAGGGGCAGGAACGAACTAAACTTGGCAAGGACTATTGTAGGGCTAGATGAAGCCGGAGCTGGCGGTATGCAGCTTGTTCACCGACAGACGTGGACGACGTGGGCAACTCAAAGTAAACGCTGGTCGTATCCGTGTCAAACTTGCCATTAAAAGTGACGTCGCGCGGGGCTCACAGGCCATAGCAGCGACCCCCGGCCTCAGCTCGACGGCTACATGCCACATACCCACGTAGACGACGGATGCCTGCATTTGCAACACAAACTTGATCAAGGCCGGCAGAACAGGAGCGTACGATGCCCACTGCCAACACTGAGAAATCAGTGTAGTTGTCCAGGCCAATATCTCGCAAGTCCTCATGTCACTTGACACAATGCTTGCTTCTCTCCGCGGCGTCACGTGGGCGCTACCGGAGCTGTAGCTAGGGCTCCTTGTCGATCTCTCACCACCACCATCACGCGCGCCGCGCACCATCTGCCATGTCTGATTCCGAACGAGACGGGCCTTCTGAAGCGACCATTGCGACCAAACTGCGCGACACTGTCATTGCGATACACAAATCTGGAAAAGATGACGACCTGACTGTCAAGCGCGTTCGCGCACGCGCCGAGAAGGAGCTAGGCCTGGAAGAGGGCTTCTTCAAGACGAACTCGACATGGAAGCAGAAATCGCAGGAGCTGATTGTGGATGCAGTCGTGCGTGGTTCAAAGCCAGATGCTACAGAACATTGCTTAACATTGAGGCATCTAGGATAAATTCTGCACCGATGAACACTCACCACAGCCGAC
>Ga0265780_10008313_pt1 | contig 12617 bp, 4 predicted proteins | sample P1T30metagenome_FD_192432 | JGI IMG/M metagenome (GOLD analysis project Ga0265780, IMG submission 192432) | Plant litter microbial communities from East Loma Ridge, Irvine, California - P1 T30 | ecosystem: Environmental > Terrestrial > Plant litter > Unclassified | place: USA: California...
AGCACAGCGATTGTCGGTTGATTCTACCTAGTCGCAATGGCCCACCAATTGTCCTTCTCATACCCCGACTCCACCACCACACCTCCAGCTTCCTTGATATCATCCTCAAGCTCACCCTTCCTATACAGGTGATAATACCTCAAAAATGTCTTGTCCCCGCCCTCCTCTCCTTGCCCATGAGTCTCCTCACTCTTAACAACCTCTCCTTTCCTCTGCTTCACTTTCTTCTCCTTCTTCTGTTTCAAAACCCACGGCACCATAACATCCTGCTCATGCCCCTCATCCCAGCCCCTGCGACTGTCCTTTTGCTCCAGCGCCCACACATAGATGAGAGCTTTGCCGCCGTCTTTGGCGGTGGGTAATGATGGCTGACGCAGGATTTCCAGCACGGCTTTGACGGCCTCAATGCGTCGGTCGGGTGTCGAGAGGTGGTGGATCACGGCTATGGAGATGGCGAAGTCGAAGGTGCCGGGCGGGTGCGGGAGGGAGAGGGTGTCTGCTACTATAGCGGCGTGTGGCGGGTGGGAGGTAGCGATTTTGGTCAAGTTCGTTGAACTTGTAAATGTCAATACCAACATGCATATCACGATCGATGTATAATGCCCATGTAAACTCACCGATCAGATCCCACAATAAACACCTTCTTATTCACCGCAAGATATTTCCCATTCCCACATCCCACATCTGCACCTACAGCTCCATCTCGTTGCTCTTGCAAGAAGCGCTCGACTATGGGCCATGGCTGGATTAGGTTAGCCGCTTTGAAGATTGGGAATGTGCGGGGGTGGACGCACACCTTGTAGCGGGTAGAGGAGAAGTGTGAAGCTATCTCTTCGTAGACCGAATGCACATGTTCGGCTTCGTAATCTGCACTTTGTGTTTCCGATTCGGCCATGGTAGATGTTGGGGCGGCGTGGAGGATGGAATTTGTGAACCAATGAGGGGTGAAGTGTGTGCCAAGACGCTAGCTTTTGGGGTTTTTTTTTCGAGGTTCACGACGACGTTGGTTACAACATCACAAAGCCGGCAGACCATGAATCAGGGTTGATCGCAATAGGCTTATCCATCCGTTGTCCATCTCTTGTGTCATTGCTGCTCTCGTTGCAAAGGGTATGATTCGTTCGTCTCTCGACCCTCTCATCCCCCCGCGTATATGAGAGCGATGAAGAACGGACTTTGCCTTGCGTATAGCCCCTAATCTGTCTTAGCAAGGTCTACCAGAAAGCCATGCAACAGTGCAAACGAGCAAAATGCACGCAGCTGTGTCATCATAATTCAACACAGGACGGGTTTGACGCGCAGGCTGTGTATTTGCAACATGAACCTCGTATGCAGCACACCTATCTGGTACAGCATAGATGTGCAAGTATGGGTATCTCAGCATAGTCTTGTGTCCCGCCCAACGTTCGATTCACCGAGGAAGCACCAAGCAACGCAGATCAGTATAGCTGTACACACTGACAGTCTGTCAGACATGCTTCAGTGCGCCACCCTCCTGAAGGCACCCAAACACTGGTCTCAAGTGACAAGTCATACCGAACAGACCTGCTTCACCTTTGGGCCAGTGTCGCGAGCTTTACGTTTGAGGAGCCCAAGGAGTACGGATTTCATTTCTTACCCTCTGAAGAGACCCCATGCACGCCACTCGAAGACGTTCTGACATCTAACTCCCATATAAACATCACCCTTGATTTCATAGTCAATGTCCAGACGGAGTCACTCATGGTCGAGAGTCCACATGAAGATATCTGCTCGTCTCCACGATACAGCGGTAGACGAATTGGAATATAATCTGGGATCCCATCCAGTTCGCGAGCACGACTGTTTGGCGTTGAGGTAACGGCAATGGAAAGTTTGCGACGCTGGGCTAGGGCTTAGTTTTCGTCCGCATGGCCAAAGCCTAGAGGTACACGATGAGTTTTACGATGATTATAATGGGCTTGGGGGATATTGGACATGTCTGTACAGATGTGGTCATGATTCCATCGCGCCGAAAACGATCATTCCTGGTGCCTGCACCCAATACGCCAGTCACACACACTCTCTCTCTCTCACGCGTCAGAACGTCTACACTCAACGAATAAAAAAGTAATATTGCAAACAGACCGCATATCATTACACGCACCCCACCCATTCATCTCTTGCATCCATCTACGCCCAAAATGCTCCTGTCTAAACTACCCAAAAAGCACCACGCGCCTCCTACGACGCCTGTCCCTGCGGGAACACATCCACATACCTCCCACCCTTCTTCTTCTTCGCGCCCGCACCCTTTCGCGCCTGCGGCGCGCCCAGTAAATCGTCAATACTACTTGCGTTACTCATACCCGTGCCAGGCCTAGACGGCGGCCCAGATGCCGCGCCGAAGCTGGGTCGCGCGAGCGTGGGTGGTTTAGGTCCAGGTCCTTCGTTGTCAGATGGAAGGCCTGGGGTACTTGATCGGGAGCCTGGGAGGCCTATTGGCGGGGGCATGGAGGAGCTGCGTTGGGGCGCCGATGTTGGGGGTTTCATGAGGCCGGCACCAGAGGGCGGGGGGCCAGATGGAGGTGGCATACCTCCGCTTGCACTTCGCGCTCCCATGGGTGGGCCCTTGGGTGGTGGAGGTGTAGCTGTCGCGCGCTCGGGCTCGCTTGAACCGCCTTTCTTGTTCACCCACTTGCCGAGATCAGGATCGTAGTAGAAGCTGCTCTCCTCGCCGAGTTTGGCTTTGATGGGGCCGGGCGCGGCGTTGGGGTCTTTCTTGAACCAGCCACTGAGCCAGCCTCCGCCGGCCTTTTTGGCTGCGTTCTCCTTGTCGCGCTTGGCGTCTGCTTCGGCGGCTTTGCGGAAGGCCTCGTCTGCTTTCTTGTCGGCGTCGGACTTGGAGTTTGATCCTGAGCCGATCTTGAGGGCGGCGGCGCGGGCGACGAGGTCGTCGTCATCGTCGTCCATGATGGATTTCTTCTTTGGCTTGTTGTCTTCTTCCATATCATCCGCATCAGGATTGTACGGCTGATAGGACGGTTCGTCAAAAGAGCTCGTTGGGGGTGCCGGGTCATCAAACGAATGACCCGTCTGTTGTTGCGGGTGGTAGCCCCCAAATGACGAAGCTGAAGCAGGCACCTCATTCGGCGGAGTCGGCATGTACGGGTTGCCATAAGATGGTTGAGTCACATTGTGTTCAGCTCGAAGAGGAGAATAGGACTGCATCTTAGCCTGTGTACGTTGACTGGGTGGACTGAGCTGAGGCTGTGGGCTGTATGGCCCGGACGCAGGTGTCATTGGAGTCATGGGCATGTAGCTGTCCGACATAGCACGGTGGCTGTCGTTCGACTCCATGGAAGGTCTGCCTTGAGGCTCGAAGCGTGATCTCTGTTGCTCGGATGAGGTCCTTGGTGCATATGTATTCGAAGGAGCATATCTTGAGTTTGCAGAAGCGGTCGGCTGCACGGGTACACCATAACCGGAATACGCACCATAAAGATCCGCGCTCGAGTGTGATGGTGTGAGACCAGGGCTGTCGCCAGCTATCTTGGCGAATGGTCCAACCTCATTGCCAGTTGCAGCATTCGAGGACGGGCCATCATCTTCACCTGCAATGAAGCTGTTGAACTTGGACATGAGCGAGGTGCTGACTCTGTCCATACTAGGCTTTGAAATCCAAGACGAAGTGTTATCCTTGGGCGATTGTGACAAGCGCTTGCTCAGATCATCCAGGCTTGTTATGAAGCTGACGTTGTAGTATGGAGAGGTTCGCGTGGTAGCCTTCATGGCTGCAGCAATGGCATCGCAGTATGCTTGTGCCTCGGTGCGGTACCCATGCTCAGCGAGTTGGTATGCATGCGCGAGCTTGTAGTTTTGAAGATGAGGAATAATGTGCGAATTGACCTGCGCAGAAAGCGACAGCGCAAATTCATACACCTCAGTCAACAGAATGGGCTCCAAATCGACGCCAAGCTCTGTCGGATATTGTTTATGATCAACGCCGATAAGGACCAGATCAGCCAGAGCATCATCCACGCCACTGACATGTACCACCGAACGACCAAGGATGAAGCAGATATGCGCAGCCTCAACACGACCATACTGCGACAGCAGTTTCCCAAGTGACAGCAACGCCGAGACGTCACCTTCACTGCGATTGTTGAGAATCAACGCAATTGTCTCGCGCCATTTGTCGAGCCCTTGTTGAGCGTTCAGGGCTGCTCCTGCGCCATCAGTACTGACCATTTGAAAGCCAGCACGAGCCGATGCCGGTACAAGCTCATCGATGCAGTCTTCATGGTTACCCGCAAAGACTTCATACAGAACTGCCAGTGCCTGATTGCTGCGCCCAACCTTTTTGACTTCGTTGCGGACAAACTCTTGCACAACCTGTTTCCAGATGTCCTTGCTAAGCGTGGAGGACAGGAGCATGGCATGACCCCACAATCTTTGGTCGACTGCGTGCCATACTGCCTTTTCTCGCTCGCCACGAGCAAGCATTTTTTGAAGGTCTTCGATGGCGCGTGCGTCGATGGGTTGAGCTGGGGCGTTCGCCGTATTTGACCTCGAACGACCGACAATGTCTGCCGCAGTAGAGAAAGAGCCTTCTGGGTCAGAAGTATTATCGGCTTCCGGAGAGAACAGGCTCGTAAAGGCAGCATTTGCAGCCTCTCCTTCAAGGCGACCATCGTTTTCTACCAAGAACTGCAAAAGCTTCAGGAGGAGTGTCTTCTCCTCGAGTCGCTTCAGCTCGTCTGCACTAAGGGTGTGCTCAGTGTTGGGATCTCTCATCTGCAACTCCAAAGTTTCAAGTTTCTTGGTTAACCAGGACAAAACATCCTTCTTTTTGCTCTTGGCTTTCAGTGGGCCTGGGAATTTTGCAAGATCCTCAGAAAGAGGAATGATCTCCTTAACACTTTGAATATTGATCTCGCCAGGGCTGCACTTTACCATAGGTGCTGTCATACCACCACCGTATCTTGGAATTTGTTTCGGGAACGTTGTTACGACAGTTCCTCCAAGACCCCACGCGAAAACCGGATGCCCTTTGTAGCGTTGCAACGGATCGACTGCACGTTCGTCTTCGGGAACAATACATTCGTAGTTGAGAGATGCTTGCCGCCGATGCGGTATGTTGTTGGTCGTGGTGGCTTCTTGTATATGCGTACCATATGTTGCAGCTATGGGTGCTGCTCCATACATCGGCCCTGGCTGCTTCATACCAGTTGCGGGAGACTGCGAGAGAGACCGAGACGGTGCCATCGGGTTCATTGGCTGATACTGCGGCGTGTAATTCCCTTTTTTCCGAGGAGACGCAATAGCTGACGATGTGGAGCTTCGTGTCGGTGGTGGCGTGTCCGATCTTGCGGTTGTAGGAGGTCCATCACTCATTGCCGAGTCTAACTCGAGAGCTTCGCTCACACCTTCCAGCGGACTTCTAAATGGTGCACGAGGCACACCATCAGCCGACTGAGTTACGTGATGACCAGGGAGTTGTTGCTCTGGTATATTCGGAGAGTTTTCTTGATGATGAGGCATGCTGTGGAAAGCCAACGGGCTTGAGGTGCGAGGAGCATATGTTTGCGAAGGAGTCCTGACTGGACCCGTCGGGGGCTCTGATACATAACGCGCATGTGCTGTTCCTTGACTACCAGGGGGTGCGGGTGAGTACCTCGAGTTTGCGCCACCTTGCGCAGTGGGAGGAGCGGGCGAGTATCGAGCATTGGTAGCAGGTACCGAAGGCGGAGCCGGTGAGTATCTCGATGATGGCGGAGGCGCGGTAGATTGTGGTATCGGAAGGCTGTTCTGCCGAGTAGGTACTGAGGGCTGAGTTGGGAACATGGGTAACTGTTCTGGTTGCCTTAGGTGAGGCTGGGCGCCTACTGTATCAGGGAGCACTTCGTTCCGCAAAGACGACCAAGAAGCCGTCCGTTCTTTTTGTGTAAACTGCGGAGGTCCTTGCAGGGAAGGACTTTGTGCAGCCGCAGCTGGCTGTGGTGTGTAACGACCTGGTGGTTTAGGCTTCGACGTAACAGGTAGCTCGGCGAAGAAATCGCTCGAAGGGGCTTTTGCAGGGGGTGCAGATTTAGGAGGAACAGCGGGAGGGAGTCCCGTCATCTGACTCTGCATGGAGTGGCCGGACGGCGGCGGTGACAAGCTAGCGACGGACGCATTCGAGGGTGGCAGAGGGCGTGGAGGTGCAGAGCTTGAGGACATGCTGCTAGTTCGTGGAGGAGGCATTGCAGGTTGTGTAGCTGATATTACTGGTCTTGGTGCCGTCCGTTTCCGAGTGGTCACGACGTCGTCTGGCAAATCGTATGGCGAGGCATAACCCCCCTTGGACTTGTCTGCGTAGCTTTGTGATGAAGTTGGCATCGTCGGCCGCGCTGCTTGCTGTTGCTGATACGCCACATTCTGACCATAACCGTTGTAGGCACCGCTAGCGGGCGTCGTGATGGAGCGTGTCATGGAGCCTTGTGGTGGGTTTGCAAATTGACCCTGAGGCGCATAGGGACTGACGGATGATTGAGTGGTTGGGGCAGCTTGAGGCGCATATCGGCTTGCGCCGCCCGTAACAGCGGAAGATGTTTGTTCGACAGGCGCAGAAGGCTCATCGTCTAGGAAGCCCTCATCATCGCTCAATTCGATCACCGGGCCGTCCTCATTGTCGGGCAGAAAGTCCTCGTCCAGGTCGAGGTCCAAATCCCACTCGCTTTTCGCGGGAGCCGCATCTGGTGCTTGTACAACATGTGCCCCGGGCGATTGTGCCGGCTGAGCAGGCTCAACAGACTCGACTGGTTTACTGGCGACGACGCCAAAGAAGTCCTCCTCCTCCGTGTTGCCCCAGTCCAGATCGTCGCCGGCATTCCCGCCGACTGTGGTGTTCCCAATCACGTCGTCGCCAACCGTTGTTCCGGCTGCTTCAGCGTGTGGTGTCTGCAACGACGGATCTTGCTGCAGTCCTCCAATCTCGAAGGAATCACCTGAGGCTCCCCAGTCATCTGATTCTGGCGCTGCGTTGTCCACCAATGGGACCCTGACACTTTCATTGACAGCCTCTTCCAACGCCGTAGCTTCGCTTTGGTGCTCGTAATTGTCCGCTTGGTGTTCGCCGGCTGCAGCCGCCTCTTCGTCAGAGCTTTCCTCCTCTTCGCTATCCTCCTCAGACTCGGCCTCATCACTGCATTCGACCTCCGTTTGGACTGTCGCGGGATTTTCAGAGATATTGAGCGCCTGCGCTGCATTCACTAGTGCCTCCTCCTCAGAGCCGTTCACTTCAACGCGTTTTTCTATTAAGCCCTGGGACGCCTGTACGATTGGTGCTGGTTTCGCCAGCTCGCTCGGAGAGTCGGATTCATCCTCGGAACCTTGCGCGCCATCGAGTGCAGCAATGGGTGTGGGGCCAGGCACCGCAGTGACAGCTGGAGCCTCTTCCTCTTCATCGTCGTCCTCATCGCTGTCCTCTTCCTCGTCGTCATCCTCATCCTCTTCTGATTCTTCTTCCGAAGAAGATTCTGGCTTCACTTGTGAAGATAATTTCGCGGTGGCGGCAGGAGCTTGGTCTTTCTCGTGGCGCAGCGCGGGATTCCATGACGGAGCTGACTGCGCAGCGCTGGGCGCATGTGGTAGGTCGTCGGTATCCATGATGGAGATTACAAGGGGGTATAGGAAGGGTATGTACAAATACTGGACACGGTATCAGCTTGGGATTCGGGTGCCGGCGGCTCCCACCATGCGCCTCGGCGATTTGGTAGTGATGTTGAGATGGTAAGGGCTGGTGCTCCACGTGGTCGAGGGAATGCAGCTCGGGGTTCTGTGAGTGCAATCGCGCGGGGCAAGTCTCTGCCTATGATGACGGCGGAGAGGAAGGAAGCAAAGGTGCTGGCTCTCGGGCATTGAATTGTGTAAAGGAGTAGCGTGTCGTCATCCCTGGGGGTGGGACGAACGGCTGCTGGGGCTCACGTACAATTGGAAGCTTCGTTGCAGGACAAGCAGGCGGTGGAATATCACGAAGACGAAGACGAAGACGAAGACGACGCGCTATGGTACCCGCATGGTGCGCGCAAAAAGTATGGCGAGTCTCGAGGCAGGAACTAAGCTAGACCCCAGGGTTTCCGCCCACCCGTAGTTCTCGGCCACCCCGCGCGAAACCAGCCATCCACTTCTAGTGAGCCCACACCTAAAACAAATGCCTATAGCTGCTATTCGTGGCAATAGGATACTATACTAGGGTCTGCAGATAGTGTAGGCGCAGTTTAGGCTTTTTTTACTAGTATTTTTGCAGTAGTTTTAGCAGCCGCAGCAGCAGCGTTATCTAGATACTTCTAAATCGTAGCCTAATTAATAAAGCGCTTATTTAGGTTAGGTTTAATGCGCTTTCTTAGGAGCTTAATCTAATATAGATTGAGCTGATATAGACAGAGCACAGGCACGTACTTGATAGTAGTGTATATATTGTCTGAGGAGCTAGTCTACGTTGAGTACCTTAGACTGTATACCTACGCTAAGCTCTTAGCCTAGTAGCGTAGGGCTAGGATCAGAATCTATATTAATTCTACCCTGTTAGCTTCTCTCTTAGCAAAGAGAATATATTTCTTAAAGTTATTAAAATACTTCCTAAATATCTATCTGCTTATCTTATCTGCTAGTTTATCTATATTATAGCGTAGAGCTAAGTTAAGATAAGAGCTTAGTATAAAAATATAGTTATAGTTATAAAATATATATGCGCTATTCTAATTCCTTTCTAGTATCTAAATTAACTAGCTTATAATAAAGAGTAAAGAAAGAAAAGAAAGCACTACTAAATATATAGAGATAGTGTATTATATTAACGTAGATATGCCTAAGACTATACTAAGATAGAGTTATTATAGCATAAAGTAAGATATTCTATTTTTATAATTATTTTTTATTTTATAGAAGTTCTGCTATAAGTAGCTATAACTAGTGCGCTATAAGATACAGTTACTAGCGTTATTAGTATACTTAGTAACTAGTGCGCTATAAGGTATAGTTACTAGCGTTATTAGTATACTTAGCAATATTATAGTAATAAGGTTGTTATAGCAGATAAGACTAATATACGCTAGCTAGTACTATAGATAGCAGAGTAATATAAGCCTAGAAAGAGAGAAATAAACTTCTCTAGCTTAAAATTATAGAAAATATAAGTTATTATATTTAGTATAGAAAACTAATGCTAATTTGCTAGGTTAGTAGCGTATAAGATATATAGGCAAGAAAATAAATATATAGAGGTTTTTTTTTTTTTTAAATACATTGCTTATTATAGTAAGTATATTTACGCTATAGTATTAAGAGGTAGTATACTACGCAGGTTTTGCTAAGTAGCAGTAGCTATAAAATATATATTAAGCGTTTTAGAGGCAGATGCTAAGCATTGCTTAGTTAGTATAGTTAGGCAAAGAGAAAAAACTAAAAAAACTTCGTAGTATATAAACTAGAGAGAACGTAAGAGGCTATATCTATAGATATATTTCTGCGCTAAAAAGAGGAGTTTATAGCGTAGCTACTTGCTATTATTATTACTATTACTGCTATTATTATTACTATTATTATTGTTGCTGCTATTATTATCTAGACTACTAGCGCTGTTATAATTGTTAATATATACTAGGGTCTTATCTAAGGTAATTTTTTCGCCTTATTATTTCTTAAGGTCTATATACTCTGTATATACGCAAAGCTATACTTTTTTAAGCTACAAGAAGAGTCGTATATGCTTTTTATATACTTTAATAATTTTCTAAGACTTAAGAGTTACTCCTGTAATATCTACTAGCATAGAAACAATATTTTATATAACTATACTGCTAATAGAGATAGTAGTAAGCATAATTTAGCTAAGATATAAATATATATTATTCTTTTAGCTAATGCAAATAAGTTCTTTAAAGTCTTACTAGTATTTATTTAAGAATCTTATTAGAGACTAGCTATCTTTCTTATTGCTAAAAGATAGTTTGTCTTTATTCTTATTAAAACTAATATCTCTAACTTCTAGTACGCTAGAATTCTTAGAGTAGTTAGGCTAGTCTTTAAAGGTAAAATAGCGTACTTTATTCTCTTTACTATCTTTGCTATTCTTAGCCTTAGTCTTAGACTTCTTCTTTTTAAGTATAACTTTAGTAAGTATGCTATTAGTAGACTCTATAGTATTAAGCTTTCTCTTTTTACTTAGAAACCTAATATTAATAAGAATATCTTAGATAAATTAAGACCTTATATATACTAGTATATCTACTTTAACTAGCTAGTAACGCGTAGAGTTAAAGTACTCTTCTTTAGTAGCTCTAGATTTAGTAAGAGCACTAAGAATATAGTTAATAATACTACTAAAGTTAAGTTTGTCTTTAGGTTCCTTTAAGTTCTTAGTTATAGAGTACTTTTTTAGATTAATATTAAAGGCGTCTATTAGCTGTTTTACGTAGAAGTCTTAAATATAGTTAGGCTTAGATACTTTGTTAGATTTAGCTAGAAGGCTAAGTTAGCGCAGTAAGCTTTATAGCAATTCGCTCTAGTATAATTAACTTATAAGGTTTAGTAGGACGATAGGCTTTAATAAGCTAGCTTATTTATATAGTTTAGATAAGTCTATCTCTATAATAAGAGCGTCTGTATATCTGTTTAACAGCGCTATAATTTTAAGCTTATTAAGAATATTATCTAGCAGAGAAATAGTCTTATAGATAAAAATATCTTTTTCTTATCTCTATACGCTAGTATCTCTAATAAGTCTTTTAGTCTATTATTTAAGATAAGCTTCTTTAGCTATAGGTAGGATTACGCCTTTGCTATTAGTAAGTAAGGCGTTCTTATTAACTTCTTTCCTAACGCTAAGAAAAAGATAGTTAGTATAGTATAGAATTACAAAATCTATTACGTAGAGATTAGTATTTCCTTTGCTGCATTTAGTATAGCTTTTAAGCCTAATTTCTAAGAGAGTAAATAGGCTAGTAGCGTGTACTATAGTGCAAAAACGCGCAGCGTATTTCCTATTAGCAGTTATCTTTGCTGTATCTAGAATATAAATATTATAGTTAGTAAATAACTACCTTAAGCAGTTAGTAGCTTAGAATCTTTTAATATTCTTATATTCTAGAGCGAGCAAAATATAAGTATTAGCCTTTATACAGCAGTTTGCAATTTGCTAAGTACTACTTTATATAATAATTCTCTTTACGCTTTTATTCTTCTAAGGCGTTCTATTCTTATGTAGCTCTAATCTCTCTAAGTTCTTTTTCTTATATTACTCTATTATATTAGTAATATAGCGTAGAAGCAGTTAGAAACCTAGAGGTAGCTTATTAAGTTTAGTAAGCTTTAGCAGTCCTTTAGAGTTCTATTAGACTTCTTTCTACTATTACTTATAGATAGCTACGCTAATATTCTATATAAGCTTTTTTCTCTTAAGTACTTCTCTAAAAATAGAGATAGAGATATTATATGCAGCTATTTTAACTCTAAGAACTAAGAAGATAATATAGGTAAACTGCGTAAGCGCGTTCTTCTCTATTAATATTAGAGTTTTAGTAACTTTAATAGGTAGAAAGAGACCTAGTAGCTTTTATAGTATTTTATACTTCTCTATATCTATAAGCTTATTAAGTTATATAACTTGTTTAGCTATAAACTTAGTAAGTCTAAATGCAGCTTTAGTAGTAAAAAGAATATTATGCGCTGCGTCTATAAGATCTTAGTATATTTATTTAGTTAGGCTGGAGGTTATATTGCTCTATAGCTTATCTTTCTAGATATCTTTATTCTTCTTATTCTGCTTATAGAAGGTCTTAAGCTACTTTATTAACTTATCTTAGTAGAACTAAAGAGAGATAATCTTAGCTATAAGCCTCTTCTTTACTTATTTCTATTGTTTATTTATAGCGTTCTTCTTTCTTAACTAGTAACTATACTAAATTCTAGCTTACTAAAATTCGTTTGTCTAACTGTTAATAAGTGCTTTAATAATATTCTATTCTTTATATTATAGTTTAAGTTTATTATAAGTTCTGTAAGTAAGAGGTAGCTTCGCTCTTGTTACAAACTTTGTTTTATTATCTATTTTACTTTTATAGGCTATATTAAATTTACTAGCTTTAGCTGCAAGCAGTTCTGCTTTAGTAAATGCAATATCTTTATTATATTATATAGATACCGGAGTATATAGTCCTATATCAGCGTTAGTATATTATTATATAACGTAGTCTGCTATTAGGTCTAGCTTATAGCATACAATATCTTCGTTAAGCTATATAGGTATAGGTGCTAGTTATTCTACCTATAGCAGAATTATATAGCCTGCAAAACAGGTCTGTTCCTGTTATTAAGAACTTAGCAGGCTTTATAGTCTTAGTTATTTAATTAGTTCTAGAGTAAGGCGCTCTAGAGTTAGTAATTTTAGAGTTATAGCTGCTATATTAGTTATTTATAAGTTATTCTAGTATAGTATTAAGATTGTAGGAAAGCTAGTATAGAATTAGGTACGTATTTAGTATATAATACTTATTTAAGATAAGTATAGAGCTAGCTGCTAATAGTAAGAGAGAGTTATATAGCCTACTATTTAATCTATTGTTAGTAGGTAAAGGTAGCTTTATCTATACTTTAACTATGCAGGCAGTTATAAAGAG
>Ga0265780_10008314_pt1 | contig 12617 bp, 8 predicted proteins | sample P1T30metagenome_FD_192432 | JGI IMG/M metagenome (GOLD analysis project Ga0265780, IMG submission 192432) | Plant litter microbial communities from East Loma Ridge, Irvine, California - P1 T30 | ecosystem: Environmental > Terrestrial > Plant litter > Unclassified | place: USA: California...
GAACGCAATCAGTTCCTGATCCAGATGCAGACGCAGGGTATTCAGTGCCTGGGCGACCATCTCATTATGCTCCATAATCATCGTCGGTAACTCATTAAGCGGGTACCAGTCGATCAACATATCGACGGTGTTTCTTCGAGGGACAACCTTGTTTATGTCAACCAGCGCGTAGTAGCCGATGGAGACAAACCGGCGGGTAATCCATGCCAGTTCTTTCTGATTGAATCGCCCATCGCCCAACGTATCGGTATTGAGTTCGATCAGCCGTTCCAGAAACGACCGGTTGCTCCGATCAGCCGTGCCGAATACCCGGAACTGTTCCAGATAAACATCCTTAATTCCCGTTCGCTCTTCCAGAATGCGCCGGGCGGCCTGGTCAATGTTTTCCTGCTGAAAGATAAACCCGCTGGGAAGCGCCCAGAAATCACCCCGAAAATCAAGTTTCGGGACCAGTACATTGAGTTGTTTGTCCTGGTAACCAAATATGACGCAATCGATCGATAGCTGTTGAATGTAATCCTGTTCGCTTGGATAATGCATAACGTATTGATTTTAAGCCAGTCGGCGAAGCGTTTCAGATTGTTTCACCCTTCCTGGCCTTAATTATGGTCGTAACAACGCTGACTGATGCGTGATTGCCATCAGGTCGGGCCAAAGTCCGCCTGACTACGTAAAGGGGAAAGAACGCTGGCAAAGCTAATCGGCGCGGGCAAAGGACTGCGCCAGATTATGTGTACAACAGCCAACGATCAATTAAGATAACAACGAGTCGGATATTTATGGTAGGTTGATTAGGGGCAGATAATGGTACTACAAAAGTATATAATTGACTAAAATTTATTGTATATAATAAATACAATAAGGAAATAACTTTTCTACCTTTGCTATCAACTCGTTAAACCTATAAGTAGAATGCGTGGAAAACCCTTTACAATCAGCCTACTGACGGTCAGTTTATGGCTGCTGTTGCGGTCAGTATTTGCTCAGACGTCTCCCCCGTCCGTGCTGGTGTTCAGTAAAACGGCGGCTTTCCGGCATCAATCCATCGAAGCGGGCAAAAAAGCCCTGGCCAGCATGGCTACCGATAAGGGTTTTACCGTCAGTTTTACCGAAGACGCGGCCCAGTTTGCGGAGTCAAACCTGAAAAAATTCAACACAGTCATCTTCCTGAACACGACGGGCGATGTCCTCAATAACGACCAGCAGTCGGCATTTGAACGCTACATCCAGGCGGGGGGCGGCTACGTGGGTATCCACGCAGCTACCGATACCGAGTATGAATGGCCCTGGTACGGCAAGCTGGCCGGTGCGTATTTCCTGGACCACCCCATGCCCAATAATGTGCAGAAAGGGAAATTTATCGTTGCCATGAAAAATCACTGGGCGACCAAGGGTATGCCCGACGAGTTCGAGCGTAGCGATGAGTTTTACAGCTTCAAGGACATTTCGCCGAAGATCAACGTCGTCCTGAAGATTGACGAGAAAAGCTATACCGGCGGCAAAAACCCCGATTTTCACCCCATGAGCTGGTACCAGGAATACGACGGTGGCCGGGCTTTTTACACGGCGATGGGCCATACCGACGAATCTTTTTCGGAACCGCTGGTTCTGAATCATCTGTGGGCCGGTATTCAGTACGCTATGGGTGGCACGGCTCCCAAACCGCTGAATTACGCCAACGCCCGGCCCGAAGAAAACCGGTTTACAAAAGTGGTGCTGGAAGAGAAACTCGATGAGCCGATGGAACTGAGCGTACTGGGCGATGGCCGGGTGTTGTTTATCCAGCGGAAGGGCGAAGTTCGGCTTTACAATACAAAAACGAAGGAGCTGAAAACCATTGCGAAGCTGCCCGTCAGTACGAAATACGTCAGCAAGGAAGGCAAAGAGTCGATGGGCGAAGATGGCCTGATGGGTCTGAGCAAGGACCCCAATTTCGCGCAGAACCACTGGGTCTACCTGTATTACTCTGATCCGAACGAATCCAAAAACGTCCTGGCCCGCTTTGAGCTGAAAGGCGATGAGCTGGACATGGCCTCGCAGAAGAAACTGCTCGATATTCCAACCCAGCGGGAAGAGTGCTGCCACACGGGCGGCTCGATTGCCTGGGACCGGCAGGGGAACCTCTACCTGTCGACGGGCGACAACACGAACCCACACGGCTCGAACGGGTTCAGCCCCAGCGACGAACGCGACGGACGCAGTGCTTGGGATGCGCAGAAATCATCGGCCAACACGAACGACTTACGGGGTAAGATCATCCGGATCAAACCACAAGCCGACGGTACCTACACCATTCCAGAAGGAAATCTCTTTCCAAAAGGCCCAGAAAACGGTAGCGACCGCCGAACCCGGCCCGAGATTTACACCATGGGGCACCGTAACCCCTTCCGTATCTCTGTCGATCAGAAAACGGGATACGTCTACTGGGGTGAGGTTGGGCCTGACGCGGCCAAACCCGATTCCAGCCGGGGACCCGCTGGTCACGACGAGGTAGGTCAGGCGCGCAAGGCCGGTAACTTTGGCTGGCCGCATTTTGTGGGCGATAATAAAGCCTACACCAAGTACGACTTCACGGCCAGTAAATCGGGTCAAAAGTGGGATGCCAATGCCCCAACCAATACGTCGCCGAACAATACGGGCCTGACTGCGCTCCCGGCGGCACAGAAAGCCTTTATCTGGTATCCGTATGACGGCTCGCCGGAGTTCCCACTGGTAGGTGCTGGCGGACGTAACGCCATGGCTGGTCCTGTCTTTTACACCGACGAATTCAAGAACGCTTCCCGTTCATTCCCGGCTTATTACGACGGCAAACTGCTGGCATACGACTGGATGCGCGGCTGGATTATGGCCGTAACAATGGACAAAGACGGCAACTACCAGTCGATGGAGCGGTTCATGCCGAGCTACAAATTCAGCAATCCGATGGATATGGAGTTTGCCGATAATGGGGATCTGTATATGCTCGAATACGGCTCGGGCTGGTTTTCGGCGAACGACGATGCCCGGCTGATTCGCATTGAATACAACGGCGGCAACCGTAAACCACAGCTTCAGGCCGCGGCCAACAAGATGGGTGGTTCGGCTCCCCTGGCGCTGAAACTAACCGCCAACGGCACCGTCGACGCTGATGGCGATCCGCTGACCTACGCCTGGAAAATCACGTCCCGGACTGGAGGGTCGAAAAATGGGTTTACTAAAACCATCGTTACACCCGACGCAAACCTGACCTTAACAACACCCGGTGTCTACAAAGCTACCCTTACCGTCAACGATGGCAAAGGCGGTATTGCTTCGCAGTCGATGGATGTTACGGTAGGCAACGAAGCACCAGTGCTGAGCGTCGAGCTGCCCGGCGGGAACAAGTCATTTTTCTCGCCTAACAAACCGTTCCGGTACGCGGTGAACGTGCGCGACAAAGAGGATGGTACGCTGGGCAAAGGCATCGATCCGGAACGCGTAGCGGTCAACATCGACTATATGCCCGAAGGATTCGACAAAGTTGCCATTGCCCAGGGACACCGGTCGGCGGATGCGAGTGCCCTGCTGGCAAGCGGCAAAAAGCTGATCGAAGCCAGCGACTGCAAAGGCTGTCACAGCATCACGAAAAAATCGATTGGACCAGCTTATGTCGACGTAGCGAAAAAGTACAAGAGCGACAATACGGCGCTGGAACGGCTAACGAAAAAAGTCATTGCCGGGGGTAGTGGCGTCTGGGGCGAAACACCGATGTCGGCTCACCCGCAGCTGTCAACCACCGATGCCGCCGACATGGTCAAGTATATTCTGAACATTTCCAGCGAAGTAGCCGGTAGTAACTCGCTGCCCGCGAAGGGCAGCTACGATGCCAAAATCCCCACGGGCGATAAAGGCAAAGGCGTTTACATGGTTCGGGCGTCGTACGAAGACAAAGGTGCCAAAGGGCTGCCGTCACTCCGGTCGGAACAAACATACGTACTACGTAACGCGAAGGTTGACGCCCATAGCTTCGACCAGTACGATAACGTTAACAAAATGTCGTACGGCGGCAATAACCTGGCTATTCCGAGCAAATCGGGGGCTTTTTTAGTCCTTAAACAGACAGATCTGGCGGGTATAAGCGAGTTCCGCGTCATGGCCACGGCCCCCAAACCGCAGCTTAACGCCCGCGGGGGTAAAGTCGAGCTACGGCTGGACAGCCCGAGCGGCAAACTCATCGGCGAATCGGGCATGCTGGAGCCGACGGACAAAATGGACTTTACGCCTTCCGTATTAACTATTCCAGTCAAACTACCCGTCCCTGCCGATAACAAACCACACGATGTGTACCTGGTGTTCGTCAATCCCAAAGATCCCCTGGGTAGCCTGATGGTGGTCATGGGGGTTGAAGCCGTGCTGACCAATACCGGGCAGTAGTTTTGGGCTCGTTTTCTTCTTTATGTTTTGTTTCTCGTTTCTCTAAACCGTTGTAATCCCAATGAAAAAAGTAAGTCTTCTCGTCGTGTTTCTCCTCGGCATCGTTGCCAGCAGTTTCGCGCAGACCGCCACCAAACCAACCGATTTCTTCGCGGGTAAGTGGGAAATGGTCGTTGTGGGCACCCCAAATGGCGATGCTAAACTAATAGCCGATCTGGTTCGCAAGGATGGTAAACTAACGGGCGAACTAGCCGATGCCAAAGACCCCTCGAAAGAGAAAATCAAAATCGACAGTATCGACGAAACCGCCGACAAATTGTCAATTGCGTTTCAGGCCCAGGGAAATAACGTAACGATGGACCTGACTAAAGTTGATGACGACAACCTGAAAGGCTCGGTCATGGGTATGTTCGATGCCACCGCCAAACGGCTGAAATAAGCCGGGTTGACACGAGTAAACAAAGAGGGGTGATGACTGTGTAGTCATCACCCCTCTTTGTTTACTCGTGGGTAATCTTTTCGGCGGAAATAATGACGACGCAGCGATCGTTTTTCACGTAGTAGTGTTCATTATCGCAGACGTTCTCATCAATCAGGAAACCGGTTGCTAACGATGTACCAGGCTTTTATGCGCAAACGAAACTTCATTCTCAGGATTCCATCACTTGGTCCGGATGGCATGGCGCTGTTCCCGTTCATTCTCGTACGACAGCCCTCCCCCGGTCCCATTCTGATTAACCACGAACGAATTCACCTACGGCAGCAGCTCGAACTGGGCCTTATTCCATTCTATCTCTGGTATGGGATTGAGTACGTGGTGCGCCGGTTTCAGTACCGCAATCATTACCTGGCGTACCTGAACATCAGCTTCGAGCGAGAAGCCTTTGCCAACGAAACCAACCTGACATATTTGAAAACCCGGCGTTTCTGGTCATTCTGGCCGTACCTCCGTAAAACGACCTAAAGCCGCTGCGGCTCGTTGGCGTCCGCCGTTTTTCCCAGCGCCCCACCCATCATTACGAGGGCCGATAAGACAACCACCAACATCGGAATTCCTTCGCGGAAGCCAAGCAGCCGCAGGTTTTCGGGCGTATTCAGGTACAACAGGATCGTTATCAGGCCGCGGGGCGCAATCCAGAGCAGGGGTTTCCAGACGCCGGGATACGTCAGCCGGAGCGTGAGCCAGCGCCACACCAAAATCACAACGATGAACAAACCGCTCACAATCAGGGCGTCTATATCAATCAGCTCACCCGGTACCGTCGAATAGCCGAATAGCAAGAAGAAGAACGTCCGCACCACAAACGCACCCTCGGCGGTAAGACTCTTTAGCTGGTCCAGCTCTTTCTCGAACAGATCATTTTTCAGAATCTCACTCAGGCGGCCCCGGATGAAGAGTTCAGTATTATTCAGAAAGAGACCAAAAATCAGGATCAGCAGCAGCGACGACAAATGGTAGATTTCGGCGATGGCATACACCAGAAACAGCACCGAAATAATGGGCAGAAACTTGATTCGGTGGTTGATCCGACCGATCAGGTACAGCAGCAGAAAACAGCAGATCGCCGACGTAACGGCCATGATCAGCGTATCGCGGGTGAAGAACCAGATTGCCCCCCAGATTGACTCTTCGCCCAGTAACAGAAAATTATAGGCCAGTACACCCAGAATACTGGCAAAAGCTGACTCATACACCACAAACTCCCGCTGCCCCGACGATAGATCGGATACGCCCGGTAGTGCCATAGCCCCGCTAATGATGGAAAAAGGCAGGGCCGCAATCAGACAGTGGTAAAACGAATCGTTGAGAAGCAGATGGAGAATACCGGCCATGACCAGCGTAGCGCCTACGATTGACAAAAGCGATGCCAGCAGCGTTCGCCGGAGTACGCTCATTTTTTCGGCGTGGAGTTCCAGATCCAGTCCCCCTTCCAGCACGATCATAATCAGACCCAGTGTACCCAGCGTTGGCAGGATAGTATTGACGTAGGGCACCTGCACTCCAAAGTAATCCGTTGCCTGCCGGACCAGCATACCCAGCACCAGCAGCAGCAGAATAGACGGCGTCTTAAACCGACTACTAAACAGGTCGAAGGCGTACGAAATCAGTACCGACAGGCTTAAGACAATGATTAGGGTAGAGGAATCCATGCGGCAAGATAAAAAGAAAGGAGGAGAGGGAGGATGCAGGAAAGGGAAGAAAGGGACCTCCGGTTGCCCTTTCCTGCATCTTCTTTTCTGTTGTTTAACACGTATCGACCGCTATTTTTCCTTTCCTTGCTCCTCCTTTCCAGCTTTCCTCCTCTTCTGAGTATCCTATCCTACCCTTCCTCCTATCAAATCATATCCGTCGCAATCTTAGCCGACAGCAAACAGAGGGGAATGCCACCGCCGGGGTGGACGCTGCCCCCCACGAAATAAAGATTTTCGAACTGACGCGAAAAATTGGCGTGGCGCAGGAAAGCCGCAAATCTATTGTTGGAGCTGTTGCCGTACAGCGCGCCCTGCGACGAGGACGTGCGGGCTTCGATACTACGCGGGTCCAGGATCGATTCCGTTTCGATCAATGGAGCGACGTCGACACCCAGCGCATGGCTCAGTTTGCGAATGACGTTTTCCCGTGCCTGACTGATGATCAAGTCCCAGTCCTGGCCGGTATTATTGGGCACATTGAGCAAAATAAACCAGTTTTCGCCGGTTGATGGCGCATCGTCGGATTTGTGCTTCGACGTAATGTTCAGGTAGATCGTTGGATCGTCGGACAGACTGGCCGCGTTGCCGTTTTTGCCAAAGAGCTGGTCGAACTCGGCCTTGTAGTCATTGCTGAAAAAGATATTATGCAGGCCCAGTTCGGCAAACGTCTGATTAATTCCCCAGTAGAAAATCAGACCCGAGCTGGATTTGGGCTGCCGCAGGATACGCTCCGGCTGCCGGGCGTTGGGCAACAGCTTCCGGAACGTATTCACTACGTCCATGTTGGAAACAACAAGATCAGCCGGAAACGAGAAAGAAAGTGACTCTACGCCTTCTTCTCCCGCTCTTCTTTCCTCCTTCTTTTCTCCTTTTATTCCTGTTACCTTCTTGCCCTTTGTGTCAATGGTAGCAATCCGCACGTTGTAATGAAATCGAACGCCCAGGTCCTCCGCCAGTTTCACCAATGCGTTGGTAATGCCGATTATGCCGTCTGCCGGAAAAAACGCGCCGATATTATATTCGAGATGCGGAATAATATTCATTGTGGCGGGTGTCTGGTAAGGATCGGAGCCGTTATATGTGGCGTAGCGATTGAACAACTGAACCAGCTTGGGATGCTGAAACCGGCGTTCGTTCGCGCTGTTCATGGTGCCAAAAACGCCCAGCTTCGGCAGGTTCAGGTAGCCGCGCAGGGCATCCCGGTTGAACCAGGTCGACAACTTATGCAGCGAGCGGTGAAGAAACAGCTTTTCCGTTACCTCGTATTTAAGGGCGCTGTCGGCCAGTTGCTGGTGCAGGTGTTCGGCCGGTTCGCCTAAAACCGTTTCCACTTCCCGGCCAAACCGGGCATGATCGTTCCAGGCCGTCAGCCGGGTACCATCGTCCCAGAAATAACGGCAGGTCTCTTCCAGCTTCTGATACGTAAAATAGTGGGCTGGATCCCGATTAGCCAACCGAAACAGGTCATCAACCAGGTGCGGCATGGTAAAAAGCGAAGGGCCCGCATCAAAGCGGTACATCCGTCCATTGGCCTCCTGTTCGAAATTGGACAGTTTCCCGCCAGGATACGCATTGGCCTCGAACACGTCGACCTGATACCCTTTCATAACCAGCCGAATGGCCGTAGCAATGCCGGCAATACCTGCTCCAATAACCGCAGCCTGTTTCACATGCATCGGGCTTACTGGCGGGCGTAATAGTACAGGTTTACAGTCGCGTCGCCCCGCTTTTCACTGAGTGTAAAGTATCCTTTCGCTTCTTTATCGAAACAGATGGCTTCGCCCTGCGGCTCCACCCGGTAGGGTAGTTGCCGGTTCGCATTACGCTGCATGGCGTCCGCAACGGTCTGTCCGGAATTCCGTTTCCAGTAAAAAATCTGGGTGTATGTCCGCACCAGAATTTCGGTTCCATCGGGCGAAATAGCGGCTCCGGTAGCAAACGTCAGCGGCAGTTCACCCATCAGTTCGGCCACGGCCACTTCGTTTACGTTCTGCGGATAAGGCAGACGGTACAAACGGCTATTGTTCTCCCGTTTGGTAACAACGAATATGTCTTTCGTCTGCGGGTCGACAAACATGGCCTCAGCATCGCGGGGGCCATCAGGGTACCGGAAGTTGATGCGTTCAATCTGGGTGATCGGCGTTTGCAGGTTAGCCGGTTCAGGCATCCGGTAAATCTGCGAAATTACGTTCTGGGTGTTGTTGTCACCGATGTCGCCAAGGTATAAGTAATTCACACCGTCCTGCGGACCGGGCCCGCTGGACAGTTCTTCCCAATCCCGGTTGGCATACGTGGGAACGTTGACCCGTCCTTTTATAATACCATCATAACCCAGCAATACGATTTGCGCCGGGTTTCCGCCGTCTTCTTCAACCCAGAGATTTCCCGGCATGCTCCGGCTATCGACCATACCGGATGCTTCGTCAATCTGGCCGGGGGCTACGGGTGTTGCTGTTGGTTCTGACGAAAACTGAGCACTAAAGACGTTATCAACTTCCAGTTTACAGGAAGCGGTTGCCAGCAGGCCAATCAACAAAACAAGGGTACGCATGAAAACTAGTTGGTTAATTCCACCGTCAAAGTAACGAAACAGCTGGTGAAAAATGATGAACAAAGCCTGAATAAGCTATTAACGAGCTCACGAACGTGTTGTTGGATCGGTAACGCCGTTCAATCAATTAACAGAACGGCAAACGGTACTCTATTGATTCTCTCTAGCGCTCAATATGGTCAGAATAATGAACAAACAAATAAACTGTCATTATACCATACATGCACTGATCTGCTCTTTTCTTCCGGTAAAAATAATTTTAACCGAATAGTATTGGCTTTAACGAATAAACAGGTTCATCATTACCTGTTGTGCTGTAATTTTAGGACCGATCTAGTTTCAACTTCCTAACTTCATGAACCAACCCTCTCTTACTACCCGGTCAATATCCGTCCGGCGGGGCTTGTCCTGGTTGACCCCTATCTGCGGAATCGCGCTGGCGATGACATTATCTGTAGGGGTCCAGGCACAAGATGCCACCGGCTACCAAACGCCACCAAAAGCCCTGGCCGATCTGGTCACGCTGCCGCCAACGCCAACCATCAGCGTGTCGGACAAAGGCGACCTGATGCTGATCATGGAACAGGCTGGTGCACCCGACATTGCCGAGCTGGCCCAACCCGAACTCAAGCTGGCGGGTCTGCGGCTTAATCCGGCCAACAACGGCCCGAGCCGGATGCGCTATATCACCAACCTGAAACTGAAAAAAGTAGCGGCTACGCAGGATGAGATGCCCCTGACGGGCCTGCCTGCCAAACCGCTCATCAGCTACGTGCAGTGGTCGCCCGATTACACGAAAGTTGCCTTTGCTCACTCTACCGACGAGCACATTGAACTGTACGTTGCCGACGTAGCCACGGCCAAAGCGCAGCGCGTTGGTACGGTTTACCTGAACGCCACGATGGGGATGCCCTTTCGCTGGCTGTCGGACAGCAAAAGCGTGGTCGCCCGGATTGTCCCCGCTGGTCGTGGAGCGGCTCCCGAGATCAGTCGTGTTCCAGCTGGTCCAACCACCCAGGCAAACGTAGGCGGTCAGCGCGGCCAGGCACCGACGTATCAGGATCTGCTCAAAAGCCCGTCCGATGAGAAGCAGTTTGCCTATTACACTACCTCCCAGGTTGTGCGGCTGGGTCTCGATGGGCAGATGACGAATATTGGTCAGGCTGGAATCATCGCGTCGGCCGATCCGTCCCCGGATGGCAAATACGTTATGGTCGAAACGGTGCACACGCCGTTTTCCTACCTCGTACCCGTAAGCCGGTTCCCGCTCCGTACCGACATCTTTGCCACGGGTGGTTCGCTGGTGAAAACGCTGAACGACGGACCACTTCAGGAAACCGTAGCCTACAGCGCCGATGGTGCGCCAACGGGTCCTCGTAACTACAACTGGCGGGCCGACGTAGCCGCTTCGGTGTATTATACCGTAGCGCAGGACAAGGGCGATCCAAAAGTGAAAGTGGATGTTCGCGACAAAGTATTTCTGGTCGATGCGCCCTTCAGCGGTCAGCCTAAAGAGATTTACGCAGCTCAGTACCGCTTTGGCGGTTTCGAGTGGGGCAACGAAACGACAGCCCTGGCCAGCGAACGCTGGTGGCAGAGCCGCAAGAGCCTGACCAAAACCGTCGACCCAACAAACTGGCAGACGGCTGTTCTGTTCGACCGTTCGTACGAAGATCGGTACAGCAACCCTGGTCAGCCCGATACGCGACACAACCAATACGGCTACGAAGTGCTGAATCTGCTGCCGAACGGCGAGATCCTGATGCTGAACGCACAGGGTGCTTCGCCCGAAGGCGATCGTCCATTTGTGAGCCTGCTGAACCTGAAAACCAAGAAAACAACCGAACTGTGGCGGTCGCAGGCTCCTTTTTTCGAGCGGCCGCTTGCCGTCCTGGACGCAGCTAAACGCACGCTGCTCATCACCCGAGAAACACCCGACGAAAGCCCGAATTACTTTGTATCGAACCTGATGGCGAAAGGCAAAAAAGCCGCGACGCCCATGCAGGTTACGTTCTTCCCGCACCCCTACCCGCAGCTGAAAGGCATTCAGAAACAGCAGCTTCGCTACAAACGTTCGGATGGTGTTGATCTAACCGCTACGCTTTACCTGCCTGCTGGTTACAAGAAAGAACAGGGGCCACTGCCGACCTTCCTGTGGGCCTATCCGGCCGAGTTCAAGAGCAAAGATGCCGCCAGTCAGGTATCGGGCTCGCCTTACCAGTTCAACCGGATCAGCTACTGGGGCGCGGCTGCCTTCGTCACGATGGGCTACGCTATTCTGGACAACGCCAGCATCCCCATCGTGGGTGAGGGCGACAAAGAGCCAAACGATACGTACGTGCAACAACTGGTATCCAGTGCCAAAGCCGCCATCGACGAAGGTGTTCGGCTGGGCGTTGTTGACTCTAGCCGCGTGGGCGTAGGTGGTCACTCGTACGGCGCCTTCATGACGGCCAACCTACTGACGCACAGCAACCTGTTCAAGGCGGGTATCGCCCGGAGTGGTGCCTACAACCGGACGTTGACCCCGTTCGGTTTCCAGAACGAACAACGGACGTACTGGCAGGCCCCCGATGTGTATAATACGATGTCGCCTTTCCAGAACGCCAACAAGGTAAAAACGCCGATCCTGCTGGTTCACGGAGAAGCCGACAACAACACCGGTACGTTCCCGATCCAGTCGGAGCGTTATTACAATGCCCTGAAAAGTTTTGGCGTAACGAGCAAACTGGTATTCCTCCCTTACGAGAGCCACGGTTATACGGCCAAGGAATCGCTCCTGCACATGCTGTGGGAAATGAACGGCTGGCTGGATGCTTACGTCAAGAATCCAAAACCTACGCCAACGGCGCAGCCTGCCAACAAAGCGGGTAAACTGGGTAGCGGTAAGTAAGCTTCTTCCCCGTAACGCGAACATAGAAAAGCTCCCCATCCGGCGATGGGGAGCTTTTTTTAGGTGCAGGTATTGGGAGCGGCAGGTCACAATACCAGAGCCTGGCTTACTGGATGAATTTCTGGAAAGAAAAGTCAGGATGGCGCATCGCTAGTTCGTTTTTCCCCGATTCCTGCTGGGCTTCGGCGGCATAAACAACCATTTTTTGTTCGTAGGCCTGGATAGCGGCCTGCATGGTTTCGTGCTTTTCGTTCGTCAGGGCATCGGCTAAGATGAACGCGTCCATCAGTCCGGTATTCACGCCCTGACCGGCAAAGGGCGACATCAAATGGGCGGCATCCCCAATAAGCGTTACCGGCAACGGGCGATCAGGTTTCCAGGGTTTGTCGATCGGCAATTTTCTCGTCGGCAGGCCCCAGAACGAAGAGGTAACGTGGAATAATTGCTGGTAACACGCCCCCCAGTCAGAGAACCGATCAGACAGAAATTGACGAATGCTGTCCGTATGCTGAACGTCGAATCCATTTTTGCCCGCCCATTCGTCCGGCGTGGCAAAAATGACGTTATAGGTCAGAACACCGTTGTTAT
>Ga0265780_10008315_pt1 | contig 12615 bp, 8 predicted proteins | sample P1T30metagenome_FD_192432 | JGI IMG/M metagenome (GOLD analysis project Ga0265780, IMG submission 192432) | Plant litter microbial communities from East Loma Ridge, Irvine, California - P1 T30 | ecosystem: Environmental > Terrestrial > Plant litter > Unclassified | place: USA: California...
AGCCGCTACCGGGGTTCGCACCTGGCGCGTGTTGGATATCCTTTCCGTGTTCCGCCATGACCGCTGGCGCAAGCCCTGTGAAACTTGTTCGCAGTTGCGGTAGGATCTTGGATCGTACTAGGTCCTTCACGGGTTGTTTGCTCGCTTCGTCGGAGTAGACGTCTACCTCAAACTGTGACAAAACATTAGTGACTGTGTACACTGGCGGGTGCGAAGAGATAAAGGACGGTGCCAGCGAAGGGAACATACGACATACTCGTCTTCCTCCGTGTCGTGAGCGACTTCCGGGACGGTAATGGTGCCGCTAGCCTCTTCGCCCTCTTTGTTCTTGCCTGCCGACTGAGTCAGCGCGACTAAGAAAGGCAGCTGAGAAAGGACGTACCTGAGTATTCGAGCTTCAGCTTCACGTCGAAGATGGTGATCACTTTGCCTTTGCGTTGGCTCACGTCTACGTCTCCATCCATGCTAACGACCTTGTCGATCTTGGCTGTGACGCCATCCTGCTCAGCCGATATTTGCGTGAGCTCCTTGTCAAGATACTCGCGCGTCCATCCTGACACATCCTTGTTGACCCAATGCCAGTTGTTCGGATTGTGGAGGACCATGGTGATGTTCGGCGGCGCGCTCGATCTCGATTCAATCTCTGTCAAGAAGTTGTTAGCTTCGGCCTCTCATGCTATGTAGAAAAACACGTGTAGTGGGATATTGTCAGAGGGCGACTCGTAAGTCTAAGCAGCTGATCCGCATATAAAGAGTACAAGTCTTCTCAGACTGGTGCCAGCTTGTGTCTCATCATTCAAGGATTGGTAAAGGGTGGTGAATACTTACAAATTGTAGCGCTCAAGCTGGAACGGATCTCTACAAGCGACAAATCAAGGCGCAGGTGCAGAATGTTGAAGGAGTCGAGGTGTTCATGCGAATTATGTAGAGGGGAGCTCGAGGCAGAAGTTTCTGGAACTGATAGCACAAAGCGCGCTATGCCCGGGCCGACCGAAGCTCCGCTCGCGTTCCTTGGCCCGAGCTCTTTGCAGCAGCGGCAGCAACGTCGATGCATGCTGCTGGTCGCGACGCTTTCACTCACTCCAAGCGTCTTCACGAGAGGATGCACTCAACGGTTGCTAGGTAAACGGTTCAAGTTTGATAAGAAGCTGTCACATTCGACATTGAAGAAACTTTCGGGGCTTCACTAGCGGACAGGATACAAGTATTGGCCGGCAATCTCGAACTCACCCATTGCAACATGGCGTGGGATGTTGTCTAGGTGATCCAATCTCACTTCCTCTAGAATCGGGCCATTGGGATGTTCACCTGGACGACCGCTGAACGGGTGTCTTCACTGCCATCTGCACGCGGCATGTTGATCGCATTGAGTTTGAGACCAGGGTTTAGCGCACGGCCGGGAGAACGCGCTGGGGGTTCGCGCTGTGTTGCCATCGTCTAACGGCGAAGAAATTGAAGTCATTTTCATTAGAGGATACCGAGGGTGGAGTATTTGAAACCCCTTAACCCCAAGGTAGAGAAGCGCACCTGTCTTCGTACCGTTTCGTCTCCTGCTAGTACCTGGTGTTGCTTGCAGCTAGAAAGTGCGACCGTGTATCTCGACGCGCAGAACCTTGCGACCACCTCTTCCAGGTTTCCCCTCCACACCGTTGCTTTCTTTTTCGCGGCATTCGCACGTCAGATTCTATAATACACTGGGCGCGTCCCTCATTCCCTTCATCGCGACCGTCTTTGCACGCACGCCAAGTACTACGCCGCCTGGGTGCATGCGCGACGCGTCTTATCAGCGACAAATCGCTTTCAACCCCTCCGGACCATCGGCGCGCACATATCATTCCTTCCCTAGCATCGCGAGCGGCACAGCAAAGGAATCTGCTGCTTTAAAAATCTCACTCGCTTCCGGTATGTATTCTCATGTTCCCTTTCTTCTCTGCCATGCCGAACCGTGCGGGAAGTTTTAAAGTTCTGTCACCTGTCATTAGCCGTGCGCGAGGCTGTGCGCGCGAACGAGCGTGCCATACAGACCATGGAGCATTCCGGCCTTGGTGTCACGACAACGTCTGGGACAAATCGACCGGCAAGACATATGAGACGACAAGACTGGTCCATGGACGATGGAAGCATTGCCCGATCTCTGCAATAGGACCAACAAGTCAAACATCTACGGCAATAAACATGTATTGTCTCAGACAGCGTTTGCTCATCGCATCATGTGCCGCTGCAGCCAAAGCTTTTTCTTGCACAGATATTTACCTATATAGCATATGCAGAGCGTGCGACATCTGTCCTCCCACACACATTGCTAACTCCTCGTTGCAGTAATAGTAGACCTCCACAGTCGCGATCGTAACGCCTTGAACCATCTGAGATGGTGGCGTCCGTTCTCCAACCAAGCACCTCTCGGGCCAACATGGTGAACCCGAAGAAAAGACCAGGTGAGTATCACATCTTAAGATCCTATCCAAGACCGGCCACTGTGCAGACACTGACCACTACAGCTTCCGAGCAAGCACAGCCAGCCAAGTCAAAGGCAGTACGCCCATCCGCAAAACGGCGGGTAGAACGGAGAATAGCAGGATATCAAGAATATCTTAAGGGTAATACGAAGGACTTTGTTCGTCACGATCCAGCAACGGAAACGTTGCCCGATCTACTCGCCTACGATGATGAATTTATGAAAGCCGAGAGGGCTTGCCTGGAGATTCCACAAGATTTCATCCTAGCTGTTAAGCCAGACAAGGACCCGCAACTAGCCGCAAGTCTCAGACCAAACTCAACGAGGTGATGGACGAGTACCAAAGCGAACCCGAGCGTGTGGCAGTCGTCGGCAGGACTGGGCAGGGGAAGTCGAAATTAATAGATGCTATCTTGGGCATCGATGGGATTGCAAGATCGGTAAGCACGACCTCCCCAAAGCATCACGTCATCTAACTTTCCTAGGCGGTAAGCGGCGTGGCAACAACTCGCATTCCAATTGTATATTCACCACGTCGAGCGCACATACAAACACCCTACGAGGTGAGACTGGAGCTTTCCGGCAAGATCGACTGTCGAGATTCAGTACAACAGCATCTTGCCAATCTTGTAGCGAACCTAAACAGATGCGTGGAAGGGCCCATAGAGCTTGACGATCAAGGCCAAGACAGTCTACGGGCGCTTCAGAATCTGTTCAGCGACATTCCAGAATTCGCATCGAACGAATCTACTTGGACATTCCTAGGAAATGATTTCAATTCGCACAAATTCTCATCAGTAGCGAAGCAAAAGGATGCGTTTGGCCAATGCGTCAAGTGGGCTGAGGACCGGCGCCAGAAGATCGCCAACATGTCCGCACAGGGTATCTACGCTACCAACGTGACGGAGCTGCGGAGAGAGCTCGCGCAATTCAGCGACGATCAAGCCAAGATGGACGACACCAAACTTGGTTTCAACCCCTCTGCGCTCGTAGAGAGGATTGAGGTCTTTGGTGACTTTCGGATTCGCTACTCGATCGGCGACTGCCCCGGACTACAGGACATCAACAAGGCAAGCTTGTGCCCTTCCCAGGTTGACATCGCTCAAGCTAACCGTGTGTTGATAGGACCGTGAAACAAAAGCGAACCGATATCTTCAGGACTGCAAAGTAGTCATAGTCGCTGAAGAAATCACGAGAGCTGGCGATAGCGCGTTTCTTGACCACTTAATTAATGACCGTACTACAAGGAGACCCGATCAACGCATCATCATCGCCTTGACAATGGGAGAGTCCAATCTGGACCCATCGGATCGCAAAGATGCAGAATTCAACCAACATGAGATAGCTGATCTCGACTGGCTAGCCGAATGTAAAGCAGAAACTCGGAGAAAGAAGGACAGCTACGCGCCAACAGACTATGCGCAAAGAGACCACTGCGCCCGCGAGATCGCTTTCATGACCCTCGAAGAGAACGAAATATGTGCCCGAGAACGAGGTCGTCGCATCAGCGACAGGCTGAGGAAAAGATTCGCAAAGCAGAACGAAAATTTGACAGTTATGACGACTTCGGCAAAAGACTACATGGAGCATGTCGAGGGCTACCACCAGTACACCGACGAGCATCTGCCGCTGTCCGTTGAGTCCACCCAAATCCCCAGTCTATGCAGGGAACTCGCCGCTATCGCCAATGAACGGCAGCAGAAAGATCTTCTTCGCTTTTACAGGCGAACACTACCCGAGCTCTTCAGCTATATCGAGCTCGCTTGCAGCACGACTTCCGGGCCTGTACAGACAGGGCCCAGGTTCAACTTTGAAGAATTCGCATCCAAATTGTTGAAGCCGCTCGAAGTCTTCCTCGACGTTTTCGAAAGTGAACTCATCCTTCCGAGGATTAAGAGCATGAGAGAAGGAGTCGGCGATTGGAAGAACGAAGGTCACCATAACATCAACAATGTTTGGCGGAAGTTGCATGGTAACGCCGTACGGTGCTACTTGAACAAGCTAGGCAACCACCGGACAAAGGGACTGCCGAGTTGCAGTTGGAACATTACGCTTCTGGGTCCTGTCCAGAAGACGCTCGACCCGCTGTTCAAGGAGCTAATCGCGGAAACATCCTCCAGGCTGGGTAGCCTTGCATACCAGCTAGAAGGAGTCGTGGACGACTTCCTGGAAGTCCTTCTCGGTGTCGCCGAACAGCTCGACAGCAAGAATTTTGGAGCGAACCTTGACGACAAGAAACCGCAACTCTACAACATGTATGATGTTGTCGGCAGAGACCTGATGACATTCCTTCGGCTGTTCCGAGGACGTCTTACTGAAGACGGCAACGGTGACTTCTTTCCCCAAAGAATGAAACCGGTCTACACTGCCGCATTAAAGGCAAAACCGATAGGTAAGCTGACCATGAAAGAGGTGCAGATGCAGACACTGGAAGCGCGCATATGCGGAAACAACAGTCCCTACGACAAAATGGTCGACCAGTTTGAAGCCGCTTGGAAAGCCAAGAAGATAGCGTTGTTGGAGATTGGCAGACAAGCTATCGCATTTCACATAGCAGAGATCAAGGCGTCGTACAAGCAACTCTGCACTCCTGAGCCGCAGGATAATTCCATGACGCTGCTGCGCGCTGAGCTGGAGCGCAAGGTTGGCGTGGCGAGGGAACAGTGCAAGGGACCTATTCTGACTTCCCTTCTGGAATGCGGGCTTGATCCGAACTTGAAGAAAGTGAAGAAAGAGAAGAAAGTCAAGAGAGAGAAGAAGGTCGCGAAGGTGGAGAAGTAGGCAAATGGAGTGTGGAAAGGGTAGTGAGATCGGGTGTATACCCAGGGTTTGCTTTCATGCGTCCGTTCAGTTCAGGTATGATACCCACGATGGGCGGTAGGCCCGCGAAAATGGAGTCTGGTTTTGTTGCGCGATACTTTTGCGATGTATGTATGTCTACGTAGGCTTTCGAATACGAGCTCGTCACACTATGAGGGATCTTGTCGGATAACTAGACTGTCGCATGCCTCCTGCAGCGAACAACGGGAGCGTATCCTCCAGAAGTCTACATTACCTTTGAAACCTCGCTAACTTTCATCTTTATATCGATGTAGACTGCAGCGCACCTATTCGATTGCTGGCTTGTATGCTTTATCGAGATGACTGGTATACTCTATCCAATACGCATGACATGTAGCCGACTACATTCGTCTCCGGTGAGGCAACGTAGTGTATACATGATCGCTATACCGAACATCCAGAACAACTCCTTCGAACAAGACCGCTATGGTAACACGCACAAGATCCCGTACCCTGTTGTGCCGCGCCGCTCCACTCACTCGATGCTCGGTCCTATACAATGGAGACCACAGGTCAAGGAAAATCCTGGTTTTGAGAGGTATCTCAAGAATACAGCCCTAGGCCTGCACGCCGAGACCTGGAAGGGATGCCAAGTCAACTACGTTGGTTTCTGGAAGCACCACGGCGACGAGCAGAAGTTGAGGCAGTATGTCGACCCTGACTGGGCTTAGAAGCCAGTGCACAGCCCTCTCGCTTTCCTGCTGCAATCTTTTTTTTTTGAACTCTGCTGTCTACAAGACGGCTGCTCTACCTTACTGCGGTCTTTAGCAAGACTGATGAGTAGATACACTTCATGAATCCATGACATTTCTCTCCTGTTATGACCCTTGACTCTTGTTCGTGATGATGTAGACACTTTCGATTCGTATGTGCACCTGGTTAGTTGGGTCAATTGCCGTGAAGATGGGCTATTATGCTGTTTAGTTCGCATGACATAGCAGTACCAAGCTGCCTGGACCCAATAACATTCATGTAGTAGAAGAGGTCTTGGGGCGGATCAAAGCTTCCAGGCCTCGTGACAAGCTCCGTGTGGTCGTAAAGGTCATGGGCGTTGACCGGGGTCAAAAGTCACAATACCTGGCCCTTACGCCAACTGCAAGAGTACCATCGTATCCATAGTGTCGAATACCCATCAACCCAAAGCAGTCCGCACGATCCCAATCTCCAAGCTCCATCACAACCGCTCGATAGATCTTTCATCAGCCAGCACCCCGAGCGCGGTGCTTTCTGCCCAATGAGCTACATCTCCACTAACGCACTCTAGTCGGCTTACCTCACGATCGAGCGCTAGAAGGCGATAATCAATCCATAGACTAGTAAACGTAAAGCTATCTTCATCATTCTAGAGTCTCATCTCGCTCGTCTCTTGATCAGTTTCAGCGACAACATCACGCCATTGCTCCGCACACGTGCTGTGACATGGGCGATGTCCTCGGAAGTTGGGTATGACCGAGCCGGCCACGGCATTCATGCGATTAGTATGAAAGAATAACGCCAATTCTATGCCCATCATACAGCTTAATCGCTTCCTTCTCGCGGGCCAGCTTCTTGTTTGGCGTTCCCAATCATAGCCACGCCGACGTATGCTATGTAGAAGACGGGCATTTCCAAGGCTTAAGAAGTCACACTAGTGTTGGTACAATTGTTCGGTAGAAGTTCATGGTGTCTTACTGATCGTGACAAGAACTTACGAACACAGATTGAAGAACACGTTGCATTATGGTTGGGCTTCGTCTACTATATCTTACACCTATCCAGAGAGATTGGCTGTGTGCTAGGCGGCCTGGGCGAACAAGACAGACCGGCTGACGCCCATCATCTGCACCACCAAGTCTTCTGTATGCGGCAGGAGCTGCACTCCCCTCAGATCAGCCTTGCGCTCTAGTCCCTGGCGCTCAGTTGCTGTGAAGGCGTGCGCCCAATCCGTTCGCGTGATGTCGACGGCTGTGTACGAGAAGCCGATCTGGAAGAATTTCTCAGACCTATATGAAGTGTCCCAGGACCCACCAATACCTACTAGATTAAAATTTCCGGCTGCTATGTATGCGGCAAACCTGATTCCATTCGAGGCGATACAAGTCCACCTAGGTACATAAGGGCTAAGCCTGGAGGTCCTCATGCATTTCCAAGATGTTGCGCAAATTTCTAGGACACTTTGAAGTGTACCCGGGTCTTACATTACCCGTAAGAACAAAACTTTCGCATTCGATGTATGCGGCAGAGCCAGTTTTTCAAAAGGCGATACGAGCCTCCCCAGCTATGTAACGGCTAAGCCTGGAGGTTATCACGGATTCCTGGGGCGCTGGGGAAATTCTTGGAAGTCTATGAAGTCCTCCTGGGCCTCTTGAGACCTGTCAGATCAAAATTTCTTAAAGCTATGTATGCGGCAAAGCCAATCACGAACTCCAGATCTGGAGCGTCATGAGTGGAAGTCACCCACATACTATCGCTCGCGATTCCGGTGCCCGTCTCGCATACGACGACCCCGCTGATCGTCTCGGCATCAGATTTGGCGGCATTCGGGACGGTGACAAGGAAGGAGGATGGTCCTGGCTGATGATGGATGGAGATGCCGAGAAATCTATCTCACGACTCAGCCGGCTCGTCGAGTGGCTTGACGGCTAGGGTACTGAAGAGTTGCGACCTCGTCGTTGGTATCCCGCCAACGAGCGTATCGGCAGGCCATGATGTAGATATACCCGCCACCTACTGGATACTGGAGAGAAGTGATAAGGGCTCCGTACCCAGGACTAGGCCGTGAAAAACATTTTCGAGGCGTTTGGCTGATATGTACGGAACTGGGCCATTGTCTTTGATGAGATGCCGCCGACAAGAGACAGGAGCAATCCAGACCCCACAAGAGCTAAGAGAGAAGAAGTATGAGACGGAATGTAGGTAGGTATCGTCGCAAACGTATTTCAGGCCGGGCGACTACGTTGGCGTTGCAATAACCTGAAACGCAGTATTCCAATGTATGTAGTTGCCAGGGCTTACGAACAACAGCACAGAAAGCATCCCTGGTTTGACTCTAAGCGCGCTTCGACTGCAGGCCCGGTGATGGGCATTATCGAAACTTTGAAAGAGGTATTGAGGTGTTGATTGCCGATTGGACGGGACCAGGAGCAATTCTGATCCTGTGCCAGCCTGTTGAGCGTTGCGGCGTCTCTCCCGATAAACATGATGTGTAAGGCGGGTAGCTTTTTCATTGACTGCTTCCCTTTATGGGCGCTTCTGAGGAGAAGGAGTGTTGAGTCGACGCTGATACTACGACAGCGTGACTTCGCTATATCGCTGAAGAGGTGCGCAAGATGATTGGAACGAAGGCGCTGTACCCGCGAGCCTGCACTGAGTGCCCGGTTTCCAAGGTTCTATTCGCATATCTTGTCGCGAAAAGATTAGCCCAGACGCCTACATCAGCGCCGCGACAACCCAAAAGGCGGTAATACCAGGATGGCAGCTGCCAGAGCGTGGTCTGCGACAACGCTGAGTCGACACAGTCAGAGTACAGGGCGAGGCGGCTGGCGAGCGTCAGCGAGCCCGCCGCCTCTGCCAGCCTGCCGCGCAGCGGCGCCCCCCATTGAGAAGATTAGCATGGCCCCTGCACTAAGGATGACACGCTCAATCAAAGAGAAGCTACCGTTTTTTTGCTCTGGATCTGGCGCCGGAGTAGATGGGATATTTTGGAGGGATTTGCAATGCGATATCTGTGTTTGCGAATGTAGAACAATGTGAAGTGCAGAGGAAATGGTATTTTGATCATTATTGTGCGGGAAGAAAGGTTGCTGGACCCTTGCGCAGCAAAAAGAGCGCAAAAAGAAGAGCTGGGCTCGACTCGAACCCGGGTCTCCACGCACCGATTTAGCGATGGAGTCAGATCAAAGAGCAAAAAAATGGTAGCTTCTCTTTGATTGAGCGTGTCATCCTTAGTGCAGGGGCCATGCTAATCTTCTCTGTATCGTTTCAAATTGACCAAATGCCCGAAGGCGAAGGTCGGACAAACAGAACGATATATATCAGCAAGTGATTGATGCTGCGCGCCTGGGCGCGTGAAAAGCTGGATCTGGGCCGGAGGCGGTCGGGAACACGAAAATTCGGAAGTGGACCACGCTCGAACCACCATAAGCTTTGGGAAGTCTTCGGGTGACCTGTGCGTGTCCAGAAGCTGCATAAAGGCTATCATAGGCGGGCTTCGCCCGCTACGATAACCATAACTGCTATTGCGACCATTCGTTGTCGCTATATCATAACAGCCCATAGAACAACCAAAGTATATTCACTATCTCTTTCTTCTGTCAACGCAAGGTACGCAGATCGATGTATACAGCTGACGGCAACGGTTTTTCGCTATGCGGATGCGTGCTAGTCGAGTAGTTGTCTTGCTGGTAAGATCAGCACATGAATCCAGCGCGTTATAGTTGGACCTGTCGCATATGCTTCCAGTGGTCTTCGTTATCGTAGGATTCACTGGTGCTATTCGTGGTGTCCCTTACTAGTCGTTGTATTGGTTGTCAGCTGTCTGCATGATCTGGAAGTACTTAGGGAATGACACCTGAAGGCTATCAGTGCACGACATGCACGGAAAGCAACCTGGTGTCTTCATATGAGATGAAAGTCAGTTTCGAGGCGCGCAGTGATGCGACAGTATCGCGGAGAGAGAAAACAAGTGTGTGAGAAAGCCAGGCAAGTGGTATTGACTGTGATGTTTACCCCTCCACCCCACTTGCGCTTCGCGAAATTGCGCGTTAGGAAGTAGCGCTTCAATATGGTCGTCACGGTCGCGCCTTCCAAATCTCAAGTCAACTGCACATCTAAGTTGGAAGCAATGTGCATGCCAGAAATGATTGTAAGCGCTAACACATATCCTGCAGTTATATGCAATGCTCTGCAAAAACAGCCTCATGACATGATGTATACTTTGAAGTCAGCCTTTCTGTGCAATGCGACCCAGAGAACGAGATCTTTTTGGCATACTACTATGTATGCGCAGGGCAAGTGGTCAATTCGAACCAATACCGCGTAAATTCACAGGTCCTGTGTCCAAGATGATGCGCACACAGCACAGTTCAAATGAGAGGAGACAAGGGTATCATTGCTACACACATCTACTCCTCCAACAAGTCCATCACCAACTGCGGAATGACCTGCACACCTTCACCCTGTATCGCACTAATCGGCACAGTCTGCACGTTGCGCCGCCACGCATGCTTGCGGTTACTAGGATGGGGTTGCGCGCCCTTGCTCACCTCCTCAAGATACGCACGAAGAGCCTCAAAGTTGACCTGCGTATCCGGCAAATCGGCCTTTGTCGCGACAACGAACCACGGCTTCGATGAGATCGGGGTTGTGCTCAGGAAGGGAAGAGGCTTCGGCGAGGGGTCTAGATGCGGCGAGTCGAGGAGGTCGGATGCGTCGCTCGGTGGTGCTTTGCCAGCGGGGGTGTAGGTGACCATCCTGCGCTCTGTCTCGGCGTTGAGTTCCTTTCCGCGTAGTGTCTCGTACTCGGATACTTCGCGCCAGAGCAGCTTGAGCGCTGCGACGGCATCACCGGCGGAGAGGTCGATGACGAAGGCGAGGACTGCGGCGCGCTCAATGTGTCGCAGGAAGCCTAGTCCGAGCCCTTTGTCTAGATGCGCATCTTCGATCAGACCCGGCACATCGGCAATGGTAAAGTTCTCGCGCAGCTCTCCATTTGGTCTGCGTGACCTGACAAGCGGTCGCCCCTTGTGGTCGTCCAGAACTACGGTGCCGACATTTGGCTGGAGGGTTGTAAAGGCCCAGTTGCCGACTCGCGCACGGCTGTTGCTCAAGGCCCGGAGGAGCGTACTCTTTCCAGCATTAGGCAGCCCTACCAGTCCCAGATCCGCAAGAATCTTCAATTCTAGTTGTAGTGATATCTTGAGGCCTTCGTCTCCGCGGGTAGCCATCTTCGGCCTGTTGTTGAACGGCGTCATAAAGTGCGGGTTGCCCAGGCCGCCCATCGCTCCGGCTGCAATCAGCATAGGCGTCTCCATGTGCTTGTCCAAGTCCAGCCACATGGGCGCTTCCGGCTCGAGGGCTGCGAGATGCGATCTACGCGGTGGAGGGAGCTTGGGAAACTTGATCCTGCTCAGCTCTGAGGGTATAGTGCCGGGGTAAACCAGCCAGCGATCTCTCCTGTAGCTGGGTTGTCCCTCCTCCAACTCCTCCGCTTCTTCATCCTGCTCCATCTTCCAGTGCTCCTCCTCCATTATCGCCACCGGGTCATGCCTTTGTAGCTCCCGCACAATCGTTCCCACAGGCACCGTGATCAAGACGTCGGTTCCCCGCTCGCCACCTTTGACCTTGCCCTGTCCGTTGCGCCCTCTGCCCGCCTTGATCTGTCGCCGTCTCGCAAGCTTATGTAACGATGTCTCGCCGCGGACTGCTTGGATGTAGACGTTGCCTCCACTGCCACCGTCGCCGCCATTTGCAGGCCCTTCTTCAATGTATTTTTCGCGTAGGAACGAGACGCAGCCGTGGCCGCCGCCACCAGCTTCAACGGTAAGAATGCATCGGTCGGCAAAAGGCGTGAGGGAGTAGTCATCCGCTGTAGGATCTAATCGCGAAGACTGCGCATTCGGATTCGCATCGGGCTGCTCAGCAGATGTGGAGTTGCATCTGAGCTGTAGCGGGAATCGTTTGCGGAGTGGACATCTGCGCGCTGCCGAGGCAAGTGGCACGTGGAGAAAGGCGGGATACAGAAACGGCGTAAGCGTACCGCTGAGACTGTACGGACGAGCGAACGACATGCGTTGATTGCGAAAGTGGCGTCGTTAGGAAGATATGTTCAATCCTGTATATTTCAATCGTCAATATCGCGTCGCGGGACTAGCGAATGGCGGCCCCAGTTCCGATACATGATCTACAACGCTTGTCCAGGCTAGTCCTACATGCCTCGGTACCTGGCAAACCTCAAGAGTACATATGACTTCTTGGGTATTTACTTCTGCCTTGGACAGGCGTTCAATCGTTTGCCTATCTTTCGCCCTTTCTTGGAAGCCCCAAAACTTCGTATCAGTACCTGCATAGTACCTGCCTCGACCCCCATCAGCCCCCATTTTCAATAAACACTTTCGCCCCATCTACTAGCCCCATCATGATCCGATGTGCCTTGCTCACACTGGCAGCCGTGCTGCTCAGAGTCGCCAAACCCGAGTACTTCAGACTTGGTGCAAAACTCGGTCTCTCCAGCAGTCAGCTTGTAACCCTCCATTACTACCTCAAGTGGGCGTTGCCGATATGGGCCCTTGTAGACTTCAACTCGGTGCTCAATCGCTTTGCCGAAAGGCGATGGCTCTGGA
>Ga0265780_10008316_pt1 | contig 12613 bp, 7 predicted proteins | sample P1T30metagenome_FD_192432 | JGI IMG/M metagenome (GOLD analysis project Ga0265780, IMG submission 192432) | Plant litter microbial communities from East Loma Ridge, Irvine, California - P1 T30 | ecosystem: Environmental > Terrestrial > Plant litter > Unclassified | place: USA: California...
TCCACTGGCCGTCCTGGCAAATCTCGATATGGCAATCCATATTCGCTCAATGCCCTTAAAGTGCACTAAATGATCCTGAAACCAGTATAGCAGCTGGTTTGTGCACTGGACAGCAGGTAGCATGCGGCCATATTCGCAACGGACACATTCTTGAGTCCACATGAAAATTGCCGGCGTCAGCCGGCAATTTTCAATCCTGTCCTGCGGCCAGCCTCAGACGCATGCCTAGAAATCGAACTGCGCCGACACCAGCGCGGTGCGCGACGCGGCCGCGCTGGCGAAGGTGCCATTGGCCAGCCAATAGGCCTTGTCGGCGACGTTCTCGACGCTGGCGCGCAGGATGACGGGGCGGCCCATCAGGCTGGTGCGATAGCGGGCGCCGATATCGAAGCGGGTCCACGACGGCAGGAACAGCGTGTTGGCGGCGTTGTACGGGATGTCCGAGGTGTGGATGGCGCGGGCGTTGAAGCTCAGGCCCGGCACCTGCGCCAGATCCCAGTCGAGGCCGGCGCTGAGGGCGCGCTTCGGCACGCCATTGGCGTCGTTGCCCTCGTTCAAGCCGCCCTGGGTTTTCTGCAGTTCGGCGTCATAGAAGGTCGCGCTGGCCATCAGGCGCAGGTTGCGCACGGCCTCGCCCATGACCGACAGTTCCAGGCCACGGTTGCGCTGGTTGCCGTCCATGCTGTAGATCGTGGTGACCGGATCGGTGACGGCATTCGGACGATCGATCTGGAACACGGAGATGCCGCTAAGGAGCTTGCCCTGCTCGACCTTCACGCCGGCCTCGTACTGCTTCGATTTATACGGAGCGAATACCTCGCCTGCATTGGCCGCAGTCTGAGGCGCCATTGCACCGCGCGTCAGGCCGGACGTGAAGTTGGTGTACAACGACACATTGGCCATCGGCTTGACCACGATCCCGAGCAGCGGCGAGGTCGCGCTCTCGTCGTACGAGGTCGTGCTGGCTCCGCTCGGTGCGATGTTCTTCGCAACGACCTTCTGCTTGCGCACGCCGCCGGTCACCAGCACGCGGTTGTCGAAGAACGACAGGGTATCGGTGAGGGCGATACTGGACAGCTCGGTGCCCGAGGTCGTGGTCGGCGACTGGCGCACCCCGGTCATGGTCGGCAGCGGCACCGGATGATAGATGTTCGAGTCCACCGCGGTGCCGGCCGGCGCCGTCAGGTAGAAGCTGCCGGATTCCTGCTCCAGGCGCGAGGCCGAGACGGTGAACAGGTGCTTCACGCCCAGCCCTTCGACGGTGGCGCGGGCGCCGACCTCGCCGGTCTTGTTGCGGGTGGCGGCGTCGTACCAGGCGCTGCTGATGCGCAGATTGCCCGCCATGTCGATCGCATCGTTGCCGCGCGCCGCAGGGAAGTCCTGCTCATAGGCGTTATAGTGGTAGCCGGCGGCGGCGTACAGCATCACGTTCGGGGCCAGGTCGTATTCCAGGCGCGACGAGATGGTCGAATCGCGCATCGCGAGTTCGACGCCCGGATACATCGCGCGCTTGCCGGACGGCGCATTCGGGATGCGCGTCACGTTCGGACGAAAGCTGGACTGGCCGCGGAAACCGTCGGTGTCCTCGCGCTGGGCATAGGCATCGACCACCCAGCGCAGCTTCGAGGAGCGGTAGTCAAGCGCCAGCGCGGCCAGGCCGGATTCGGTCTTGCTGTGCTCGAGCGTGTTGTCGCCATTGCGGTAGACGCCATTGAAGCGCACGCCCCATTCGCCAGCGTCGCCGAAGCGGCGGCCGACGTCGACGTGGGTGCCGAAGATCGACTTGCTCTCGAAGGTGCCTGTGATGCGGGTCAGCGGCTTGTCGCCCGCGCGCTTGGTGACGATATTGATGTTGCCGCCGACGCTGCCGCCGGGGCTGATGCCATACATGAGCGTGCCCGGGCCTTTCAGCACCTCGACGCGTTCCATCATCGCCGCCGGCATCCGGTTGCCCGAACTGAGTCCATACAGGCCGTTTACGCCGACGTCGCCGCTGCCGACGCCGAAGCCACGGATCTGGAAGTCCTCGCTGAAGCCGGAGGTCGAGGTCTGCACCCGCACCGACGCTTCGTTGACGACCGCGTCGGCCAGCGTGCGCGCCTGCTGGTCTTCCAGCAACTGCGAGGTATAGTTGGTCGTGCTGAACGGCGTATCCATGATGTCGCTTGCCCCCAGCACGCCAACGCCGCCGCGGCGTGACACGCCGCCGCCCATGTACGGCGCCTCGTCCAGCGTGCGGGCGCCGGTCACCAGCACCTGCTCGATCTGCGGCGCCTGCCCGTCCTGGGCGTGCACGGCGCCGGCCAGCAGGGCAATGGGCGCGGCGGCGACGGCGGTTCCCCAGGCGCGGCCGATCAGCAGCGACAGGGTGGATCGGCGGGTGGTCCGGATGGAAAGCGAGCGCTGAAGCTTGGTCATGAAGGGGTCCAGTCGTTGTGATTTCAATGCAAATGAGAATTATACTCATTTGCATTATTAGTCACAACGATTGGATTCACCGCAAGGTCGTCGCGTGGACGACCCTCGGCCCATGGCGCTAGAAGTAATAACCAGCCTGCAGATTGATCCGGCGCGTGAATCCCTGGTGCGCGGACGAGGTCGAGGCCAGGCCGCCGAGATCGGGCGACAGATAGGGATGGTGCTTGCCGATCATCAGGTCGGCATAGAACGACCACTTCCCTGCCCCGAAGCTCATCCCGGTCACGTTCTGCACCGAGTCCCGATAAGGGCCGCTGCGCTTTTTCAGGACGCTGTAGTCGTTGTAGACCTTGAACTGGCTGAACGGGCCGATCCTGCCGGGCAGGTCATAGCTGATGTTGGCGATATGGATATCGCCCTTTGATGCGACCGGGAACGGATAACCGAAACCGCCGACCAGGACGAAGCTGTTGGGGTCCAGTCCGCCGTAGGTCTGCTCGGGGCCGTGCGCGGTGCGGTAGCGATAGCGCATCGATTGCAGCATCACGTTGACGCGGCCATAGTTGCCGCGATAGTGGACCGCACCGGCGTGGCGCCGGGTATCGATGCCGCGGCCGTTGTCGATCTCACCGGTCAGGCCGGAAAAACCGAACTGGTGGCGGCCCTCCGGACCCAGGTTCCAGACCACACGCCCCACCAGGGTGTTGCGCTCGCTGTCGGTCTGGCCGGTGCCGTAGCCCTGCTCGTCGTCATCCTTGACGATATTGTAGGAGTACCGGTTCGATGCGCCTGCCGTATTGCTGCCACCGCCGTAGGACCCGCCATCGCGCGGGAAGAAGGCGAGCTGCCATTCGACCGGACCGGGGCGGCTGATGTATTTCACACCGAGGTCGTACTTGTCTTCGAAACCGGCATAGAAGGCGATCGACTCGTAGAAGTTATTCGAGGCGAACGGCAGGAGGCCGAAGGGATTGCTGTCCAGGCCGACGTGCAGCTCGCTCTTGTCGTCGAAGCGCACGCCGCCCCAGGCGTGACGCAGGAAATGCTGCCAGTAGTCGCCCTGCCCCTTCGGATAATTATTGTAGCGGTACTGCGCCGAGCCGATCAGCCGGCCGTCGTCGTAATTGACGTCCAGGCGCGCCGTGTCGAGGCCGACGAAACCGCTGCGGCGGTCCTTGTCCCAACTCTTGTGCCCGTAATTGAAACGGATCGCGCCGCCGATCGTCAGCGGCGAGGCTGCCTCCTCCTGTGCGCTCCCGATCTCCTGGGCGTGAGCGTGGCCGGACGCGAGGACGGCGATGCCGGCCAGGGCGGCGCACAAGCCGGTCATCGTCTTCATTTTCATGCGCGCGGCATATGCCGTCATTGTCGAATCGAGGTCTTGCGGGGTAAGGGTGTAGTGCAAATTCACGTAGATTTCCTGAGTAATGATCAGCGCAACACGGCCGGCGTCGAGCCGGCGATGGCGCAATGGACGAGGAATCCCGGGCCTACGGTCTATTGACGGCGCAGCAGAACCTGATATCGGGCGATCCATGTCGCGCGATGTGCAAGCTCCCGAGGTCGAAACGGCCTGCGATTGCCCCCGATGACCGGCACGGCCAGGCCAATGACGTCATCGTTGAGGGAATACAGGACCAGGGTCACCGTTCAAGGTGACGACGCCGCACAGGGCGCCCTGCCTGGCGCATGGGATCGATCCGGACAAGACAGCGATCTCGAACGCTGCTCGATGCGCCCCATGCTAGCACGCGCGCTCGGCGCCGCATTGATTGAGGGGAAACATCGATGAATGCCAGGCCATGACTGGCGGCAGAAAAACATATTGTAACCCAGCAATGCAGATTCGTACAAATGTACATGCCTAATCATCAATATTTTGTGATCACGGTTTGCACTCGCTGTTGTAACACCCCGCGCCTGCGATAGGGCGCCGCATCAAGTCCCTTACAACAGAAATGGTAAGTGCGCACTGCTTTCGAACGAAAGTCTTAAGTTCAAATAACACGGATACAACAGGTGATTCGAAAAAAATCGAAAGATGTTTTGTCATGCCCGGGATTTCGCTATAGACTAAATATCGTAGTACTAACAGTGCCACGATAGGTGTTTTCGATATCCCCAAACCGAAACCTTCACACGTGAGAGACAACGTGATACGAAATCAAACGAAAGCACCTATCGACTCACAACAGCTCGTCCGCGCCATGGCCGGCGGAAGTAGTGATCGCAACCGGACGGCCTTCCCGTGTACCAGCATTCGCCCGTGCTGCACCAACAACTTATAAAAAAGGAAGCGTTTAATGAGTTCTCATATGCAATGCCGTTCGCACGGCGACAGTCATGCCCGCTTTGTGCTGAATCCACTAACTTCCGCCTGCCTGCTCGCTCTGGCCACCCTCACGGCGCCCGCCCGCGCCCAGGAGGAAGCCGTCACGGCCGAGACCGACAAGGTCGAGCAGGTCGTCGTGACCGGCACCCGCGCCAGTCTGCAGCAGTCGCTGGCGCTCAAGCGCAACTCGGCTGTCGTGCAGGACAGCATCAGCGCCACTGAACTCGGACGCTTCCCCGACAACAACGTGGCCGACTCGCTCAGCCACATCACCGGCGTGTCGATCTCGCGCACGGCTGGCGGCGAAGGCCAGCAGGTCAGCATCCGCGGCCTCGGCCCTGACTACACGATCACCACCTTCAACGGCCGCCTGCTGGGCACCGACAGCGCCGGCCGCTATTTCGCCTACGACGTGCTGCCGGCCGACGTCATCAGCGGCGCCGATGTCGTCAAGTCGACCCAGGCCCAGCTGATCGAAGGCGCCATCGGCGGCCTCGTCAACCTGCGCTCGGCCAGCCCGTTCGACCAGAAAGGCCAGCGCGGCCTGCTGCGCCTGGAGGGCGACCGCAACGATATGAGCAGCCTGAACGGCAAGAAGCTGTCGGGCACCTACAGCAACACCTTCGACAACAAGGTCGGCGTGCTGCTCGGCGTCGTCTACGCCAAGCGCGACGTGCGCACCGACACCGCCGGCAACGACGGCGGCTGGACGCGCAACGCCATCCCGAGCGACCCGAGCCAGTTCTGGGAGGGAGGCAACGCCTGGGGCGGCGCCATCGACCCCAACGGCAACGGCATCCTCGACCCCGACGAAGAAGGCCTGATCGCGCCGGGCCAGTTCCGCTTCGGCTCCATCATGGAGAAAAAGGAACGCATCGCGCTGTCGGGCAAGGTGGAGTGGCGGCCGACCAATGACGTGAAAGTCATCTTCGACGGCTTCAAGACCCGGCTCGACTCGCCGCAGGTCGGCTACCAGCTGTCGTATTACCCGCTGTTCGCGCCGGGCCGCTGGTCCAATATGCAAGTCTCCAACGGCGTCGTGACCGACCTGACCCTGGACAACACCGATCCCGAGCAACGACTCAATCCCGAGGTCCTGAACAAGACCGAGTACCGGGTGGTGGATACCGCGATGTACGGCACCAGGGCGGAATGGAAAGTGTCGCCGACCTTGAAAGTGGCGGGCGACGTCTACCTGTCGACGTCGAAGCGCGACTCCGGCGGCAACGACAGCTATGTCGTGCTGCGCATGAACCAGCCCAACACCACACGCATCCGGCTCACCGGCTCCGCCGTGCCCGACGTGACGACCACCCTGGCCGACGGCCGCGACCTGCAGACCGGCCTGGCCCAGGGCCTGTTTACCGGCAACGACTTCAATACCCACTACTACAGCCGCACCGGCGACAATATCGACGACCGCATCGGCGGCGCGACGGTGGATGCCGACTGGAAGGTAGACCGCTTCAACGTCGACAACCTGAAGTTCGGCCTGAGCCAGACCAATCGCAAGAAGTCGCGCGACATGATCAACAACGCCTTCAATGCGGGCCAGGATCACTACTCGGGCGAGAATGCGGTCAGTGTGGGCTCCCTGGGCGGCAACGTCATCAACCAGACCCTCAGCCCGAGCGGCTTCCTGTCTGGCGTGAACGGCAACTTCCCGCGCAGCTTCCTCGGTTTCGACGTCAACAACTACGCGCAGGCGCTGGCCGGCCTCGACGGCAAGCCCCGTCCGGGCGGCGGCGTCTACAGCTCGACCCTGTCGGCGCCCGCCTTCAACCCGCTGGAAAGCTACCGCGTGGAAGAAAAGACGTCGACCGCGTTCGTGCAGGCGGACATGTCGGGCGACCGCTGGTTCGCGGACGCCGGCGTGCGTTTCGTGCGCACCAAGACCAGCGCACAGGCCTGGGATGCGAAGATCAACGACATCATCCAGAACGGCGCGTTCAACTTCACCGCCGTCTACGCCGATCCGTCCGTCGTGCGCCAGGATGCCAGCTACAGCTTCGCCCTGCCGTCGGGTAACTTCACCTATTTGCTCACCGACAACCTGCAGCTGCGCTTCGGCGCCGCCAAGACGATGGCGCGTCCATCGGTCGACAAGCTGGCGCCGTCCAGCACAACCGAAAGCATCTCCTGGGGCGACTTCACGCAGATCTATGGCGGCAATGCCAACCTGCAGCCGTACACCGCGCGCCAGGCCGACGTGTCGCTGGAATGGTATTACGCCAAGAGCTCCGCGCTGACGTTCGCCGTGTACCAGAAGAACATCAAGAACCAGATCACCAACCTCTGGCTGACGGGCCAGGACATCGGTGCGCCTGGCGGACGACTGTTCAATGTGCAGCGCCCCATCAACGGCGACAGCGCCAAGGCGCGCGGCATGGAGATCGGCCTGCAACACCTGTTCGACAACGGCTTCGGCGTGCGCGCGCAATACACGCGCAACCTGTCCAAGAGCTGGGTCGGCGGCGTCGAGCGTCCGCTCGAGGGCATCGCGCCGGCCACCGCCTCGTTCGGCATCCTGTACGAGCGCGGCCCGTGGAGCATGAGCACCACGGCCGACTACACCGACTCCTTCGTCACCGCCACCAATGTGATCGGTTCCGGCTTCAACGAAATGGCCAACTCGATGACGTGGGTGACGGCCCAGATCGCCTACGAGGTGAACAAGTCGCTGCGCATCAGCCTCGAAGGCAATAACCTGACCGACGCGGAGCAGGCTCCCAAGCTGACCAATGGCATCGTCAGCCTGCCCAACGGCTATTACCGCTACGGCCGTTCCTTCACCCTCGGTGCAAGCCTGAAGTTCTGATGCACCGCGTCTGATGCAGCACGGGCCGGCGTGCACGCCGGCCCGCTTCTTCGAACGCTGGAGTCCCGATGCGATCGTTTGTCTTCCCCTTTGCCGCCCTGCTCTCCGGGGCGGTCCTTTTGTCCCCTCACCTCGCGGCCGAGTCCAGGCCAGCGCTTCCTTCGGGCGGCGTGGTTGAAGCCACGTTCCGCGCAACGGACGACGAGATCCCCAATCCCGAACGCGGCATGTATGTGTGGGCGGCAGACGACCTGGCCGCATGGACCCAGGCGCAAGCGGATGCTCGGTTCGCGGCCGGTTACCGCATCGTCTATGCGCCGGTACGGCTCGACCGGTACGTCGGCGAGGCCCTGCCTCGGAAGCAGCTCGATGCACTGAACCAAGGCTTTGCCACGGCGCGCCGCGCGGGCCTGAAACTCATACCGCGCTTTATCTACAACTATCCTGGGGGCGAGACCGGATACCAGGCGGCGCAGGATGCGCCGCTCGATCGCGTCCTCGGACACATCGGACAGCTCACGCCGGTGCTGAAGGAAAATGCGGACGTCATCGCCTACCTGCAGGCCGGATTCGTCGGCGCCTGGGGCGAATGGCACACCTCGTCCAACAATCTCACCCTGCCGGCGGCCCGCACGCGCATCCGCGACGCGCTGCTTGGCGCACTGCCGGATGACAGATTCCTGCAATTGCGCTATCCACCCTACCTGATGGCGTGGGCGCCGCAGGCGCCGCGCTGGCGCGACGGCTCGAGCGCCTCGCGCATCGGCGTGCATAACGACTGCTTCCTGGCCTCGAGCACGGATGTCGGCACCTACAGCGAAGACGCGGCGACCCGCCGGCGCGAGCGCGACTACGTCGCCGCGCTGTCGGCCGTCACGCCGTTCGGCGGCGAGACCTGCAACCCCGCCGATGCCATCGATCCGACGCCACGCGGGAACTGCGACGACATCCTGCGCGAAGGACGGCAGTTCGGCCTGACCTACCTGAACGACACGTATTACCGCAAGCTGTTTCACACGCGCTGGGAGGGGCAAGGCTGCCTGGCCAAGGTAAGGCGCAGCATGGGCTACCGCTTCGAGCTGAAGACGCTGCGGCACAGCCCTGCGGTGGCGGCCGGCCAGTCAGGCGAGCTGGCGCTAACACTACGTAATAGTGGCTGGGCGCGCGCCTTCAATCCACACGGCGTGCACCTGCTGCTCAAGCACCACGCCACCGGCGCGGTCGTGCGCATTGCCCTGGCCTCGATCGACCCACGAAACTGGTTGCCGGGGAAGGTCAGCGAAGCAAGCGCACGGTTCGCCGTGCCGGCCGGCACGCCCACCGGCGCCTACGACGTGCTGCTTGCCTTACCGGATGGCGCCGCCTCGCTGGCGGGCGATGTTCGCTATAGCGTGCGTCCGGCCAATGCCGACGATGCCGCCAGCTCCCAGCGATGGGATGGAACGCTCGGCGCGTTTCGTACAGGGACGACGCTGAGCGTTCTTTGAAGCTCAGTCAGCAACCAGGAGTTCGATGCCGGCGTCGCGCAGGCCTTCCCGGTATTCGGGGTTGATGTCGGCGTCGGTGATGATGGTGTTGACACGGTCGAGCTGGACGATGCGGTGCAGGCTGATGAAGCCGAACTTGGAGGAATCGGCGAGGACGATGACGTTCCTGGCGCGCTCCACCATCTTGTGGTTCAGGCTCGCTTCCGCCTCGTGGTGGGTGGTCACGCCGAATTGCAGGTCGAAGCCGTCGACGCCGAGGAACAGCTTGTCGAAACTGTAGGCCTGCAGGCAAGCCTCGGCTTGCAGTCCCTGGAGCGACAGCGAGCGCTTGCGCAGCAGCCCACCGGTCAGGATCAGGTCGACGCCCGGTGCATTGACCAGCTCCCAGGCGATATTCAGGCCATTGGTCATGACCGTCACATCCCGGGCATCGCGCAGATGGCGGGCCAGCGATAGCGTCGTGGTGCCCGAATCGATGATGATGTTCTCGCCCGGCTTCACGAGCCGTGCAGCCAATGCGCCGATGCGCTCTTTCTGCTCGTGGTTGAGCGCGTCCTTCTGCGAGACCGTGTGTTCGGTCGGCGGCATCCGGGCCAGCGTCGCGCCGCCGTGGCTGCGTATGGCAAGACCCTGCGCCTCGAGTGCGCTCAGGTCGCTGCGGATCGTCACCGCCGAGACCTTGAGCTGTTTCACCAGTTCGCTCACTTGTACCGACGCTTGCTCAGCAAGTGCTTTAAGGATGGTATCGCGGCGCTGACCGGTTTGCCCCATGGTCGGACGAATAATTTTAATAAAGTGTCAGCTTACCAGATTGGCGCAAGGCCAGCACGAGCGGCCAGAAGCGGCAACAGAAATGGAAAAAACCCTCGTATATTTTCGTTTTATTTCTTTTTAATGGTCATGTAATGACTTTTCTTTTCGAATTCTTTCGATTACCATCGAAATTGACAACTTCGTGCATTGCCAGATTCGATTTTCCCTCGGCCTGCCTCGACGCAAGCCCCGTACCATCACCAGGAGATGTGCATGAAATACCGCTGGACCAAAAGGAGTCAACCCAAGCCATGGAAACTTGTTTGCGGTAGCCTGGCTGCCACGCTGACCTTGTTGTTCACGCCGGCGCATGCCAACTCCGCGGGCGATCCGCTGGCCCCGGCGGGCCGCTGGGAAGGCGCCACGAACGGCAGCGCCAGCACGCCGCCGATGGGCTGGAACAGCTGGAACGCGTTCCGCACCGAGGTCGATGAGAGCAAGGTGCTCGGCGCCGCGCAAACGCTGGTCGACAGCGGGCTCGCCAAACTCGGCTACAAGCACGTCAACGTCGACGACGGCTGGTGGGTCAAGCGCCGCACGGGCGACGGCCGGCTGCAGATCCGCACCGGCATCTTTCCCTCGGCAGCCACCGGTGGGCCGAACGGGACCAGCTTCAGGCCATTCACCGACAAGCTGCACGCGATGGGCCTGAAAGCCGGCATCTACACCGACATCGGACGCAACGCCTGCTCGCAAGCCTATGACCTGCATTCGCCCAATCTGCCACAGGGCACGACCGCCGAGCGCGAGGTGGGACTGGAAGGCCACGTCAGGCAGGACATCAACCTGTACTTCAAGGAATGGGGCTTCGACTACATCAAGATCGACGCCTGCGGGCTGGCCGACTTCCTGCCGGGGTCGGACCTGGTGAAAAAACAGGACTACCGCGCGGCGCCGCCGCTGATCGAACGCGGCTCGATCAACCGCACCGATGTCAAGGCGGTACGCGCACGCTACGAAGAAGTCGCCGCGGCGATCAAGGAAGCGCGGCCGAATAACGACTATGTGCTGTCGATCTGCGCCTGGGGCATGGCCAATGTGCGCAGCTGGGGCAAGGATGTCGGCAACCTGTGGCGCACCAGCGCCGACATCACGCCGAGCTGGACGAGCATGCTGCACAACTTCGACAGCGCGGCGAAACGCGCGCTGTACGCCGGCCCCGGCCAATGGAACGATCCCGACATCCTGCACATCGGCCACGGCGAATTCGATGTCGCCAACCCGGTCGAAGTGCGCTCGCATTTCTCCTTGTGGGCGATGATCAACGCACCGCTGCTGCTCAGCTATGACCTGCGCAACGGACCGGCATCCTTCCTCGAGGTCATCGGCAACGCCGAAGTCGTCGGCCTGAACCAGGACAAGGCGGGACACCAGGGCGTGGTCACCTATGACTCCGACGATGCGCAGATCATCGTCAAGACCCTGGGCGACGGCCAGCGCAAGGCGGTGGCCCTGTTCAACCGCGGCGCCTCGCCGGCGCCGGTGACCCTGATGGCAGGCCACCTGAAACTGTCCGGCAGCGCACCGGTGACCCTGCGTGACCTGTGGTCGAAACAAAGCTCGACCTTCACCGGCGAAAAACAATTCGTGCTCGCGCCGCACGAGACGCTCGTGTTCGAGGCGACCGGCAAGCGGCAGCTGGAAAACGGCGTGTACCTGTCGGAGATCCCCGGCGCGATCAACGTCGCCGTCGACGGCACCCGTCAACCGCAACTCGATCCGACCGTCCACCGCATGATCGACCCCTGGTCGAGCACCCGCTCCGGCGGCTCGCGTCCCCAGTACGCGGGCTGGGGTGGCGCGCAGGCGGATACGACGCCGTATGGCCAGAGCCTGCAGGTGGCCGGACAGGTGTTCGATTCGGGGATCGGCGTGCTGTCGAATTCACGGCTCCAGGTGAAGAACGATGGCGGCTATGCGCAGTTGACGGCCACGGTCGGCGTGGACGATTCGACCGAGCATACCCGGCAGCCTGTGCGCTTCTACGTGTACGGCGATGGCAAGCTGTTGGCTGAAAGCGCGCCACTGGCGTTTGGCGCCAGGGCGCCGCAGTTGAAGGCGGACGTCCGGGGCGTCAAGGTCATTGAACTGGTGGTGCGTGGATCACAGGCAGCCGATGCGCCGCCGGTGGTGGCGACCTGGGGGGATGCCCAGTTGACGCGTGCCGCCGGATCCCTGGCTACTGTCCAACGCAGATAATCCTCGTGTCGTATTCGTGGGCGTTGCCTTTCTTCCTGGCCGCCCAGTCGACGACTTCCTGAGCCTCGGCCACCGTCATGACGGTGGCCTTTTCCTTGTTCTTGATGAAGGAAACGCCTTCGAACTTGCCTTCTTTGCTACGCATTACCTTGGCGAATACGGGCGGCTTGCCCTCCTCGGTGCGCTTTTTTTGCTGGACGAGGTAACGCTGGTCGATGGTTTCCATGCGAATGTCTTGTACGTGGTGGGTCAAGGCCGCATTTTACGGCGTGTGATTGGTCAAAGGCCAGAACCAAACGGTCATTCACTGGATTGTTCGAGCCCTCCCTTCTGTTGCGGGTCACTGCCGGCACGACTGAGATTGTAAAATTCACAGTCCACCCTGTTACAATCGTCGCTACTGGCGGCGCGGCTTCCGTACCATGCCCGCATGGACAGTTTCAGTCGAATGGGCAAGCGATGACTTTCGCAAGCGATCAGCAAGGCGCCGAAGCCGGTTTTTCAGCGGCGGCGCGGCGCATGCTCGGCTTGCGTGACGCCGTCTTT
>Ga0265780_10008317_pt1 | contig 12613 bp, 10 predicted proteins | sample P1T30metagenome_FD_192432 | JGI IMG/M metagenome (GOLD analysis project Ga0265780, IMG submission 192432) | Plant litter microbial communities from East Loma Ridge, Irvine, California - P1 T30 | ecosystem: Environmental > Terrestrial > Plant litter > Unclassified | place: USA: California...
GCAAGATAACGGCCTTCCCCTCGACATGACCATCTTCGGCGGCATGGGCGACCTCGCCATGCGCAAGCTGTTGCCCGCCCTGTACATGGCCTTCCTGCACGGTAACCTGCCGCCGTCGACCCGCATCCTGTCGACCGGCCGCCAGGACTACGATCGCGCCGCCTATCTGGCCTTCGTCGAGGAACACTCGCGCTCCTTCATCAGCGCCGCCAATTTCAACGAGAAGAGCTGGTCGGGCTTTCTCGACCTGCTGGTCTATGTGCGCCTGGACGTCTCGAACGCCGAGCTCTTCGACACCCTGAAGGACGCCTCGCGCGATGGCGCGCAGCGCGTGTTCTACCTTGCTACCGCGCCGTCGCTGTTCACCACTATCTGCGACAAGCTGGCCGCCACCGGCCTGGTCGACGCCAATGCGCGCGTGGTGCTCGAGAAACCGCTGGGCCGCGACCTGGCTTCGGCGGTGGAGATCAACGAGGCGGTCGGCAAGCACTTCGCCGAATCGCAGATCTACCGTATCGACCACTACCTGGGTAAGGAGACGGTGCAGAACCTGATGGTGCTGCGCTTCGGGAACTCGATCCTGGAACCGCTGTGGCGCGCGCCGAACATCTCGAGCGTGCAGATCACGGTGGCCGAAGAAGTAGGCGTGGGCAGCCGCGCCGGCTTCTACGACAGCGCCGGCGCGATGCGCGACATGGTGCAGAACCACCTGATGCAGTTGCTGTGCATCGTCGCCATGGAGCCACCGACCTCGTTGTCGCCGGACGCGGTGCGCGACGAGAAGCTGAAGGTGATCCGTTCGCTGCGCCGCATGACCCTGGCCGACATCGCGCGCGACACCGTGCGCGGCCAGTACAGCCGCGGCGTGAGCGGCAATCAGGAGGTCAAGGGCTACCACGAAGAAAGCAACGTACCGGCCGACAGCCATACCGAGACCTTCGTGGCACTGCGCGCCCACATCGATACATGGCGCTGGTCGAAGGTGCCGTTCTACCTGCGCACCGGCAAGCGCATGGCCCGCCGTTCGTCCAAGATCGTGATCGAATTCGCCAATCCGCCGTTCCCGCTGTTCCCGGAAACCCCGGGCGGCGTCGCCAACCGCCTGGTGATCGAATTGCAGCCCGAAGAAGCGATCAAGCTCCAGCTCTTCGCCAAGCAGCCCGGCAGCGGCATGCAGATGCAGCAGGTCGCGCTCAACCTCGACCTGCAGTCGGCCTTCCAGCAGCGCCGCGCCGAAGCCTATGAGCGCCTGCTGATCGACGTGGTGCGCGGCCGCCTGACCCACTTCATGCGCCGCGACGAACTGGAAGCGGCCTGGGAATGGGTCGAGCCGATCATCAATGGCTGGGAAACCCTGAACGAAAAGCCGCATGCGTATGCGGCCGGCTCGTGGGGGCCGGCGGAGTCGTTCGCGCTGCTGGCGCGCGACGGCTTCGGCTGGGTCGAGTAAGCACGGACCAACCGGGCGGCCTAGTCCGCCGGCTTCTGTTCCAGATTGGCGCGCACCCGCGCCAGCAGCGCCATCAGCTGCGCCTGTTCATCTTCGGACAGGCCGGCGAGCGCCGCTTCTCTCAATGCGCCGCTCTGGCGATGCAGTCCCGTGAACACCTCCTGCCCGGCCGCGCTGAGCGTCAGCCGCGTGCTGCGCCGGTCCTGTTCGTCGGCGGCCGCCTCCAGCAGTTGCGCTTCGCGCAGCGCGCGGATCAGGCGCGCCACCTGGGCCTTGTCCCTTCCCGAATGCACTACTAGATCACTCTGCGTGGCGCCGGGATGGCGGGCAAAGTATCCCAGCGCCTTCATCTCCATATGTGCCAGCTCGTGCGGGCCGCTGCGCAGGCCGCGCATCTGCCGTGAACGGAACAGATGCACGATCGCGTGCATCGACTCCAGGGGATCGTCCGCACGATTGCCGTGGATTTGGTTGACTCTATCAACTTCTTTTTGCATAATGGTGGATACTATCAACTAATTCTGGAGTGTAGCATGCCTGAATCCCACATTCCCTCCATTGAACGCGTCCGCCACGACCTCAAGATGCGCGAGGTCGAGGTTGCGCGCATCGAGCAGCTCAGCCCTGGCTTTGCCAGCATCACCTTCAAGGGCGCCGCGCTCTCGGATTTCACGTCGCTGTCCTTCGATGACCACGTCAAGTTCATGTTCGACGACGCGGGCGGCCAGCAGGTTCGGCGCGACTATACGCCACGCCGCTTCGACCGCCAAGCCTGCGAAGTGGACCTCGAGTTCGCCCTGCACGGCCATGGCGGCGCCGCCGAGTGGGCGCGCGATGCCAAGGTCGGCGCGAAAGCCATCATCGGCGGCCCGCGCGGCTCGATGATCCTGCCTTTTATGATGGACTGGCACCTGCTGGTTGGCGACGCCAGCGCGCTGCCTGCGGTGACGCGGCGCCTGGAAGAACTACCGTCCGCGGCCCGGGTCCAGGCAGTGCTGCTGGTCGACGCGGCCGACCGCCGCGAATTGGCCACCCAGGCCAACGCCGACATCCACTGGGTGGCATCGAACGAGCAATTGCTGCAAGCGCTGAAAGATCTGCCCCTGCAGAGCGGCGCCGGTCTGGCCTGGGGCGGCGGCGAGGCCTCGCTGATGGCACAGGTGCGCCAGTTGTTGATCGACAAGGGCCTGCCGCGCCAGGCCGCACGTATCTCGGCCTACTGGAAGCAGGGCGTGGCCGATCACCACGAGCACCTGGACTGAGCGCGGCCGGCCAGCGATTCACAGCGCCCTATCCAATGCGTCAGACGGCCTTGAAACCGCCGTCCACGACAAGCTCCTCACCCGCCACGTACCGGCTCTCGTCCGAGGCCAGGAACAGTACGGCGGCAGCGATCTCGTCGGACTCGCCGAACCGTCGGAACGGCACAGATTGCGTCATGCTTTCTTCTGCACCTGGATTGGCGTTCAAGTAGGTTTCCATCGCCGGCGTGACGATCATGCCGGGCGAAACGACGTTGACGCGGATTCCATGCTCCTTGAGATCGGTGGTCCAGGTGCGCGCCAGCGAACGGATGGCCGCTTTGGTGGCGCTGTACATCGACAGCGCCGGAAAGCCCTTGCTGCCCGCCACCGATCCCGCCAGGACGATCGCGCCGCCGGCCCGCATGAGCGGCAGGGCCTTCTGCACAGTGAGCACCGTCCCCTTGACGTTCGTGTCGAACAGACGGTCGATGTGCGCCTCGTCGATCCGGCCCAGGGCCGCCGACTCGGACACGCCCGCGTTGGCGAATACGGCGTCGAGGCGCCCGTGGTCGCGTGCGATCCGTTCATAGAGCCGATCCAGGTCCGCGCCGTTGCCCACGTCGCCCTGGATGCCGACCGCGCCATGGCCGATCTCGGCTGCCGCCGCGTCCAGGCGCTCCTGCCGCCGTCCCGTGAAATAGACGTGCGCGCCTTCGGCGGCGAAGCACCCTGCCGTGGCCAGCCCGATGCCCTCGCTACCGCCCGTCACGACAACTACCTTGTTTTCGAACCGTCTCATGTTGCATCACCTTTCTTCATTAAGTGGAGGATTGCTCCACTTATAATATGGAGGTATCCTCCACTTGGCAAGCAATGAGTGAAAAGGAAGGCATGGACAAGGAAGCGCCACTACGGGCAGATGCCCGGCAAAACCGCGAACGGATCCTCGCGGCGGCGGAAGAAGTTTTCATGGAACAGGGAGGCGGAGCGTCGCTCGAGGTAGTCGCGAAGCGCGCATGCGTGGGCATCGGCACCTTGTACCGCCGCTTTCCGACGCGCGACGAACTGCTCGCCGCGACCTATAGCGAGCGGCTGCTGGCGTTCGCAGACGCGTGCCGCGCCGCCACAGCGGCGATGGCCCCGGACCAGGCCCTGCGCAGCTACGTCGAGGGGCTGATCGTGCACATCAATATCTACCGGGGCCTCGCGGCGTCCATCGGCATGGTGCTCAAGAGCGGCACGCCGGGCTGCGTGGCCGTCTCCGAGACCGGCGCCATGCTGCTGGGTCAGGCCCAGGACAGCGGCGCCGTCCGCGATGACATCGCGTTCACCGACCTGGTGCACATGATCACGGCGATTTCGCTGGCGATCGAACAGGAAGGCGGATCGACCGCCCGCATCGGCCGGCTGACCGGCATCTTCTTCGATGGCTTGACTACCCGGCCGCGCGCCTAGCGCCGGGCGCGGCTACCGGACGGGCGTCGGCAACGGCTTGCCATTAAAATGGGCCAGTAGATTGGCCACCGCCAGCCGCCCCATCGCGCGCCGCGCTTCCACGGTGAAGCTGCCGACGTGGGGCGTGAGCACCACGTTATCGAGCGCGAACAATGCCGCCGGCACGTTCGGCTCATCCTCGAATACGTCCAGCCCTGCCGCGCCGAGCCGACCATCCTGCAGGGCCGCGACCAGCGCGGCTTCGTCCACGACTGAACCACGCGCGATGTTTACCAGCGTGCCCTCCGGCCCCAACGCCTCGATCACGTCCCGCTTGACCATGTGCCGGGTCTCGGGGCCGCCCGGCATGCACAGCACCAGCATATCGCTCTCCTCGGCCAGCGCCAGCAGCGAGCTGCTGCGCAGCGCCGGCGCCGGCCCCGGACTGCGCTGGTAGTAACGGATTTCAATCCCGAAGCCCTGCAAGCGCTGCGCCACTGCCTGGCCGATGCGGCCGAAGCCGATGATGCCCGCCACCTTGCCCTTCAGGCTGCGCGCCTGGGTCAGGGGCGCCTTGGCCGGCCACGCGCCGGCGCGCACGTAGCGGTCCAGCAGCGGCAGGCGGCGCACAGCCGACAACAGCAGGGTGACGGCGAAATCGGCCACGTCGTCGGTGAGCACGTCGGGCGTGTTGGTCACGTGGATGCCCTTGTCCGCCAGCAGTGCGAGCGGCACCGCATCGACGCCGACGCCGTGCACCGACACGATCTCGAGCGCCGGCAGGCTGGCCACCAGTTCCGGTGTCACGCCGAGCGTGCCGGTGGTGAGGACGGCGCGGATGCCGCCCGCTATGCGCTGGAAAGCCGGGTCGCCGGCCACCGGCACCGCTGGCACGAAATGGCACTGGAATGCCTGATCCACCTGCGCGCGCACCTCCGGCGACCACACGCTGCCCAACACGAGAATTTCTGGCTTCATCGGTCAACACCCTGCCTTGTCACTGATTATGAATGGACCGAGTATGCCAGACGAGCAAACACTGCGCCGGGCGCCGGCGTTTGCCGCTCAGAGTTTCACCTAGCGCAAACAGATTTGCGATTCCAGGCGTGCGCGGTTGGAGCCGGGCAGTAGTTGGCGTAGAGTCTGGTGATCGCCAATTCAACGGGATCGCCATCCATGTACGCCAGCAACTGGAATGACCTCGGTGCTTTCAAGGACCTCGGAACGCAAGCCCTCAAGCAAATGGACCGCAGCCGCCAGGCGCGCGGCAAGATGCTGGATCGCGCCGGATACGGGCCGCAGCAGACCCCGTCCACCGTGATACTCGAGCAGCCCGGCCTCAATCTGCACCGCTACCACCGCGCCCCGGACGGCGGCCCGGCGGTGCTACTGGTGCCGGCCCCGATCAAGCGCGCCTATATCTGGGACCTGGCGCCCGACATCAGCGTGGTGCAGCGCTGGAGCGAGCGCGGCTACCGGGTCTACCTGGCCGAATGGCTGCCGATGCCCGACGAAAACGACGACGTCGGCCTGGACGACTATGGCGACCGCATGCTGTCGGCCTGCCAGCAAGCGATCAAGCATGACAGCGGGCAAGAGCAACTGACGATCGTCGGCCACTCGCTGGGCGGCATCCTGGCCGCCATCTACAGCTGCACGCATCCCGAGCGCGTGGCTGCGACCATCCTGCTCGAATCGCCGCTGCATTTCGAGGCGGCCAGCTGCTGCTTCTCGCCACTGGTCAACGCCATCCCGCACGCGCGCGGCATCGCCGACGCCTTCCGCCAGGTGCCGGGCGTCTACCTGAACATGATGAGCGCCATGGCCGAACCGCAGGCCTTCCAGTGGGAACGGATCGCCGACCGCTGGTTGTCGCTGCTCGATCCGAAGGCGATGGCCACCCATATGCGGGTCGAGCGCTGGACCCATGACGAATTCCCGCTGCCCGGCCGGCTGTTTACCGAGATCGTCGAGTCGCTGTACCGCAACGACGACTTCATGCAGGGTCGCCTCGACATCAACGGCCGCACGATCGGACCGCGCGACCTGCGCGCCTCGCTGCTGTGCGTGGTCGATTTTCGCAGCAAGGTGATTCCGCCGGAATCCGTGCTGCCCTTCCACGATGCCGCCAGCAGCGAACGCAAGCGCGTGCTCGAATACCAGGGCGACGTCGGCGTCAACCTGCAACACGTCGGCGTGCTGGTTGGCCGCAGCGCCCACGCAACGATCTGGCCGGCCATCTTCGAGTGGCTCGGCTCGCCCGCGGTGGCGAATGCGTCGAACGATGCAGGCATGCCGGCGCTGCCGGCCGTCACGTCCAGCACCGGGGCGGACTCCAAGGCTTCGCCGACGGCGGATTAGGCCTGTCGGCATTGCGCGGCGCCCTGCCGCGCAATGCATTTCACGTCTTGCCCAATCCTCCGGACCAAACTGTATTTATCTTTCTAGCAATTCAATCGCGCGCCATTTGCTCTGCGGTCTGGATAACATCCAGTACCGAAAAGCGGGTGAGCGGTAGTGTATTGATAGGCTCCCCATGTGCAACCAAGCGCCACCCGGTCCTCGTCCGGCGACGCGCCCAACCGATCACGACATGGATGCCATAGAAGCGGAACGCACTATCTCAGCCCCTCACGACACCCGTCCTCGTCCCACCATCGGCCTGCGCGAAGCGGTCGCCGTCATCGTCGGCGTCGTGATCGGCGCCGGCATCTTCAAGGCCCCATCCCTGGTCGCCAGCATGAGCGGCGGCGCGCCGGCCATGTTCACCCTATGGATCATGGGCGGCGTGGTCTCGCTCATCGGCGCCCTGTGCTACGCCGAACTGACCACCTCCTATCCGCATGCGGGCGGTGACTATCATTACCTGCACCGCGCCTACGGCCGCTCGGTCGCCTTCCTGTTCGGCTGGGCGCGCTTCTCGGTGATCACCACCGGGTCGATCGCGCTGCTCGGCTTCGTCTTTGGCGACTACATGCAGCAGGCGATTCCGCTGACCATGCTGCCGGCCGGCTGGGGCAGCACCGTGTACGCCGTCGCCGTGATCGTCGGCCTGTCGGCGCTCAACCTGCGCGGCATCCGTACCGGCACCGGCACCCAGACCTTCCTGACGGTCGCGGAGATCCTCGGCCTGCTGCTCATCGTCGGCGCCGCCGCGCTGTTCACCGATCCGGCGCCCGCACCGGCCGCCAGCGCGACGGCCGCCGGCGCATCCGGCCCGGCCGGCGCCGCCCTCGGCATGGCGATGGTCTTCGTCCTGCTCACCTATGGAGGCTGGAACGAAGCCGCCTACATCAGCGCCGAGATGCGCGGCGGTCCGCGCGACATGGTCAAGGCGCTGACCATGGGCATCGTCATCATCACCGTGCTCTACCTGATGGTGACCTGGGCCTACTGGAAAGTGCTGGGCATGGAAGGCATGTCCACGTCCGAGGCGGTCGCGGCCGATGTCATGAAGGTCGCCTTCGGCCCGATCGGCGAAAAAATCATCTCGGTGCTGGTGGCGATTTCGGCACTCACGTCGATCAATGCCACCATGATCGTCGGCGCCCGCACCAGCTACGCCATGGGCCTCGACTGGAAAAAGCTGGGCCGCCTGGCCGAGTGGGACAGCGAGCGCGGCACGCCGACGGTCGCCATGACGGTCCAATGCGTGGCGGCCCTGGCGCTGGTCGCGACCGGCGCCGCGCTGGGCGGTGGATTCAAGTCCATGGTCGAATTCACGGCGCCGGTGTTCTGGCTGTTCTTCCTGCTCACCGGCATCTCGCTATTCGTGCTGCGCCGGCGCGAACCGCACGTGCCGCGGCCATTCAAGGTGCCGCTGTACCCGCTGCTGCCGCTGCTGTTCTGCGCCAGCTGCGCCTATATGCTGTGGTCGAGCCTGTCGTACGTGTACAGCCAGCAGCTTGGCGGCCTGAACGCCGCCTGGATCGGCGTTGCCGTGCTGGCCATCGGCGTCGTGCTGTTGCTGCTGCTGCGCTCGAAGACTGAGCAATAAATGCCATCCGTTTTATCCCCCCAAGTCCAAACCTGACCAAGGAGCTGTGCTGATGAACCCGCAACCTCGCCGCCGTACCCTGCTGCTGTCCACCGCCGCCGCCGCCGGCATGATGATGTTCCCGTTCGGCCGCGCGCTGGCCCAGGCCACTGCCGCCACCGCCGCCACGCCGCGCCTCGACGTGCCTTACGTCCCGACCCCGCAAGAGGTGGTCGACAAGATGCTCGAGCTGGCCAAGGTCGGCAAGAACGACACCCTGTTCGACCTGGGCTGCGGCGATGGCCGCATCGTCGTCACTGCCGCCAAGGAGCGCGGCGCGCGCGGCACCGGCATCGACATCGATCCGACCCGCATCGCGGAAGCCAAGGAAAACGCCAAGAAGGCCGGCGTGTCCGACCGCGCCCAGTTCCGTGTTGGCGACCTGTTCAAGACCGATTTTTCCACCGCCACCGTGGTGACCCTGTATCTGCTGCCGACGATTAATGCCAAGCTGCGTCCGCAACTGTGGAAGCAGCTCAAGGTGGGTACGCGCGTGGTATCGCATGCCTTCGACATGGGGTCGGAATGGCCGGCCGAGAAGACGGTCGAGGTGGATGGCCGGACGATTTACTACTGGACCATTACCGAGGCGAACAAGAAAGAAGTCGCCTGATCGGTCTACGCCCTGCTTGATGGCCACCATTATCCAGTTTCATGGATAATGGTGAACCATGAAATTCCACATTTTCTCCGCCCGCGCATGAACCAGCTCCTGGCCATGCGCGCCTTTGCCCGCGTGATCGACACCGGCTCGTTCAGCCGCGCCTCTGACCAACTGGGCCTTCCCCGCTCCACGGTCAGCAAGCTGGTCGGCGACCTCGAGGCCCATCTCGGTAACAAGCTGCTCCACCGCACGACGCGCACGGTGGCGGCAACGGCCGAGGGCGTCGAATACTACCAGCAAGCAACCCGCCTGCTCGCCGAGCTGGACGCGATGGACCACGCCATGCGCGGCCAGAAGCGCAAGCCACGCGGCCATCTCCGGATCGATGCCCCGGCCTCGTTCGCGACCTCGCTCCTGATTCCCGTACTACCCGCCTTCCACCGCGAATATCCGGACATCACCCTGGCGCTCGGCATCAGCGACCGCCCCGCGAATATCGTCGGCGAAGGCGTCGACTGCGTGATCCGCGCCGGCGAGGTGCATGAAATGTCGATGGTCGGCCGCAAGCTGATCGACCTGCACTACGGCACCTTCGCGTCGCCCGCCTATCTCGAACGGGCGGGGACGCCACGCACACCCGCCGACCTCGAGCAGCACGTGCGCCTGGGGTACTTTTTTGCAGCCACGACAAAGCCGAATCCGCTGGTGTTCGAGCGTGGAGACGCGCGACTGGACATCGAAGCCAGCGAATTGTCCACCAACGACGGCAACGGCCTGCTGGCATTGCTGCGGGCCGGCATGGGCATCGGCCAGCATTTTACGCGGATGGTGCAGCCGGCAGTCGATGCCGGCGAGCTGGTGCCGATCCTGCAGGAATGGCACCGCCCCGCCATGCCCTTTCACATCCTGTACCCGCCGAACCGGCACCAGAACGCCCGCCTCACGGTGTTCGTCGACTGGCTGATCGGCACCTTCCGCGACTAGTGCAGCCCGGCGCCAGGATGCTTACTCGATGATCGCGGTCACCCGAATCTCGATCCGCATCGTCGGGGCGCCAAGCTCCGCCACACCCAGCTCGGTCCAGATCGGCGCCCGGTTCGGCATGTACTGGCGGAACAGGCGCGCCATCGTCTCGTTGGTCTCGGGAGGAAAGCCACCCACGTGGTAGGAGTTCACGTGGATCACGTGCTCCCAGGTGGCGCCGGCCGCCGCCAGCACGCGTTCGACGTTCTTGAAGGCCAGTTCGATCTCGTCCTCGAGCCGTTCAGGAAACTGGAGGTCATCCGTCCAGCCGCCCTGCCCCGAGGTCTCGACGCGGTTGCCGACCTTGACGGCCTGCGAATAGCCCAGCTTCTTGTAAAACATTTCGCCGTAGCCCGGGGTAACGAAGAATTCTGGTTTGTCCATCTGCTTATCCTTTCGGTTCTGAAGTGACGCCAGCTTAGCCTCTTCCAGCGTTGGGAAATAGACCCCTTCGCTGCCAATACCATCCACCAGGATGCACAATTATCTGAAATTAAGCCAATGCAGCTGTCATACATTGACACAAATAGATGAGAATCGTTATCATTCTTAGTCGCATTCATTTGTCATAGGTAGACATGTGCTCACCGAGCGCTGGTCCGCCCCCTACTCATCGTTAAAAACAGGAAAAAAGATGGAAAAGCAGGTCAGCGCCAACGGAAGCCGTAAATTGAAGACCCTGACGGTCTGTGTGGGCCTCGCGCTCCCGTTCATCGCTCAAGCGCAGTCCACCGAGAGCAATACCGCCGCCGGTACCACCTCGATGCCCCAGGTGCAGGTCCAGGCCCAGAAGCTGGCCGACGACGTCGGCTCCTATACCATCGGCCGCACTCGCACCGCAACCCCGCTGGACATGTCGCTGCGCGACACCCCGCAATCGGTTTCGGTCATCACCCAGCAGCGTATCGAGGACCAGGGCCTGCTCACCATCACCGACGTGGTCAACAACGTCACCGGCGTCTCGGTCAACCAGTACGAGACCCACCGCGGCAGCTTCACGGCGCGCGGTTTCGAAGTCACCAACCTGCAGATCGACAACATCCCGACCACCTGGGACGCCGCCTGGAGCGCCGGCGAGGTGCTGGGTAGCCTGGCCCTGTACGACCGCGTCGAGGTCGTGCGCGGCGCGACCGGCCTGATGACCGGCGCCGGCACCCCGTCCGCAGCCCTGAACCTGGTGCGCAAGCGCGCCTTCAGCAAGAAGCTGGCCGGCCGCGTCGAAGCCACCGTCGGCCGCTGGGACAAGCGTCACGTCATGGCCGACGTCTCGACCCCGCTGAACGAATCGGGCAGCGTGCGCGGTCGCTTCGTCGGCGAGTACGGCGAAGGCGACAGCTGGGTCCAGCACCTGGAGAACAAGGACCGCACCTTCTACGGCACGGTCGAAGCCGACATCGGCCGCGACGGCACCTTCTCGGCCGGCTTCAGCCGCCAGAAGATGAGCCCACGCGGCCCGATGTGGGGCGGCCTGCCATACCGCTACACCGACGGTTCGGTCATCCCCGAAGACCGCTCGATGACCACCGGTACTCCGTGGACTGCCTTCGACAACCAGTACGATAACTTCTTCGCCGACTACGAGCACCGCTTCGCCAACGGCTGGAACCTGCGCTTCACCTACACCGACGCTACCCGCGACGGCGACTCGCACCTGCTGTACCTGTCGGGCGTGCCCGACCGCGTGACCGGCGCCGGCATCGGTTCCTTCGCCGGATCCTACGTCATCGAAACCAAGCAGAAGGACTACGGCATCCACGCCAGCGGCCCGTTCACGGCGTTTGGCCGCGAGCACCAGGCGGCCATCGGCTACCTGCATGCCGAGACCGACTTCTTCTCGAACAACCGCCTCGCCCAGTTCGCCGGCCTGCCCGAGGGCGTCTCGCCGCCGGTGACCGACTTCAACAACTGGAACCCGGCCAGCTACCCGACCCCGACCTGGGGTGCGCAAGCCCGCTACCAGGACAGCGAAACGACCCAGCAAGGCCTGTACGGCATGGCGCGCTTCTCGCTCACCGACCAGCTCAAGGCAATCGTCGGCGCGCGCGTGACCAAGTACGAGAAATCGGGCGGCGGCGCCTGGGAAGCCTCATATTCGATCAAGCATTCGAACGAGATCACGCCGTACGCCGGCCTGGTGTTCGACCTGAACGACACCTATTCGCTGTACGCCAGCCACACCAGCATCTTCCAGCCGCAGAACCTGCGCAACCAGGCCAACGAGCTGCTCGACCCGATCGAAGGCAAGGCGAGCGAAGCCGGCATCAAGGGCGAGTTCTTCGACCGCCGCGTGAACGCATCGCTGGCCGTGTTCCACCTGAAGCAGGACAACCTGGGGCAGCGCGCCGGCGAAATCGACCGCGACGGCCCGACCGGCCCGCAGCTGCCGGAAGCGTACTATCGCGCCGCCGACGGCGCCACCAGCAAGGGCATCGAAGTGGACGTCTCGGGCGAAATCGTCTCGGGCCTGAACGCCAGCATCGGGTACGCGATCTTCCGCGCCAAGGAAGCCAACGGCGTCGACTTCAACTCGATCTACCCACGCAAGACCCTGCGCGCCTTCGCTTCCTACCGCCTGCCGGGCGCATGGAGCAAGCTCACCGTCGGCGGCGGCGTCAACTGGGAAGGCAGCACCTACACGATCGACGGCACGGTGGCCCCGGGCATCGACGGCCGCATCGAGCAGGAATCGTTCGCGCTGGTCAACCTGATGGCGCGCTACGATTTCACCAAGCAGCTGTCGGCCCAGCTCAACGTCAGCAACGCGACCGACAAGACCCACTTCGCGATGTTCGCCGCCTTCAACCAGATCACCTACGGCGCGC
>Ga0265780_10008318_pt1 | contig 12613 bp, 10 predicted proteins | sample P1T30metagenome_FD_192432 | JGI IMG/M metagenome (GOLD analysis project Ga0265780, IMG submission 192432) | Plant litter microbial communities from East Loma Ridge, Irvine, California - P1 T30 | ecosystem: Environmental > Terrestrial > Plant litter > Unclassified | place: USA: California...
GCGTACCACCGTGCGCGGCATAATAATACGTGCCGTGGCAATCATGCGAACCATATCCCATACCGAAACACGTGGCTGCTCGGCCAGTGGCGTACCAGCTACAGGAACCAGTGCATTAACCGGTACCGATTCGGGGTGTTTAGGCAGGTTAGACAATGTTTTAAGCATCGAAATACGATCTTCCACAGTTTCGCCCAAGCCAATAATACCTCCGCTGCAAACCGATATTTTAGCCTTGCGTACGTGCTCTAACGTTTGCAAGCGGTCATCATAAGTACGGGTGGTTATAATACGTTTATAGTCTTCTTCTGAAGTATCCAGATTATGGTTATAAGCGTATAAGCCAGCATCAGCCAGGCGCTGGGCCTGTGCCTCGTTGAGCATGCCCAAAGTGCAGCATACCTCCATATCCAGCTCATTAACGGCTTTCACCATCTCAATTACCTTATCAAAGTCGCGGTTATCGCGTACTTCGCGCCAAGCCGCACCCATACATAAGCGCGATGCACCACCGGCTTTCGCTTTTTGTGCAGCGGCTACTACTTCTTCTTTAGGCAGTATGGCATGTACATTTACACCTGTTTGGTAACGGGCTGCCTGTGGGCAATAAGCACAGTCTTCAGGGCAGCCACCGGTTTTAACCGATATTAGCGAACTGATCTGCACTTCGGCGTAGTCCTTATTTTCGCGGTGAATAGTTGCGGCCTGGTAAATCAGGTCGAGCAACGGGGTATGGTAAATTTCTGAAATTTCTTCTTTTGTCCAGTCGTATCTTACTTCAGTCATATAATGTTGTAAGTTTAAAAAGCCAAATTTATAATAAAAGCTTTGTTGCAAGCCATAATGGTAGCAAAAAACCTATACAATCGGTAAAGGTGGTTATAATTATAGATGATGCTACAGCAGGATCAATACCTACCCTCTTCAATATCAGCGGAATAGTAGCACCGGTTAAGCCCGCAACTATAACGTTACCCGTCATGGCTAAAAACATAACCAGGCCCAAAATAGGATTAGCATCGTACCACATAGCCACAAGGGCTACAATTACACCGTTGGTAGCACCGTTTGTCATACCCACCAAAAACTCTTTCAGCACGGTCATATAGGCTTGCCTGTCGGTTAGGTCACTTAATGAGATGCGCCTTACAGTAACGGCCAAGGCTTGCGTTGCCGCATTACCGCCCATGCCTGCAATAATAATCATGTAGGCCGATATAATAGGTAATTTGGCTGCGGTATCTTCGTAACTACGAATAACCGAAGCGGCTAAAAATGCAGTACCTAAATTTATAATTAGCCAGGGCAAGCGGCTTTTCACAGCATCGCGCCAGCCACCGCTCAGCTCTTCATCTTCAGATACTCCTGAAATTTTCAAGATATCTTCCGTATTCTCTTCCTCCATTACATCGATGATGTCATCTACCGTAATGCGGCCCAGCAAGCGCATATCATCGTTCACTACCGGGATACTGGTAAGGTTATATTGAGAAATTAGTTTGGCAACCTCTTCCTGATCCAAATCGGCCTTTACATAAACGTAATCCTTCTTAACCAGTTCTTCTACCCTAACCAGTGGCCGGGCTTTAATAATGTCTTTAATAGAAAGTATACCCAACAGCACATCTGCATCGTTTACGGCATAAAGGGTATAAAACTCCTCCATTTCTTCCGATTGCTTAATGATCTCTTCCAGCGCCTCGTTCTTGTTTAGTTTACCATTAACCTTAATAAGGTCGGTATTCATCAAACCACCGGCTGTATCCTCGGCATAATTCAGTAAGGCGCGTATGTTAGTGGCATCTTCCTGGTCAATTTCCCGCAAAATATCCTGCTGATCGCTTTCGTCCATCTGCGATAGCAGATCGGTCGCGTCATCGTAGTCGAGTTCTTCTACAATTTCTGAACGTTTTTCGGGGGTGAGATTAACCAGCAATTCGGCCGGATGATGTTCGTCATCCATTTCCGAAATCACTTCCGAAGCTTCTTCGGCAGGCAGAACATTAATAATTCGTTCGCGCTCTTCGGGTTGGAGCTTTTCGAAAAGTATAGCAATTTCAGACGTATGATATTGCTGCAGAACTTGTTGCAGTTCGGCATCACTACCATCAAGCGCAGTTTTAATGCGCAACAGGTCTGACTTATCAATATCAAAAGATTGCATACATGCCCAAGTTACGAAATAACGGGCAATACAGCATTAAAAAAGGGTAATATTGCTATCACCCTCTTACTAAAAATCACTACTGAAAATAATTTCGATTTAAGCTACTTTTTTAAGCTTATATGAGGTATTGTCATGATTAATCACCAGTTCATCCTGGTCAATAGATTCGATCATGATCTTACGTTCGCCGAGGCGATCGTAGTTGTGAATGAGCAAATAATAGCTATCATCGTTCTTGATTAAACGGAAGGGCGAAACGATAGTACCCGCCGGCTGAGTCTCTTTAAAAAATTTGATTTTTAGTAAATGTTTAACAAAGTCGAACTCAAATCTTCTCTCATTCTCGAGATAGATTCCAATTGGCAAGCCGTTCATGATGTTTATAGGTTAGATGTAAATGTTATACCAAATTAAGCATTAGCTATAGGAATTGCAACTAATTAAATTAATAATTTAATTTTTATTTTAGTTACTAAATTGGTACGTAATCTTAATACTTTTTAAACCGGTAAGCCTGGTAATAGTTTGATTGACTTTAGCTTTTCTTATAGAAATTTCAAATGAACAGGTATTGTCTGCCTGCTGATTGAGTAATACTATACCTTCTTCTTTAATTAACTTCATCACCGCATTCATTTGCAGGTAATCAAACTCAATAGTATAAACGTCACTACTCACTTTCTCCGTTACCCCCGAAGCCTTGAGTGCTTCTTCCGCAGCTGTTTTGTAAGCATTGATAAGTCCCGGAACACCTAACAGTTTTCCACCGAAATATCTAACTACCACAATTAAGGTATTGGTTACGTTTTTCGATAAAAGCACATTAACAATAGGCCTGCCCGCGGTACCCGATGGCTCACCATCATCGTTCAGTTTAAATATTGAACGATCTGGACTTAACCGCATAGCCCAGCAATGATGATTGGCCTTAGGATGCGTTACCTTGAGTTGCGCTACAAGCGGCTTAACATCGGCCTCGGTTTGTATTGGATAAACGTAGGCTATAAATTTACTGCCACGGTCAGTAAACGATGCTTCGGCGGCCTTGCCGGCCGTAAGATAGGTATCCTCAAATAACATAGATAAAAACTACGAGGCGTAGGCAATTAACGCTATGGCCAACACGGCTAAGCCTATGCCCAGTTTGTGTAATACGCCTAACTTTTCCTTAAAAATAACTAACCCTACCAAAGTTCCTACAGTTATAACGCCAATATTCATGGCAGTAAACACGGTAGAGGGATTGTTAGCCAATGCGCTATGGGCTTTGAGGTAAAATAAGATGTTCCCAAAGTTAAAAATGCCCAGCACAAAACCAAAAAAGATGTGACGGAACATAAACCGCTTTTTCTTAAATTTAATTTGATAGGCAGAACCTAAAAGCGAAACACCAAAGGCCATAACATAGACAATAAACAACGATGCGGTATAAGGCGCTGTTTTATTAAGCGCCATTTGCTTAAACAAAATATCTATAGCGCCAAACCCAATGAAAACGCCCAATAAATACATCCAGGTATTTTTATTGCCCTGGGTAACTACATGCTTTTTTTGCCAGGGTATTAAGCAAAATATAGCTGCAAAACCTATTATTATGCCTGCAATCTTAATAAGTGAGAAATGATCATGAAATATTAGAAATGCTGCGCTAAGCGATATAAGTAATGACAAGCGCTGGGCAACATCTGTACGCACGATGCCTGCACTGCGTACAGCAGAAGCCATTACATAAAATATGGCGGGCAACAATAAACCCAACAATAGGTATATATTTAATGGTGCCTCGCTAATACTGGCAGGCTTAGGCTTTAAGAACACCCAGGTTAATAAGGCTGCGATAGCATAATTCCAGGTGATGGCTTGTACCACATTAATTTGGTAGCGTTTTGCCATTTTAAGCAGGATAGAAACCAGCACACTACAGCAAACACTAAGAAATATATAAAGCATTTAAGGGTTTATTGGTTGTAAATAATCTGCAAAGCATCCTGCCCTACCATGCTTTCATGCACTTTTTCACCAAAGCATGAAGGCGCCTTTACGCCGGCCGGAAACAGCATTTTGCCTGTAAATATACGGGCTTCATCCCACAAACCTGCTTCAATAAAAGTATTTAATGTGTGTGCACCACCTTCAATAATAATAGACTGCACATCTTGCAGATAAAGCTGAAACAGGATGTATTGCGGTACAAAACGATCAAAGTCTTCTAAGGCAATGTATTTGATCTTTTCCTGTAAATCGGTTTTGATGGCATTAAACGCAAATGTTTCTACCGAATTGTCAAACAGGTGCAGGTTGGTATCCAATTCCAAATTACGGTCGATGACTACTCTTTTAGGCGATTTACCGGGCCATAACCGGGTATTTAACTGCGGATTATCTATGCGTGCGGTATTTTTTCCCACTAAAATGGCATCCTCTTCACTACGCCATTGGTGAACCAGCTTTTGAGATTCGGGGCCGGTTATCCATTGCTGTTTACCATTGGCCGGGGCAAAATAGCCATTAGCAGTTTGCGCCCATTTAAGAATAATATATGGTCGCTGCTTTTGCACCCGCGTAAAAAAGCGCTTATTCAAGTCTTGGCATTCTTGTTCAAGTATGCCCAGGGTAACCTCTACTCCTGCCTGCCGAAGCTTTTCTATACCCTTACCATCCACCTGGGCAAACGGATCGCGGCAGCCAACTATAACGTGTGGGATTTGATGTTTGATGATCAAATCGGCACAGGGAGGCGTTTTACCGTAATGTGCGCAGGGCTCGAGCGATACGTAGATGGTGGATTGCTTGAATAGTTCTTCAGCATTAGGATAGTTACTTAATGCCTGATTCACCGCATTTACTTCGGCGTGGGCCTGACCATATTTTTGGTGATAGCCCTCCCCTATAATTTTGCCTTGATGCACAATCACGGCACCCACCATAGGGTTAGGACTTACGTTGCCTGCCCCTAAAGCAGCCAGCTCCAAACAGCGCTGCATATAAATTTCGTGAATTGCCATCGCACAAAAGTAGCTTTTATGTTTCTTTGTTGTATGAAAACGGTTAAAGATGCTTACAATGTGTTTAAAACGGAGCTTACTCCGGTTTATAGTCTCCCTGAAACTGAAGCTCTCAGCAGCCTAATGCTCAGTGAAGTAACTGGTTTAAGCAAAGCCTCCCTCAAAGCTTTTACCGATACCGAACTTAACGTTGTGCAAAGCGAACGCCTGCTCACTTTGTTAAACGAACTTAAAACAGGCAAGCCAGTTCAGTACATTTTAGGCCATACGGAGTTTTACGGATTGCCATTTGAGGTAAACCCGTCAGTGTTGATACCAAGGCCGGAAACCGAAGAACTGGTGGAATGGATCTTACAATCCGTGCCGTCGACCAGTCAAATTAACATATTGGATATAGGTACTGGTAGCGGTTGTATACCTATTGTATTAAAATCAAAATTAACTAATAGTAAGTTATTTGCAATTGATATATCAATCAAAGCTTTAGTAACTGCTCAACGCAATGCGGCACTTAATCAGGTGGAGATAGCATTTATAGAGGCTGATATTTTAAGCATTGAACCCTCGAAAATTACAGAGCAGCAATACAACATCATTGTCAGCAATCCACCGTATGTGACCAGTACCGACAAGTTGCAAATGCACCACAACGTGACCGATTTCGAGCCGCATACCGCTCTTTTTGTACCCGATGAAGCCCCCTTACTATTTTACATTGCCATAGCTCAATTTGCCACTACTCACTTAGAAAAAGGCGGTTACTTATTCTTTGAGATCAACGAGAACTATGGAGCCGAAACGGTTGCCATGCTTGCCGACAATGGCTTTCAACAAATTGAACTGCGACAGGACATGGGGGGTAAAGACCGGATGATTAAGGCTGTTTGGTTTTAAAAACTTACGGATAACCTCACATTTTCTTCAAAAAAGCACAAATTTCCTCAAAAATCAGAGCGGTCCATGAACCTGTGTCCACTGCTATACCAATTAGCTTCTTGGATGATATTGGATAATGGTGCTCTTCAAATAATCCCTGTCCAAGTGGGTATAGATCTCCGTAGTGGTTATGCTTTCATGCCCCAGCATTTCCTGCACGGCGCGTAAATCGGCTCCACGCTCTATCAGGTGGGTAGCAAAGGAGTGCCTGAAGGTATGCGGACTAATCTTCTTCTTTAACCCAATACTGGCTGCCAGCTGTTTGATCAGCATAAAAATAAACACCCGTGTAAGCCGGGTGCCCCTACGGCCTAAAAACACAATATCCTCTTCGCCTTTATTAATTTTAGCGTGGACACGGTCGTGGTTTAACCACAATTGCAGGGCGGTAATGGCAGTATGACTAATAGGCACCAGTCGTTCCTTGTTGCCTTTGCCGGTAACTTTAATAAATTCAATATCGAGGTTCAAGTTAGAGATCTTGAGTTCTGTAAGTTCCGAAACGCGCAGGCCGCAACTGTAGAGTAATTCCAATATAGCCTTGTTGCGGGTGCCGTCTGGCTTGGACAGATCAATGGCGGCAATCAGTTCGTTTATTTCCTCGTAATTCAGGGTGTCGGGAAGTTTACGCTGAATGCGCGGGGACTCTAACAATTCGGAGGGGTCGGCACTAACCATGTCTTCTATCAGCATAAACTTATAGAAAGACTTAATGCCCGACAAGATACGTGCCTGGGTAGATGGGATCATGCCCAACTCGTTTACCCATTGTATAAATTCACGCAGGTCATTCAATACCACCACATCCGGCTTAAGTACAACCGGCTTAATTTCAGCAAATTCTCGCAACCTACCTATATCACGACTATAAGCTTCAACAGAGTTGGCCGACAGCGATCTTTCGAGCTTTAAATAATTCTGAAATCCTTTTATTGCCGACTGCCAATCCACCTGTTTTATTTTTAGTGTTTTTATAGTTAAGTTTGAAGAGTAGCAACCGTATAGCTGCTATCGGTAAACTCAAAGCAAATAACGGCTTAAAAAGCTACATCATTACTTCATTTAAATTATTCTGATGAAAATACAGATCATCAACGGGCCAAATTTAAACCTGTTGGGCGTAAGAGAGAAATCTATTTATGGCGATGCCAGCTTTGAAAGCTATTTTACCACCTTGCAGCAACGTTACGCCGGGCATGAACTGTTTTATTACCAAAGCAATAAAGAAGGCGAACTGATAGATAAATTGCACAAGGTGGGTTTTGACTTTGACGGTATTATTTTAAATGCCGGTGCCTATACGCACACCTCTATTGCCATTGCCGATGCTATTGCGGCTATTAACACGCCGGTTATTGAAGTACATATTTCTAACGTTCATAAACGCGAGCAGTTTAGGCACCACTCTTACCTGTCGGCCAATTGCAAGGGTATTATTGTGGGGTTGGGGTTGGATGGGTATAGGTTGGCGTTGGAGAGTTTGATTGTGTAATTTATATATCGTTATTGCGAGGCACGAAGCAATCTCTGTGGAGGTTTGGCGTTAAATAAGTGTATTTTGAACTTTGATTTGCACGAATTTGGTTGTGCTTTTTGAACATTGATTTTGCTGCCAAACTTACTTCGTCTGCTCATTTTAGAGGCTACTATTTTTGTCTTAGCCACAAAAGCAGCAAAAAAGCCAAGCCAGCGCAATCCCTGCTTTTGCTCACAAGGCACTCCCGGTGGATGCGCTGGCAGGTCCGCGCTTCTTTTACCAGTAGCGTTGCTGCACAACGCGGCATGTTTTCAAAGCCCTACCTCTTGTTATAGGCTGAGAGGAACTTCAAACCTTTTGAACAAACATTAGTCAAACGCTTTTCGTATATAATAGTTCATACACTCATCAACTGACACTTAGCTGCCACAATGCGTAAAATTTCTTTGTTTCGTACTTTCATAGTTTGCCTTATAAGCGTGCTTGCTATTTCTAATTACAGCTTGGCGCAAACTAAGCACAAACGTACCCGTACCGTAAGTGATTCGTTGCGTGCTGCTATGCTCCGCCGCGATTCGATGATGCGGTATTATAAAACATCCGATACCTCCACCAACGACCTTTTACAGCGCATTGAGTATTATACCCTGGCCTTTAACCAAATTAGTACCCGGCTGGGTAAGGGGCTGGACACGGTGGAAATTAGCGCCCAGCTGCCCCGTACCGAAAAACTAACCACAATGGTGCGCAACCTTATTGTGCGCGACCGCTCGGGTACCCTGCGCTATCTTTATGCTATACGCGATATTTTAAACAAGCAGCAAGACAGGCTGGATGTATGGCAGGATAACCTGAAAGATATTAACGAAAAACTGGCGGATATTGACGACCAGATTAACCAGATTGGGCGCGACTCTATCTTCCGCATTTTTCCGGCCGATAGTACCTTGCGCCTTACCTTTCTACAGCAACGCAGCAGTATTGAACTGAAGGCACAAAAACTTGATGCCATGAACAAAAAAGCCCTGTTGCGTATTGGGTTGATGCAAAACCGGGTAACTTCTGTTTATATATCGTTGATTGAGGAAAAAGACCTGATCAATACAAAGATCAGGAATTTTAGCATGAACGCGCTAAACTGCGAGTACGGCTATATATGGAACATGACACCCACTAAGGGCACTACGTTTGTATCATCGTTAGAACGTACAGTGAGCATGAATATGAAGCTGTTTAAGCTCCTCAATGGCGAATCTATTATGCACGTGTTGGGCATCTTTATTTTATTCGGTTTCTTCTTCTGGATTTATTTCAATCACCGGAAAATTGTTAAAACCAAAAAGGATGCGCACAGCATATTAGAGCAAACCAAGTATGTTTCCAATTACCCGGTCATCGTAGCTCTCCTTATAGCCTCGCTCATTGTGCCTTACCTTTACGACCAGCCGCCTATGGTATTTTTGGAAAGTATTTTCTTCATCACCATGTTGTGTGTGCTGGATCTTACTTATAAAACCTGCCCTAAGCCACCGTTTAACTACCTGCAAAAGCTGTTTTGGCTTACTTTGCTATTTAGTATCAGCAATTTATTTGTCGAGGTTTCTAACGTTGACCGTATAGTGTTTCTATTTCTTACGGCTTTAACCATATGGCTGAGCTACGAATTTGTAAAGAAAATTGATACCACCCACGAGACTTATATACCATACAGCCGCTTTGCTTTATGGGCATTAATTGTGTTAGAGGCCGCAGCTTTATTTTTAAATGTGGCAGGCCGCTTTAGTTTGGCCAAAATTATTGGGGTAACCGCGCTTTATAACTTTTGGCTGGCCATTGGCTTGTTCTACTTTGTGCAAATATTAGTACAAAGCTTGTTTTTACAGCTCGAAGCCAATAAAATTGATAAAGACAGCATAAGCTCTTATCTCGACTTTAAATTGCTGCAAGGCAAATTCAAAAGCATCATTAACATTGTGGCCGTGGTAATGTGGGTAATTATATTACTGCAAAATTTAAGTGTTGAGGATAATGTTTTTGAACTGGTAAGTGCTTTTCTCGGCCAATCGCGCAAATTGGGCGGAACGTTATTCACGTTTGGTAGTATTATTATTTTTGTAGGTGTTATTTGGTTGGCCAGTGTACTGGCCCGGGTTATAAGCTACTTTTATGACTTTGCCTATCAGCATAAAGCCGGTGCCTCGGCCAAGCGCAAAAGCCGTACTTCGCTCTTGCTTATCCGCATTGGCGTGTTTAGCGTTGGATTTTTATTGGCTGTGGGCGCTTCGGGTTTCCCGTTAGATAAGATTACCATTATTATTAGCGCCTTGGGCGTGGGCGTAGGTTTCGGTCTGCAAAATATTGTGAACAATTTGGTTTCGGGCCTAATACTAGCCTTTGAAAAACCGGTACAAGTGGGCGATGTAATTGAGGTGGCAAACCGTACCGGTACCATTAAAGAAATTGGCATTCGCTCCAGCAAAATATCAACCGGCAATGGGGCCGAAATAATTATCCCTAATGGCGACCTGATTTCTCAGCACGTAATAAACTGGACGTTAAGTGATAATAACCGGCAAGTTGAACTTTTAATTAACGTGGCCCATGGCTGCGATGTTGACCAGGTAAAAAACATTTTGCGCAATGTACTGGCCAACCGCGATGATATTATGATTAACCCTGCACCGGTGGTTTACCTAGATAAGCTTACCCAAACCTCGGTAGATTTTAAAGTGCAATTTTGGGCGGCTGATATTTCTATGTGGCAGCAGTTAAAAAGCCGCATCCTCTCCAGCATCTACAAAGCCTTTGAAACCGAAGGCATAGAAATGCCTTTGCCCAAGCAGGAAGTATATGTGCAAATGCCTAATGCAGAATTACGCGCGGCGTTGCCCGAAGCTGATGCCCCGACTAATGAAAATCCTTTGGATCCAGCTCCGTAAAGCGCATTTTCTTCTTCACAAAAAACTGTGTAACAACACTGCGTTTGTATAAGCCGCTGAGATTAGGATGCAGCGTGCGGGGTGCGGGGCCTTTTGAGGTTGCGAGGTTCGGAGTTTCGGAGTGCAAGGCGTTACTGTCAGCTCCAAATACCTCGCTCTTCATACCTCGCTCTTCACGCTTCGCTTCTAACACCTCGTTCTTCGCACCCCGCTCCCTTTTCCGAAAAAGGCTTCGTACAAAACTTTGATGGGCTTTGCTTACTGCCCAGGCGTCTTTGCGCTTACCTTCTCCCAAAAAGCGAACCAGGGCCAATAGATCGAGCCAAAAGCGAATACCGATAACCCAGGTTGAGCGCATAGGCGGTAAATTCTTTTTCAACAGTAATAAGTTGTTGCGAAAGTTGAGGTAGGTTTTAAATGGATTTTCGGTATTAAGCGTACCGCCGCCTACATGGTAAACGGTAGATTGGGCGCAATACAAAATTTTATAGCCCATATTTTTCAAGCGCCAGCACAGGTCAATTTCTTCCATGTGTGCAAAAAAGCGTTCATCAAAACCACCGGCTTCAAACCAGCAGTTACTGCGAATAAATAATGCCGCACCCGATGCCCAAAATATTTCGCCCGATTGTTCATATTGTCCCTTGTCTTCTTCCACCTCATAAAACAGGCGTCCGCGGCAAAACGGATAACCTAACTTATCAATAAAACCACCGGCAGCACCAGCATGTTCAAAGTAACTTTTACGATCGTAGGCTTTAATTTTTGGTGCGGCGGCGGCAATGGTAGCATCGCTTTCCATCATTTCAATAATGGGCTCTATCCAATTAGGGGTAACTTCAATATCAGAGTTTAGCAGAACGTAATAATCGGCCTTTACCTGGTTTACTACACGGTTATAGCCACCTGTGTAGCCGTAATTCTCATCATTTTGTATAACGGTAATTTCGGTTGCATAGCGCGATTTTAAGAACTCCACCGAACCATCGGTAGAGCCATTATCGCCTACTACTAACTGCAGGTTGGGCCAGGTACTTTGTAACACCGAGGGCAAAAATTGCTGTAAAAATTTAAGGCCGTTCCAGTTTAATATAACAACAGCAACTTTAGGTTTATTCATTACTTTATATCATCCGGCTTAAATTTCCACCTTCGGTGAGACCATAGCCAGTATTCAGGTTCTTCTCTAATTACACTTTCAAGGTACTGCACATGCGCATTAGTAATCTCATATTCAGCAGTAAGCTTGGGGTTATCAAACAAAGGTACAAATGTACATGAGTAATAGCCACGTTTAACACGCCTAACATCACAAAAAACCACCAGGCTATCGGTAGCCTTAGCCAATTTTTCTACCCCTAAAAAAACAGCAGTGGGCTGGTTTAAAAATTTGGTAAAGTAGGTGGCCTCCTGCCATGCTGGCGTTTGGTCGCTGGCCAGTACGGTAAGCGTAACTTCTTTACGGTGCGCCACAACGGTACGCAATGTACTTTTCATGGGTACCATTATGGCCCCAAAGCGCGACCGCAGTTTTAAAAAGAACTCGTTAAAAGTAGGATTAGATAATGGCTTGTAAGCTATAATGCACTTTCTTTCCTTAACCAGTCCCATACGTAAACAACCGCTTTCCCAGTTGCCATAGTGCCCAACAGCAGCAATAATGCTTTTCCCTTGCTGGTAAGCGGCGTTTTGCAGCAGGGCGCCATCCCTCACCTCTACCCGTTTAATGGTCTCCTTTTCAGATAAAGTGTAAAGCTTAATAGTTTCCATGATCAAATCGGCCAGGAAACGGAAATATTTTTTTTCGATAGACTGCCGCTCTGCCAATGTTTTTTCGGGAAAAGCGTTCGCCAGGTTTTGCTGAACCACTTTGCGCCGGTAATGCGCTACGTAATAAATGAAAAAGAAAAGCACATCGGCAATTAAATACAAAATAAAGTAAGGCAGCAGTGAAATGAGGTAGAGCAAACCTACACCCAAGCTGGAAAAACCTTTCTTTATCATTACTTTCGCAAAAACATTTAAAGCCACAAACATAAAGAATTTATATGATGGAAAAAGGTGCCCTGCTGCCCATGTTTTATTTGCC
>Ga0265780_10008319_pt1 | contig 12612 bp, 11 predicted proteins | sample P1T30metagenome_FD_192432 | JGI IMG/M metagenome (GOLD analysis project Ga0265780, IMG submission 192432) | Plant litter microbial communities from East Loma Ridge, Irvine, California - P1 T30 | ecosystem: Environmental > Terrestrial > Plant litter > Unclassified | place: USA: California...
CGACTCGATGGTGAACCACGTTACCTATTTTAAACTACTAATTTAATATTCTACTCTAATTCCTAGCTAGAGTCCTAATTAAAGCCCTATAAGTAGAGTGATTAGATAGTAAGGTAAAAAGCTAGCTTGATAATAGAAGTACAAATCTGTACCTAAGTACATACTGCATGCGTCCACTCTGTAACACTCTCTAGCCCCCGAATATCCTCTTGTCGCAGGCACATCGCAACAGCAACCGTACCATCTCGATTCCTAGGCATCGTATACATTAAAGACTCCACTGGCAAAAACGCCGGCCGCCTTACCGCCGCTGCGGGCCCAAGTCCAAGTCCAAAGTCCCACTCGTACGCTGGGACTTTACCCCAAGAGCTGAGCATGATGTCTGCCTCGCTATTTAGCGTCGCAGTTGGACTCGTCTTCGCCGCATTATCCGCTGGGCGTGACATGAAAGTAGCCAGGGCGCGGGTCCTCCGTGCAACGTCGCAAGTCTTCGGGTCGACTTGCTGTCGCATCGCGGCGGCGATGTGACCTAAGGGTGTGGCGAGGAGTATTGACAGTGGATAACTTGTGTATGTCATGTTTTGCAAAATGCCGGGATATTGCGCGTCGACGCCAAGATATCGTCTCGCGTCGACTGCGCGGGCGAAGGTTACAGGAAGGTCTGCGTCAAAGCGAGATTGTCTGGCTCGGAGGATCGACTTGAAGATGAAGGCGCATAAGCTGTCGTCAGTAGAAATGTAGCCGGTAAAGTCATCAGGAAGTTCAGACTCTGCGGCCACCTTCAGTCGTTTGAGAGTCGACGAGGTGAAGTTGAAATATATCCACGAGCATGTGGGTCGAGGCATCTGCTCTGATTGTGTGTTTGCGACTGGCTGAGAGGGGAAAATCTGATGCTTCAACTCTGTCCTCAGGTCCCGACCTACTTCTTCAATGAGCGGTATGATTCCACGTCTTTCCACTCTTCCCAGCGCCAACTCTTGTTTGGAAAACTCCTCGCTTCTGCATGCTTTCGAAAGCCACCCCATGACCGCGGCTTGGCCCATCATATCGCAGGTATTGTGTTGCATGTTGATGCATAGTATCAAGCCCCCTCGAATGATGTTGAGCTGCAGAAGGAGAACCGGCGCAGGATCATTGTTGTTACCGGAAGACTTGGACGGATCGAAGCCCAGACTAGCCACGGTGGGACACGGTGCCCATAAGTCCTCTCCCATCATTCGCATGGGGAAATTTGCACATTGCATATCTTGAAACGACGGTACCGATAGGTCGCTCTCGTAATTTCTAACGACAAGGCGCGGTTGTAATTCGAAAGGCCGTATCCTATATGCTGGGGCGCCACTAGAAACAGCATTTGTGTTGACGACCTGGCCAGCTACCCAAGGGAAGCCCTCAGTGAGGCGGCCGAGGCCGCGAGTTATGATTCCAGTAACATTGGCTTCTGATGGCGTTCCCTTCGAGACAAAAACGAATGCTAGCTGCGTGTACAGCTTGAACAAAGCTGGTTGTGTGCCCAGGATGTCGATTTTCATGTCGAAAGCCATGATCGCGGTGGTTTGATTGTGTCGAAGTTGAGCTTGTCGTGTGCGCTCAGGTTCAACTTGAGGCCGGATTGTTGAAGCAAGCCAATGATAGTGCTGCACAGACACTAGCACTATTGTGTTAGCTACGCTGAGCAAGACCCTGTAGAAGTGAGAACATTGGTCGACAGAAGGAATTCAGCTGCTATTTCGACACACCGCCTGCACTGAGAGCTCACCTTCTCGAAAACTCTCATAATGACTCACCTGGCGCTCATTCGCAGTCTGCAGGTGGTAGGACATCTTGCGTGGTACTCGTCCATAATACCGCAAGCTTCACATGCCGTTGACTTGAAAAGTTAACACAGCGTACTCGGCTTGCAGCAAGCATCCCTACAGCTCCAGGCTCCTTACCGCAGCATGCACGAGGTCGCACATGCAATGCTGCCCAACTCACTCGCTGAACGGGACAGAAAAAGGTTCATTTGCGCATTATTGCATTGGTTACATTGTCGCGCCGAGGGCCCCGGATTTTCATCGAATACGAGCGATGATGGCCCAACCATGCTCGTCGCATCTTCATTTAGAGCTACAGAAATTTGCTCGATACTCTCCGAGAGCTTCTCGCTGTGCCGCTCCCGAGCAGGGGTCGTCGAGATGTGTGCGGGGCATGTCGCCGACTTCTGAACAACGAAAGAAAGCGTACCGATGGGAGCAACCTCAAAAGTTAGCACGATAGGAGCATCTTGAGTCTCGACACGGTGCACATGTCGCGTGGACACCGTTCGCCCCTATCCGATGTGGGTCAATCGGGACGGTTGCCATGTGGGGAAGAGCTTGCCCAAGCGGGCAGCTTGCTCGTCAGGGTCGTACTGACTTGGTCACGATCATCGCGTATGATTTGCATGTGAAGTCAACGAGTGCGTGTGCAAGCGCACCAGAAAGCTGACTGAATTACTCGAAAAGGTATCTCGGGCTCAAAGAATAATCCCATCCCAATTCATGACTTTTCCTCGCATTGTGGTTCTATCCAGAACCCGCGCTGCCGTATGGTCGAATACCTATGTGTACAGCGCGGCCTATTTTTTTCCAACCTTAGTGTTCTCCCTATTTCAGCCGTACAATGTCGTGCAAGATCGTGTCCGTGTGCAGATCTTGGTGCAGTAGATAAAGCGACCCAAATTGATCAAATGGCGCCAGAACTCCGAGATCTCATGCAAACCGAGTCAAGACCGTTGATGCGTAGTAAACGCCGCTCCCATGCCGACGCCAGTGCAGAGTGCTTTCTATAAGAGAGGTTGCCGGGGGGTCGTGGCTCGTCAAGTGCTCTGAACCCTAATATGTAGATGGCAAGAAATGTTGCTGCTGGTTGTTCGCTAGAGTATAACACACTTCGGCTTCTCCTTCTGCCGTCTGGCGGAGTTGTGTCCGCCTCGCCCGCGGTGGCCATCTGCCGTTGCTCGCGAGCGGTCCTCTTTGCCATAGCCGGTGCCTCGCCGAGTGGGGTTCTTCTCTGACGGCATGCGGCCGCTGCCCTGGTTGCGTTGTCGCCGCAGCTGCCGTACTACGTCAAAGAAGGCCTTCTCGACGTTGACGCAGTTCTTTGCCGAAGCCTCGACGAAGTCGCAGCCCAGGTCCTTTGCCAGCGCCTGGCCCTCCTGTGTGGAGACCTCGCGCTCGGTGACGCGGTCGCACTTGTTGCCGACAAGCATGACGGGCGCGTGGCCGAACATGGGCGTCGTGGCGCTCATGGGCGAGCCGGGGTAGGTAGGCGAGCCGGCCATGGCTGTCTCCTTGACGCGCTGGATCTGGCTGTGGAAGCGCTGGATGCGGGCAAAGGAGGAGCGCGAGGAGATGCTGTAGACGAGCACGAAGCCCTCGCCGTCGCGTATCCACTGGTCGCGCAGGGCGATGTACTCCTCCTGGCCGGCGGTGTCGAGGACCTCGAGCATGCACGACTGGCTGTCGATCTGGACCTGCTTGCGGTACGAGTCCTCGATGGTGGGGTCGTATGTCTCGACGAAGTGGTTCAGGCACAGCTGCGCGTGGTTAGCCATGCCAGGGAGAGGGAAGGAGCTGGGGAGGGGGAAGGAGCTACCTGGATGGTCAGGGCGGTCTTGCCCACGCCGCCATCGCCTAGCACCACCAGCTTGTACAGCGTCATCTTCCCCGCCATCTTGTCTTGACTTGTCGTCGTCGCTGTGGGTGCGGTGGAGGGGCGGGAGGTTGGTAGGCACGGTAGGTCTGTCTCGTGCGGGCTCGCTCGCTCTTTCGGGCAGCTGACCAGGGCAGGCCAGAGCAGCAGCGGCGCGGCTTACGTGAGGTCAAGGGCGTCGGCGGTGCTGTCGGCGGTGCTGTCGCGTGGTGCGGGCGGCTGCAGGCGCTCCAGAATGGACGGGTCGGCGCGGAGCACAGCGTCGTGCAGAGTGCAGAGTGCAGAGCGCAGAGGCGAGAGGCAGGTGAAGTCGGAACTCGAGTGAAGTTTGGAGTCGGCGCCGGGGCTGCGTCTCGGCTGGTCTCAGCACCTAGTACTTCGTACCTACTTAGCAGTCCCACGTAAAGACGGGCACGGAGCCTGTCCTATCACTATCACTGCTATCGTCAACGTCAACGTCTATCGGCACTCGCTCGCATAGACGCGGGCGAACGTGGGATGGCGAGGCTGCGGCGTGGACGGGCGCGATAGCGGGCGGCGATGGAAGAGGGAGGTCAAAAGAAACCTTCGCGGCGCTGGTGCGATAAAATGGGAATGGCCGGGGGTTTTGACGGCTTCGCACTGGGGCAGCGAGCCAGAGCCCGCAGCCAAACCCCCAGGATTCGCGCCTAGTCTTGTCTGGGCCTACACGACTCTGCCTGCTAAAACACTCTGTAGATAAGTACCACAGTATCTATTGTGTATGGAGCTGTGCCAGCCGTCGTGGCCCGGCGCCGTGGCAGGCTGCAGCGCACAACCACAAGCGACGACGCTGTGCCCTACGCTCCGGGAGAGTCTGAGGTGAAAGCGTGTTTCTGCTGTATGCTGTATGCTGCTGTACGCGGCGTGCCTGCAATCGCCGTACCACCTCGCTCAACACCCACAGACCCAAGCGCGGCACTACCTTTCGCACGCGCGACTCAGTACTTGGGAGCACCTTGCCTGCGTGCACATACGCCGGAGGTATGTGTATAATGTATCAGCTAGGTACATGCCTCTCCCAACAGTGACATGCCCATCCCACTCTGCTCCATCAAGACTTTGTGGCGCGATAACGGGTGTATGAAACTCTTGCTACCTAGTCTATGCGGACGCATTTGCATCCGTACGTCTCACTGAGACCGACCCTATCCCGTCGCCGCAGAGCGATTGCAGTGCACGCAGCCTGATGTCAACGATGCTCTTCAACCAAAGTTTCACCAGCCTAGCGGTGGGAGCGTGCTCCGGGGAACATCATCAGTTCCCGCGACAGCACGCATCCGATGCCTCTTGGCATCACAACTGGCTACGCTATCCCGAGCCGACGGCAGCACTGAGCCAACGGACGCACTGAGCCAACGGACGCACTCTCCGGCATGTCTTGTGTATGGAGTGACCTCCGCAAATAGTGGCGGGCTGCTGTTGCCATATCAGACGCCGCATCAGGCCTTCTATCGCCGTTTCTATTGGCGACCATGTGCCTGGAGGAGTGCATGTTGGTTTATATCCAGAGCAGCACCGATTCGCGAGCGACGTTTTTGCCTCGCCAAATAGATGAGTAGCGAGGTTTTGCTCCGATGCAGTGTAAGCGTTCCAGGCCAGCGGATGTAAGTGTAAACGAACTCTAATATTCGCTACCGCATCATGCAACACCCGCAGATACATGCGAACACGTGCAGACACGTGGTGCGAGTCTCGAGCGTTTAATATGAGCCGTGGCTGGTGATGAGAGTGAGCAGACTTGGTCGGCACGCTGCTCTGGCGCCAAATCTCACACGACTGGACTGAGGATTTACATGAGGAGCGGCCCGTTGCGTCTGACACCGTTCAGCGCAAAGCATTCATCCGGTGGACGTTGGGCGAATACGAGGCAGCCTCGCTTCGAAGCATGGTGAGATGGTCAGCCTGTCTCACAACAACAGGTTAGCAACGGCCTGCAGCCTCGAACTCGCAGAACCATGCCAGACCACTTACAAAGAACACTCGTAAGAGCCACCTGTATAAGATGAAATTCTGCATTGCAATACTGCCCAAAATGTATGTGCGTCGAGGCTACGAGGAGTTTGTCGACTATGTGTGCAATCTTCGTACCTTTGTAGCTGCTCAATCATGTCGTTGACGCCGGCTGTGCCTGGTGCGACTTCCTCCCTTTGTCGCGACTGCAAAGTTGGCCGTTTCCGGCGGGCACAGATGGCAACTGCCAGAGGTACCAACAACAAACATTAGGCAGGTCGGCATGGCACTCTTTACATTTCCACATTCTTCTCGCTTTTGCAGCTTTTCCGGTCGAGGATTGCATTTCCGGCTCAATCTGACGTACGGTAGCCCGGCATGGCGGGACTGCCCATTCGGCCAGTACAAGATGACCTCACGTCTCCCGTCCCGTTACCAAGAACGCTTCCCAGGTCCATCTCCGGAGGCGTGACCATGGCTCTCAATCCAACGCCGCGAGCGCTTTTGTTCGACGTTTTTGGAACATGCGTTGATTGGCGGAAGAGCGTGGTCGAGAATTTGAAGGCTCAATCGCATGAAGCACTCAACTTGGCCACTGCATCCCTGGCATCCAGGGTCCGACTACGAGCATCGAACATGAACACATCTGGCGACGCCTGGCCCAACTTCGCCCAACAGTGGCGCAACAGCTACAAGCGCTTCACACGGCAGCTGGCTGAGGATGCATCCATACCTTGGAAGTCAGTAGATCAGCATCATCTCGATTCACTGAAGGAGCTCATGGCGGAGTGGCAAATCGAAGGATTGTGGGACGATCAGAAACTGCGAGAGATCAGTTTGATCTGGCATCGTCTGGAGCCGTGGACAGATTCTGTACTGGGTGTCACTTTGCTGAACAAGCTGTTTTGTAAGCATACCTAGTGAGGAGAGTGAAGCTTGCCTGTATTGATGAATGCAGGGACATGCACACTTTCTAACGGCAATTTGAGTCTCCTGGCGGACCTTCGCACGTTCAGCGAAATTCCATTCACACACGTGTTCTCAGCTGAAGAATTCGGTACCTACAAACCTGCACCCGAAGTGTACACTGGGGCTGCGAAGAAGCTAGAGTTGCGCCCTACTCAGTGCGTCATGGTAGCAGCTCATCTGAACGACCTCAAGGCTGCGAAGCAGAATGGCTTCCAGACCATATACGTCGAGAGGCGAGCAGAAGAAGACTGGGATGAAAATGAGGTACAGAAGGCGAAGCAGGAGGGCTGGGTTGATTTGTGGGTTAGTGGAAAGGATGGCGGCAAGGGCTTCATTGCAGTGGCCGAGAAGCTCGGGATCGACATCAGCGGTACCAGCGAGGCCAGGCGACTGAGCTCTTCTGTACCCGTTGGTTCATGAACAGATGGACGGCGCGGTTGGTGCACGATGACGGCTGGTATTCATACAGCATTTTTACAGTGTTGCATGGGACTTTCAGTGTGCGCAACATTGTTAGTCTTTACCAACAATATCAACAATAGCTTCAAGCTTCGTGTCCTACTGTGTATTATCGCAGCGATCGAGAGGGCCACGCTGGTGACTAATGATTACCAACAGGTCAAAATATTCTTCTGGCGCTTCGAGTAGCTTTTGGGGGTCTGGAGCAGCAAATTTCTCCGTCGCCTAGATAATGGAGTACACAGAGCTGCAGTCAGTCACACTTTGATAGCAGCAATCGTAATTTCTGAATTACGATTGTGCACCAGCACCGGCGACGAGCAGTCTTCCCCGCAAAGCGCTAAGTTAGTGACGGCTGTCCTCCGCACCAAGCCAGACGTGGAGATCCTCGGCTTCGACCTCGTCATCCCCTGGGCCGACAACAACATCACCAAAATCCGGTACCGAGCACTTGAGACAGCTCCCTACTTTCCTTCAGACAATGCGCCAACAATACTAGCGATAACAGCGTTCATTAATCACCTCGGATAGTGCTAGAGCTGCGAAAAATTACAGTGGCTGCTGTTCACCGCGATCCAACCACAGAAAGAGCACCGAACAACGTTAAGACGCTCAACACAGAGTCAATAAAGATACGCCGCGAAAGAGCGCAAGATGCCGCAAAACCACATCCAAGATCAGGTGTACGAACAGTCCATTTCGAATCCTGAAGAATTCTGGACACGCCAAGCTGAGAATCTGCATTGGCACAAGAAGCCAACAAAAGCTTTCCAAAAGAGCACAAAACATTTGAAAAACATCAATGCATCACACGATCACTGGAGCTGGTACGCAGATGGAGAGATATCGACCACGTATAACTGCGTCGATCGTCATGTCCTGAACGGCAATGGAGACAGCGTCGCGATTTATTGGGACAGTCCTGTCACACAACAAAAAGAGCGATACACCTACAAGCAGTTGTTACATGAAGTCGAAACTCTCGCAGGAGTACTGAGAGAAGAGGGTGTAAAGAAGGGTGATGTCGTGCTGATATACATGCCGATGATACCCGCTTCACTCTTTGCCATGCTCGCCATCGCGCGTCTGGGTGCCATACACGCTGTCGTTTTCGGAGGATTCTCACCTGCGGCGCTGGCTCAAAGAATTGAAGCCAGTCGACCAAGTACGATCATGACTGCATCGTGCGGCATTGAGGGTGCGAAGAAGCCGACCGCCTACAAGAACATGATCGAAGAGGCCGTTCAGAAGAGCAGCCATAAGCCAGCAAGAACGGTGATCTGGCAGCGAGAGCAGCTGAGATGGGATCCGGTCGCCAAAGAAGATGGCCAACGCAATTGGCAGCGGCTGGTCAAAAGCGCGCGGAACAGAGGGCTAAGGGCCGACGCAGTGCCAGTAAAGAGCGGGGACGGCTTGTACATAATTTACACCTCTGGAACCACCGGATTACCTAAGGGCGTGGTTCGATCGGCAGGCGGTCACGCGGTGGGCCTGAATTTTTCCATGAAATACCTGTTCGGAGTTCATGGCCCGGGTGATGTTCAATTCACTGCCTCAGATATCGGCTGGGTCGTTGGACACAGCTTCATCGTCTATGCGCCTCTCCTTGTAGGTGCGACTACCGTGCTTTTTGAAGGGAAACCAATCGGCACGCCAGATGCAAGCACCTTCTGGCGTATTGTGGAAGAGTACAAGGTCACGACTATGTTCACTGCTCCCACAGCCCTTCGAGCTATCCGGAAAGACGACGGCGAGAACAACTTCTTCGAGACCCGAGGAAACAAAGGCGCGCTCAAGTCCCTACGTGCGCTGTTCCTGGCGGGCGAGAGAAGCGAGCCAAGCATTGTCGAAATGTACCAGAAGTTACTTGCGAAGTACTGCGCCCCAGGTGCCGGAGTAATCGACAACTGGTGGAGTTCCGAATCTGGGTCTCCCATCTCTGGTATTGCCCTCAGCGCCGCCGCCGGTCTTGACTTCTCGTCGCAAAACCGCCCGCAGCCGCTGATGGTCAAACCTGGTTCTGCCGGAAAGGCGATGCCTGGTTTCGACGTTCGGGTTGTTGACGACGAAGGGAAGGAGGTGAAGAGAGGTGTTATGGGCAACATAGTCATGGGCATTCCCCTGGCGCCGACCGCCTTTACAACGCTTTGGCAGGATGAGGAGCGTTTCTACAAGGGTTATCTCAAGCGGTTTGATGGGAAATGGGTCGACACGGGCGACGCGGGCATGATCGATAGCGAAGGCTACATCTCCATCATGTCGCGAGGTATGTCTCATCGATAGGAATGAGTCATGCCAAGTACTGACTTATACAGCGGATGACGTGATCAACGTAGCAGCGCATCGCTTTAGGTTGGTATACACGCGAATGGCTTTCCAGGTACCGATACTGACACGTCTTCAGCACCGGCGCAATCGAGCAAGCAGTCACTACCCATCCATCGATTGCGGAAGCCGCGGTGGTCGGCATACCAGATGCACTCAAGGGCCATCTACCGTTTGCTTTTATCACGCTCTCGACACCCGAGCATCCGGAGGGCGCTGTTCCTGACGATAAGATTACCAAGGAGGTGCAGAGACTCGTGCGCGAGCAGATCGGCGCTATTGCGTCGCTTGGAGGCATGATACAAGGTCCAAAGGTATGATCATAGAAGCGCGCGCCACGGAAGTCAAGCTGACTGTGTAGATGATCCCCAAGACGAGGAGCGGCAAGACGCTAAGACGCGTCCTGCGTGATCTGATTGAGAATGCGACCCATGGCGAATTCGATAAGGAAGTTAGCGTGCCAAGTACGATCGAAGACCAGGAGGCTGTCAATGTTGCGAGGGAGAAGGTACGGGAGTACTTCAAGGTCAAAGGGCATGATCTGCACAAGGCGACTGAAGTCAGGGCGAAATTGTAGTGCTTCCTCTTGGACACGTTGTTCGTTCCGGTGGAGATTGTACTCGATATGGACGTGACATGGGCGTCGACATTGTTGTTGGTTCCCTGCGTTTGCGTGTACAATACTATATTACACATGGCGTCAGATAATAGCTTGGTGTGTACTCGCTTGGGGTCTTCCTGATTGTAGCCTCAGCATCCATGAATGTCATACGAGTGTTGTCCTTGTGCTAGGCGTGGTGTTCTCACGCCCAAGCAGATCACTCGGCAGGCGGCATGGTTATATACTCTGCTACTACCTCTTTTCCGTGACGAGTATGGTTATCTTATGAGATCCGGACACTCTGTGCGCGAGTGGGCCCTCAGCAGTAATCGTGTGCCCAGGAATGGGCGCTGTGTTATTTCGTTATCCTGTCTCTCTTTGAAAAGCCCACGTGGCTGCAAGAAGGATGCTCAGGTGTCATGGACGAAGCATGAAACTCACCATACATATTGTCGTCGTACTTGAACTTGCACTTAACACAGTTCAAAAATGTAGCCATTGACATGGATTGTATATATTTTTGATATAAGGATGAGTTTTATGACAAAGTTGACGATTACTCGTGATGTTTTTGAACTCTCAGCACGAAGACCAAACAACTTCAAAAAATTACAACACACCACAAACTTGTTCGATTGACAGCAAACTTGGCAGATTAGCTGCATACATACTGAAGAGTATGTACCACAAGTTTGATATAATTTAGAGTGGGTTGTGACTACATCTCCACCCATCGCAGCACTCCAACGTGTATCGTTGATGGACCAAGGACTACGAAACGCCAAACACCCTATAGAGGGCAACAGTGACTTATGGATGATTATAGTATACTGAGCAATTAGGCCAGTCGAGAAAAGACATACATAGATAGTACATGTGGTCTGCTCCGGGGCCGACACGCAAGGCTATATGTGTCAAAATGTCACCCGTAAATGCATTTCACGTGTCAGACATTACCCGGACAGGGACTAACTGAACATGGCAGCATTAACATCCTCAAGATGACTATGTCGTCACTCGGATTAATTTCGTGCACCTGACGGAAGGAACTTGATGCATATGAACAAGTCCACAGCGACCACTACGACCAGCAGCGCCCACCAACTCAGGACGGAGGCCGCCCACACACGAAGAGTGATTGAAGGGACTGGTCATCTTTCAGAGCGTCATAAGCAAATTTTGAGGAGTTTCAGGAAAGCACATCAAGTCATGAAGGGGCAGCAACTTTTGTGAATCTCAGTTCGCAAGCTTGCTCGCTCGACAGCGAGGCGGGCGGGTTCGAGCGAGAGCGAGAGCAATGGATCGCTGTCACGAGGGGTGAGTCATACACCAGAATGATCGATCAGCTCTGCATAGCAAATAGTGGTGAGTCACATGTACGTCTTCCCCTCACGCGAAGGTCAATGTTGGAAGGTACGAACAATGGGAGTGTTGCGGAAGGCGCGCGTCACGCCAAGCACTTGAGGAGCACTGACCACCGCGTACAACAACAACACTTGCACGCGTCAAGCAAGCAAGCAAAATCATGGAGAGGAGTGTTTGAACAATTATGATGGTATCATTCCTTAAAATCAAGCCGATGCGACTGATGTAACCGTAACGCCGAGCCTACTATACAAGGCTGTAACCGACCATCCCACCGAGCTCCAAAGCCTGCCGTAAACCGGGGCAGAAGTCGTAACATGAAAACGTGAAGAAAATGCTCTTAACCACCGAATCCGTACAGAGTGCGTCCTTGGCCTGAGAGGTTGTTAGTGCTTGCATGAGGTGATGAGTGAGGCAGAAAAACGTACGCTTAAGTGCGTAGACAACATCGAGGGAAGTGACAGTCTTGCGCTTTGCGTGCTCGGTGTAGGTGACTGCGTCACGGATGACACCCTCAAGGAAGGTCTTGAGAACACCGCGGGTCTCCTCGTAGATCATGGCTGAGATACGCTTGACACCACCACGACGAGCGAGACGGCGGATCGCGGGCTTGGTGATACCCTGGATGTTGTCGCGAAGAATCTTGCGGTGACGCTTGGCTCCGCCCTTGCCGAGGCCCTTGCCACCTTTGCCGCCTGAAGACGCGTTAGAACGATGTTGTTATTGAAGATGGAAAAGGTGCAAGACGCGTTGTGAAGCGCGTCAAGCAAGTGGAGGAGTACTTACGTCCAGTCATGTTGAAGTGTGAGGGGGGTTGTTGGTAAGAAGAGTGGTGGAAATGGTTGTTGTAGTGGAGTTGAGGCTGATTGACTTGATGCTGATGGACTTACTATGCTGGGTCCTGAGTATTTGAAGTGAGTGGGCGCGTCCGACAGCTGCATCAAATCACGCGCTAAGACGTAGCGCTACGGCTAAGCGAGACGATTGATCTGGAAGGCGCGATTAACCGAGCCAATCGCTCTAGCTCGCGCTCGTTGTTGCTCTTGCATTGATCCGCGTTCGATTTCCAAGCCGCGATAGCTCATAAGAGCCCTCCGCCCCGGCTCATCCATTCTCTTCTCATCCACTCATCCACAACTCCATCCACAGCTCCATCCACAACTCATCCACTCCACATCCACAACTCACAAGCAACAACAACGCCATCAAAGATGGCCCGCACCAAGCAAACTGCCCGTAAGTACAGC
>Ga0265780_10008320_pt1 | contig 12609 bp, 12 predicted proteins | sample P1T30metagenome_FD_192432 | JGI IMG/M metagenome (GOLD analysis project Ga0265780, IMG submission 192432) | Plant litter microbial communities from East Loma Ridge, Irvine, California - P1 T30 | ecosystem: Environmental > Terrestrial > Plant litter > Unclassified | place: USA: California...
GCTTCACCGCATAATCCTCGAAGCCCAGATGCTTGTACACGCTGTCGAGCAGCTCGCAGAACTTGCGCACCTCCTCGACCAGCTGGTCCTCGCGGACGAAGATATGCGCGTCGTCCTGCGTGAACTGCCGCACGCGCATGATGCCGTGCAGCGCGCCATGCGGCTCGTTGCGGTGGCAGCAGCCGAACTCCGCCATCCGGATCGGCAGGTCGCGGTACGACTTGATCCCCTGCTTGAAGATCAGGACATGCGCCGGACAGTTCATCGGCTTGAGCGCCATCAGGTCGCCCTCGCCCGACAGGACCGCGCCCTCGTCTTCCACATTGGGGATCTCGTCGGGCACCACGAACATGTTCTCGCGATACTTGCCCCAATGGCCCGACTGTTCCCACTGCTTGGCGTCCATCAGCTGCGGCGTCTTCACCTCGGCATAGTCCGCCGCGTCGAGCCGCCGGCGCATATACGCCTCCAGCTGGCGCCACAGCACGAAGCCATTGGGATGCCAGAACACCGACCCCTGCGCCTCGGACTGGAGGTGGAACAGGTCCATCTCCTGCCCGATCTTGCGGTGATCGCGCTTGGCGGCCTCTTCCAGCCGGAACAGATGCTGGTCGAGCTGCTTCTTGTTGAGCCAGCCGGTGCCGTAGATGCGGCTGAGCATCGCGTTCTTCTGGTCACCGCGCCAATAGGCACCGCTCACGCGCGTCAGCTTGAACGCGGCGGGATCGAGCTTGCCGGTCGACACCATGTGCGGCCCGCGGCACATGTCGAGCCATTCGCCCTGGCGATAGATGGTCAGCTCCTCGCCCTCGGGCAGTTCGGCGGCCCATTCGGCCTTGAACGTCTCGCCCTGCTCGGTCCACCGGTCGATCAGCTGCTGGCGGCTCCACACCTCGCGCAGGAACGGCTCGTTCCGCGCGATGATCGCGCGCATCTCCGCCTCGATCGCGGGCAGATCCTCGTCGGTGAACGGCCGGTCCTTCGGCGCGAAGTCGTAATAGAAGCCGTCATCGGTCGCCGGCCCGAAGGTGATCTGCGTGCCGGGAAACAGATGCTGTACGGCTTCGGCCATCACATGCGCCAGGTCATGCCGCACCAGCTCGAGCGCATCCGCCTCGTCGCGCGCGGTGACGAGCGCCAGCTGCGTATCGCCCTCGAACGGCCGGCTGAGATCCCGCACCTGCCCATCGATCCGCGCCGCCAGCGCCGCCTTGGCCAGGCCCGGCCCGATCGCCGCGGCGACGTCTGCGGGCGTAGTCCCGGGCGCAACCTCGCGGACGGAACCGTCGGGAAGCGTAATGCGGAACATGGCAGACATGAGGAACTTTCTCGTGATGGAAGAGCGGCGCTTATGCCGTCGCCCAGCCGATATAGGCAACCCGCCTCGCACAGACACCCCACGAACCGCCCCCATGTTCCCCGGCGAAGGCCGGGGCCCAGTTGGGAAACGCAGCTGATGAAGGACCGCGCTCAGTTACGCCGACCTCCACCACCTGGACCCCGGCCTCCGCCGGGGAACCACCCCCGTCATCCTGACGAAAGTCAGGACCCAGAGCCAAACAGCGCGCGCCGCGACCCCAGCACGCCGCAATACCCCCGCGCCCCTCCCGAAACTCCACCCCGGCGAAGGCCGGGGCCCAGTTGGGAAACGCCGCCAACAAAGGACCGCGCCCAGTCACGCCGACCTCACCACCTGGACCCCGGCCTCCGCCGGGGTGGACCCACCCCCGTCATCCTGACGAACGTCAGGACCCAGAGCCAAGCAGCACCGCCCCCCCTCACCCCACCCCGAACGGCACCACATGGTTCGCCTGCACATGCCCCACCTCGGCCCGCCCCAGATACGGCACCCCCATATCCCGCGCCCACCGCACCATCATGTAATCGAGCGTCTCCCCCCAGGCCGGCTCGTTCGCCTGCACCGCGGTCACTGCCCCGAGCCGCAAGCCCGCAATCCCCTTCAGCTGGGTCGCGTTCGCCACCTTGAACAGCATCCGATCGATCGCATACATCGGCTCCGACACCTCCTCGACGATCAGCACATGATCGGTCAGGTCGGGCAGCCACGGCGTCCCGATCAGCGACGTCAGGATCGACAGGTTGAACGCCGCCGAGGGCTGCCCCCCGAGCCCCGGCTCGAGTCCCGAACGATCCCCCCGCGCCATCCACCCGAGCGACCGCGCCACCGTCGCCTCGCCGTCATGCCGGTTGATGTCGCTCACCATCGGCCCATGCGCCACCCGCCCGATCCGCCGCGCGTACAGCGCCCCCAGCAGGAACCCGACATCCGAATAGCCCAGATACATCTTGTGCCGCGCCGCGCGCCCCAGCTCGGGCATCACCATCTGCAGGATCCGGTTTGCGCCATAGCCCCCGCGCAGGAACCAGATCGCGTCGAACGCCGGATCATTGGCATATTCCAGAAACGCCGCCGCCCGCGCGAAATCCGATCCCGCGAAATGCCCGTCGGTCGCGGTGCACTGCGGATGGAACACCAGCTCGACCTCGGGAAACGCGCGCGCCGCATAGGCGGTGACCAGGGGGATCGCCGAAGGGTTGGTCCGGCTCGACGCGGCGAGAACACCGATGCGCATGGTTCGTCCTGTCTTGCCCCGTTACGCAACCGCCGATAGCGCGAGCACATGGATATCACCAACCCCTCCGACCAGACCGCCGCCGACCAGCCCGCCTATTTCTTCATCGGCATCGGCGGGTCGGGCATGATGCCGCTCGCGATGATCCTCGCGGGCCGCGGCGCGACCGTCGCGGGCTCGGACCGCAATCTCGACCAGGGCCGCGTCCCCGCCAAGTTCGACGACCTCGCCGCCAAGGGCGTCGCGCTCTTCCCGCAGGACGGCAGCGGCATCGTCTCCGCGGACCAGCACGTCGTCGCCTCCGCCGCGATCGAGCCGACCGTCCCCGACATGATCGCCGCCGCCGCGCTCGGCTGCCCGCGCGCCACCCGCGCCGAGCTGCTCGCCTCGCTGTTCAACGACAGCCGCCTGCCGATCGGTGTCGCCGGCACCAGCGGCAAGTCGACCGTCACCGGCATGATCGGCTGGATCCTCCACACCACCGGCCGCGACCCGACCGTGATGAACGGCGCGGTGATGAAGAATTTCGCCACCCCCGACGCCCCCTTCGCCAGTGCCTTAGTCGGCGAGGGCGACACCTTCGTCAGCGAGGTCGACGAAAGCGACGGCTCGATCGCGCATTACGCGCCGAAGATCGCCGTGCTCAACAATGTCAGCCTCGACCACAAGTCGCTCGACGAACTCCGCGCCCTCTTCGGCACCTTCATCGCCAAGGCCGAGACCGCGGTGGTCAACGCCAACGACCCCGACGCCGCCGCGCTCGCATCGCGCCTCCCCCGCGGCCAGGTCACCACCTTCGCGATCGACGCCTCCGCCGACCTCCGCGCCGAAAACCTGAAGCCCGAACCCTTTGCGATAGCCTTCGACCTCGTCTCGCGCGGCGTCCGCACGCGCGTGAAGCTCGCCGTCCCCGGCCGCCACAACGTCGCGAACGCGCTCGCCGCGATCGGCGCGGCGATGGCCGCCGACGTGTCGCTCCCCGACGCGGTCAGGGCGCTCGCGAGCTTCACCGGCCTGCGCCGCCGCTTCGATCTCGTCGGCGAAGCGAACGGCGTCGCGGTGATCGACGATTTCGGCCACAACCCCGACAAGATCGCCGCCACGCTCGACACGCTCCACGCCTTTCCCGGCCGTCTGCTGATCCTGTTCCAGCCGCACGGCTATGGTCCGCTGAAGGTCATGGGCAGCGAACTCGTCGCCACCTTCGTCGAACGGATGGCGCCCGAAGACCTGCTCGTCCTTCCCGACCCGGCCTATTATGGCGGCACCGTCACGCGCGAGGTCACCAGCGCCGACATCGTCGCCCGGATCGCCGCGCAAGACCGCGACGCCCGCCACATCGCCGACCGCGCCGACGCCGCCGCGCTGCTCGTCGCCGAGGCGCGCCCCGGCGACCGCATCGTCGTGATGGGCGCGCGCGACGACACGCTCAGCCTGCTCGCGGCGACCATGGTCGAATCCCTCGCCGGCTGATAGGATCACAGCACCAGCCCGTCCGGAGACCCGCCGATGTTCCGCCGCCTCTTCCTCGACCATCCCGCCACCGTCGGCGAAAGCTATGCCGAGCATTTCGGCGTCGCCAGCCGGTTCGGCGTGACGATGATCGCCGGCGGCCTCGGCGCGCTCGTCCACGCGGTCGTCCCCGCTTTGTGCAAGACCAGCGGCAGCGACACGGTCCGCGAACTCCACCGCCAGATGGTCGCCAAACGCGGCGCCGTCGCCGCCGACCAGACCCAGATGAAAACGGTAGAATTCATCATCTGACCCCGGCTCAAGCTGACCCGTCCCCCCGCGAAAGCGGGGGCCCAGGACGACGGCACCAAAGCCCCGCCCTCTCCCCACCCGTCATCCTGACGAAAGTCAGGACCCAGAGCCAACAGCGCTGCGCCCCATAACCCTGGATCCTGGGTCAAGCCCAGGATGACGGCGGTGGAGTACAGCCCTCCCCACCAGACATCCCGACAGCGGTAAAGCGCCGCCCACCTCCCCCCGTCATCCTGACGAAAGTCAGGATCCAGAGCCAAGCAGCACCGAGCCCTGCCACCCTGGACCCCCGCCTAAGTGGGAGAACGGACAGTCGCGATCGCATCCCCTCAACCCCACCCCCACTGTAAAGCCCCCTTGACTCCCACACCCCCAGATGACAAGCTTCCTTTACCGATTCGAAAGGACGCTTGACCATGCACAAGAGCCCCGCGCTGCGCCGCTACAACGCCACCGTTCTCGGTCTCAGCCTTGCGTACATGGGCACGCTGTTCGGCGTGGTGGCGCTGTTCCGCAGCCATCCGCCGACCGGCCCGCTCGCCTATCTCCTCGCGGTGCTGCCCGCGCTTCCGCTGCTCGGCGTCTTCCTCGCCTGGGGGCGCTATCTGCGCGACGAGCCCGACGAATATATCCGCACGATGAACGTCCGCCAGACGCTGATCGCCACCGTCTTCATGCTCTGCGCGACGACGATCTGGGGCTTTCTCGAAAGCTTCGGCCTCGCCCCGCACGTCCCGGCCTATTCGGCGGGTGTGCTCTGGTTTGCCGGCCTGATGCTCGGCGGGTGCCTCAACATCGCCGCGGTGCGCGCAGGGACCGTATGAAGAACCGCCTGAAAGTCCTGCGCGCCGAACGCGACTGGAGCCAGGGCGACCTCGCCGACCGCCTCGACGTCTCGCGCCAGAGCGTCAACGCGATCGAGACCGGCCGCTACGACCCCTCGCTTCCGCTCGCCTTCCGCATCGCCGAGCTGTTCGGTCTCGCGATCGAGGACATCTTCACCAGCCCCTCCGCCCCCGTCTGAACTCGCCGCCTGACCTATCCCCGTCCGCCCGCTTTGGCTAAAGCCCCGCGCATGACCGACACCCCCACCCCCGCGCCGGACCGCCCCCGCCTCGCCTATCACCACACGACCGGCACCGGCCCGACGATCGTCTTCCTGTCGGGCTATGGCTCGGACATGACGGGCACCAAGGCGGTCACGCTCGAGGCCTGGGCGAAATCGCAGGGCCGCGCCTATCTCCGCTTCGACTATGGCGGCTGCGGCCGAAGCGAGGGCGCGTTCGAGGATCAGACGCTCGTCGACTGGCGCGACGACGTGATCGCGATGCTCGAAGCCTTGGCGGACGGCCCCGCGGTGCTCGTCGGTTCGTCGCTCGGCGGCTGGCTGATGCTGCTGGTGGCGAAGGCCCGCCCCGATCTGGTCGCAGCGCTCGTCGGCATCGCCCCCGCGCCCGACTTCACCGACTGGGGCTTCACCCCTGAGGAAAAGCTGACGCTGCTCAGCGCGGGCCGGCTCGAACGCGCCAACGATTACGGCCCCGAACCCACCATCTACACCCGCGGCTTCTGGGCGTCGGGCGAGGCGAACCGGCTGATGTTCGGCTGGATCGAGATCCGCTGCCCGGTCCGCCTGATCCAGGGCCAGCGCGACAAGGCGGTGCCGTGGCTGCGCACCACCCGGCTCGCCGAGCTGCTTCGTTCAGCCGATGTGCAGACACTGCTCGTCAAGGACGGCGATCACCGCCTGTCACGCGATTCCGACATCGCGCTGATCATCCGCGCGGTCGAGGATGTGATCGCCCGCTTATGATCCTGATGCTGCTCGCCCCCGCGCTGCTCCTGTCCCAGGCCGCCAGCCCCGCTACAAAGCCTGCCGCCAAGCCGACAGCGGCACCGGCCGCCAGGCCCGCCGCCGCAGGCCCCGCCGACGATGCCACCCGGCTCCAGCGCTGCATCGCGACGATCGCGACCGATCCGGTCGCCGCGCGTGCCGAGGCGGGTCGCTGGCGGATGGCGGGCGGCGGCGCCGCGGCGCGCGACTGTGGCGGGCTCGCCTTTGCCGCGGAAAAGAACTGGGCCGCCGCCGCCGCCGAATTCGAGAGCGCGGCGCGCGACGCACAGCTCGCGCACGACGATCGCGCCGCGACCTATTGGGCGCAGGGCGGCAATGCCTGGCTCGCCGCGGGCGACGCGACCAAGGCGCGCACCGCGCTCGATTCGGCGCTCACCGCGGGGACGCTGACCGGGCTCCAGCTCGGCGAGGCGCGGCTCGACCATGCGCGCGCGCTCGTCGCGGCGGACGATCTCGCCTCCGCGCGCACCGATATCGATCTCGCACTGACCACCGCGGGCGACGATCCGCTCGCCTGGCTGCTGTCCGCGACGCTCGCACGGCGGATGGGCAATCTGCCCCGCGCACGCGGCGACATCGCCGAGGCGCTCAAGCGCTCCCCCGACGACGCCTCGGTCCAGCTCGAGGCGGGCAACATCGCCGCGCGCGACGGCGACGAGACCCGCGCCCGCGCCGCCTGGGCCGAAGCCGCGCGCCTCGCCCCCGACACCCCCACCGCCCGCAACGCCATCGCCGCGCTCCGCCAGTTCGACCCGCCCAAACCCTGATCCGCCCAAACCCTGATCGACCGTGAGAGCCGCACCCGCCCCAAACGTCATTCCCGCGAAGGCGGGAACCCAGACTGGCAACCCTCACGGCCCGGCCACCCCCGCCCGCCCCTCTGGATCCCCGCCTCCGCGGGGATGACGGACGTGAGAGACGAGCACGACGCCACCCGCCCAAACGTCATTCCCGCGCAGGCGGGAACCCAGACGGGCAACCGTCACGGCCCGGCCACCACCGCCCGCCCCTCTGGATCCCCGCCGCCGCGGGGATGACGGACGGAGGATAGGACACGGCGACACCCTCCACGGCGAATGCCCCACAACCCCACCCGCCCCTCTGGAACCCCGCCGGGGCGCCGCCTATCTACCGGCGATCCAACCCGAAAAGGCCGTCCATGAAATATCTGCACACGATGATCCGGGTCACCGATCCGGCCAAGACGATCGCGTTCTTCGAGCTGCTCGGGCTGAAGGAGGCCCGCCGCCTCGAAAACGAGCAGGGTCGCTTCACGCTGATCTTCCTCTCCGCGCCCGGTGACGAGAGCGCCGAGGTCGAGCTGACGCACAACTGGGATCCGGAAGAGTATGGCGAAGGCCGCAATTTCGGCCATCTCGCCTACCGCGTCGACAATATCTACGAGACCTGCCAGCGGCTTCAGGATGCCGGCGTGACGATCAACCGCCCGCCGCGCGACGGCCACATGGCGTTCGTCCGCACCCCCGACAACATCTCGATCGAGCTGCTGCAGGACGGCCGGCTCGACCCCGCCGAGCCCTGGGCGTCGATGCCCAACACCGGCCACTGGTAAGGGCCACTGGTAAGGATCGCCGGCCCGCCGCCGCGCGTCAGGCGCGGCGGCGGGCCGGCATCGTCCCGGCCGCCATCGCCTCGGCACAGTCGGCGACGTGGACCGTCGCACCGCAACCCTCGATGATCTCGATCCGCATCGTCAGGTCGACACAGCCCTGGCGGATGTCCTCCGCCAGCATCTCGCGCATCGCGACGATCGCATGCTCGATCGCCGCCGCGCGATGCGCGAGCTCGATCCCCTCGTGATCCTCGATCACCTCGCCGCCCAGGGCGATCTGAAATCTGTATCGCGGCATCAGCGACATCCTGTGCGTTCGACGCGACGGCCGGGGCGACCGGCGCTGCCGCGCCCAGTGTTCGCCCCTGTTTCTCGCAAGGCGTCTACGCCCCTGCGCGACGATCGGTTCCGCGCCATCCGTATAGCGCGAGGCACCCGACATTTTCTTACAATAACCGACAATTTCCGAAATGCGCGTCTAACCTATGTTTGAGCGAGACTATAACGCCTGTGATAGTGCAGGGCGCCTCTGGGCAAGCTATGCTTAACCCGGCGACTGAGAGTTCGATATGCTCCCGCCCGAGCGGAGCCTGCATGTGGATTACCCCATCGTCGTCACCGATCATCTGATTGCCAAGCTCGCGACCCGGGTCGAGCTGAGCGCGGCGGATCGCGTGGCGATCGCGGCGCTGCCGTGCAAGCTGCGCACGATCGACCAGTCGACCTATATGCTGCGCGAGGGGCAACGCCCGCTGCGCTGCGCGTTCGTGATCGACGGCTTCGCCTATCGCCAGAAGCTCACCCCTGACGGCGAGCGCGAGATCGTCTCGATCCTGATGCCCGGCGACTTCATCGATCTCCAGAACCTGTTCCTCGAGGAATCGGATCACGACGTCCAGGCGCTGACCCGGATCACCGTCGCCGAGATCCCGATCCCCGCACTGCGCGAGATCGTCGCGGTCTCGCCGAAGATCGCCACCGCCTTGTGGATCGAGGCGCTGGTCGAGGCGTCGATCCACCGCGAATGGCTGCTCAACGTCGGCCGCCGCAACGCCAAGATGCGGCTCGCGCACCTGCTCTGCGAATTCTCCGCCCGGCTGCGCGCCTCCTCGCTCAGCGACGCGGACGGCAGCTACGAACTGCCGATGACGCAGGAACAGATGGGCGATGCGCTCGGCCTGACCCCGGTCCACGTCAACCGCGTGCTCCGCGCGCTCGAGACCGACGGGCTGATCACGCGGCGCAAGCGGCAGATCGGCGTCGTCGACTGGTGCGCGCTGCGCGACGCCGCCGAATTCAACGAACGCTATCTCCACCTGACCCAGACGCGCAGCTGAGGACGGGGCCTGAGGACGGGGCCAGAGCCGCCCCGACCCGGCCACTCTTGACTTTTCGGCCGGTCGCGCGCATCTGACCGCCATCGAGGTGTCATGCAGCGTGATCGGACCTGAACAAGGTCCAGGCTCCGCCTCGGTCGTTTCTAACGGGCTTCCCTTTTCACGCGGGGTGTCAAAACACCACGCCCCTCGCGCGTCCTCCTGTGGATTCGCGAGCCCGGCACATTTGAGAGACTATTCATGTCCTTTTCCAACCTCGGCCTCGCCGAGCCCCTCGTCCGCGCGCTCGAAGCCAAGGGCTATACCGAGCCGACGCCGATCCAGGCCCAGTCGATCCCGATCCTGCTCGAGGGCGGCGATCTGCTCGGCATCGCGCAGACCGGCACCGGCAAGACCGCCGCGTTCGTGCTCCCCTCGATCCAGCGCCTGACCGAGACGCAGAAGCGCGTCCTGCCGACGCATTGCCGCATGCTCGTCCTCGCGCCGACCCGCGAACTCGCCAGCCAGATCGCCGACAGCGCACGCGCCTACGGCCAGTTCAGCAAGATGTCGGTGACCACCGTGTTCGGCGGCACCAGCATCAACAAGAACCGCCAGGACCTCAGCCGCGGCGTCGACATCCTCGTCGCCACGCCGGGCCGCCTGATCGACCTGATCGAGCAGGGCTTCTGCAACCTGTCGATGATCGAGATCCTCGTGCTCGACGAAGCCGACCAGATGATGGACCTCGGCTTCATCCACGCGCTGAAGAAGATCGTCCGCATGCTGCCGAAGAAGCGCCAGACGCTGTTCTTCTCGGCGACGATGCCGACCGCGATCCGCGATCTCGCCTCGCAGTTCCTGCTCGATCCGAAGACCGTCTCGGTCAAGCCCGCCGCGACGACCGCGGAGCGCGTCGACCAGTATGTCACCTTCTGCAACCAGTCGGAAAAGCAGGCGCTGCTGACGATCACGCTGGGCGATCCCGCGATCGACCGCGCGCTCGTCTTCACGCGCACCAAGCATGGCGCCGACCGCGTCGTGAAGCTGCTCGCGGGCAACGGCATCGCCTCGAACGCGATCCACGGCAACAAGAGCCAGGGCCAGCGCGAGCGCGCGCTGGGCGAGTTCAAGCAGGGCAAGGTCAAGGTCCTGATCGCGACCGACATCGCCGCACGCGGCATCGACGTCTCGGGCGTCAGCCACGTCATCAACTTCGAGCTGCCCAACGTCGCCGAGCAGTATGTCCACCGCATCGGCCGCACCGCGCGTGCGGGCGCCAGCGGCATCGCCGTCGCGTTCTGCGCGGATGACGAGAAGGCCTATCTGCGCGACATCGAGCGGATCACCCGCCAGAAGGTGACGGTCCGCCCGCTGCCCGACGATTTCGTCAACCTGTCGAACCAGATCAAGCAGACCCGCGTCAAGACGATGGGCGCCGATCCCGAAGTCCGGATCGACCGTCCGCGCGATCCCGCGCGTCCCCGCGCCACCCACGCCCCCCGCGCGACCGGCACCACCGGCCGCAACTATGCGGGCGCGAGCCGTGGCGGTCAGGGTGGCGGCGGCCAGGGTGGCGGCGGCGGTCGTCCCCAGGGCGGCGGTCGTCCCGGCGGCCAGGGCGGTGGTCGCCCGGCCGGTGGCGGTCGCCCCGGCGGCCAGGGCCGCGGCGCCGGCCCCAGCTCGGCACGCTAAGGCCCCATGTCTTTGCCTCGCGGGTTTGCTATAGGCAGACCTGCGAGGAGAAGACTGATGGACGTCTCGAATACCCCGATCGCCGAACGCATCGCCCGCGTCCTGGCGGGCCAGCGGATCAGCGCCAATGCCGGCGGCGACGCCGCCTCCGCGTCGCGCCTGATCGACGACGCCTGGACCGACTATCTCCCCGACGCGCTCGCGGTCCTGCGCACCTTGCGCGAACCCGACCAGACCATGGCCGCCGCCGGCGACCCCGCCATCTGGGAAACCATGGTCCTCGCCGCGCTGAAGGCCGCCCGCCCGCAGACGGTGGTGCTGTAGCGCCCGCCAAGCGGCGGCCCCCAACCTCCGCAGGCTGACGATGGTGGGAAGGACCCCCGCCTCACTCGCCCTCGTCATCCTGACGAAAGTCAGGACCCAGAGCCAAGAGCGCCACCGCCCGTAACCCTGGATCCTGGGTCAAGCCCAGGATGACGGAAGAGAGCGGGCGCCCCACCCGTTCGCCCCGAGCGAAGCCGAAGAGCCAGCCCCCCACCCGTTCGCCCTGAGCGAAGTCGAAGGGACGGCGCCCCCACCCGTTCGCCCTGAGCGAAGTCGAAGTGCCCGCGTCCCCATCCGTTCGCCCTGAGCAAAGTCGAAGGGCCCGCACCCCCACCCGTTCGCCCTGAGCAAAGTCGAAGGGCCTGCGCCCAGTGCTTCGACTACGCTCAGCACGAACGGATCGCGGGGGGCGCCTCGCCCCAAGAAAACCCCCGGACTAGAGCACGAACCGGCTGAGATCCGTATTCCGCGCAATCTCCTTCAGTTGGCTGTCGACATACGCCCCGTCGATCACCACGCTCGACCCGCCGCGATCCTCGGCATTGTAGCTGACGTCCTCGAGCAGCTTCTCCATCACCGTCTGCAACCGCCGCGCGCCGATATTCTCGACCTCGGCATTCACCTCCGCGGCGATCCGCGCGACTGCGGCGATGCCGTCCTCGGTGAAGCGGATCTCGACGCCTTCGGTGGCGATCAGCGCCTTGTACTGCAGCGGCAGCGACGCCTTGGTATCCGACAGGATCGCGACGAAATCCCCCTCGGTCAGGCCCTTTAACTCGACCCGGATCGGCAGACGCCCCTGCAATTCGGGCAGCAGGTCGCTCGGCTTGGCGACATGGAACGCCCCGCTCGCGATGAACAGGATATGGTCGGTCTTCATCGGCCCGTATTTGGTCGCGACCGTCGTCCCCTCGATCAGCGGCAGCAAATCGCGCTGCACGCCCTCGCGGCTCACCGATCCGCCGCGCCCGTCGCTGACCGCGATCTTGTCGATCTCGTCGAGGAACACGATCCCGTTCGCCTCGGCATCCGCCAGCGCGACGCGGCTCACCTCGTCCTGGTCGAGCCGCTTGTCGGCCTCTTCCTCGACCAGCTTGTCCCACGCCGCGGTCACCGTCAGCTTGCGGCGCTTCAATTGCTGCCCGCCGCCCAGCGACTTCATCATCTCGCCGATGTTGATCATCTGCGGCGCACCGCCGGGGATCTCGAACGGCGTGGTCGGCGTCTGCTCGACCTCGATCTCGACCTCGGCCGCGTTCAGATGCCCGTCGAGGAACCGCTGCTTGAAGCTTTCGCGCGTCGCGGTGCTCGAATCCTTGCCGACCAGCGCGTCGAGCAGCCGGCCCATCGCCGCCTCCTCCGCCTTGTCCTTCACCGCGATCCGCCGGCGCTCCTTCTCCAGCCGGATCGCCTCCTCGACCAGGTCGCGCGCGATCTGCTCGACGTCGCGGCCGACATAGCCGACCTCGGTGAACTTGGTCGCCTCGA
>Ga0265780_10008323_pt1 | contig 12609 bp, 14 predicted proteins | sample P1T30metagenome_FD_192432 | JGI IMG/M metagenome (GOLD analysis project Ga0265780, IMG submission 192432) | Plant litter microbial communities from East Loma Ridge, Irvine, California - P1 T30 | ecosystem: Environmental > Terrestrial > Plant litter > Unclassified | place: USA: California...
TGCATATACTTTAGCTACTTAATATAGTATACTTTTTGCTATTAAAGCAGAAGTACTCTTAATATATATAAGACTTAGTATACTAATACGTCTACTATATTAATAAGAAAGGCTTTCTTTCTGCTTTTAAGAATATATTTTTTAATATATTTATATATAAGAACTGCAAAAAGGCTTTTAAGATAGCAGAACTAGTTCCTCTAGATACGTAAAGAGTTATTAATTATCTTAAGATCTGTCTTTATATGCTACTACTAGTAGCTCTACTAGAAACGCTATAGTAGTTCTAAACTCTATCTAATCTATATAAATTTAGCTTATAATTAAGGCTAGTAATATACTATAGAGTAGAGCAGTAACTAAAATAATTAGTCTTTGTTATAATAGAATAGCAGTAAATTAAAGTAAGTAGATTAAGTAGGTCGTTAGTTCTCTGTCCTATATCGTCTTCCTCTTAAGTAGACTCTAAGAAAGCCTCTATTTCTCTTCTTCGTGCAATAGCACAGTAAGAGAATCTATTATATAATTACTAATAAGTGCTTAGAAAAGTTTCTTAAAGCTTATTAAAGAAGCTAAGAAGATACTATATAAGAATATTCTAATTAAAGCTTATATATAAGAGCTTAAAGAGTAAGTAGTAGAGTTAATAAGATATAGAGAGCGTAAAAGAAAGCAAATTTAGATAAGCAGTATAATAGAGTTTAGTATAGGCGCATTATAAGTAGCTAAAAGTGCTTTTGCTACTTATATAATATCTAAGAAAAGTAGTAGTAGAAGTAGTTAAAAAAGAATCTAGCTAGCTTAATAATACTATAGTAACTATAAAGAGACTAGATATAATACTTATATATATTAGAAAGATATAGAAAAAGATTCTAAATCTAATATAGCTACGTTATATAAAGAATCTATAAAGATTATAGAGTAATTTTATATTTTATACGTAGTATTTATAGTACTAAGAAAAAGTAGCTAGCTTAGTAGTCTAGCTAGCTTAGTAGTAGAATACGTTATATAATAATATAAATTATTAGAATAGCATTTGTTTGCTTAATAAGCAATTTAACTATCTGTATCTTATATAAGCTAAGTAGCTTACCAAACTCCAGGTATTAGGCGCCAACGGACACGACGGCAGTACTCTTGCCAGTATTTGCCATACTTATCGTGGCACCGCCTCTCGTCTCGCAAGCAGCGGTGTATAAGTAAACCCAGCATGAAAAAGCCATAGAACCATACTAGCGGCCTCGTAGTCCCAACTAGTGCGCACATAGCAAAGCTCATAAGAAGATCGCCTACATAATTTGCGTGTCGTGACAAGCCCCACCATCCGCTATAGAGCAAGATGCTCTCGTGCACTTTTCCGTCTGCTGTCTTATATCTGGCCCGGATGTATCGCGGAGGCTGCCCGAAAATGACACAGTTCCCATTGCTGCTGCGGACTCGATCCTTTTGGTTGTTCGCGACGCGGAACACTATATATCCAGCCAGACCCAGCCCAAAAACAATTATAAGATAGATTCTAGACACCACCGTTGGGAAGTGGCCAAGATACTGTGCCTGGAGCGTGTAAGTAGCTGGGATCCAGACAATAGACCCCCAAGCTAGGTAGAAACCAAAGTGGTCATGGGCGATGTCAATTGTCCGTAGGTACCAGTTCTCGTGAACGAAAAAGTCTACTACATAGATTCCATGCAGTATTGTAACAAGGACAAGTGAGGGCGTGATGATACGGTATGTCTGGTACTGATAGGCCATGTTGGATATGTCGCTAAGATCGGAGCCAGTCAGCTCTCCACTACCATCCGTAGGTAGACATTAATAAAACACTTACATAACAGTCCAAGAAATCATACCCAATCTGCCTATAGTAAAAAGCTTTATGTCGAAGTCATTCCCGATCCTAGGGTTGTGTTCAATGCCCATATAGAAGTCGTATAAAAGAGAACCTGGTTGCACAGTTAATATCACCAGGTAGCTAATCTTGTTAGTTTATCAAGGTTACTACTTACCGGTAAATTTTCGATCTTGTGTATGCGAGGGAAACAGATGACCCTTAATATAGGCAAAACCAGACACCAAGAAGCCAAAAACGTTGGCTACATGCCATAAATTAATCCAGTTCTTCGGGACAAAGCCAGGGTCCACAGCTCCCAGAAAGCAAAGAAGTCCAAGAGTAGCATGCGTGACGAACCATGCAGAGAGGCCATTCGTTCTGTATGAGAGTATATTACCACCCGCAGTCGGTTGCCCTAAGCTCTTCTTTCCTGGAAGGCCCCAGAAAAGAAGCGCCTGAAGAAGCACCCAGAACGCATACCCAGCTAGAGCATCCCAGCTAAAGCGAAAGTAATAATCCGGAAGGGTCGAGGAGAGATTTCCAGAGAATGCAGCATAGACAAAACCCGCGATTGAGCCCTGGTAGTCGATGATGATGATACTGAATATGATGCCTAGTAGAGGCGTCACACAGACTAGTGACGCGGAGAGGACAGAATAGCCCAATGATCCTCGATCCTTGGCTCGACCCCAGATAGCTGACTTCTGAGGTTCATTTGACACGTGTAGAAGTCTAGTCAACATTGATTTGACCTTGGGTCTGAAGATTTTAGACTTTCTGACGCTGTCCTGTTCGTCACTTGAGGCCCAAGGATAAATACTAGCTTATGAATGATCGATTGGTTGATAAGGGCTAGGGAGCATGCACACAAGTATGGTATGCTCAGATTGAACGAAGGTGCCGACCATTTATAGAGAACTTACGGATACGTTTCCTAGGTTAGTACTTTGAAGACTAGGAATAGCGTCGGGAGAATTAACTTCGTATATTGCGCTTACTTTCTTACGATGCGGCAAATTCATAAAAGTGTTAGGTTACATTAATCTCGCCAGCACAAACTCTAAAGCACGGACATAGGAGCTAAATCTACGGCTAGTTTACTTTCGTTCTTGATCTTCATGCTGCAAATGGCCAGGCAAGACCCCATTTATATCAAGCACACCCTGCCATTGAACATCTTGCTCAATTCCCCCATCATGACAACGCGCGTCTATAATTGCACTCTTTCGACCAGCACTATTCTCTGGCAGTTCGCCTTTCTCCTTACCTACTCATGCGCAATAATCCTTCTTCCACCGGGTCGAAAGGGCTATCGGCGACTTAGCGTCGTTGCTTTAACCTACATCACCTACCTCACACAGACAAGCATGCTCGAAACTTGTCTCAACCCGCACTGGCGTGGAATCGGGACCCCGTTACTCTGGATACAGCTCCTCAGCGCATCCGAGTTAATCACGGTCTCTTCCGTGTCCCCATCTACTTTCCTCAGAACCTACCAAGCCTCGAAGCTCTCCACTGTTTCCGCTATCTTTCAAGGAATGCTGTTGCTCTGGAATCTCCGCAGAATTGGGACCCTGTGGGCAGCCAAGAATGTCCCACCAAGGTCCCAGCAAAATTTTATCCAATTTGTCGCCGGCAGATTCCTTCGGTTGTCTTTTGCCTACGTCTTATTGGACCTCTGTGTATCTGCCCCTGGTCCGAGCCAGCATCTATTGCAAGTACCGAAACAGACGTTATGGAGACTGTGGGGTCTTTCGGTTGAAGACGCCGTATTCCGGATAGTCGGCTCAATATCTTTCTGGATCACTGTCGCTCTTTTGCTATTTTTTCTACACGGCACGGCAAATACCGTCGGCGTCATCTTGAATCTATGGCAACCTGGCGACTGCGCCCCTTTGTTTGGGTCTTTTCGTGAAGCTTACAGTCTTCGTAAGTTTTGGGGGTGAGTCAAAGCCAAGAAAACAAATTCCGTCCGTTAACGTAGGCGAAACCTTGCAGCGTTGTCTGGCACCAGTGTCTCCGCCAAAGCCTTTGCGGATTTGCAGATGCGTTTACCCATTCATTGCTCCGTATACCACCGGGCACTCTGCTCTCACGCTATACACGGCTGACGTTGGCTTTTGCTTTATCAGGAGCAGTTCATTACGCTTCGGACTTAGCCATGGGCATACCTCTCCAAGAAGCCGGTGGACACAAATTTTTCATGCTCCAGGCCTTACTCATCATGTTCGAAGATTTGATGCAGTGTCTTGGTGATCAGTTGAATTTTATCAATATTCCACGAGCTTGTGTCAAGCTTGTTGGATTCCTATGGGTTCTATGCACTCTGGCCTGGTCCACACCAACCTGGTTTTATCCAATGCAGCGTTTAGAAGAAGACCCTTCTTCTCTAATGCCTCTCAGAGTTGTAATCTGGATCAAGGGATGGATGGGTAAGCTCTCGGGATTATTGTAGGCCCTCGGGATTACTGTAAGATCTCGGGACTATTGTTGGCTCTTGGGGTTGTTGTTAGCTCTCGGGACTATTGTTGGCTCTTGGGGTTGTTGTTAGCTCTCGGGACTATTGTTGGCTCTCGGGGCTGTTGTTCGCTCTCGGGACTATTGTTGGCTCTCGGGGCTGTTGTTCGCTCTCGGGACTATTGTTGGCTCTCGGGGCTGTTGTTAGCTCTCGGGACTATTGTTGGCTCTCGGGATTACTGTAAGCTTGCGCAGTGACGATACTGAAGATGAGCTTACTTTTCTCAAACTACAGCCTCTACTTCGGCCTCTTAATATAGTAGGACAAGTAGATTACGTAGCTAGAGTCAGACATGTTAATAATTAAGCTAATTAAGCTGATCAGCCCGTTTTATTTCCTATTTAAGCGTGCACGTTCTACAATATGCTCTGTAAAGACGTGCAAGTCTCTTCGCGTGGCACGTTCGCGAATTAAGCCGCCGATCAGCTTAATTGTTGACATGTCTGGCTAGGGTTCTCTTCCGTAACGACTTTAGAATCTGCCTTTGTACATATTACATCGATTAATAATCCAATTTAGTAGTCTGATTAGTATCTATCCTACGAGATGAAGTAATTTACTACGGATCTACTTCGTTATTATTATATAAAAAAAAGCGATAAATCTTTTTATCTGTTCGTAACACGCTAGATTTAACGCTAACTGAATGTATTTATAATAATCTCGGACATTTACAATAGCCTATGACTCAGGAAACAAACTTCCAAGATACCCGGTCCCAACCACACCGCCTTCGTATCTTGATGCCCACTAGATCCTCATGAGCTGCCGGTTCGCCGACCGCAGAGCCGAGCATGGGTGTGCTCATGGTAGGTATTCTAATCGCCATCTCCTGTCCGTCAGCACTCCACATATCGTAACCAAGACAGAGAATCAAGATGAGCCCGAGAATCTCAGACTGGGCAAGATGGCGACCGGGGCAGATATGCCGACCAGAACCAAACGGGATGAAAGCAGAACGTTGAGAGCTCGTCGCAGTGTCAGGCCATCCAATGAACCTTTCTGGTCTGAATTTTGAGGCATCAGGTCCCCAGACCTCTTCCAGGCGATGCGTGACCCCCGCAGGCATCATTACTTGCGATTCAGCATTGATCAAGTGCTGAGATCCGCCATCGCGGGTCTTGTTCAGAACCACATCTTCTGAAACCAATCGTATCAACAGCGCCTGTCCATACAGTCGACATGTCTCGCGATAGCACGCCATTAGCAGCGGGCATCTGCGCCCTATCTGACTGGCACTAATGGTAACTCGCATGGAGTTGGCAGGAGATTCTTGGTAAGACATTTCTGCCAATGCCATGCACTCGTTGCGGATCGCTTCCACGAGGTCCACGCGTGAGAATACGTGAATAACAGTCCAGAACAACAGAGGTGTCGTGTTCACAGTTGCAACGTGCAACATGGCCACTTCGCATCTGGCAATATCTTTCGCTCCAGTATTCCCATATTCGCGGTGTACTCGAGCTCTTATACGCGATATATCCTCAATTGTGTCCTGTGTTGAGACTTCAAACAGTGGAGTCAGAGCTGCAATGAGTCTCTCCCGAGCTCTATAGGCTTTGGATGCGGTTATACATGGAAGGATGTTAACCAGTAGTCTTTGGACTCCATTCTTAAATGACCTGGAGCAATTAGTGAGACTATCCGATCTAGTAACGAGGCGACATCCTTCTTACCATAGATCATCTATGAGCTTCCGATCACGACTCAGTGGACTTTGAGAACCATAGAGTGCTCTACCCGTAGCAACTGTTAACGCGATACCAAGCCACCTGTATAGATCAGAGATCTCCAGCTCCTCGGCTTGTAGAATTTCATCATCTAGATGCTGAACAAGCGCCCCGAGGGCGACAGAGTTGAGGTGAGTCAGAGGTTTCCCGGCGAGCGCTGGTCTGGTGGCATGTATTAAGCTGCTGAGCATTCCCGAGTGTATAGCCTGCATAACATTAGGACTGAGTCCTAGAAGGGGTCGGGCTACAGGAATCAATAACGGCTCAAATGACATGGCACGAGACGATAGTGCCTTTTGCATCAGCTGAAGATCGAATATAACATGTATGTTGCCAGTGAGCATTGGAAGAGTGGCAATATCGATGGGATTCTTCTTGCTAGACCTTGTTAGTAAGTCTGCGGCGCAGTTGATGTGTCTGTTGACTTTATATTCATACTAGATGTGGTGAAAATATTCGATCTGTTGAGTCGCCATGCCTATGATGTGGCCGATGAAAGGTATCGAGGGTTTCAGTACCCTCCGATCATGATGCGACTTTGGATTCTTGCCAAAGTAGTAGAATATGAGGGGAGCTGTCAAGAAGAGGACAGCATATACAAGAAGCCTCCCGAGTGATTGAGCCATGTTTTCATGGAGCGAAGATAGTGGAGAAAAGGTTGAAGTAGATTTGAGCTGAGACATGATAGAGGTTAAATGAGAAGGTTGGGGAGAACATTGCAATATCGTCCTCTGTTACCAGCCTATCTCCACTATTAACAAGAAATAGATAGTCTCTATGCAGCACAGAACCACATTTCTTACTTTCTAACCCTTGTAGACTGTACAGCAACTTTAGATGCTGAGCGAGGTATTAATGCCGACTGTTCCTTGAATTCAAGAGAACAGCGGACCCATGTGGGGAGCCTGGGGTGTATTAGGGCCTATTTGGTAGCTCCAGTTGGAGATTACGCACTAGACAAGGTCTAGATATTGTGCGTCAGCGCTAACAAAATTAACCTCAAGTTGTAGCGCTGTAACTGCAATTGGAGCTGCCGAACAGATCCTTACCAAGTTTATTGAGCTTCGGGCCCATGTTCTTCCGACCTTCATGGTAACATAACAACCTGCTTCTGTTCGCCCACCACCACATCTAAACATTGTGTACTGCTTTTCCATTCCGCCTAACTGGTCAGCCGGGATAGATATTGGGCAGGGAGGCGACCGTTTAGGCGATCTTGTTGTCTTTCGAGTTCGATCCTCTTATTGTTCATTTCCTTGATCCAGCCGTGTTCTAACTCATGATGGACCTGTCAAGTTGGTATGATTTATTATGCCTTATTGCTACTGGCGGAATGTCGATTGCTCTTTTCTTCGGTATCTTACGCCTCCTCGAGTACATAGTCTGCAGTACCTATGGAAAAGAGCCCCGACCTGTATACAGCCGCATTCCATTCATCGGACATGCGCTGAGCCTGGTGAGGCATGGCGTCTCCTTCTACGAAAAACTACAGTGAGTTATGTCATTCAAGCTTATATCGTGCCACCATGTATTCATTCCAGCGGTCGACTAACTCAGTCATGAACAGGGTATCATCAGGATTGCCAATTGCTACAATTTTTCTTGGTCTTCAGAAGGTTTACATTGTAAATTCGCCGGAGCTTGTCTCTCATGTCAATCGTGCGCCCAAGGCTATGAACACAGCATTGCCGTTTCTTGTCGTTGTTCTCGGAAAGCTATGTGGCATGGGACAAGATGACCTAGAGACTCTGATGAAAAACCCAAACGTTCGAGGCTCGCCGTGGCGAGACCTTAAGGAGTGTATTCATGCTCACCTGGATGCTGGATCTTCGTCCGGAAAGGAGATCACAACCCGAGTTGCCAATGAGCTATGGAAAGGTATCGACGAGTGTAGTCACAGAAAAGAGACGGTGAATCTTTTGGACTGGCTACAGGGGATATTCGTCCACTCCACAGGGCACGCTGTGTTCGGCCCAACACATTGCTTTGATCAAGATCCACAGACCATTGACTCCCTCTGGTATGTTATCGCGTTTCAATATCCGATCCGATAATCATCAATATTCTAACTTCCCAGGACAATGGCAAACGGCCTCAAAAGACTCACCATGTGGCCATTTCCGTCATTTTCGGCGCGGACAGCAACAGAGGCCCGTGAAAAGATCGCATGCGCTTTAGAGGCATATTTTCATAATAACGACTTACTTCTGACTAGTCATTCAGAGCTAGTCAAGAGTCTCATGCAGTGCATACACAAACACAGTATGGGTACTCATTTCGCTGCCAGGTTTTTCCTTGGCTTGATCACTGGATTTGTTATCAACACAGTGCCTGCTGCCTTTTGGCTGATAGGACACATCTCAGACGACGAGCAACTGAAAGCCATAATCAGAGAGGAACTCGATCAGGTGGTCACTTCCGACACATGCGGCAGTCTGACGATCTCTCCCGAAGCTGTAAGAGGTCGATGCCCTTACCTGATGTCCACATGCCATGAAGTCTTGCGATTAATCAGCTCTTCAACGAGCACTTTCTTCATCCATGAAGATACCTACATCGACAACAGATATCTTTTAAGGAAAGGAGCAATCCTACAAGTGGCATCTACAGCGATTCACTCCAATACTGATATTTGGGGTCCGGCAGCGCAGGCTTTCAAACCAGATCGCTTCGTCAAGCCGGAAAAGGTTCACCCCTCAGCCAACCGCACGTTTGGGGGAGGTATTACTCTCTGCCCCGGCAGGCAACTTGCGATGAACGAGTTGATACTGACGGTCGCCATGATATTCCATACTTTTGATATTGAATTCTCGCCAGAGACACCACGACTACCGGCACCAATGGTTACTGATATGCTGTCCGTGAAGAAGCCTATGACAGACCTTAAGATCAGAATGTTACGAAGGCCCGGAATGGAACATGTTTCGTGGGTATTTCGCGAGCCATAAAGAATGCATGGACAGACGAGCTACGAGTTGTTTTGTTACGATGAATATTTTGGAGCTATTCACTTGACTATATTTTTCGCGTTGTAGTGATTAGTTTGTAACATTAGCATATTTCTATCCACCTGTATTATTATGTTCTCATTGAGCCGCAGGGTCTTGGATGACCTTTGGCCCGTATCTGCATTAGCTACTCCGTATCTGCCTAGGTATTGTATCAACCAACCCGCCTATGTGGGTCGCGATAGTGAAGCATATCCCGGTCTGAGATAATCTAGCTATGCCTGTTCTATACTCGATAATCTCCGTATCTGTTGAAATAGAGTTTAGTAAGTCTGCTAGTTTTTTTTAAGGTTTACATGGTTATAGTGTTCTCATTGCCTGTGTTAACTGCCGAAAGTATATTATGTCTTGTAATCCCTGCAAATGTATTACGGGCGGTACAAGGCATAAGTTTTGTGTTATGCAGACGCTAAAATGATAATCAGGCTCTTCTTCGGATAACTCTATACCCAATTTATTCCACAGAAACACTACCCTGTTCCTAATATTCATGACTCTATAGAGTATAGATCGTGCTCTTTATAATATAGCTCTTACTATCTAACCCCGCCTGTGTCACCCCCTTACTAGCGACTCATATACATGAACTTGGCCTTGTAGCGTAGATGTGTTCACATGAATCCGGTGACGCGTCACATGAATCGTATCCATGCATCGGTAGGGGGCGGTCTACGTCTGGGCACCTGTCCAGGATTGTTGCCGGGGAGGTATGCAGAGAAACACTCGACTTGCGACAGACCTTGTTTCTCTTATAACTCTCCTTCTGGCCTATTTGTTAGTGAGTCAAACCTTCTTCTACTATTTACCAGTGTTTTATTCATCCATCGCTCAAAACAATGGATAATACGAACTGCAAAGCTAGCCTGGCGGGTCTCGCCTTGGTAATCGTTGTCTCGCTTTCAGCGCGCTATATTCTTTGGTCTAGTGACATGAGTAAAATCCCGATGATAAACCCTCCAAGTTGGTACGACCCGATGAACCTCTTGGGCAGGGTGAAATTTGCTCTTAATGCGAAAAAATGGGTGGAACAGGGTCTGCAGAATGACAAACCCTTTCGGCTCTTGACGGAATTTGGAGAGCTTACGATGATACCGGCCAAGTATGCTCCAGAGTTGCGCGTTGATTCAAGGTTGGACGCCTCAGCCGTAATTGATATGGTATGCAAGAACTCTATGTATTTCATTTCCTCGATTCACTTCCCAGGTTGATTTCTTTCAAGATTAGTCAATCCCATCTGCCTGGGTTTGAGGGATTCCGCTTAGGAACCCCAGATGGGCATAATACCCGTGAGATTGTAACCAAGCATCTCACAAGCTTTCCTGGTATGGTTATTGCATCTGATTTAATATGAATCACATCTAAGATAATGGTTAGATGAAGTAACAGCGGCTCTCTCTGCTGAATGTGACTCTGCTTTGATAGACATTTTGACCGATTCTCAAGGTGAGTAAAATTGTTGCAAAACAACCACTATATCTGGCTAACGGTTAGATAACATATTAGAATGGCACGAGGTTCAGCTGAAAGAAACAGTGATGATGCTGATCGCACGCATGTCTGCACGTATTTTCCTTGGCGATGAAGGTGCCCGGAACGAGGCTTGGCTCAAGATTACAAGAGAGTACACAACCAACGGATACGTTGCTTCAGCGATCCTACGTCTTTGGCCTAAGCCCCTGAGACCGCTTCTTAACAGAATCCTTCCCATGTGTCGCCAGTTACGGGCTCAAGTCATGGAAGCTCGCAAGATTGTCAACGACATCATTGACAGGCGCCGCAAAACTAAAGCAAATGCTCTACGTCAAGGCTTCTCAGCACCCGTCTTCAACGACGCTATAGAGTGGTGGGAACAAGATACCAAAGATGAAAGCGATGAGTATGACCCAGTCATCGGCCAGCTTGTACTTTCGCAATCATCCATTCACACAACGACCGACTTTCTCACGCAGGTCATTTTGGATATTGCTGCCAATCCGGAGATCAAAGTTCCACTGCTCAAGGAGATCAAGCAGGCTAAGAGCACCTATGGGTGGTCCAAATCTGCTTTGTACAGTATGCGCCTTACTGAGAGCGTTATGAAAGAGAGTCAACGGATGAAGCCCATTGCACGTTGTAAGTTTGGTATCTCTGTGACCCACCAGCTACGTCAATACCTAACCAGAGGAAACTTAGGCACTATGAATCGATTGGTACTGGAGGATATGAACCTTTCTGACGGCACGCTGTTAAAAAAGGGGACTCTCCTAGGAGTCTCGGTAGACCGCATGTGGGATGGATCTGTCTACGAGAACCCCCAGAAATGGGATGGTTGGCGCTTTTATCACAAGTATCTGCAATCTCCAGAGGCCAGGGATGTCCCCATAGTCAACACTGGGCCTAACTATCTGGCCTGGGGATATGGAAGACTGGCTTGCGCTGGCCGCTTCTTTGTCACACAGGAGACAAAGGTAGCTCTGGCACATTTGTTGTTGAAGTATGACTGGGAGATAGTCTCATCTCCATCTGATACAAATATCTCAGAGTTTGGACTTGTGTTAGCATCTAACCCTAAGGCGAGAATTAAGATTCGTAGACGTGTTGAATAGTCTACTAGTAAAATCCCTTACATATTATATATAATAGGCTAAACGCTCTTCGCCTCTTATTCTTATCTACTATCTTATTTATCTTCTATACAGACTGTAAAGAATTAAATATAAATATATTTCTAATTATTATATTATAACGTAAACTATTACTAAGTAATCTATTCTACTAAGTAACCTAGAATTTCTTAGTATTATACTTTTCTCTATAACTTTATATTAAAACCTTTTTAAGTAGCTAACAATTAGATAGCTAGTATTAAAGAGCTTAAGTTAGTTTTTGCAGATAAGTAAGATAGCACTAGATATAAAGGTAAAGTTTATAAGTACTAAGATAGTAAGAAGATACTTTTAAAAAGAGTATAAATAAGGTATTACTTAAGATAGTAAAGGCTAGAGCTTTCTAAAAAGAAGTAATAAGTATATTAGTAACTTAAAATATAAAGTTAAAGATAATAGGCTATAGAAGTATATTATTCTAGTCTATATATATAAGAGATCTATTATACTATCTAGTGTAAAACTATCTTCTATAGTCTTTGCTAGATAGTATATCTTCTATAAATAGTTATGCCTTCTATAGTCTTAGCTAAATAGCAAGTCTTAGCTAGAAAGTATATTTATATAACTTAACGCACAGCTCTGCTGTTAGCATTCTTTGTTAGTTCTCGTCGTTGTTAAAGGGTTCTAACCTCTAATCGTAACACTTTATAAGTTTTAGACTTTTTTTAAGATATTATTTAATATTAAGAAAGCTCTAATATATAGCTTTCTAATGCTTTAAAAATTACCTAATTAGGCCTAGTATAGCTAAAGTTAGAGTAAGATAAAGTAATATAGCTTACTTAGCTTTAAACTCTAGTAACTTATAGTATATAGCTATATATTATCTTAAAATATTTTCTATAAACTCTTCTACTTATAAATATAT
>Ga0265780_10008324_pt1 | contig 12608 bp, 6 predicted proteins | sample P1T30metagenome_FD_192432 | JGI IMG/M metagenome (GOLD analysis project Ga0265780, IMG submission 192432) | Plant litter microbial communities from East Loma Ridge, Irvine, California - P1 T30 | ecosystem: Environmental > Terrestrial > Plant litter > Unclassified | place: USA: California...
TGCGCCATGCGCAGGATACCCACTACAGCAACCGCTACCAGCAGCACCAGGATCAGTGCGAAACCGAGGGCCAGACGGGTACCGACCTTCATGTTGTTCAAATTCATTCGTGTTTTCCCTGTAACTTATTGATCGAAACTCGCTCGGAGAGACAAGCGCCGGCGACGCGCGTCTGAAATCGATGTTTCTGCACGATTTCAGGTGTTTCCGACAGGATAAATCAAGATTTCATGTCGCTAGTCAGAAAATCTCTTGCTCGACCGAATTGTTTCGGCACAACAACAGGATTGATACAGTGCAACATTGGAACAGGTCTACATTATGGAACGGCTATTGCTGCACAGCAAGCAATTTTGAAACTTGTATGGTTGTTTCGACAATCAAATGTATCGATTTGTCGACATGAAATAAAAAAAGGCGTGCCTTGGCACGCCTTTTTGTTACTTTTGGATAGATTGTTTCAAGCGGCTCTGGGCATCCTTGCGGCGGCCTCGAGCAACAGGCGCGGATCGCCCAGCGCCAGCTTCTTCGAATCGGACAGGGTCTGTCGGAACGAACGGGCGCCCGGCAAGCCCTGCATCAGGCCCAGCATATGGCGCGTGATGCTGTTAAGCTTCAGGCCCAGCGGGCCGTACAGGCGCAGTTGCTCTTCGATATACGGGATCATCGCTTCCAGCACCTCGACCCGCGAGCGCGGGCGGCCGGCCTCGTCGCCATAGAAGCGGCGGTCCCAGTCGGCCATGGTCCAGGGATTGTGATAAGCCTCGCGGCCCAGCATCACGCCGTCGACGTGTTCCAGGTGCAACGCGATCTCGTCGTCGCTCTTGATGCCGCCGTTGATCAGGATCTCGAGGTCAGGGAACTCTCGTTTCAATTGGTAGGCCACGGCGTAGCGCAGCGGCGGGATCTCGCGGTTTTCCTTCGGCGACAGCCCTTTCAGGATGGCATTGCGGGCGTGCACGATGAAGGTCTTGCAGCCAGCGTCGGCGATGGTACCGACGAAATCGCGCACGAAGCCGTATTCCTCATCGTAATCGATGCCTATGCGGTGTTTCACCGTCACGTCGATCGAGACCGCATCGCGCATCGCCTTCACGCAATCGGCCACCAGCTGCGGCTCATTCATCAGGCAGGCGCCGAACGCGCCCTTCTGCACCCGCTCAGACGGGCAGCCGCAGTTGAGGTTGATCTCGTCATAGCCCCATTGTTCACCCAGCTTGGCGCTCTTGGCCAGGTCGGCCGGATCGCTGCCGCCCAGCTGCAGGGCGATCGGGTGCTCGACGTCGTCGTAGCGCAGGTGGCGCTCGACGTCTCCGTAGACCAGGGCGCCGGTGGTGACCATCTCGGTGTACAGCCAGGTGTGGCGGGTGATCTGGCGGTGGAAGACGCGGCAATGGCGGTCAGTCCAGTCCATCATGGGTGCTACAGATAATTTTCGCTTGCTGTGCTTCATCAAATCCCTACTTCTCCCTATGAGAGGGCGCAACGTCATTTCCCTCAACTTCCCGCAAACTTCCCTGCTTTCCCACCCTCGTTACTTCAAAATTACTACAAATGGCTGCTCTGCTTAAGATCGGGGACACTTGGCGCGCGCAGATCCGCCGCAAAGGTCACAAGGCTGTCACGGCAACATTTCCAACGAAGGCGCAGGCCCAGGCTTGGGCTCGGAAGATCGAGGCTGAGATGGATGCCAGACGCTTCATGGATGCTCGCGGGCTGGCGAATATTACCCTAAAAGAGCTCATTGATTGGTACTCCGAAAAGATTGGCGGTGAGCATCCTTTGGGGAAGAACAAGAAAGCTGTGTTGCGCATTTGGGTACGCGACCATGGCGAGCTCACCCTAGACAAGCTGACCGCTGACTATTTGACAACGTACGTACGCAACCGTCGCAAAGCGGGAGTGTCAGGCGTGACGATCAGCATAGACCTTACCTACCTAGGGGGCGTCCTTAAGTCGGCTAGGGATCTGCGCAAGCTTCCGCTCAACCTCGACGTTATCAGTACGGCGCGCGCCAATATGGCTCACCTGAAGATCTCGACCAAGTCGAAGGAACGCTCCCGGCGGCCAACCGTGAAAGAGATAGACGACCTGTGCGACTACTTGGATAAGCACTCAACGCTGCCAATGCGGGACATCATTCACTTTGCGGTCGAATCAGCGATGCGCGTAGAGGAGATTACCCTGCTTCGCTGGGTGGATCTGAACGAACAAGACCGGACGATCATCATTCGCAACAGGAAACACCCTCGCCAGAAGCAAGGCAACGACCAAGAAGTACCACTTTTAGGGACGACGTATGAAATCATCACGCAGCAGCCTCGTCCAGCTTGCCCAGCACTCAAGGATAGGATCTTCCCAGTAAGCGTCAAGACAATTACGACTATCTTCCCGAGGGCCAAGAATGCACTTGGCATCGTGGATTTGCACTTTCACGACTTACGCCATGAAGGCGTCTCAAGATTGTTCGAACGAGGTTACCAAATTCATGAAGTCGCTTTGGTCTCTGGGCACCGTGACTGGAAGATGCTGGCAAGGTACACACAGCTCAAAGCAAAGGATTTACATCGGCCCTTACCGCCTGAATAAACTTTCTATTTGTCGGTCACACATACGCACTTAGCAGCAGTATATCACTCTACTATCAATGGACCGTATAGATACCTGAGCTGAAACCTAACCCCGCTTTATCTTTGCAAATTAGTTCTGTTGTGTACAAGAGCAGCAGTAGAAATTAAATAATTTATCCTCTCCTAATTTCCAATCAAAACCTTTTTCCAAACTAAACTATGCTTTCAATTTCTAGGTACAACTGCGGCCTTTAAGAAAAACGTAAGAGATAAAGCGACGAGAAAGCATTAAATTCTGACCCGAACCGTCTTAAATTTTTGCTTTTATTTGCAAAAGTTCCTGGCGAGCCTTAGCTTCGGACCCAAATACGAGCGCGTAATCCTCAACCACCCTATCAATATCTTTTTCAATATCGTAAAGATAAAGCAATATACTTATCGCAGTCGATTTCCCCTTCAACAGCATTCTATTTCGGGTAGAATCCCAAATTACCCCCTCAAAAGGCGGCGCGTTTAATTCGACGGGAAGACTACTTAAAGTGCGGATCGCCGATGCGATGTCAATTTTATTTTTATTAGCAATTTTAATTGCTAAGCGAGTAATTAATTCAAGTCCAATCACCCTGAATAATAAATTCCCACCATTTGCCCCACGGAATTTTGGCGTAATTTTCTGCGGCTCGGCAGATTCAAACAGCTCATTTACGGGAGGAAATGTCTCGGCGATGGCTTTAAAGTACCCTACAGCTAATTTATAAAACTCGTCTATGCGCTCATCGGTTGGTCGGCGAAAACGAAGGTTTCTGTCGCTACCAGCGTGATGAGAAAAAATTAGCTTCAGTATGTCGTAGAGGCTGGAAATTGTGGTAAGAGCGGTCTTATTAGTCGCAGGAATATTTGGACTGCTAATAATTGCAATTTTAGGATCTTGAAACCAAGGATGTTCTTCAACCAGTCGTCGAGTAACAATGGCCATTGCATCGTCTTCGTCTAATGCAATAATGTCTCTCTTTCTAACTGGGACGGCGGTTTTATTCAGCGTAGTGAATAAACGGCGAGTGCGCTGCATTCCTTTTTTAGTGGTCTTGTGACCAACTAGTATTACTGGCAGCAAGTCCGACTTCACTGCCGTTCCCTCATCAACTGCCTTTTTTATCCCCGCAAGTCGATGCTGGCCATCAATCGCAAATATTTTTTCAGCTCCTGAAAGCCTAAGGAAGCCAAACGCGTCTCGAGATGAATCTGGCGTAATATCCAAAACATCGGTATGTGTGGACCGCGTAAAGTTGCCAATCTCTGCCCAGTCTGGCTGCCCCCCATAGGTTGCTAAAACAAGCGCGTTAAAAAATCGCTCTTCAGATGAACTGATATATTCAGCAATGCTTTTGGCGCGCGTATCTTCTAAACTCCGCTGAATTAGCTCAGATAGAGCTTGGCTGGTGTGAATTTCTTCTGCATAGCGAACGCGTTTAGCAAGCTCAGCTATCGGAATCAAACACGAATAATAGATCCAATCGCCAAAATTGCCGCGTAGTGCCGGAAGAGCTAATGGGCTCGGTTTCATACTAAAATTTTGCTTTCTTGACAGCTGTGATCTCTGCACCAAGATCTCGCATGTTAATAGGAGGAATAACCGCCTTGAGCAATTCCTGTTCAAGTAGGGCTAAATCGACAGTTTTATCTGGCAACGAAACAAAGTTAAAGAAAAGATCCTTCGACCAGTTCTTTAGCATATAGAAGACGGCTGGCCGCCCATCCTCGTTTTTTAATTGACGGAGATAGTCACAAAAGCGAATTCGAAGATTTCGATTATCCGAGGTATCTCCTGTAATACCGGCATACATGATGTATCCATGTGGAGGTAGGAAGCCGGGCGAAAGTTCAACTGTGAACACATAAAGGCCACGCTCTTCCGGTATTTTTGCTTTAGATCCAGATGTGAATTTTTGTTTAGACCACACCAGCGTATGTAAAGACGCAAATTTTCGCCACCGATCTAAGTTTAGGAAGAACTCATGGGAATCCCCTTTAAACCTCTTAGTAAGGTCTACCAAATCATGATGCTTACCAGGCACATACCCCCCTAAACTGTTTCAAATCGTAGCACGGCAACCTAATAGGCTGACGCACTTTCGTTCAGACACTCTTGTTTTTAAATTGAAAAAAATCAAACTTTCTAAACCCATATTGATATATGAAAAATCTACTCGGCATGGAATTCATCGCTCGTTCAAAAACTCAGCCGGTACAGCGATAACATATCCAGCTCGACTTTGGGAGAAATAAAAATAAGATTTTTCGGACAGACTCTGCGCATTCACAAGAACCGAAATTCAAATAGTGGACATATCGCTAAAATTCGGTGTCCACAGTTTCGTTCTACCTGCCACGCATGTACATTATTATGCTTATTTCGACAACTCCCAAAACGTCATATCACGCATCTTTAGCACGCGTTTTTCTCCATCAATATACAAGCTGTAGTGTTTGTCAAGGCGACGTATCGCCTCCATCAGCTGCTCTTGATCGGCCTTATCATCCTTGTTAAAGATTGCCTTCACGTCTGCGTTCTTGATCTGCGAAACGCGGTGCACGGTCCAACTGAGGATGTACGACGAATAATCGTTCTCCGCCGTCTTAAAATGGGTAATGTCCTGGGTTGACAGGATCACACCGACACCATACTCGCGCCCTTCCTTTAGGATGCGGCGCAGCGCAGGGAAATTCTGAGACATAAAGTTGTCAGCTTCGTCGACCAGGATCATCTTCGTGATCTGGCGGAAATCGCCGACGACCTGCGGTTTCCCATGCTTTTGCATCTGTGCATAAAACAGGTCGAGCGTCAGCGCGACCACCAGGTTTTGGATTTCCGACGGATAGCCGGCTAACTCGATCACGGTTACGCCGGACACTAAGTCATACAGGCTACCCGTCCTAGCGGGATCGGGTTCAAAAATTTTAAAACGCGCTAATTTGGATAAGGCGGCATATAAGGAATCCTCCTCGACTTTTTCTTGAGCAAGGAAGAGCTGCCAAACATCTTCGATGGTTGGCGCCGTATTCGACCAGGTCGAGCTATCCTCCGGCTGGATCCCGGCCTGCGCATAGCAGTCGCTGATCAGGTTCTCAAGCTTAAGTTGCTGCTTCTTGCCCAGGCCATACGCGCGTGCCATCGTCTCGGCGAAACCTGTCGCAGTGTGCAAGGGCAGCATCGGCGTGTCGCCAAACAGGCTTAACGGGTTGTACGGCAGCTTGTTAAGGCGGTACCTAGTGGCGCCGGTGGCGTTCAGGAAGTCATCGTCGACATAATCGGATTTATAGTCGAAGATTAGCATGCCTATTCGCGCGCCATTAACGTTCAGGTGCTGGTTGCGCACCAGTTGGGCGATCACCGACTTAGTGAATTGGGTCTTGCCGGTGCCCATAGTGCCGATGATGCCGGAATTGCTGTTCATGAAGCGGGCCGTATTGGTTGGCTCCCAATACAGAGGCTGGTGGGTGGTGACGCTGTAACCGACCTGGACCCGTAACGGTTCGGCGGGAGCGCTGGCGGGCGTCGTCCCGGCGGCTGCGAACGGCGGTTTCACGGCGTCCGGCGGCGCGTTGGCTGCAGCCAAAGCGGGCGTTGCTTGGTCGTCGTTCGGCGCGCCCGCCGCCGCGTACGCGGCCGGCGTCAGCAGATACTCGGCCGGCACGTGGCAGTGGATCCGCAATGCGCGGATCTGTTCGCGGCTGCCGGCGTCGATCAAGGAATCGAGCAGGCTGTACGGCAGCTCAATGACCAATACGTCCTGGTCGATCCGGTACTCTGGATCGAAGCATGTATCGTTCGCGACGTGCGATAGCACGACGCCAGACGGGTAGTCGGCCAGTTCGGCAAGACGATAATCACCCTTGAGCCACCATTCGCGCCGCGGAAGCAACTGCTGCAAGTCCGCTTCGTTTAAGACTCCGTACAAGCGGTATTTCTCGACTTGCATCAGCACCTGACGCACAAACAGGCCACGGTACAATTTACCCACTAAGGTGTCGGCAGGTCCCAGGATCTCTTCACGTAGGTAACGCTTCAACTCACGCGCCTGGTCCACTGCCTTGCCATAGTTTGGACGAGACCCGGTCTTGACCTCGAGGGGCAACAAATAAAGCTCGTCGCCGCGGAAACCGACGAACAGCACGTCGTCCGAAATCGCTCCGCGTGTATAGCCTTGCAGGTTACGCGAAAAGTCGCTCTCGCTCATCTTCAAGCCGACATTGCCAGACACCCGGATCATCTCGGCCACCGAGAGCGGTATCCAGGTGATGTCCGTGTCCATGAGCAGAGAGCGCACGAATTTATACGCGCAGATGATGCCACGCCGTTCCTTGCGGGTTTTTTCGTTGGTGGTTAGCATCTTTAGCAACCACTCGCCGTTAAATGCGTTGAACTCGGACAAAAGGCTTTCCTTACCCAACAGGCCCAAGAACAAGTCGACCTGCTTGGTGACGGTGATGGCGTCGTAGCCGGCCGAACTGGTGTATTGGTCGGAATAATGGATCAGCACCACGTCGCGTTGCGAAGTAAAGAAGTCGAGCGTGACCTTGGGATCAATGATGGTAGTCCACAACGCACTATCGTAAGAGCGTGTCAACAGCTCCCGGAATTCGGTGCTTGCCGCCAGGCCGACGCTGGTGCCGACATAGAGACTGCTGGTTTCACGCGCCGGTTGCATCAGTGAGCCGACCAGGCGCGCAAGTCGCAACGGCTGGAACGGCTCATAGTCCACATTACGCAAGCCGAAGCAGGAGAAATACGCGTCTTCGACATTCTCTGCGGATTCGCCGGCGATCAACCCATCACACAACACTCCACTCAAGGCTTGCTCGGTACGCACTTGGCGGACATCGACCCGTGCGTTGTTGCGGAAAAAGGCGAGGTGCGCGTAGACCAGTGCTTCGCCCTCGGCGGGCGTCTTAAACTTGCTGTAAGTGAGGCGGCTACGCACCAGGTCGATCAACAGGTCGGCGTCGTCGTGCACGCCACCTCGTCCGAATTGATAGGCGTCCCTGACCTCCTGCGACGACACCGACTCGGCGAAGCGGTCAAACTCATTGAAGCCGATCTGGTCATCGTAACAGTTCACGTGGATCGCGCACGCGTCCTCGCGTCGCTGCTTGAAGTAGTCGGTCAAGCCGAGGAACAGTTCGCGCGCGGCGCCCAGGTTGATCGCGTTGACCATCAAGGTGCTGCGCGCGCCGGCGCTGAATAGGTGCGCGTACGCGCGGGTGAATTCGTCCACCTTGTCGCGCACTAGATTGCGCACGTAGCCGAAGCTGGCATCCTTCTGTGGAATCAGTTCCAGCCAGAAGGCGTTGTCGCGCATCGGGCTGACGTGCGACACCGCGTTGCTCGAATCGTAGACGAAGGGAAGCAGGCCCGCGGCGCTCAAGCGCTCGCGCGTCACGTCAGGCAGCGTCGCGAAACTGTCGTGCCCGGCGTCGCGATCGGCGACGATGGCGCCCACCAGTTGCAGGTGATAAGCCAGGCCTAACGGGTGGAACGGCGTGATGTATTCTTTACCGTCGTATTCCGCCATGCCCACGCGCAGCAGGCGCTTGTGCGCATCGCTGAGCACCCGGTCACGTGGAATGGCGGACAAGGCCTGTTCGTATGCCTGCGTAACGGCCGCGGTGAGACGGCGATACTCAGGGGCCCACGACACCAAGCTAGGCGTAGCTCCACGCTGATACAGATAGTCGAACCAGGCGCCATAGGCGTCATGCAAGGCCGCATCGATGGCCGCCAGGTCGTCCAGGCGCACGGTCACCTTGGGCGACACGTGCAGGGTCCGCTCCGCTACCAGGGTGCTCTCACGGCCCAACAATGCTTGACGCGTACCGACCACCGCGCACTCGCGGTTGTCGATGACCAGGCGGTTCCTGCTCGCGCTGTACTCAGCGTAATAGCCATCGTCACGGAACAGGCGCTCATAGCGATCTCGATCGAAGATCAGGGGCACCGTGGCCGACTCCTCGGCGGGAGCGTTTTCCACGTTGAACGCCAGACGCTGGCGACCGCTCACAACCTGGAAACCGATCCGCTCGGACGCGTTCACCTGCCGCGCGAAGTCGACGCTCGCGTATACGGCGTTGTCGATGACGTCCTGCGAGTCTTCCGACACGAAGCTTGGCCCCCCATCGGCGGACAAGGCGAGCTGGTTTTCATCCATTTGCAGGATGACCTGCCCGGCTTTCGGGTCGATCAAAAAATGGTTTTTGAAGCCGTCTACATGAAACGCGTCCTGACGCAAGAGCAGGCAGCGGAAATGATGGTTCTCGGCGCGCGCTTGGCGCCGCAACCGAACGGTCAGGAACAGAGGTTCACCGTTGAACGGGACACGCACTTGCACTTGACTGCGCTTGCCGCCTGCGCGTCCCACACCGACCTTGACGTCGCCCTTTTCGCCAACGTAGCCCGTCACCTGGACCTGGGATGCTTCTACGTCGCTCGACAAGAACCTGAATTCCAGAAGCGCTTCGGTGGCATCGACGGGAAGCTCGAGCAGGATGCTGACATCCCTGCGTCCCGCCTTGGTGGCGCTCTTGGCGCGTTCCACCAGCTTGCCCTGGGGGGTCGTGACGCTGTCCAGCGTCAACGACTGGGTGCGACTAGCCAGGATCTCCTCTTTGAAAGCGCCATAACTCAGCGCTTTCCAGTCCTGGTTGTCGACGAAGTGCTGACGAATGAACTTCGCGCTGAACTCGTCCCTGAGCATGTCCTCCACTTGATCGGCGTAGTTCTCGGTGACGAAGTCGACCCGGCGACGCAATTCGCGGTTGTCCTCGAGGCGACGTCGGATCTGCGTCTGCTGGTTGCTCATCGACGTGATCAACGGGTCGTCGAACAAATCGAACTTACTCAGCTGCACGCTGCCTTCGGTTATGGTCCCATACAGGGGCGCGAAGCCGAACACCGTCGTGCCTTCGCTGTTCACGTACTCCAACTGGTCCTCAAGCAGACAGGCGAACAGGTTACGGTTCGGCGCGTTGTCCTCTGCAAGCGCGCGCAGGCGCTCGGCGAATGACTTGGGATCCCATGCCCGGCCTTCGACCGCCACATCCTCGGCGCTGTTAATGATCGTGTCTAGCTTGCTGTTATGGATGATCAACAATGCACAGTCGACGAACACACCGGTGCGCCCAGCGACATGGTCGCGCAAGTGCGATATATAGTTCTCGGAAAAGCCGTGCCCGCTTTCGCCGTGCAGCACCGGAACCAGCTGCCCGCCATTGCAAGCGATGACCGGCAACCGGATTTCGCCAAGCACGATGGTCCCGGTCGCACGCGCCAGGCAGGCGTCGTGCAGCCTGGTCGCGTTACCCTGATCGGGGGACTGAAACTGGTAGCGGACCCCAGGCTGTGCCCGGTCGGCTGCCCATTCGATGAATACATCGATCAGGTAGCTTTCAAACGGTTTTGCGGACATACACAGCCTCTCCACTATCACTCATTCGCTCAACATTGCCCATCCGCTCGAAGAACTCGATTAGGACCTGTTGACTCTTATTATCAAAAAAGAATCCGCGTTGCTCGTACGCGCGCAACAATTCGAAAAAGCGCAGTTTGTCTTTCTGGCCGATCGCCAGATTGGTCAACAGCAGTAACTGGTCTTGATTAAGCATCAAGACATTGCCGGCGCGCCCACGGAACATGACGAAGTCGGCGAAAATCTTTTTTTCCAGCGCGCCGACGTACTTGCTGTTGACACCATGGCGCTCGCTTTTACGGGATGAGAATTGCTTGACCGCGAGATCGATAAATTGCGCGAACGCCGCTTCCAGGTTGTCCGCCGCAGGTGGCGGCTCCAAGCCCCGGGTCGGGGCGAAGTCGACCAGATATCGGTTGATATCGTCGATCAGCGAACGTTGATCCTCGAATCCCTGCGCATCCGCGTACATTTTCCATAGAGGCAGCTCGCCCCCCTCCGGTTGCATAACTTCACGCGCCGACAAGACGGGAAACAGCGCGCGCGATGCATCAGCGAGTAACCGGTAGCCACGTTCTCGAATCTTGTCACGCTCGCTGGAAGCTTTCTCGAAGTCGAGGATGAAGTACAGCTCTTTAGGTTGCGGCGGGCCTTTACGCCAGTCATGAATAGCGAGCGCCAGTTGGGCACAGTAACTGAATGCGAAGAGCTTCAACGTATTGCTCAGTTCGCTCATCATGTATTGAGGATGGGCGGCGAGAAATTGTAAATCACGCTGGAAAGCGGCGGCCAAGAACGGCAGATAGGCGTGCTCCTTACTGCGAGGCTTGCTGAAGGGCTGACGCATGCGGCGCTCGAGAACATCAAGCATCGCCTGTTCGATGAAGTGCAAATTGTCGCGTGGCCTGTCATCGAGCTTGAAATCACCCAGCAAACCGGAAAACATGTCGCGCATGCGATGGTTGGCCGCGGCATCCTCGCCCTCCTCCCGCGCGGCTTTCTGCGCCTTGAAGAGTAGAAAGAGCGGCGACACTTTTAGGACGGCGTCGTTCGTGAAATACATGTGATCGAGCCAGTCCCAAACCTCGGTCTCACTCAGCAGTTCTTTGAATTTCGCTTGGCAATCGCTACGGAATTCCTCAAGGCTATAACTTTGCAAGTCCTGTTGAAGCACGTTGGCGAGCACCATGCCCGTGACGGAGTCCCATGAGAACTCATTAAATTTTTGCTTGACCGGAAGGTAATGCGGCGATTTATTTTTGTCCGATACCTGAAGCGGGTACGCGATGGGGTGCATTTACATTTCTCCAACGGTGTCAATCATGCCGTCTTCGTATCTCAAGGAGATGTGTTTGTGTTGGCGGTACAACTTCAATCGGTCGCCACGCTTGACTAAAGCCTTGATCTCCTCGACCAGTTCATCTAGCAGCACGATGGCGTTCTTGTCGTACTTGTTCGGCCGATACCCCTGGTTCAGGCGCAGTAGCAAACTAAACAGATTGATATTGAAAGGCATAGGCGCCAGCGGCACGTCGCCGACCTTAAGCACGACACGGAAGAACGCGATGTTGTTCCCTACGGCAAACCGCTGCAAAGCCTCGTAGTCCGGCTTGAGATCGACAAGACCAGCCACTTTCACACCGTTGAACTCGCCCAGCAGAATCTCGCCACGGCCCAGTTCCGGCGCGTTGCGGTTCACATAGCGGAAGACGCCGCTGGTCAGTGTGGTCGTATAAAACCGACGCAACGCGGCCTTCCCGTCAACGCCGCCATCGAAGCGCGCGTGCATACTCCAGACCGCCGCGTAATCGGCGATCAACCGTTCAGCGAACTCGTCCGCATAAAGCTTGTGATAGTCGTTACCGATGGACGCACCTTGCAGGACATACAGAAGCCGGACCAGCGACGCCGCCGACGGTTTTGGATCCCTAGTGAAGACGATGTTCCATTCCGCCAGCGTGGCCATGAACAGCATGCGCTCCGGTTCCGGCAAATTCAGCTCGTAACGGAGGACAAGTTGGTCAAGTTCACGCGTGCGTTGTAACGCAGGATCGAAACCGGCCAACCGTTCCGCCAGCTCATTGTCGCCTCCCGAGAAGAGGTTATCGAACAGATAGCCAGGGCCGGCGAGCAGATGATGGAGCAGGTCCAGCAAGCCACGCGCCGTAACGAACTGGTCTTTCACCAGGCGGGCCTTGGCCAGGTTGGCGACGATAGCGTCTTGCACGGCATCCAGCATCAACAAGCGATAATTCGCGAACAGCAACGGGGCCGTATGTCGCACGTTGTCACGCTCGAACGCGGCGTAGAAAGGATTCTGGACGCTTTGCTCAGTCAGCCGCCGCATGATGTCCTTCGCGAACGGTGCCAGTGGCGTGCCATCCTGGTCGAACATGAATTTCGGATAGTTCTCGAAGTTGAAGAACGCATAGGCGGGATCGGGCGCACGGTGCTCAAGAAACGCGAGCATCGCGTCCTTGATGTCGCGATGCCCCTCATGCCCTTCTTGGACATAGTTGCCGATCATGCCAATGTTGATGCCGACAACGAGGATGGATTCCTTGCCGCGCGCGGT
>Ga0265780_10008325_pt1 | contig 12607 bp, 8 predicted proteins | sample P1T30metagenome_FD_192432 | JGI IMG/M metagenome (GOLD analysis project Ga0265780, IMG submission 192432) | Plant litter microbial communities from East Loma Ridge, Irvine, California - P1 T30 | ecosystem: Environmental > Terrestrial > Plant litter > Unclassified | place: USA: California...
CAGGCAGGTGCGCCCAGCAGCCGCAAGGCATCGGCGACGAGGGCGGGTTGGCTCGGCATTCTGTCCATCTTCAGGTGCATCCCAGGCTGCGGCCTCTGGGTCCGGGCCGCTTTTGCGTTGCCAGATCATAAACCACGCTGGGTAAAAACTACTAGCACAATGGAAAGTTTTGAAACAAAGACGGGCAGGTATCGTCGTATTGACGCCACCTGCCCGCTTGCTGGCGCCATCCGACGCTCAGAAGGTGTCGCCCGGTACCCGCACCCAGCCTTCCATCAGCACGCGCGCGCTGCGGCTCATCACGGCCTTGGTGACGCTCCATTCGCCGTCCTGCTGCACGGCCTCGGCGCCCACGCGCAGGGTGCCGGATGGATGACCGAAGCGCACCGCGCTCGGCGTGCCGCCGCCGGCGGCCAGGTTGACCAGCGTGCCCGGCACGGCGGCGGCAGTGCCGATCGCGACGGCGGCGGTGCCCATCATCGCGTGGTGCAGTTTACCCATCGAGAGCGCGCGCACGACCAGGTCGATGTCCCCGGCTTGTACCTGCTTGCCGCTCGACGCCGTGTAGGCCAGCGGCGGCGCGACAAAGGCGACTTTCGGCGTGTGCTGGCGGCCGGCCGCTTCGTCGGCGTGCGTGATCAGGCCCATGCGCACGGCGCCAGTGGCGCGGATGGTTTCGAACAGCACCAGCGCCCTCGGGTCGCCGTTAATCGCCTCTTGCAGCTCGGCGCCGGTATAGCCGACGTCGGCGGCGTTCAGGAAGATGGTCGGGATGCCGGCGTTGATCATCGTGACCTTCAGGGTGCCGAGGCCCGGGACGTCGAGGTCGTCGACCAGGTTCCCGGTCGGGAACATCGAGCCGCCGGCGCCCTCCTCGTCGGCCGCCGGGTCCATGAATTCGAGCTGGACTTCGGCGGCCGGGAAGGTGACGCCGTCGAGTTCGAAGTCGCCGGTTTCCTGGACTTCACCATTCGTGACCGGGACGTGGGCGATGATGGTCTTGCCGATGTTGGCTTGCCAGATGCGGACCGTGGCCATGCCGTTCTGGGGGATGCGTGCCTGGTCGACCAGGCCGGCGCTAATCGCGAACGAGCCGACGGCCGAGGACAGGTTGCCGCAGTTGCCGGACCAGTCGACGAAGGCCTTGTCGATGGCGACCTGGCCGAAGAGGTAGTCGACGTCGTGGTCTGGCCTGCTGCTCTTGGCGACGATGACGGACTTGCTGGTGCTGGAGGTGGCGCCGCCCATGCCGTCGATCTGCTTGCCGTAGGGGTCGGGGCTGCCGATGACGCGCAGCAGGAGTTTGTCGCGGGCCAGGCCGGGTTGTTGGGCGGCCTCGGGGAGGTCTTGCAAGCGGAAGAAAACGCCCTTGCTGGTGCCGCCGCGCATGTAGGTGGCGGGGATTTTGATTTGAGGGGTATGTGCCATGTGTTCGTTGATCCAGTTTAGTGTGCGGGCGACGTTTCACGTTACGTGGCCGGGTGTGGAGTGCGTACCGCGTGGGCACGGGGTGCCCACCGTACGGTATCCGGAGCCGCAGGCCGATGGGTGCGTAGGGTGGGCCGGGCCGCGTAAGGCACTCCGTGCCCACGCGGTTACGTGCGTCACCTTGCACCCGCAACGGTGACGCATCGCCCGCAAACGTCTACCTTAAGCGGCGACCTTCGACGACGCGAGGAAATCCTGCGCAAACCGCTGCAGCACCCCACCCGCCTCATAGATCGACACCTCTTCCGCCGTATCCAGCCGGCAGGTGACCGGCACCTCGACGCGCTCGCCATTGCGGCGGTTCACGACCAGGGTGAGCACCGCACGCGGTGTACGCTCGCCGATCACGTCATAGGTCTCGGTCCCGTCCAGCCCCAGCGTCAAGCGGTTCACGCCCGGCAAAAACTCCAGCGGCAGCACGCCCATGCCCACCAGGTTGGTACGGTGGATGCGCTCGAAGCCTTCCGCCACGATCGCCTCCACACCCGCCAGGCGCACGCCCTTGGCCGCCCAGTCGCGCGACGAGCCCTGGCCGTAGTCGGCGCCGGCCACTACGATCAGCGGCTGCTTGCGCTCCATGTAGGTCTCGATGGCTTCCCACATGCGCGTGACCTGCCCTTCCGGCTCGATGCGCGCCAACGAACCTGCGCGGACAGAACCGTCCGGATTGCGCACCATCTCGTTCTTGAGGGTCGGGTTCGCAAACGTCGCACGCTGCGCCGTCAGGTGGTCGCCGCGGTGGGTGGCGTAGGAGTTGAAGTCTTCCTCGGGCAAGCCCATCTTGAACAGGTATTCGCCGGCGGCGCTGTCCATCATGATCGCATTCGATGGCGACAAATGGTCGGTGGTGATGTTGTCGCCCAATACCGCCAGCGCGCGCATGCCGGACAAGGACCGTTCCCCGGCCAGCGCGCCTTCCCAGTACGGCGGACGGCGGATGTAGGTGCTCATCTCGCGCCAGTCGTACAGCGGCGACACGGCCTCGGCTTCAATCGCCACGCGCGCGAACATCGGCGTGTAGACCTTGCGGAACTGCTCGGGCTTCACGCTCTGTTCGATGACGGCGTCGATCTCTTCGTCGGTCGGCCAGATGTCGGCCAATTTCACCGGCTGGCCGTTCGCATCCACGCCCAGCACATCCTTCTCGATATCGAAGCGGATCGTGCCGGCAATCGCATACGCGATCACCAGCGGCGGCGACGCCAGGAAGGCCTGCTTCGCATACGGGTGAATGCGGCCGTCGAAATTGCGGTTGCCCGACAACACGGCGGTGGCGTACAGATCGCGCTCGACGATCTCCTGCTGGATCACCGGGTCGAGCGCGCCGCTCATGCCGTTGCAGGTGGTGCAGGCAAAGGCGACCACGCCAAATCCCAGCTGCTCCAGTTCCGGCATCAGCCCCGCTTCTTCCAGGTACAACGACACGGCTTTCGAGCCCGGCGCCAGCGAGGACTTGACCCACGGTTTGCGCAGCAGGCCGCGTGCATTCGCATTGCGCGCCAGCAAGCCGGCGGCGATCATGTTGCGCGGGTTATTCGTGTTGGTGCAGCTGGTAATCGCCGCGATGATGACCGCGCCATCCGGCATGCGGCCAGGTTCATTCTCGACCACGCCGGCGATGCCGCGCGCAGCCAGTTCCGAGGTCGGCACGCGCTTGTGCGGGTTCGACGGGCCGGCGATGTTGCGCACGACGCTCGACAGATCGAAGCGCAGCACGCGCTCGTATTCTGCGGTGGTCAGCGCATCGGCCCAGAGACCGGTTTCCTGCGCATACAGTTCGACCAGCTTGACGGTCTCGTCTTCGCGGCCGGTGAGCTTCAGGTACTTGATGGTCTGCTCATCGATGTAGAACATCGCGGCGGTCGCCCCGAATTCCGGCGCCATGTTCGAGATCGTCGCGCGGTCGCCCAGCGTCAGCTTCGCTGCGCCTTCGCCATAGAACTCGAGCCAGGTCGACACGACTTTCGAGGCGCGCAGGAACTCGGTCAGCGCCAGCACCACGTCGGTGGCGGTGATGCCCGGTTGCGGCTTGCCGGTCAGTTCGACGCCGACGATGTCCGGCAGGCGCATGTAGGACGCGCGGCCCAGCATCACGCTCTCGGCTTCCAGCCCACCCACGCCGATGGCGATCACGCCGAGCGCGTCGACCATCGGGGTGTGCGAGTCGGTGCCGACCAGGGTGTCAGGGAAGGCCACGCCGTCCTTGACCTGGATGACCGGCGACATGCGCTCCAGGTTAATCTGGTGCAGGATGCCGTTCCCGGGCGGGATCACGTCCACGTTCTGGAAGGCCTTCTTGGTCCAGTCGATGAAGTGGAAGCGGTCTTCGTTGCGGCGGTCTTCGATGGCGCGGTTCTTGGCAAAGGCGTCGGGGTCGAAACCGCCGCACTCCACCGCCAGCGAGTGGTCGACCACCAGCTGGGTCGGCACCACGGGATTAACCAAGGCCGGATTGCCGCCCTCGAGGGCGATGGCGTCGCGCAGGCCGGCCAGGTCGACCAGCGCGGTCTGGCCCAGGATGTCGTGGCAGACCACGCGCGCCGGGAACCAGGGGAAGTCGAGATCGCGCTTGCGCTCGATGAGCTGTTTCAGCGATGGCACGAGCGCCATCGGCTCGCAGCGGCGCACCAGGTTTTCGGCCAGCACACGCGAGGTGTACGGGAGCTTGTCCCAGGCACCGGCTTCGATCTCGTCGACGGCTGCGCGCGCATCGAAATAATGCAGATTGGTGCCGTGCAGGGGTTTGCGGTATGCGTTGTTCATGGTGAAGCTCGGTGTTATTTACGGTCGGCGATCGGTACGAATTGGAGGTCTTCCGGACCGACATAGTTCGCGCTCGGGCGGATGATCTTGTTGTCGATGCGCTGCTCGATGACGTGCGCGGCCCAGCCCGAGGTACGCGAGATGACGAACAGCGGCGTGAACATGGCGGTCGGCACGCCCATCATGTGGTACGACACGGCCGAGAACCAGTCCAGGTTCGGGAACATCTTCTTCACTTCCCACATCACCGATTCCAGGCGCTCGGCGATGTCGAACATCTTCATCGAGCCGCCCGATGCCGACAGCGTGCGCGCGACTTCCTTGATGACCACGTTGCGCGGGTCTGAAATGGTGTACACCGGGTGGCCGAAGCCGATCACGACCTCTTTATTGGCTACGCGATTCCGGATGTCGGCCTCGGCTTCGTCGGCGTTTTCGTAGCGTTTCTGGATGTCGAGCGCCACTTCGTTGGCGCCGCCGTGCTTCGGCCCGCGCAGCGCGCCGATGGCGCCGGTAATCGCCGAGTGCATGTCGGAGCCGGTGCCGGCGATCACGCGCGCGGTGAAGGTCGAGGCGTTGAACTCGTGTTCGGCGTACAGGATGAGCGAAGTGTGCATCGCGCGCACCCACTCGTCGGACGGCTTGTGGCCGTGCAGCAGGTGCAGGAAGTGGCCGCCGATGGATTCGTCGTCGGTCTCGGTTTCGATGCGCTTGCCGTTGTGGCTGAAGTGGTACCAGTACAGCAGCATCGAGCCGAACGAGGCCATCAGGCGGTCGGCGATGTCGCGTGCGCCGGCGACGTTGTGGTCGTCCTTTTCCGGCAGCGCGCAGCCCAGGATCGAGACGCCGGTGCGCATCACGTCCATCGGGTGGCTGCCGGCCGGCAGGGCTTCCAGCGCCAGCTTCACGGCTTGCGGCAAGCCGCGCAGGGATTTCAGCTTGGCCTTGTAGCCGCGCAGCTCGGCGCCGGTCGGCAGCTTGCCGTGCACCAGCAGGTAGGCGATTTCTTCGAATTCGCAGGAGTTGGCCACATCCAGGATGTCGTAGCCGCGGTAGTGCAGGTCATTGCCCGATTTGCCGACCGAGCACAGGGCAGTGTTACCGGCGGCGACGCCCGACAGGGCCACGGATTTTTTCGGCTTGAAGGTTGGGACTTGTTGTTCGCTCATGTTAGGTCTCCTGTTCGATTATTTTTTCTGCGCTGAATGTTGAGCCGCGAAGAGGGCGTCGAGGTGCTGCTCGAAGTCGTGGTAATTGATGCGTTCGTAGAGTTCGGCGCGGGTCTGCATGGTATCGACCACGGCTTGCTGGCTGCCGTCGCGGCGAATCGCAGTGTAGACGTTTTCGGCCGCCTTGTTCATGGCGCGGAAGGCGGACAGCGGGTACAGCACGATGCCGACATCGGCGGTCTTCAACTCATCGACCGTGAACAGCGGGGTCGAGCCGAATTCGGTGATGTTGGCCAGGATCGGCACGCCGACGGCTTTCGCGAATTTCGAATACATGGCGAGATCGGTCATGGCTTCCGGGAAGATCATGTCGGCGCCGGCTTCGACGCAGGCCACCGCGCGCTCGATGGCGGCGTCGATGCCTTCCACGGCCAGCGCATCGGTGCGCGCCATGATGACGAAATTCTCGTCGGTACGCGCATCGACGGCTGCCTTGATGCGGTCGACCATCTCGCCTTTCGAGACGATTTCCTTGCCCGGACGGTGGCCGCAGCGCTTGGCGCCGACCTGGTCTTCGATGTGCATGGCAGCGGCGCCGAACTTGATCATCGACTTCACGGTGCGCGCCACGTTGAAGGCCGAGGCACCGAAGCCGGTATCGACGTCGACCAGCAGCGGCAAATCGCAGACGTCGGTGATGCGGCGCACGTCGGTGAGCACGTCGTCCAAATTCGAGATGCCCAGGTCCGGCAGGCCGAGCGAACCGGCCGCCACACCGCCACCCGAGAGGTAGATGGCCTTGAAGCCGGCGCGCTTGGCGAGCAGGGCGTGGTTCGCGTTGATGGCGCCGACAACTTGCAGCGGTGATTCTTCCTGGACGGCGCGACGGAACAGTGCGCCTGGCGATTGGATCATGGGGTCTCCTGGTGGTTTAATGAATGGTTGCCTTGGTAATTGCAAAGAGCGTGCCAGCACGACCGACATGTTTTGGGCTGCCGAAAAGCCTGATAGTTCAAGCATCTAGCGTCAAGCGGCCTCCTGTATCAACATCCACATCGTTTCAACCGTGTTTCACCTTGAAACATCGGCGCAACACCATTGCAGTAAAATTGCAACATGCGCCCTCTCTCTCCCCTGCCCCAGGAAGCCGACAAGCCGGTCATCTGGACCGTGTCGGTTTCGCGCCTGTCCGATCTCTTCCGCAACATCACGCTCGAATACGACCACCTCGCCACCATCGAGCCGATCAACCTCGGTTTCGACGAAGCCGCGCGTCACATCCGCGAGCGCATGGCGAGCGAGCGCTGCGACGTGGTGATCGCGGCCGGCTCGAACGGCGCCTATTTGAAAGGGCGCGTGTCGGCGCCGGTGGTTGTCGCCAAGGCCAGCGGCTTCGACGTGATGCAGGCGCTGGCCCGCGCGCGCAAGGTCTCCAGCCGCATCGGCGTGATCAGTTACCAGCAGCCCTTGCCGGAACTGGCCGACTTCAGCGCCACCTTTGGACTGACCATCGCCCAGCGCACGTATGTGACGCGCGAGGATGCGCGCGCCGCGATCAAGGAGATGAAGACGAACGGGATCGAGGTCGTGGTCGGCGCCGGCCTGATTACCGACCTGGCCGAGGAAGCGGGCTTGAGCAGCGTGTTCCTGTACTCGGCGGCCTCGATCCGCCAGGCCTTTGACGATGCGCTGGAACTGGCGCGCCTGACGCAACTGGAAGCGAACCGCATCCGGCGCGGGCCGTCGAACGAACCGCGGCGCGCACGGCGTGGCCTGAACGACCTGCGCGGCGAATCCGAGGCGATGGAAAGGCTGCGACAATCGGTGGTGCTGTATGCGCGCTCGCCGGCGACTGTCCTGATCCAGGGCGAGACCGGCAGCGGCAAGGAGCTGGTGGCGCAGGCGATCCACCGCGAAGGGCCGCGCAGCCTGGGTGCGAACCGGCCCTTCGTGGCTGTGAACTGCGGGGCGATTGCCGAATCGCTGCTGGAATCGGAACTGTTCGGGCACGAGGAAGGCGCGTTTACCGGCGCACGGCGTGGCGGGCATGCGGGGCTGTTCGAGGCGGCCAACCGAGGCACGCTGTTCCTCGACGAGATCGGCGAGATGCCGCTGGCCCTGCAAACGCGGCTGCTGCGCGTGCTGGAAGAACGCGAAGTGATGCGTGTGGGCGGCACGCGGCCGGTGCCGATCGAGGTGCGGGTGATCAGCGCCACCCACTGCGACCTGGAAGCGCGCGTGCGCGAGGGCCGTTTTCGGGCCGACCTGTTTTATCGGCTGGCGGTGCTGCGCCTGGCGCTGCCGCCGCTGCTTGCGCGCGCGGCCGATATCGCGCCGCTGGCCGAGTGGTCGCTGAAGCAGTCGCTGGCGGCGCTGGGGGCAAGGCCGCATCCGAACCTGCATGCGGAATTGACGGCCTGCGCGCCTTTGTTGGAGCGGTATGGCTGGCCGGGCAATGTGCGCGAACTGCGCAACCTGATGGAGCGGCTGGCCTTGTTCCTGGCAGCCGAACCGCTGCAGGCGCTGACGCCGGGCTTCCTGCTGTCGGTGGCGCCGGAGCTGGGGCAAGGTTCGCTGACCGGCCCCGCTACGCCAACTGCGATCACGCCCCCCATTCCGGCCGCAATCACGGAAAGCACCGCCGATGTCATCGCGCGCTTCGGCGGCTCGCGCGATGCCGCTGCGCGCCATCTCGGGATCAGCCGTACGACCTTGTGGCGGCGGGTAAAAGCGGGCGCTTGAAGCCCATGCGCCTGGCGGCATCGTGGCAAGCATCTGGTATCGTTTCCATCCCGGCGCTACACTGGTGTCGTTTGTCCATCTACCGAGTGTCCATCGTGCTGAAATCGCTCCTCCTGTCCTGCCATGCGCGCCGTGTTGGGTTCATCGGCTTCCTGTGCCTGCTGGCCTGGGCCGGGCCGGCCGCCGCCCTGCCTGCGGAAGTGGGCATTGCGAACACCTCGCACACGCGCTGGACCGCGCTCGAAGGCGGGCCGCCGCCGGTTACCGCCATGGCCCAGACGCCGGACGGCTGGCTCTGGCTCGGCACCTCCGATGGTTTGTACCGCTTCGATGGCGACCGCTTTGTCCGGTATGCGCTGCCGGCGCGCGGACTGCTGACGCGGGCGCGCATCGCCGGGCTGCACGCCGAGGCGAATGGCAAGCTGTGGATCATCTACGTGGCCGGCCGCCTGTCGGTCCTGCATCCGGATGGGCGGCTCGAGGACATCCCGGACGCCGCCGAGCCGATTCGCGGCATCGATGTCGTGGCGATCGACAGCGACGGCAGCGTCTGGGCCGCGGCGCCGACCGGCCTGCACCGCTTCGACGGCAAGGCCTGGCATACGGCCCCGATCGAGGGCAGGCTCGATGCCGATGGTTTCGACAGCATGTTGCTCGACGGCGACGGCCAGCTCTGGGCCGCCGACGACAGGAACGTCTGGCGCCTGGACCGCGCGAGCAAGCGCTTCGACCGGGTTGCCGCGAGCGGCGGCAAACTCACCCTGTCGCCGGATGGGCGCCTGTGGCTGGTGCAGCGCGGGCAGCTGCGGCTGCTGTCGCCAGCTACCGACAGTGCCGCGCAGCCGCGCCCGCGCCCGGCCTGGTTCAACCAGTCGGAATCGCGTTCCGGCGGCCAGTTCGACGCCGACGGCACGCTGTGGACGCCGGACGGCACGCGCGGCGTCCACCTGCGCTACGGCGCGGCGGCGGCAACGGCCGGCTTCGATATGGGCAAGGACGCCAACGGCCGCATCGCAGCGGCGTCGCTGACCGGCGACGATCCACGTACCCTGCTCGAAGACCGCGAGGGCAACGTCTGGGTCGCCACCCAGCACGGGCTGGACCGCTTCCGGGCGCAGCGCGTGTTGCGCTCGCCCCTGCCCGGCGCCGGCCTGCATTACAGCCTGGCCCGCGACTGCGCGGGCGTGGTCTGGGCGGCCGACTCGCGCAGCGGCGCCTTGTGGCGCCTGGCGCCGGGCGCCGCGCCGCGTATCGAGCCGGGCCGCGAAGTGACCGTGGTCGGCAACGATCATCGCGGCGCGCTGCTGCTGGGCGGGAAGCGCTCGATCGAGGTGAACCGTTGCGGCACCGTCGAGCACATTACGTTGCCGCCGGGGCCGGATGGCACACCGGCAGACTTGCGCCTGAGCGGCATGCGCGACGACGGTAAGGTGCTGTGGATTGCCAGCATCGAGACTGGGCTGATGGGCCTGGTCGGCGGCAAGTGGCTGCCACGCAGCCGCTTCAATCTGCCGCCGAAAATCTTCGTCTCCGCCACCGGCGCGCCGGGGCAGCTCTGGCTCGGCCTGGGCGACGGCGAGCTGGTGTTGTACGACAATGGCCGCCAGCAGGTCTTCGATGCCACGGCCGTTGGCCTGGCCGCCGCCATCTTCACCCAGGACGGCGTCGCCATCAGCGGCGAGCGCGGCCTTGGCGTGCTGAAGGACGGCCGCATCGATCTCCTGCGCGCCGCCGATCCCGACGTGCTGCGCAACCTCACCGGCATGCACGTCACGGCTACGGGCGATCGCTGGCTGAACGGCGCGCGCGGCGTACTGTACGTGCGGCGCGCCGACTGGCAGCGCAGCGTCGCCGACCCGACCCAGCCGCTGCGTTATGAACTCATCGGCGCACTCGAAGGCTATCCCGGCCAGGCCGTCACCGAAACGCGCCTGCCGACCGCCGTCGCCGATGGCGCCGGCCGCATCTGGCTGGCTGCCTCGGGCGGCGTGGTCAGCATCGACACCCGCTCCTGGCGCCGCAATGGGTATGCGCCGAGCGTTGCGGTACTCGGCGTGCAGTCGGGCGAGCTGGCGCTGGCTGCAGCGGGGCCAATCGACCTCGGGCCCGGCGCCGGCGAGTTCAGCATCGGCTTCACGGCGCCCGGCATCGGCCGGCCCGAAGCCATGCGCTTCCAGTACCGGCTCGACGGCGTCGACCCCGACTGGCAAAGCGCAGGCAACCGCCGCACCGCGTTCTACAACAATGTCGGCCCCGGCGCTTACCGCTTCCATGTGCGTGCCACGAACGAGGACGGCGTTCCCAGCGTGCAGGCAGCTACCGTCGACCTGCGGGTGGCGCCGACCCTGTTCGAAAGCCGCCCCTTCCAGGCGCTGTGCGTGCTGCTGCTGGCGGCGCTGGCCTATTCGCTGCACCGCTACCGGGTGCGCTACCTGACCCGGCGCGTGGCCGAGCGCATCGAGGTGCGTAACGCCGAACGCGAGCGCATTGCACGGACGCTGCACGATACCTTCCTGCAGACCGTGCAGGGACTGGTCCTGCGCCTGGACACGGTGGTCGGCGCCTTGCCGGCGGAAGGCGAGGTTCGCCGCAAGCTCGAACAGGTGCTGGGCGAAGCGCGCCATGCCATTACCGAGGGCCGCGACCAGCTGCAAGGACTGCGCAACGAAGCCGCCGCCTTCGAGGAGGCGCTCGCTGCGACCGTACACGCGCTGCAGGAAACCAGTCCCGGCACGACCGTGTCCATCCTGCTCGACGACACGGCGATAAAGGCCAGCCCCACCATCGGCGAAGACATCGTCGAGATCGCACGCGAAGCCTTGCGCAACGCTGCCCGCCATGCCGATGCGCGCCATATCGAGGTCCGGCTTGCATGCCGGGACGGGCAGCTGATACTCGACGTGAGCGACGACGGCAAGGGGATCGACGACGCCGTGCTGGATGCTGGCGGTCGCAAGGGCCATTGGGGCCTGCCCGGGATGCACGAACGTGCGGCGCGCGTGGGTGGGCGCTTGAGCGTGACGCGCCGTAGCGGCGGCGGCACGGTGGTGCGCCTGGCATGGCCGCTGGAAGGTAAGCCGGCCGCATCCTGAGGCTGCGGCCTGCGTTTGCACACAGCCGCGCCGGCCACGGAACTAGGTGGTTCGGGTGGCCCTGCGCTGGCGCAAGCTGTAGATCATGAAGCCGACCACGCCCAGGTTGACGGTCAGCAGACAGGCGCTGAGCAGGCTGGGCTGGTGGAACAGTTCCCGGAATTCGAAAGGCAGGTAGACCGCGCCGCTGGCCGCGGCAAAGCCTTCGCCCCAGGTGCGCTCGAACCACAACCCATACGCCTCAATCATGCGCACGGCGGAATACGCCAGCGCCGCAGCCGCCAGCTGCATCAGGTGTGTATCGTCCAGCTTGCCGGCGAATTCCAGGAACACGCGCGGCGTATGGGAAGCGGGATTCAGGTGCGCGTGGCGCACCAGTGATTCGGCCAGCTGCTGCACATCCCGGTGCAGCAGCGCAAACAGGCCGAAACCGGTCAGCAGCACGACCAGGCCCTTGGCGGCCTCGATCGCCGCGACGGTGCGGATACCTTGCGACAGGCGCATCGTTTCAACCTCGTATCGACGGTCTCGCCGGCGAAGCCGTCTCGCCTGCCCTCGCCCGCAGAACCTTACAAGTAACAAGTAGCAATCATGTACAGTGTGCATTCTAGCGAGTTCGACACATCCGCAGCGCCACCAAAATGTGCTGGCATGCCGGCTCAAGCATTCTGGATTTCACCCCTATGCCAATTATCACTACTGCTGAAGAAGAATTTTTCGTTGGGCGCGAAACCGTGGTCGGAGGCAAATCTCCTGAGGGCCGCTTCGTCGCCGTGTTCGAAGACGATGGCGATACCGGCTATTTTTATGCGCTCGATACGCAGGCCAAGGGCAACGCGATCCAGGATGCCCTGCACATCTATAACGCCCGCAACGTGACGGACCGCGCCCGTCCTTCGATGGCGAGGATCGGCTGGTCGCAAGACAGCCTGAAGGCGGTCCTGATCATCAATGACTATCCGCACGCTGTCTTCGACTTCAGCGCGCGCCAGGGGCGGTGCCGGACCGGCTTTCCGCCGGTTGCACCCGACGGTGCATGGTCGTCCGCAGGCCACGCCTGGGACGATGCGATGATCGCCCTGTTCGCCTAGCGCGGACCAGGGCACGGCGATTCAAGCGTCAGCGCCGTGGCGCGCCTGGGAGCGCGCTGGGCCATCAATCGGCAGGCTCAGCGCACGCAGGTCACGTAAGCCTTGACCTCGCTCTCGAAGGACGTCGACGCCCCGCCTGCCAGGTTCAGCGCCACATGGGTATTGTTGCCACTGCCTGCCTCCGCAACCCAGGCATGGCCTGTCGCCCAATTTTGCCCCGTCAATTGCCCCGATTTGATCAGCGCGTCCAGGTCGGCCTGCG
>Ga0265780_10008326_pt1 | contig 12606 bp, 10 predicted proteins | sample P1T30metagenome_FD_192432 | JGI IMG/M metagenome (GOLD analysis project Ga0265780, IMG submission 192432) | Plant litter microbial communities from East Loma Ridge, Irvine, California - P1 T30 | ecosystem: Environmental > Terrestrial > Plant litter > Unclassified | place: USA: California...
GGGCGCATGACCATGCCCGCGCCCCCGCCGTAGGGGGTGTCGTCGACCGTGCGGTGCCGGTCGCGCGTGAACGAGCGCAGGTCGTGGACGTGCACGTCGAGGAGGCCCTGCTGCCGCGCCCTGCCCAGCAGGGAGATGTCGAGCACCCCGAAGAACTCGGGGAAGATCGACACGATGTCGATGCGCACGGTCAGCGGGCGTCGGCGTCGTCGGCGAGCGCTGCGTCGGCGGGCGCTGCGTCGGCCTGCTCGGCGTCGGCGTCGGCGGTCGAGGCGTCGTCCGTCGCGGGGGCTGGGTCGGCGTCGCCGGCCTCGACGCTGTCGTCGGCGAGCTCCTCGAAGAGCCCGGCGGGCGGCGTGACGACGAGTCGCCCGCCGTCGACGTCGACGGTCGGCACGAGCGCGGCGACGAAGGGCACGAGCACCTCGCCGGCCTCGGTCTCGACCGCGAGGAGGTCCTGCGCGGGGAGGTGGTCGACGCGAGACACGGTGCCGACGACGGCTCCGTCGCGCTCGACCCGGAGGCCGACCAGCTGGTGGTCGTACCAGGCGTCGTCCTCCTGCGGGAGCTCGTCGGTCGCCTGGTCGACCCAGAGGATCGCCTTGACGAGGGACTCGGCCGCGGTGCGGTCGTCGACGCCCTCGAAGAAGCCGACGGGGTTGCCGTTGTACCAGCGCAGCTCGGTGAGCGTGAGGGTGCGGCCGTGCCACTCGCTCGCCTCGGGGACCTGGAGGCTGAAACGGGCACCGGGCGCGAAGCGCTGCTCGGGGGTGTCGGTGAAGAGCTCGAGCTTGAGGGCACCCTTCAACCCGTGGGCCTTGGTGAGGCGGCCCACGCGGAGGGTGGTGCGATCGGCGGAGGACACGGGGTCAGCTGCCACGGATCAGGAGTCGACGACGTCGACGCGCACGCGGCCGCCGTCGGCCAGCGCCGAGACGAGGGTGCGGAGGGCCTTCGCGGTGCGGCCGTTGCGGCCGATCACGCGGCCCAGGTCGTCCGGGTGGACGCGGAGCTCGAGGACGTCGCCGCGGGGCGAGGCCTTCTCCGCGACCTGCACCTCGTCCGGGTGATCGACGATCCCCCGGACGAGGTGTGCGAGTGCAGGTGCGAGCACTGACTACGCCTCGACGGTCTCGGCGTCGTCGGCGGGCGCGTCGGCCTTGGCGGGGGCGGGCTTGTCCGCCTTGGGCACCAGGACCGGCTTCTTCTTCTCGTCGGCGACGAAGGCGTCCTTGGGAGCCTTCACCTTGACGACGTTCTCGGTGCTGCCGACGCCCTTGAAGGTGCCCCAGTCGCCCGTGAGCTTCAGGAGCGCCTCGACCTGCTCGGTCGGCTGCGCGCCGACGCCGAGCCAGTACTGGGCACGCTCGGAGTCGACCTCGATGAACGAGGGCTCCTCGGTGGGGTGGTACTTGCCGATCTCCTCGATGACGCGGCCGTCGCGCTTGGTGCGCGAGTCGGCGACGACGATGCGGTAGTACGGGGCGCGGATCTTGCCCAGTCGCTTGAGACGGATCTTGACTGACACGGTTCTCCTGTGTGGTGGTGGTGAGCGAGATGCCAGCCGTGAGCGTGGGGGCACACTCGGCTCGGAGCTCTGATGGGGTCGTGGTCGGCCGGATAGAGGGTCGTACGGCCACGACTCGACCTCCCATTGTTGCAGACGGGGGCGCACCACCGCCACTCGCCCGCCGCACGCCGGGTGCCGGACCGCGCCGGGCGGCCCCGCGCCTCCGGACGCGGCCCTCGTCGGCCTGCCAGGATGGCCCCGTCCGCAGCCCTGGAGGCCCGCATGAAGATCGACTTCGCCCCGTCCCGGCGCTCCACCCTCGGGGTCGAGTGGGAGCTCGCCGTCGTCGACCGCGCGACCGGCGAGCTCGCACCGCACGCTCCCGCCGTCCTCGCCGAGCTGGCGTCGCTCAACGACGGGCAGGACCGGCTCACCGCCGAGCTGCTCACCAACACGGTCGAGGTCGTCACCGGCGTGCACCGGACGGTCCCCGGCGCCGTCGACGACCTGCGCCGGACCATCGACGCCGTCCGCCCCCGCGTCGAGGCCCTCGGGGCCGACCTGGTCTGCGCGGGCACCCACCCCTTCAGCACGTGGCAGGACCAGGAGGTGACGCCCGACAAGGAGCGCTACGCGACCCTCATCGACCGGACCCGTTGGTGGGGCCGGCAGATGATGATCTGGGGCGTGCACGTCCACGTCGGCATCGACTCGCGCGACAAGGTCCTGCCGATCCTCAACGGGATGCTCCGCTACGTGCCGCACTTCCAGGCGCTCACGGCGTCGAGCCCGTTCTGGGGAGGCGAGGAGACCGGGTACGCGTCGAACCGCGCCCTGCTCTTCCAGCAGCTGCCCACCGCGGGCCTGCCGCCCCAGTTCGACGCCTGGGGCGGCTACGAGTCCATGGTCGACGACATGGTGCGCACCGGCGTCGTCGACGACCACACCGAGCTGCGTTGGGACGTCCGGCCCTCGCCGCGCTGGGGCACGCTCGAGACCCGCGTGTTCGACGGCATCTCGACCTTCGAGGAGGTCGCCGCGGTGACGGCGCTCGTGCAGTGCCTCGTCGACGAGATGTCCGCGGCCCTCGACGCCGGCGAGGTGCCGCCGTCGATGCAGCCCTGGTTCGTCCGCGAGAACAAGTGGCGCGCCGCGCGCTACGGCATGGACGCCATCGTGATCCTCGACGCCGCCGGCGAGGAGCGCCTCGTCACCGAGGACCTCCGCGACGTCGTGCGCCGCCTGGAGCCGACGGCCGAGCGGCTGGGCTGCCTCGACGAGCTGCACGGGCTCACCCGCATCGTCGACCACGGTGCGAGCTACCAGCGCCAGCTGTCGGTCGCGGCGCAGCACGGCGGCGACCTGCGCCCCGTGGTCGCCTCGCTCGTCCGGGAGCTGCGCGAGGGCCTCGACGCCCGACAGTGACGGCGGGCGTCAGCCCCGGCCGAGCATCTTCTGCAGCTGCTCGAGCTCCTCGGGGCCGGGCGCGCCCTTGGGGGCGCCGCCGCCCAGGCCGAAGCCCTGCCCGCCCCCGACGGCCGCGGGGGCCTTGGCGCCCTCGGCCAGCGCGGCGTTCTGCGCGGCCCGCTTGGCGGGGTTGCCGGCCTTCGAGCCCTTCTTCTTGACCGGGGCCTTCTTGCCACCGTAGGAGGCCCCGGGGATCGGGCCCATGCCCGGCACCTGCGGGACGCCGCCCTTGGCGACGGTCTTCATCATCTTGGAGGCCTGGTCGAAGCGCTGCACGAGCTGGTTGACGTCGGTGACGGTCATGCCGGAGCCCTTCGCGATGCGGAGGCGACGCGAGCCGTTGAGGAGCTTGGGCGTGGCACGCTCGGCGGGCGTCATCGACTGGATGATCGCCTCGGTGCGCACGATCTCGCGCTCGTCGAACTGGTCGAGCTGCTCGCGCATGCCCTTGGCCCCGGGGAGCATGCTCAGCATGCCCTTGATGGACCCCATCTTGCGCAGCTGCTGCATCTGCTTGAGGAAGTCGTCGAGGGTGAAGCTGTCGGTCGCGAACTTCTCGGCGACGGCGCGGGCCTCGTCCTCGTCGAAGGCCGCCTGGGCCTGCTCGATGAGGGTGAGGACGTCACCGAGGTCGAGGATGCGGCTCGCCATGCGGTCGGGGTGGAAGGGCTCGAAGTCGTCGAGCGACTCGCCCGTCGAGGCGAAGATGATGGGCCGGCCGGTCACCGAGGCGACGCTGAGCGCCGCACCGCCGCGGGCGTCGCCGTCGAGCTTCGACAGGACGACGCCGGTGAAGTCGACGCCCTCCTGGAAGGCCTTGGCGGTCGCGACGGCGTCCTGGCCGATCATGGCGTCGATGACGAAGAGGACCTCGTCGGGGTCGACGGCCTTGCGGATGTTCGCGGCCTGCTTCATGAGCTCGGCGTCGACGCCGAGGCGGCCGGCGGTGTCGACGATGACCACGTCGTGCACCTTGTCGCGGGCGAACTTGATCGCCTGCTTGGCGACCTTCACCGGGTCGCCGACGCCGTTGCCCGGCTCGGGGGCGAACACCGTGACCCCGGCCTGCTCGCCGACGACCTGGAGCTGCTGCACGGCGTTGGGCCGCTGGAGGTCGGCGGCCACCAGCATCGGCGTGTGGCCGTCCTTCTTGAGCCACTTCGCGAGCTTGCCGGCCAGGGTCGTCTTGCCGGCGCCCTGGAGGCCCGCGAGCATGATGACGGTCGGGGCCTGCTTGGCGAACCGAAGGCGGCGCTGCTCGCCGCCGAGGATCGCCACCAGCTCTTCGTTGACGATCTGCACGACCTGCTGGGCGGGGTTCAGCGCCTGGTTGACCTCGTCGCCGAGGGCGCGCTCGCGCACGGTCGTCGTGAAGGCCTTGACGACCTCGAAGGCGACGTCGGCGTCGAGCAGGGCGCGACGGATCTCGCGCACGGTGCCGTCGACGTCGGCGGGGCTGAGCTTGCCCTTGTTCCGCAGGTTGCGGAACGTGTCGGTGAGGCGGTCGGAGAGCGTTCCAAAAGTGGCCATGGTGCTGCCATCTTAACCGGTCGTGCGGGGCGGGCGGGAGTCCGGGCCTCCTGCCCTCTCCCGCGTATCTGTACCGCGTACAACAAGTGCGCTACCGTGCTCGCATGAGCATGCGCCGAGGCCTCGACGGCCCGCTCCTCGACCACCGCGAGGGCCTCGCCCTCCAGCGCCGGCTGCACGACGACGTGGTGCGGGGCCGACTGCCGTCCGCGCTCGTGCTGTGCCAGCACGCGCCGGTGTACACGGCGGGCACGCGCACGCAGCCCGGCGACCTCCCGACCGACGGCTCCCCCGTGGTCAGGGTGGACCGCGGCGGGCGCATCACGTGGCACGGGCCGGGACAGCTCGTCGCGTACCCCGTCGTGCGCCTGCCCGAGCCCGTCGACGTCGTCGCGCACCTGCGCCGCCTCGAGGACGCCCTCGTCGCGACGGCCGCCACCGTCGGCGTCACGGCCCGTCGCGTGCCCGGTCGCAGCGGGGCCTGGGTCGACGGCGCAGGAGGCACCGAGAAGGTCGGGGCGGTCGGGGTCCGGGTCGCGCAGGGGGTCACGACGCACGGCCTCGCGCTCAACTGCCGGACGCCCGACGAGCCCTGGCGGGCGATCGTGCCGTGCGGGATCGCCGACGCGGGCGTGACGGACCTGACCCGCGCCTCCGGCCGGCGGGTCGACGTCGGCGACGTCGCCGACGCGCTCGAGGCGGCCCTCGTCGCGCTGGTCGACCCCACGCTCGCGTGGTCGGCGCCCGAGACCGCGACGGTGCCCGCGTGAGCGCCGCGCCCGAGGGCCGCCGGCTGCTGCGCGTCGAGGCGCGCAACGCCGCCACCCCGATCGAGCAGAAGCCCGCCTGGATCCGCACCACCGCGAAGCAGGGCGCCGAGTACCGGGCGCTCACCGAGCTCGTCGTCGACAAGCAGCTGCACACCGTCTGCCAGGAGGCGGGCTGCCCCAACATCTACGAGTGCTGGGAGGACCGCGAGGCGACGTTCCTCATCGGCGGGTCGCAGTGCACGCGCCGCTGCGACTTCTGCCAGATCGACACGGGCCGCCCGAGCCCGCTGGACCGTCGCGAGCCCCGCTCGGTGGCCGAGTCGGTGCGGAGCATGGGCCTGCGCTACGCGACCGTCACGGGCGTCGCCCGGGACGACCTCGACGACGGCGGCGCCTGGCTGTACGCCGAGACGATCCGGCAGGTGCACGAGCTCGCCCCCGGCACCGGCGTGGAGATCCTCGTGCCCGACTTCGACGGCCGCCCCGACCGGCTCGGACAGGTCTTCGACGCCCGGCCCGAGGTCTTCGCGCACAACGTCGAGACCGTGCCGCGCATCTTCCGGCGCATCAGGCCGGCCTTCACCTTCGAACGCTCGCTCGACGTGCTCGCCCAGGGCAGGGCCGCCGGGCTCGTCACGAAGTCGAACCTCATCCTCGGCATGGGCGAGGAACGCGACGAGATCGTCGACGCCCTCGAGCAGCTGCACGAGGCGGGCACCGACATCGTCACGCTGACCCAGTACCTGCGGCCGAGCCCGCGCCACCTGCCGGTCGCCCGCTGGGTGCACCCCGACGAGTTCGTCGACCTGCGCGAGATCGCGGAGGACATCGGCTTCAGCGGCGTGCTCGCCGGCCCGCTCGTGCGCTCCTCGTACCGGGCCGGGCGGCTCTGGGCGCGCACGATGCTGGCACAGGGGCGCCCGCTGCCCGACGACCTGCGGCACCTCGCCGACGCGGCGCCCGGGCGGCAGGCGGTCTGACGGCAGGCGGCCTGGCCGTCGAGCGGTGCCGGGGTCAGCCGATGAGGTTCTGGACGAACACGTGCGGCGTGAAGCCCGTGAGGTCGCCGATGCCCTCGCCCTGGCCGACGAGCTTGATCGGGATGCCGGTCTGCTCCTGCACCGCGAGGACGAAGCCGCCGCGCGCCGAGCCGTCGAGCTTGGTGAGCACGAGGCCGGTCACCCCGGCGTGCTCGATGAAGGCCTGCGCCTGCGCGAGGCCGTTCTGGCCCGTGGTGGCGTCGAGCACGAGCAGCACCTCGGCGATCTCGGTCTGCTTCTCGACGACCCGCTTGATCTTGCCGAGCTCGTCCATGAGCCCCGCCTTGGTCTGCAGGCGGCCCGCCGTGTCGATGAGGACGATCTCGTAGCCCTCGCGGGTGGCGCGCTCGACGGTCTGGAACGCGACGCTGGCCGGGTCCTGGCCGTGCTGCTGCGGGCGCACGACGTCGGCGCCGGCGCGCTGCGCCCAGGTGGCGACCTGCTCGACGGCCGCGGCCCGGAAGGTGTCGGCCGCGCCGACGAGCACGCTGCGGTCGTAGTTGCGGAGGAACTTCGCGAACTTGCCGATGGTCGTGGTCTTGCCGACGCCGTTGACCCCGACGACCAGCACGACCGCCGGGCGGGCGCTGAGCTTGAGCGTGGGGTCGAGGCGCGCGAGGCGCTCCTCGAGGACCTCGCGCAGCATGCGCTGCAGGTCGGCCGGGTCCGTCGTCTGGTACCGCTCGACCTGGGCCCGGAGGTCGTCGATCACCTCCTCGGTGATGTCCGGCCCGAAGTCGGCCCCGATGAGCGCGGTCTCGAGGTCGTCCCACGTGGTCTCGTCGATGGTGCGCTTGACGAACATGCTGCGCAGGGCGCCGGAGAGGGACCAGGGGGAAGCCATGGGGCCAGCCTATTCGGCGGTGGAGGTGCACGGGCTGCACCGTGCGGCCCTAGACTGTCCCGGTTGAAGGGGAGTATTCCCATCGCGGAGGCGTCGTCAGTACGGAAGAGACCGATCTCGACCCGGCGCCCCGGCCCCGCCCGGCACTCTGCCCGGGCCGGGCGGAAGAGACCTTCGGCCCTCCGTGCGCACTGAGAGGCACTCCCCCATGGACGTCCACTTCCTGACCTGGGCGATCACGATCGCGGGCATCCTCGCCCTCCTCGTGTTCGACTTCTACAGCCACGTGCGCACCCCGCACGAGCCGACCATCCGCGAGTCGGCCTTCTGGTCGATCGTCTACATCGGCATCGCGATCCTCTTCGGCGTCGGCGTCGGCGTCTTCTCGAACTGGACCTACGGCGGCGAGTACTTCGCCGGCTGGATCACCGAGAAGGCCCTGTCGGTCGACAACCTCTTCGTGTTCCTCATCATCATGACGAGCTTCGCGGTGCCGCGGATCTACCAGCAGAAGGTGCTGCTCGTCGGCATCGCCATCGCGCTGCTCTCGCGCGGCCTCTTCATCGCCCTCGGCGTGGCGATCATCGACAACTTCTCGTGGGTGTTCTACCTCTTCGGCCTGCTGCTGTTCTGGCTCGCCTTCAGCCAGGTGCGCGGCGGCCACGACGACGGCGACGAGGCCGACAGCCGCCTCATCCGCGTCCTGCGCCGCATCGTGCCGACCTCGCAGGACTACGACGGCGACCGCCTCACCACGAAGGTCGACGGCAAGCGCCTCTTCACGCCGCTCTTCCTCGTCATGCTGGCGATCGGACTCACCGACGTGCTCTTCGCGCTCGACTCGATCCCCGCGATCTTCGGCCTCACGCAGGAGGCCTACATCGTCTTCACGGCCAACGCGTTCTCGCTCCTCGGCCTGCGCCAGCTGTACTTCCTCATCTCGGGCCTGCTCGAGCGCCTCGTCTACCTGGCCCAGGGCCTCGCGGTGATCCTCGCCTTCATCGGCGTCAAGCTGCTCTTCCACGCCCTGCACGTCAACGAGGTGCCCTTCATCAACGGCGGGGAGCCCGTCGAGTGGATCCCCGAGATCCCCATCTGGTTCTCGCTCGGGTTCATCCTGCTCACGATCACCGTGGCGACCGTGCTCAGCCTGCAGAAGACCAAGCGCGACGCCCGGCGCCAGCCGCTGACGGCCGGCGACGAGCCCGGCCGCGACGACCACTGACCCCCACCGCACCGAAGGGAGCCGCGCGACGATGCGACTCGAACTGATCCGCCACGGCCAGACCGACTGGAACAGCCAGGGCAAGCTGCAGGGCTCGAGCGACGTGCCGCTCAACGAGCACGGCCGCCAGCAGGCCCACGCGGCGGCCGCCCTGCTCGCCGGCGAGGGCGTCGCCTGGGACGCCATCGTCTCCAGCCCGCTCGGCCGCGCCCGCGAGACGGCGGAGATCATCGCCACCGACCTCGGCATCGAGCTCGGCGAGGCCTACGACGAGCTCATCGAGCGCGACTACGCCTCCGGCGAGGGGACCGTCCCCTCGGGCACGATCCCCGACCACCCGACGGACGAGTTCCCCGACATCGAGGGCCGCGACGTCGTCGCGGCGCGGGGCGTCGGAGCCCTCGAGATGATCCGCGACACCCGGCTCCCCCAGGACGGCCCCGACGGACGCGTCGTCGTCGTCTGCCACGGCACCATCATCCGGTTCACGCTCTCCGAGCTCGTGGGCTGGGAGGTCGGGCACATCGAGAACGCCGCCGCGAACGCCGTCGAGTGGGACGGCTCGAGCTGGACCGTGCTGACGATCAACGGCGAGCCGGTGACCGCACCCGCCGTCTAGGCGGGACCCTCCGCGTCGGGCGCGACCACGGCCTCCTGGTCGTCGGTCGCGCCCGTCGTCACGTCGGCGGCAGGTCGCCGACGGCGCGCGGCGCGCTCCTCGTCGCCGACGACGCGCTGGCCGACGACGGCGCTCACGCCGTCCTGCCGCATGGAGACCCCGTACAGCGCGTCGGCGATCTCCATGGTGCGCTTCTGGTGCGTGACGACGATGAGCTGGCTCGTCTCGCGGAGGTCCTCGAAGACCGTCAGGAGGCGCCCCAGGTTCGCGTCGTCCAGGGCCGCCTCGACCTCGTCCATGATGTAGAACGGGCTCGGCCTGGCCTTGAAGATGGCGATGAGCAGCGCCACGGCGGCCAGCGAGCGCTCCCCGCCGGAGAGCAGCGACAGGCGCTCGATCTTCTTGCCCGCGGGCTTCACGGTGACCTCGATGCCCGTCGAGAGGAGGTCGTCGGGGTCGGTGAGGTGGATGCTGCCGCTGCCGCCGGGGAAGAGCACGGGGAACACCCGGTCGAAGGCCGCGCGGGTGTCGTCGAAGGCGCTCGCGAAGATCGACTGCATCTTCTCGTCGATCTCGTCGATGATCGCGAGGAGGTCCTTCCTCGTGCGCGTGAGGTCGGTGAGCTGCTCACTGAGGAACGCGTGCCGCTGCTCGAGCGCCGAGAACTCCTCGAGGGCCAGCGGGTTGACGCGGCCCAGCTGGGCCAGCGTGCGGTCGGCCCTCGCGAGCCGCGCCTGCTGCTCGCCACGGTCGTAGGGGCGCGACGGGCCGCGCGGGTCGTCGGCCGACGGGTCGTCGACCGACGCGTCGTCGGGGTCGGCAGCCGACCGTTCCCGCCCGGGGGCGACGTCGTCGGGCACGGGCACGTCGGGCCCGTACTCGGCGACCAGGACGTCCTCGACGAGCCCCAGCTCCGAGCCTGCGCGCTCGAGCAGCCCGGAGAGGTGCAGGCGCTGCTCGTGGAGCTCCATCTCGAGGCCGTGCACGCGCTCGGTGACGGCCTGCAGGCGCTCGCGCAGCCCGCGCTCGTCGCGGCGCAGGGCCGCCAGCTCGTCGTTCTGCTCCCGGCGCGCGGCCTCGGCGGAGGCGAGGCGGGCCCGGGCCTCGGCGAGCGACCGCTCCACCGAGTCGAGCACCGGGGGCAGCGCGTCGAGCACCGACGAGGTCGCGGCCATCTGGCGGTGGCGCAGCACCGTCTGCCGGGCCCGTTCGTCGGCCGCGGCGCGCTGCGCCTCGAGCTGGCGCTGCAGCGACGTCGCCCGTGCCACCTCGGCGCGCACGCGCTCCCGCACGGTCTCGAGCTGGATCCGCGCCTCGATCTCGACGCCGCGGGCCTCCTCGACCTCGGCCAGGGCGGCGTCGCGCGCCGAGACGTCGAGGACCGGACGCGGCCGGGCGAGCGCCTCGTCGTGCGCGGAGCGCGCGGCCTCGACGGCGCGGCCGGCGGCCTCCACGGCCTCCTGCGCGGTGCCGAGCGAGGCGGCGAGGCGGTCCGCCTCGGCCTCGGCGGCCTCCACCTGGGCCCGGAGCCTCGCCGACCGCTGGTCGTGCGCCGTCGCCCTGGCCTCGTGGTCGCGGGCCGCCGCGCCGACGCGACCGGCCTCGGTGCGGGCCTCGGCGAGCTCGTCGCGGGCGGCGCGGAGCTGCTCCGCGAGGCGCTCGAGCTCGGTGCCGACGGTCGCCAGGCGCTCCGCGGCCGCGTCGCGCTCGGCGACGAGCTCGAGGCGGTTGCGCCCCGAGCCCGAGCCGCCGCTGACGACGGCGTCGGCGAGGACCTCACCGGTCCGCGCGACGACGGTGAGGGGCCCGTCGCGGTCGGCCAGCGCGGCCCAGGCCGCGCGTGCCGCATCGAGGTCGGCGACGACGACGACGCCGGCCAGCAGGCGGAGCACGCCCGCGGGCGCCTGCACGAGCGAGGCGGCGGGGACGGCCCCGGGCGGCAGGTCGTCGAGGTCGGTCGTGGGGACGGACCGGCCGGGCTCGGCCACGACGACCTCGACGCGACCCAGGTCGGCCCCGGCCGCGTGCTCGAGGGCGGCGAGCGCGGCCTGCAGGTCGTCGGCGAGCACGCCCTCGACGACCGTGCCGAGCGCCGCGGCCACGACGGCCTCTGAGCCGGGCGCCACCTGCACGTGCTCGGCCAGCGGACCGCGCACCCCGGGCCGGTCGGCGGCCACGAGGGCCGCTCCCCCGTCGCGCTGGTCGAGGGCCAGCGAGAGCGCGCTGCGCCGGGCGGCCAGCGCGTCGCGCTCGCGCTCGGCGGCGTGCGTCCGGTCGCGGAGCTCGTCGACGCGGGCCTGCGCCGCGACCACGCCCTCCTCGGCGCGCGCCTGCGCGGCGGCGTGGTCGACGTCGTCGCCCTCGGCCACGGGCGCCTCGGAGGCGAGGGCGGCGTGCTCGGTGCGCCCGGCGTCGCGCCGGGCGACCGCGGCCTCGAGCGCACCCTGCTGCCGCAGCAGGTCGGACCGGGCCGCGGCGAGCCGCGAGCGGGCCACGTCGAGGGCGCCCTGCAGGCGCTGCACCTCGAGGTCGTGCCGGGAGACCAGTGCGGATCGCGCCGCGATCTCCTCGTCGAGCGCGTCGAGCGACGCCCTCGCCGTCGCCAGGTCGCCGCCGGCCCGACCGACGGCCTCCTCGGCGGCGCGGACGTCGTCCTGCAGGCGCTCGGCCTCCTCGCGCGCGTCGGCGACCATGCCGGCGGTCACGCTCGGCGAGGCCGCGGGGACCTCGGCCTGCTGGGCGAGCAGCTGCAAGCGCTGCTGGGCCAGGCTCGACAGGCTCCGCAGGCGGTCCTGCACCTGCTCGAGGCCGAACGCGACGCGCCGCGCGTCGTCGACGGCGTCGCCGACCATCGCCTGCTCGAGCCGCTGCTCGCGCAGCTTGGCCTGGTCGAGCTGCTCCTGCAGCACGATCCGCTCGGCCCTCCGCTCCGCCTCACCGCGCGAGCGCTCGGCGACGGACGCGCGCAGCTGCACGACGTCGTCGGCGAGCAGGCGCGCCTTGGCGTCGCGGACCACCGCGGCGATCGTCTGCGCCTCGCGGGCGATCGCTGCCTGCCTGCCCAGGGGCTTGAGCTGCCGCCGCACCTCGCCGGCGAGGTCGCTGAGCCGCGTGAGGTTGGCCTGCATGGCGTCGAGCTTGCGGAGGGTGCGCTCCTTGCGGCGGCGGTGCTTGAGGATCCCGGCGGCCTCCTCGACGAAGCCGCGGCGGTCCTCCGGCGTCGCGTGCAGCACGGCGTCGAGCTGCCCCTGGCCGACGATCACGTGCATCTCCCGGCCCAGGCCGGAGTCGCTGAGCAGCTCCTGCACGTCGAGCAGCCGGCACGCCTCGCCGTTGATCGCGTACTCGCTGCCCCCGTTGCGGAAGAGCGTGCGGCTGATCGTGACCTCGGCGTACTCGATCGGCAGGGCTCCGTCGGAGTTGTCGATCGTGAGCACGACCTGCGCCCGACCGAGCGGCCCGCGGGTGGACGTCCCCGCGAAGATGACGTCCTCCATCTTGCCGCCGCGGAGGTTCTTGGCGCCCTGCTCCCCCATGACCCAGGCCAGCGCGTCGACGACGTTGCTCTTCCCCGAGCCGTTGGGCCCGACGACGCAGGTGA
>Ga0265780_10008328_pt1 | contig 12606 bp, 14 predicted proteins | sample P1T30metagenome_FD_192432 | JGI IMG/M metagenome (GOLD analysis project Ga0265780, IMG submission 192432) | Plant litter microbial communities from East Loma Ridge, Irvine, California - P1 T30 | ecosystem: Environmental > Terrestrial > Plant litter > Unclassified | place: USA: California...
TGCAGCTTTCCCTCCGGCAGTCATGCCGGGTGTGATTGCCATGTGTGTCTCCGTTTAATATTTAGTGTCATCGGAAATGCTGATTGTTTGTCAGCTGTCGCGGAGTGTGTGCCGCTTTCCTTACACGGTGCTTTCTCCAAACTTACGCCAAGCTTACATTTTGACAATGCAAGACATGCAATAGTTCGGCTCGCCGCGTGTTTACACTCTAACGGCGATCATGCTGCGATGCGATATGTAAACTACAAATTATTTTGCGAACGACCGTTCTTAATCATGCTATTCTCGATTGATCCAGAACATGCAAACTAGGAGACCAAAATGCTAGACGCCGTCATCGTTTCGACCGCCCGTACGGGCCTGGCCAAGTCGTGGAAGGGCGCATTCAACATGACCCACGGCGCCACCCTCGGCGGCCACGTGCTGGCCGCCGCCATCGAGCGCGCCGGCATCGAGGCGGGCGAGATCGAGGACGTCCTGATGGGCTGCGCGAATCCCGAGGGCGCCACCGGCGTCAACATCGCGCGCCAGATCGCATTGCGCGCCGGCTGCCCGGTGACGGTGCCGGGCATGACCATCAACCGTTTTTGTTCCTCGGGCCTGCAGACCATCGCGTCCGCCAGCCAGCGCATCCTGGCCGGCGAAGGCGAGGTATTCGCGGCCGGCGGGGTCGAATCGATCTCCTGCGTGCAGCAGGAGATGAACCGGCACATGCTGTATGAGGTTTGGCTCAAGAAGAACAAGCCGGAGATCTACTGGCCGATGCTGCAAACCGCCGAGACGGTCGCCAGGCGCTACGGCATTTCGCGCGAGCGCCAGGACGAATACGGCGTGCAGAGCCAGCAGCGCGCAGCGAGCGCCCAGGCCGCGGGCCGTTTCGACGCCGAGATCGTGCCGATGACGGTGACCATGGGCGTGGCGGATAAAGCCTCCGGCATGCTGCTGTCGCGGGAAGTGACGATCGCTGCGGACGAAGGCATCCGCGCCGACACCACGCTCGAGGGGGTGTCGAAGATTCGTACCGCGCTGCCGGGCGGCGTCATCACCGCCGGTAACGCCAGCCAGTTCTCGGACGGCGCCGCCGCCACGATCGTCATGAGCAGCCGCATGGCCGAAGCGAAAGGATTGACTCCGCTCGGCATCTTCCGCGGCTATGCCGTGGCCGGCTGCGAGCCGGACGAGATGGGCATCGGCCCGGTATTCGCGATCCCGAAACTGCTTGCCCGCGCCGGCCTGACAGTGGACGATATCGGCCTGTGGGAACTGAACGAGGCGTTCGCGGTGCAGGTGCTGTATTGTGCCGACAAGCTCGGCATCCCGATGGAACGCCTGAACGTCAACGGCGGCGCGATTGCGGTCGGCCACCCGTATGGCGTGTCGGGCGCGCGCCTGGTGGGCCACGCGCTCATCGAAGGCAAGCGGCGCGGCGTCAAGTATGTGGTCGCGACCATGTGCGTGGGTGGCGGCCAGGGGGCGGCCGGGTTGTTCGAAGTGGTTTAACCGGATTGGAGTAAAGATGCTCAAGCATATCGTGATGTGGAAGTTGAAGGATGAAGCCGAAGGCGCGGACCGCCTCACCAATGCGCGCGAGATGAAACGGCGCCTGGACGAGTGCGCGCATATCGTGCCGGGGCAACTTGTTTTTGAAGTCGTGCTGGCGCAGGAGGGGCTGGAGGCGACGTATGACGTGGTCTTGTATTCGGAGTTTACGGACCGGGCGGCGCTGCAGGCGTATATCGAGCATCCGGTGCACAAGGCGGTAGTGCCGTTTATTGGGGCCATCCGTGAGGGGAGGCAGTGTATGGATTACGAGGTAGCGTGACGCATACAAACTTGGGTCCCGGCCTTCGCCGGGACGACGTGCTTGATTACGTGGCCTAAAGACCGTCGTACGCGCCACTGGCGCCTACGACTTCCGGCGCAGGCCGGAACCCAAGTTCCCATCCGAAGTCATTCCAATAAAATCAACGGAGACACCCCCAATGCGCACCACCCAGGAACTCTTCTCCCTCCAAAACAAAACCGCCATCATCACCGGCAGCTCCCGCGGCCTCGGCCTGCAAATGGCCCAGGCCCTCGGTGAACAAGGCGCCCGCGTCGTGATCACCTCGCGCAAGCAGGACGAACTCGACGCCGCCATCGCCCAGTTGAAACAGCAGGGCATCGACGCCCACGCCATCCCCGCCGACCTGTCCGACGAAGCGCAAGCCCACGCCTTCGTGGAACAAGCCATCGCCTACCTCGGCCACGTCGACATCCTGGTCAACAACGCCGGCGCCACCTGGGGCGCCCCTGCCGAGGACTACCCGGTCGACGCCTGGGACAAGGTGATGGACCTGAACGTGCGCAGCATTTTCCTGGTCACGCAGGCGGTCGGCAAACTGTCCATGATCCCGCGCCGCTACGGGCGTATCATCAGCATCTCGTCGATCGCCGGCCTGGCCGGCAACCCGCCGGGGACGATGCAGACCATCGCCTACAACACCTCGAAGGGCGCGGTGGTCAACTTCACGCGCGCGCTGGCGGGCGAATGGGGCCGCTACGGGATCACGGTGAACTCGATCGCGCCGGGCTTCTTCCCTTCCAAAATGACCAAGGGGGTGTTCGCCGCCTTCGGGGCCGAGAACCTGGCCAAGGATGCGCCGCTGAACCGGCTGGGCGATGACGAGGACCTGAAAGGCGCAGTGGTGCTGTTCGCTTCCGACGCCGGCAAGCACATCACGGGCCAGACGCTGGCGGTCGACGGCGGCGTGTCGGCGGTCTAGGTTCGACGAAAAGGGGAGAACGACATGAAGGATTTCAAAGGCAGGGTCGCCGTCATCACCGGCGGCGCGAGCGGGCTGGGGCGCGAGTTCGCCAATACGGCGGCAAGCCTGGGCATGAAGCTGGTGTTGGCTGACGTGCAGGCCAAGGCGCTGGAGCATGCTACCGAAGAGCTGCTGGAAACCGGCGCCGAAGTGCTGGCCATGGTGTGCGACGTCAGCAAGGCCTCGCACGTGCAGGAACTGGCCGATTCGGCCATCGCCCGCTTCGGCGCGATCCACCTGGTGTTCAACAATGCCGGCGTCGGGTCCGGTGGCCTGGTCTGGGAGAACTCGGAGCAGGACTGGGAGTGGGTGCTGGGTGTGAACCTGTGGGGCGTGATCCATGGCGTGCGCGTGTTCACCCGCGCCATGCTCGAATGCGCTGCTAGTGACGGTGACTACGAAGGCCACATCGTCAACACCGCCTCCATGGCGGGCCTGCTGACGCCGCCGGCGATGGGCGTCTACAACGTCTCCAAGCACGCGGTGGTGGCGCTCACCGAAACCCTGCACCACGACCTGGCGCTGGTCGATGCGCCGATCAAGGCCTCGGTGCTGTGCCCCTACTTCGTGCCGACCGGGATTGCGCAATCGCACCGCAACCGGCCGGAAGAACTGACCAGCGACGAGCGCGTGACGCCCAGCCAGATGGCGGCGCAAATGATGACGGAGAAGGCGGTCGAATCGGGCCGCATTACGGCCGCCGACGTGGCGCGCATCACCTTCGATGCGATCCGCGAGGAGCGCTTCTACGTGTATTCGCACCCGCAGGCCTTGGCGTCGGCCGCCGAGCGTTTCGAGGCAATCGTGAAGGGCGAGCAGCCGGCCGACCCGTACGCCGCGACGCCGCAGGTGACGGCGATGCTCAAGAGCGGGATCAAGGGCCGGCGCTAGGCGCCACGACCCGTTCGTGCAGCTCGGGCTCGCCCTGGCTGTAGACCTTGACGACGGTCGAGGTGCGGGTGCCGTAGCCGGGCGACTCGATGCACACCGGCGAGAGCATGCGTTCGACCTCGATCGGCATGCCGGTTTCGGGCAGGCGCAGGTCGGGCGCCGGGGTGGTGTCGGCCAGCATCTCGAAGTAGGCGTCTTCCGGCGCGCCCTGGCACAGAAGGCTCGCGAACTGGGCCTTGGTGCGCAGTACCTTGGGCCAGGGCGCGTCCAGCAAGCCGTTCGATATGCCGTAGATGCGGCCTGGTTCGAGCGCCAGGCCGTTGCGCGGATCCTCGCCGCCGCGGTTCGAGTACCAGTACAGCGCCTCGCGGTCGCCCAGCACCAGGTTGTAGCCGTTGTAGACGTCGCCGCGCGCGACGATGGCGGCGATGTAGTCCGGCGCACTCAGCTCGCCGGTGAGGAAATCCGCCACCAGCGTGCCGCGAGTGGGCGCGTTTTCGCGGCGCTCGGCCGGACCGCGGATATTCGTCAAGGCCGCGAACTTCGGGCCATTCGGGCCTTCGGTCGTCACCCCCATCCAGCTGCCGCCGCCCTGCAGATCGCGTCCCGCGATCACCTGCGGGTGTGCGGGCCAGGGTGCGGCCGGGGTCGCGGGGCGGTCGTAGAACTCGTCGCGGTTGGCTGCGGCGATGATGGGCACGCCGGGCAGCACTTGCCAGGCAAAGACGATCAGGCACATGACGGCAGGTCCATGAAGACTTCGGACCGGCGCGGTCCCTGGATGAATTCGAGCACGCCGGCTTGCTCGGCGGCCTGCTCGATCGTGGCGGCGAAGCCCTCGAAGGCGGCCGGGTAGACTTCCATCCAGGTCTGCATGCCGTCGCGCGCTTCCGGCCGGCGCTTCAACTGGCAGCTCGATCCCATGCAGGCGAGCCGCTCCTGCATGGCGCGCACGCGCGGCGCCAGCCGGGCGGCGTCCTCGATGCGGACCTTGTAGTACACGTAGAGGTCGACCATCGCTAGATGTCGAGCGCGTCGAGGTGGTAGGGCATCTGTTCGAAGCGCAGCGCCGGTCCGCCGGCGGCGCCGTGGCGCACGTCCTCACCGAGGGCGCCGAGCTTCATCTCGACCAGCAGGTCGGCGCCGCCCAGGCCGTTCGGCGCGGCGTTGACCACCATACCGCAAGGCTGGCCGGGGTCCGTCATCGAATAGACTTCGTCGCCGGCGCGCGCGGCCGGGTTCTCCACCGTGGCAAGCGCCGTGCGGCGTTTCAGCTTGCCGAGGTACTGGCTGCGCGCGACGATTTCCTGGCCCGGGTAGCAACCCTTTTTAAAATTCACGCCGCCCAGCAGCTCGAGGTTGACCATCTGCGGCACGAACTGTTCCTGGGTGGCGGCGGTGATCTGCGGCACGCCGGCGTGGATCGCGGCCAGTTGCCAGGCCTGGTTGCCGCCCAGCGCCAGTTCGCCCGTCAAGCCAGGCATGGCGGCGGCCGCCGTGTCCGCCGTGGTAAGCCACAGGTAGCGCGGCGCCTTGAAGGCGTCGAGCAGGCGGATCACGGTGCCGAATTCACCCTCGACTTTGGCATACGGCGCCTCTGGCAGGGCCGCCACGTGGCGGCGCAGCGCGGTCTCGGCCTTCATGCCGCCCAGGCCGAGGACGGCCGCGAACGGCGCTTCCTCGGTGGCGTCGCGCAGCTTGGCTTTTGCCCGCAGCACGAACATCGACAGGCGCTTCTGCAGCGGCGGCTGGATCGCGCGCGGCAGCTGCAAATACACGGTGTCCAGGCCGCGCCAGTAGAGGAAGCTGGCCTGCAGGCGGCCCTTCGGGGTGCAGTAGCCGGCCAGCCGCGCCTCGGACTGGCCGAGATGCTCGACGTCGTTGGTCAGCTGGTTGTGCAGGAAACTGGCGGCGTCGTCGCCCGCCACGGCGATGAGGCCGAGGTCGGTGACCGGGGCCACGAAGCCGTCGGCCAGTTCGGCGGCCGTCAAGGGGCGGCCGAAATCTTCCACTTGGCTAGCCGCGTCAATATCGAAGCGGGCGCCGAGCGAGGCAAGGGTATCTGTCCAGTTAAGCATAAATCCAGTTAGTATTAGCAATTAGGCTTTATCATTACGGGCTCATTATAAAGATGTCGGCACAATCGCGCCGGGGACGACAAAAACCCCGGCAGAAACCAAAAAAAGCACCCATGGCATTCATTAAAAAACTCCTGGTCACCGGCGTCATTGTTTCGGTGGCCACGGTCGCCGGTTTTTCCTGGTGGGCCAAGAACCCGCTGAGCACTGAGGGACCGGTCGTCGAATTCAGCATCAACCCGGGTAGCGGCGTTGGCGCCGCCGCCCAGCAGATGGTCAAGGCCGGCGTTCCGGTCAATCCGCAGCTGTTCAACATCCTGGCGCGGGTCACCGGCCAGGCCGGCAAGATCAAGGCCGGCAGCTACGAGCTGAAGCCGAATACTTCGCCGCGGCGCCTGCTGACCCAGCTGGTGCGCGGCGAGTTCGCCCAGGAATCGCTCACCATCGTCGAAGGCTGGACCTTCCGCCAGATGCGCGCCGCGATCCAGGCGCATCAGCGCCTGCGCCACGACACCGTCGGCCTGTCGGACGAGGAGCTGATGAAAAAGGTCTCGACCGAATACAGCCAGCCGGAAGGCCTGTTCTTCCCGGATACCTACCTGTTCGCCAAGGGCTCGTCGGAACTGGCCATCTATAAGCAGGCGCACCAGGCCATGCTGAACCACTTGAAGGCGGCATGGGAAACGCGCGATCCGAGCCTGCCCTACAAATCGCCTTACGAGGCGCTGACGATGGCCTCGATCATCGAAAAAGAGACCGGGCAAAAAAGCGAGCGCACCATGATCGCCGGCGTGTTCGTGAACCGCCTGCGCACCGGCATGATGCTGCAGACCGACCCGGCCGTCATCTACGGCATGGGCGAGCGTTTTGTCGGCGACATCCGCAAGAAGGACCTGCAGACGGACACCCCCTACAATACCTATACGCGCGCCGGCCTGCCGCCGACCCCGATCTCGCTGCCCGGCGTCCAGTCGCTGGCGGCAGCGCTGGCGCCGGCCAAGACGCAGGCCCTGTATTTCGTGGCGCGCGGCGACGGCACCAGCCAGTTCTCGGACAACCTGAACGACCACAACCGCGCGGTGAACCAGTACCAAAGGCGGAGCAGCCAATGACGGGGAAGTTCATCACCTTCGAAGGCATCGACGGCGCAGGCAAGTCGACCCACATCGGCTTCGTTGCCGAATTGGTCGCCGCGCGCGGCAAGACCGTGGTCTCTTCGCGCGAACCGGGCGGCACGCCGCTGGGCGAGAAGCTGCGCGAGCTGCTGCTGCACGAGAAGATGCACCTGGAGACCGAGGCCCTGCTGATGTTCGCCAGCCGGCGCGAGCACATCGCGCAAGTCATTGAACCGGCCCTGGCGCGTGGCGACTGGGTGCTGTCGGACCGTTTTACGGACGCCAGCTTCGCCTACCAGAGCGGCGGCCGCGGATTGGAGCGCGCGAAGATGGAGGCGCTGGAAGCGTGGGTGCATCCGCAGTTGCAGCCTGATTTGACCCTGCTGTTCGACGTGCCCCTGGAGGTCGCGCGCGAACGGCTCGACGCCACCCGCACCCTCGACAAATTCGAACGCGAGCAGGCCGATTTTTTTGAGAAATGCCGCGGCGAGTACCTGCGCCGCGCCGCGCAGTTCCCCGAGCGCTTCGTCGTGATCGACTCCACCCAGACGATCCCCGCGATCCAGGCGCAACTGTCGCAAGTGTTGGAGAAATTGTTTTGACGATGTACCCCTGGCAGGGGGCCGCCTGGTCCCGCCTGCAACAGATGCGCGAGCGGCTGCCGCACGCCATCCTGTTCCACGGTCCCCAAGGCGTGGGCAAGGCCGATTTTCTGGAAACTTTCGCCCAGGCCCTGTTGTGCGAGAACGTGCGCCCCGACGGCCACGCCTGCGGCGTGTGCGCCTCCTGCGGCTGGTTCTTGCAGAACAATCACCCCGATTATCGCCGCGTGCGTCCCGAAGCCTTCGAGGACGAGCCTCCCGCCGAGGGCGAGGAGGGCGCCGAGGCGGGCGGCAAGGCCAAGTCCACCAAGGCGCCGTCGAAAGAGATCAAGATCGAGCAGATCCGCGCACTCTCAGATTTCATGAACATCTCGACCCACCGCCAGGGCTTGCGGGTGGTGGTGCTGTATCCGGCCGAGGCGCTCAACATGCCGGCCTCGAACGCGCTGCTCAAGACCCTGGAAGAGCCGCCGCCGGGCACCGTGTTCCTGCTGGCCTCGAACAGCCTGGACCGTCTGCTGCCGACGATCCTGTCGCGCTGCCGCAAGTTCGCGCTGCCGATGCCGGGTCACGAGGAGGCGCTGGCCTGGCTCAAGGAGCAGGGCGTGCAGGATGCCGACAGCTGGCTGCGCGAGCAGGGCGGCGCGCCGCTGGCGGCGCTGCAGGAGTCCGAAGCGGGCAGCCGCGAAGAGATGGACACCTTGCTGCACTTCCTCGCCAATCCGGCGGTGGATGCGGCCTTGCGCACCGCCGATAAATTGTCCAAGTCGGCCCTGCCGGCGCTGGTGGCGTGGCAGCAGCGCTGGTTGTACGACGTGTTCTCGATGAAGCTTTCGGGGCGGATCCGCTATTATCCGCGCTACCAGAAGGAACTTGCGCAACTGGCTGGGCGGGTGCCGACGGCGAAGCTGAACCGCGCCATCAAGGCGCTTGGCGAGCGGCGCGCGGTGGCCGACCACCCCCTTTCGGCGAAATTGTTTGTCGAAGATATGTTGCTTGAGTACACTTCGTGTTGCGCATGAAAGGAATCCGATGAACGCCACGACGAACGACACGACACCGCAGCCGCCGCGGCCGTCCGTGTTGTCGCTCGCGATCAAGGAAAAGGCGGCGCTGTACGCCGCATACATGCCTTTCCTGAAGAACGGCGGCATGTTCGTGCCGACCACCAAGCCCTATAAAATCGGCGACGAGATCTACCTGATCCTGGCGCTGATGGACGACCCCAACAAGTACCCGATCGCCGGCACCGTCGCCTGGATCACCCCGGCCGGCGCCAACAACAGCAAGGCGCAGGGCATCGGCGTGCATTTCCCGGCCGACGAGGCGGGCCAGCGCGCCAAGGCCCGGATCGAGGAGATCCTGGGCGCGGCCCTGCGTTCGGCGCGCGCCACGCATACCTTGTAGTTCAATTCTTCTAATCTTTTTCAGCTGCGCATTAGCTGCGCTTCATCTATGCCGTCCTACGTTCACCGCCTGGCCACCCGCGACGACCTGCCCGCCATCGTCGACATCTACAATTCGACCATCGCCTCGCGCGAAGTCACCGCCGACACCGCGCCGATCACGGTCGAGTCGCGCGAACAATGGTTCGCGGACCATACGCCGGAGAGGCGGCCGCTGTGGGTGATTCACGATGCGCTGGATGTGAGCGCGCAGCCGGCCGTGATCGGCTGGCTGTCGTATTCGAATTTCTACGGACGCCCGGCATATTCGGGCACGGCCGAGGTGTCGATCTATCTCGCGGAAAGCGCGCGCGGCAAAGGGCTGGGCCGCTACTGCCTGGAACTGGCGATCGCCCACGCACCCGTGGTCAATGTCCACACCCTGCTGGGCTTCATCTTCGGCCACAACGCGCCGAGCCTGGCGCTGTTCGGCAAGTACGGCTTCGAAAAGTGGGCCCATTTCCCCCGCGTCGCCAACCTTGATGGCATCGAACGCGACCTGATCATCCTGGGGAAACGAGTAGCGTAGGGTGGGCGGTCCTCCGCCCACGCGGTCAACCGGCCGGTGAAAATTCGCGTTCTGTCCGTTCACGCGGGATTTGAACGCGTGGGCAGAAACCTGCCCACGCTACAAGAGCGGGGCTCCGATTACGCTTTGCTGAGCAGCAGGCGTTGGGTCGGCGCCGCCAGGCGCTCGGTGTCGACGGCCAGTTTGAACACGCTGACCGCTTCCGACAGGCGTTGCGCCTGGTCCTGCATCGAGGCGGTGGCGGCGGCGGCTTCCTCGACCAGGGCGGCGTTCTGCTGGGTCGACTCGTCCATCTGCAGGATCGCCGCGTTCACGTGGCCGATGCCGTTGCTCTGCTCGCGGCTGGCAGCGGTGATCTCGGCCATGATCTTGGTCATGCGCGCCACGCTGGTGACGACTTCGCCGATGGTGTCGCCAGCCTGCTGCACCAGGGTGGTGCCGGTGTTGACCTGGGCCACCGAGTCGCCGATCAGGCCCTTGATTTCCTTGGCGGCGGTGGCCGAACGCTGGGCCAGGTTGCGCACCTCGCTGGCGACGACTGCGAAGCCGCGGCCCTGTTCGCCGGCGCGGGCGGCTTCGACCGCCGCGTTCAGCGCCAGGATATTGGTCTGGAAGGCGATACCGTCGATCACGCTGATGATGTCGACGATCTTGCGCGAGGCGGCGTCGATGGCGCCCATGGTGTCGACCACTTCGCCGACGATCTGGCCACCGCGGATTGCGATCTGCGAGGCGTCCTGCGCCATCTGGTTGGCTTGCTGGGCGCTGTCGGCGTTCTGGCGCACGGCGTGGGTCAGGTCTTCCATCGACGAGGTGGTTTCTTCCAGCGCGCCGGCCTGCTGTTCGGTGCGCGCCGACAGGTCGAGGTTGCCGGTCGCGATCTGGCCGGAGGCGCCGGCGATCGCGTGCGCCCCTTGCTGGACTTCCGACACCACCTTGGCCAGGCCGTCGTTCATGGCTTTCATCGCGCCCATCAGGTCGCCGATCTCGTCGCGGCGGTCGGCTTCGAAGTCGCCGGCCAGGTTACCTTCGGCAATCGCCTGCGCCGCGCCCACCGCCTCGGTGAGCGGGCGCGCGATGCTGCGGGTGATCGCCAGCGCGCAGCCGACGACCAGCAACACCATCAGCACGTTCAGCGCCAGCACCTGCTTGGCGCGCGCCTCGTAGGCGGCGCGGATGGCGGCGGTGCGGGCGTCGATGTCGGCGCGCTGCAGGGCCAGCAGATCCTTGATCGAGGCCGCATACGCGTCAGCGGCCGGTGCGAATGCGTCCTTGAAGCGGCCCTCGGCGGCCTCGGCGTCGCCGGCCTTGCGCGCATCCATCACCTCGACCTTGGCGGCCTGGTACTTGGCGCGCAGGGACTGGATCGTCGCGAACTTGGTTTTTTCCTGCTCGGATGCGAGCAGGGCCTCGATCTTCTTGATCAGCTCGGTGCTGCGGGTGACGCTGTCGGCGATGTCCTTGGCGAATACGGTGCTCAGCGTGCCGTCGCTGCTGCGGGCGATCAGGCCGGTGCGCACGATGGCGGAATTGGTGTTTACGTACCAGTCCGACACCAGGCGTTCCTTGGCCAGCGGCACCGCCATCATCTGTTCAGTGGACTGGGCATTGGAACGGGCGGTCAGCAACGCGGCGCTGGTCGCGACCAGCGCCAGGACCAGGACGAGCGAAAACATCAGGCCGAGACGGGTGCCGATGCGCATGTGGCGGAAGAGGTAGCTCATATGTCAGTTTCGTCAGTTCGTGATGAAAGAAAATGGTGCAGTCGAGGCCGGGATGCGCATTCAAGGTGCAAACAGACTCGCGTAGGAATGTTCCTACGCTCCATAATGTATTCTTGTCACACGGCACCGTCGATAGACGTTGAGAAACTTTCGGGAAATTACCGAAATTAAGGGTCGGTTAGTTGGCGAAATGCGACACGAATATGCACGCAGCATGAGCAGACCGTCATCGCTGCCGTTGCAGCCGCAACAGCACCCACGCCACCAGCACGCTGAACAGACCAATCAGTCCCAGCACGATCCAGAAACCATGGGGGTGCTGCCCCAGCGGCACGCCGCCGACGTTCATGCCCATCAGGCCGGCCACGATGTTGATCGGCAGCGCCATCACGGTCACGATGGTGAGCAGGAACAGGCTGCGGTTATTGTCTTCGTTGACGTGCGCCGCGATCTCTTCCTGCAGCAGCTTGATCCGTTCCTGCAGCGCGGTGAGGTCGCTCAGCACCACGTCGAATTCCTCGGTCGCCTGGCGCAGGTCCTGGCGGTCCTCCGGCACGATCCAGGCCGGTGGACGCTGCAACAGGCGGAACACGGCGGCCGGCTCCGGCGCCAGCAGGCGGCGCAGGCGCACCAGTACGCGGCGCAGGGTGCCCAGGTCTTCGCGCTTGCGGGTCAGGCGTCCCGACAGCAACTGGTCTTCAATGGTGTCGACCCGCGCCACCGCCTCGCGGACGATGTGCACCAGCACCTCGGCCTGGTCGCGCAGCAGGTGCACCAGCAGGTCGACCGGGCTGCGCAGCAATTCGCCCTGGGCCACCGCCTGGCGCAGGCGCTCGATCGAGGCGAGCGGCTTGCGGCGCGCGCTGAACACCGCATGCGGGGAGGCGTGGACCCACAGGGTCGAGATGTCGGCGCTGTCGAAACTGAAGTTGTGCAGCACGTCGTTGACCACCGCGATCAGGGCGTCGTCGGCGGTCTCGATGCGGGTCGAGCGCGAGCCCTGGTGCAGGGCGTCGTAGAATTCCTCGGACAGTCCGGCGTGGGCGCGCAGCCAGCGTTCGCTGGCGGCATTCGACAGGTTGAAGTGCAGCCAGACGAATTCCCCGGGACGCGGCTGCGCCATCCAGGCCATGGCGTCCTGCGCGCCGAGCGGGACGGCGGGCGCCCCTTCGCGCAGCAGGAAGCCCCACACCAGCCCCGAATCGTCGGAGCCGTAGCTGAACTGCGGTATCGGCATAGTCGTCCCACCTGTTGTCCTGACAATATTGTAGAGCAAGGCGCAGGCCGTCGGACGACGGCGCCGGGTCGCCTGCATTAGAATGGCGGGATGTTCATCGATTCCCACTGCCATATCAATTTTCCGGAGCTGGCAGCCCGGATGCCCGAGATCCTCGCCAAGATGGCCGAGAACAAGG
>Ga0265780_10008329_pt1 | contig 12606 bp, 12 predicted proteins | sample P1T30metagenome_FD_192432 | JGI IMG/M metagenome (GOLD analysis project Ga0265780, IMG submission 192432) | Plant litter microbial communities from East Loma Ridge, Irvine, California - P1 T30 | ecosystem: Environmental > Terrestrial > Plant litter > Unclassified | place: USA: California...
AGCCCTCTGGCGCCCATCAATAATTACTCCAACAACCAGAACACTGATGCAGGCAACTATGCGCGGAGATCTGCAATGCTCGCCCCAGAGTATAGCCACAGCCCACGACGCTCATTCGATGCAAGCCAGTACCAACAGGAGAACCGAAGACCGACAGCTTCGCCACGTAGACGATCGGAGAATCCGTCACGCTCCAGTGCATCGCTCACCCTTATCCGACGAGATCCCGCATCTGGAGCGCAATGGAATGTTGCTCGCATTGAGGATCCACCTGTCCTAGATGTCTCGTCGACATTGAATGATCCTGGCATCAAGAAGAAGTTGGGAGCACCGATGTATATCGAAGTTTTCAATCCTGGCTATTCCAAATTTCTGCATTCCGACACCACGAACAAGCCCCCTTTAACAACACGAGATAGCGGCATGTCAATCCAATCACATAATGCAGCGTCAGAACAACAGACGGGGGCTCATCTGTCTACGAACGAGAACGTATTCCGACGACGCATATGGATGGAAGGGTCGCAGCATGTAGGCGGCTTTGGACATCGGAAGCTTAATTCGTATGACTACGATACCGGACGTCCTGACTCAAGGGGGAGTTATCGCGCGCAGACCAACTCCACATCGACAGACATGAGACCGTCTCCAACCCCTCCGTTCGTGACTAGGCAAGACCAGTCATATGCTAGCATTCAGGTCTCAGATAGGCAAACCAGTTTTCGTGGTTATGTGTTCACAAGTCCGTGGAACGGACGATGCGAATTCACCACCGGAGTAGGCGGGGGATCTTTGAAGGTAATGCCACTCATGTCTCAGTGATTGTCAACAGGAGATACTAACTACTCTGGTAGTGTCGACACGTTGTCCCAGGGCTTCAAGGAGCGCCGCCTACAGCCATGACGGTTAGTGAGCTACGTTTCAACCTCCCGAGTAGTCCCAAACCCACTACACCCAGAGGCGAAGAAGGCTCAAAACGCTCGTCATTCTTCCGCAAAGCACGACACAGCCGCAACAACTCCTCTTTATCAGTCAGTTGCGATGACACCACCGAAGACGCTAGAAGTTCGTTGGATCGCTTAGATCTTTCTTTAGGTCAGGAGTTCGCAGGTGGTGGTTTTGGTGGTAAGCAAGCGAAATTGGGAAAGATAATTCTGGAAGATGAAGGCTTGAAGATGATGGACTTACTAGTCGCGGCGAATCTGGGATTGTGGTGGAGAGCTTACGAGAAAGCGCTTGTAAGTGGGGGTACTACAGATACTATACAATAAGCTGGAGACGACCGTAACCACGTTGGAGCATAGGATTCTCATAGTGCAAGCCCGGTGTCACCTTTGGGAGGGTAATTGTCGTGGTGTTTCTCCTAGTTTCAAACGGGTCCGAGACGACACTGCCTATTGCGATATGCCATGTGAGGTATCAGACGGTATGTATAGTGAAAGAGCCATCTGACAGCACTGACCACGTAGCATCGAGCAGTCACTTTAAGCGTCTATATATGTTCTAGAGCTGACTTGGTCATGCTGGTGACTTTTCACGGCTGCTTTCCATAACCTATAAAGGTAGATTGACGTCAATCACTCCCCTTATTCACCAGTCTACTTGCACGCACTCTTCTTGAGACCCTTTTTAGATCTAGCCTCTGACTTCCGCATCTCCATTTCAACAGAGGCCCTTGATCGCAATCACACCACCACACACGTCGACCAGCTTGATAGCAGAGTATGGCACGTCCTAAGAAAGCCAGTGTGCCCACAAAATCGTCCTTGTCCGATGGAGATGGACGGCGTAAGACTCGCAATAGCGCAGCGCAAGAGGAGGAGGAAGACATTCTCGATAACATTACTCTGGCTCCACCGGTCTCACAGCCACAGCAAAAATCGAAACCCATCCCGTCCCCCAAAACACCTGGCGAATTCGACCATGTCGTACTAAAACTTGAGGCTGATTGTAACGACTACCTCGCTAAGGCCGATGGATCCGAAGATTATTTACGAGACATGAAAACTCTAGAGGTTCATCTCGACACAATTAAACTATTCGCATATACGGAGGACCGTTTCGCGATGGCACTCAACAAGCTACACCCTCGGGGCGACAACGCTACCAACCCTCACGCCTTACAAACCCTCCGCCTAGTCGTGAAAGGCAACATACTCCTTACGCGTTACAGCTACCACCTCATATCACCATTGTCATCTGCCTTTGTAAACGACAAACTGAAGAAGTTTGCAGACGGCAAGCTGTCCGACGAGGAGAGAGATAAGCTACCCTACAAGCTCAACAGTACGGAGAAACTTCTCGCGAACGCGCTATTGGGTATTCGTGGAGTGAAGCAGGTTTCTATCGAGAGCAAAGGAAAAGGAACAGTTGAAGCAGACTTCGCGGCCACTATTAAAGCTACGTTGGTCCAGCCTCAGGGGACTGATGTCTTGCAAGTAAGCGATGAAGAGTCTGAGTTCTCGACGCATGCGTTGAACAGGCTGGGGTCGATCTACTCGAATGCGTATTCTGGGGACGCGCTGAACCCATACGCTTCTCTAGCTCCACCGGAAGTAGAGCTCGCGGACTATTCGGAGGATTCAGACGATGATGCGCAGGCCGCTGCTATCGCAGAACCGCAGAGACTCGTCAGACGTAGGCCGAAGGAGGATGTTCCCGTCATAATATCAGGGCCGCGAACGCGCGGAACGATGGCCAAGAAGGCTGAAGACGTTGGGGAGAACGACGAGAATAGCGATGAAGAGGATGAGAACGAAGCATATGGTCTGGGTCTCAGGGAGATGGTTCGAATCTACAAGCAGAAGTCGCGTCCTGGCGATATAGATTCGGAGACTTCCAGGTACGACGTGTTGCCAGTAGTCCTAACCGCGAGGGATGAAGCGGTTGAAATGGGCTGGAAAGTGTAGCACTGTTTCTACCGGAAGTGTTTGGGAAAATGAGACGAACAATTCCAGAGACGGATTGGGATTGGTTTAGTGAAACTATGGCTCTCCGTCCTGCGTGTCGAAATGTACTTAGGTGTAGTTTAGGCGTGTTCATGGATACCTAGGTAGTTCTAACTTGGGTAGAAAAGAAGTGTAGTAGAGCTATGTCAATAGAAGAGGCAAGGGCGTATCTGTCAACAGCAGTCCAGTCACATAGGCCTGCTCAGCCTTTGTCTTGTGAGATACTTTGCTGAAGTTGGTGCACCGCCACAGCGAAGTGAAGGTGGCACCTGGTGGGGTAACTGCTTGTCGTCCGTGCGTAGGTGCCTTGAGCTCGCGGACGCGGAGAGCTATGTCACCTCCGCCTCGACAAACACATTTAATTGCGGCAACACTACACGTTTGTCCTCGCTATTCAACCAAATACCTTCGTCCAGAACAGGAGCTCTACTGGGAACCGAACCGATACACTGAATCGGAAATACGCAGTCAATAACGATACGATACCCCACCCTGCATCGCCGCCTCCGCCTTGCCTACGTGCTCGAACCACAAGATCACTCCACACCGACGCGACAATGTCGGCCGAACTCACCACTATACTGCTGTCGTTCCAGCCAGACAGTCCAGACCTCGCAAAGCGGCGCGAATATGATTCGAAGGCTCGTTCATTTGTCTCGCAACTGAACAATATCCCGTCATCACAATGGACCAAGAGCGCAAATACAACCCAAGACGTTCTTTCGGTAAGGACAGCTGATAATATCAGCCCGGAGGCCGCTGACTTTGCAGATACTCAACCCCGCCGTGAACTCAATAGCATACGCCTTTGCTCTCCGCCACCGCATCTCCGCCATCCTCGAGAAGAGAAACGTACCCGATACACTGCAGCCCGGTGGTACGTTATGGAATCAGCTGGTGCTCTTCCTGGAGACTGCAGACCCTATACAACTACGCTATGTTGGGAAAGAGTGGAGATACCTCGTCGAGCAGACCGAGGCGATTGCGCGGGCATGCGATTCTGTAGGTCGGACAAAATGCTATTTCCTGCATGAGATGCTGACTACTACAGGCGAGCCTGGCTATTGCGCCCATGCGGTCGGCTATGACTCGACTTGATGCTTCCACAGGCACCTTTACCTCAGTCCACCTTTCCTTTATACGTCTATGCATGGAGACGCGATCGTACGCGGCCGCCGAACCGATCCTCGACAACTATATCCACAGCATCCCCCAGAAGATTGCCAACGTTGTCCGTGACGGCCTCGAATACTCAGTACCATGTGCGGACGTCGCGAGCAGCGGGGAATACATACATCAGAACTCTGGACATTCAGACAAGGTGTCGCTGACGGATATAGAAGAGTACTATGTTCTAGGTGCTCAGGTATATCTGGGCCTTCGGCAATTCAAGAAGGCGAAACAATTTCTGGAGCACGTGCTGGTTATACCTACGACCAAAACAGCGAATGGCTTGATGCTGGAGGCGTACAAGAAGTGGGTGTTGGTGAGCTGTCTTGTAGAGGGAAAGGTATGTTACAGCCAAGCAGTATATCGCGGACCAAGCTGACATTCGCAGGTGGGCACTGCACCACGGACCTCAAACGGAAGCGCGATCAAAGATATCAAGGCTGCGTCGAAAGCCTACGAAGCCCTGGCGGACGCATATGAGGAGCTGGACAACATGTCGAAGCTGAAGGCTCAGGTGCAGGCGGGTAGTGAGGTCTGGGCAGAGGTATGGTCATCATACACTGCAAATCGTGCAACGTTTGTTTCATGAATACTAACAAGACGTGTAGGATGGCAACACTGGTCTCGTCAACGAACTCATCAGCAGCCAGACACGGGCTTACGTTTCGCGGCTGTCACGGACGTACTCGGCAATTCCAGTCTCAAACATCGCGCACCATCTGGGGGCACCTGCTGATGAGATCGCCGGATACATCGACACATTGATCAAGGATGGGCACTTGAACGCACGGCTAGAGGAGACAAACAAGGCGAATGCGGGGATCGTACTACGTTTCTTCTTGGACCCAACGCAAGGACCTCTGGCCAAGAGCGAGAAGCAGCAACAGCAAGCGCTGTTTGAGCAGACGCGCCGTACCAACATGCTCGCCGAGCAAGTCAAGGACGCCGACTACCGAATGACGCTTACCAAAGAGTACGTCGAGAATCAGAAGCGGCTGAACAAGAGGCAGACCAACAACGGCGATGCCATGGACACGGCGTGGGACGACGGCCTCGAAGCTGAAGAGGACATGATGACAGATTTGCACTGAAGATGAAGAGCGATGGTAGACGCATAGCAAAGTTGACTACAATTTCCCTACATGGAAGGGGAAGACCGAAGAGACGGTGACTAGTGCTGACGAAGCTGAGCGTTTGGCAGGGTTGGGCATGATAAATGTCCATGACGCGATAACGGTAATGCATGAAACGAGAGATGGCGGATCCCAAACAGCAGACATGATCAGGGACGGACCATGAAGGCTGGCAAAGCAGCCTATAGGAGGCTGTGGGGAGGCGAGAACGGTGACGGGCTGTCCTAATACAGACATGAAGGTATCTGTAGCGAGCAGAATCGCGAAAAGAAATCATGAAGCCAGCAATGTACCACGTGTTGAGAAGCTGGGTGATGCAGATTTGCTTGTTGCGATGCTTTTGGTGTCAGAAATGGCGTACGTGGAGCGGGATTTGGAAGTTTAGGCGTGTGTCAGTATCAGTCGATTATCGTATACGCGATACGACCGCGCTGCTGGGACCGTGTTTGATAGCAGGCGCGACATGGGCCTCTGGAGCGCGTGGCAAACGGACCGAATTGGCGAATTGCGATGTTCGGGCGTCGGGCTGCCATGAGCGCAAGCGATTGCGAACGGGTTGGGGTTGTAGTCAGAGGTTACTTTTGACACGTCGTGTTGAGTAAACAATGCCATCGCACGACATGCAATTGTCGGCATCGGATTCGGGAGGATTATGAGGCGCCGTCGGGATTGAGCATCGAACGTTTGTTTTTGTTGCAATGGGAAACGGAAGTGGAGAGGGGATGGCGAACGGGGAACGGGGAAGAAGCATGATATGGACTAAGGCAGGCTAGAAGAAGGGACTACAGATCGCCGATGGCTGGTGAGATGGCACAGATGAGAGGGTCATGGAGCAGATTGATAGTTCTGCGGCAAGTCAGGAACCCGGTGTTGTGCTTTGGAGGTGTGTAGAGCAGGCCGGAGACTGGGCATCCATCAAGCGCAGCCACAGGGCCTAGCTGCTAGTCTGTTCCTGCAGCAGAGGCCAGGGTCCAATTGGAAAGACCATCTGAAACGTACTGTCTGGGAGCGTAGTAGGTAATGGAATCTTCAGGCCGCCCAACGAGGCCGCCCACTGGAGACCTGATGGCGAGGCGGGACGTCTAGAGCCCCCAAAGCAGAGGGACTAGGCCGAGGGATTTGCGTGCAGCGTGTCGTGGGCTCAGTTGGTGTTCGTCCGGGCACTGGCTAGCACGATAGAGAGAGGCAGCCGGGTCGGCCGGGCTGGACAGGGGTAGAGACCCTCTGGGCTAAGCCGGGTTTGGAAGACCCCTGGGTGGCTTTGCGGGTTGCGACTTGGCGGCACTGTGCTCTCCACAGGCGGCTGCTCGTCGCTGCGTACGACATATTCGAGATACACAGCACATTGCACCACCGCTCGCGAGCACGCCGCCCGCCGCACCGCCTCCAAGCACCTCCGCCGCCCGCCTGAGCGCGTTCCTGCTTGTGGCAACCATGCCTGCATGCGCCGTGCATTAACCGCTGGCTTGGCCTGAGACACGCTTTCCTGCCTCGACACCCGTGGACGTCGACGCCGACAACATGAATATCCAGGCCACGCCGCCCCCGGCCACGACCTCACGACGCCGCTCGAGCGCTGCCAACGGCGCTGCAGAGGCCATTGCCGCCGCCGCCACCGCCTCTGCCAACCTCAACCGCTGGTCCCAGGCTCCGGGCACCCAGGCCGGCAGGAGCGACCACCCGCACCACCAGCACCACCCGAGTTTCTCGCGCAAGCTGAGCATCACTACGCCCAACACCGCCGCGCCTGCCACTGCCGCCAATGGCCCCGAATCCCCCGCTCGCATCGCCAATTCTGCCCCTCGCTCGCCCACCGCGAGCCCCCGCCGACACCGCCCACGCTCGCCCGCATACGACCCCCCATCCGCGGTGACAGCCGCCCCAAAGGTGCCCCAGCTGCCCCCGATCCTGCTGCCCTCGACCGTCTACGACCCCAACACCCCCACGAGCACCTCGACCACCAACAACTCGCCCTCGGCATCTAGCCTCTTTACCCCGAACCTGCTCTCCGGCCTCCAGCAGCGCGACTACTTCAACTCGAAACCCACGCAGCCGCCGCCCTCCCAGAGGCCCCCGTCTCGCACCACCAAGGCCGAAAAGGTGCTGGGCAAGTCGCCCCTCGGGTCGCCTGCGGTCCTTCAGGAGGCTGACCCAAGGCACGACTCCACTTCGGGCGCAGCTCGGCCCTCTACAGCACGCAGACCCTCCGTTGCAGCACCTAGGGATCCCGTCCAAAAGCCCCCACCCAGTGCGGGCCACAGACCAGCCGCCTCGCGGGACCACTCCAGGAGCCAGAGCAGAGAACAGTTCAGGTCCGGGAGCAGAGCCCATGTCCGCAGCCCCAGCAGGGATCACCATCGCAACGAGAGCAACGCCAGCGCTAGGCTAGACGACAGCTACCAGGGCACTCCTCCCCGCACACGCGAGCGCAGAGAGAAAGACAAGAAGACGATGCTGTCGCGTGCCCTGCAAAAGGCGAACACCGCTGTCCTGCTTGACAATGCGCAAAACTTCGAGGGCGCCATGGAGGCCTATGAGGATGCCTGCAAGCTCCTCCAGCAGGTCATGATCCGCAGCTCGCAGGAAGAGGACAGGCGGAAGCTGGACGCCATTGTAAGTCAATGCATACATTATCTGTAAGGTTTCACCACTAACGCCAGCAGCGAGTAACATACACCAACCGCATAGAAGAGCTGCGACGGCTAGATCCCGGCTACACTAACCATAGCGGCAAATCACTACCAGCACGCCCTATGAGCGGGGAATCGCTGGACGAACACCGCTCAATGCTGCTGCTTGACGACGATGAACCACCCGCAGTAATTGAAACTGCCACAGTGTCTCGCATAGTTAACGACCGTTCTATATATGATACCCCTCCAGCCGGCGAGCCTACACCGCCGCCCAACCAGCAGCTGCCTCTCCGCAAGGGCTCCGACGGTCCTCGTGAGTCGGTCATTTCCACCGCCATCCGCGATGTGCAAAGAGGCATGCAGAACCCGCAATTCAACCTACAGCCCCCACCTGGGCGAATCGCGCCTTCTACCACATCTGTCCGATCATCGGTTGCCGAATCGATGATGGACCGCGTATATATGCCCCCACCGCTCTCCCCAAAGCGGTCCAAATCTCCTCTCCTCAGCGGTAAGGAGTCCGAGCCCGAGGAGTATGGCCGGTTATTACGACCACAGCAGCCCGTCAAGTCAAATCACCAACGAGTTCATAGCAACGAGTCAACATCATGGCTTGACACTATTGATGAGTCTGGTGGATCTTCGTGCTCATCCTCGGTTCATTCCATGTCTCCCGGGGGAGTGCGCCGAAAACATATACGAAATAACAGTGGAGGAACCGAGGCAGAGTTCGATGCGGCGCTTGATGCAGCCGTCGAAGCTGCGTACGACGATGGATATGAACCTTATGATGACGACATTTCTACACCCGGCGATTTAATAGCGACTAAGTTGCGTAACGTGGAACTGGCCAAGGAGCGCGTGCGGGAGGCGGAACGCGAAGAGGCCATTGCCGCGGCCAAGTATCGTTACAAAGAGACGCAGCTTCGGGGCGAGGGCCTTCCGCATGTGCGCGAAAGCGCCGAGATCAGATTCAACGACGAGGCGGAAGAGGAAGAGCGGTTACTAGACGAGATGACGCGAGAGTACATGCTGGATGGGTTTGATTTCGATCTGCAGACAAAGTCTTCGTTACCGCGGCAGTCAGACTCGAGTGGCTTCTCTGGAAGCGCGTACAACAGCTCCGTGTCGTCACACAGAACGACGGGTGGTACGTCACTCTCGACCGTTGCAGAGTTGATGCACCCGACATCCAAGCAACCACCCGCTCATTCCCCGCCCGCGGTGCCTGCTCCATCTGGCGCTCTGCCTGCCTTGCCTACGGTTCCCGAGTCACAAGCACCGCAAACGATCGACACCGCAGAAACCACACCACGGCCCACTACTGCAACCAAGGACGCAGCCTCAGTACGAAGTCGAAGGTTATCGGGACAAAATGCAAAGTCTTTGAAAATTGAGACTTCTGTACCGCCTGTCCCGCCTGCACCTCACACGGAGAAGCCTCCGGTACCAGCTAAGGATGCGCCTACCGACCTCCCCGTCCAACCCAAGTCGGCGGCACCAACATTCAGCACCACCAAGCCTACCCTGGACTCCGCGTTCAAGCTTCCCGCGCTGCCGCAAGCGTCCCAACAAGCTGGTCTTCGAGCTCCATCACCTCAGCCCACCCTCTACAGTCCCGCCGAAACTGCTGCCACGGTTTCACCCGCGACGCCCGCCCTCGGCCATGCTGTTTCTAACGAGGCTGGTCTTGTACCAGGTTCGCCAAAGACCGGAAAAACCTCAGCGATGGGAATCAGGAAGAACAAGTCCTCTCTCAGCCTGAAACAGCGCAACTTGTCAATATCCAGCCCAGATGGCTCAGATGCATCCATAGGAACGCCACTGAGCACGACTTTTTCCATTACGGGCAGGAAACCCAGCAATGTCAGCCTGGCAATGCCAACGCCCAGCGTCCCCACATTCAACGTCGACGGTCTACCGAGTGGAGGGATGCACTTGTTCGAGAGTGATATCCACTCACCGTTCTCGCCCGGTTCGCCAAGCCCAGCCATCACGAACGCCCCGATCCCTCTGGAGCCATGTCCGGATTCTTACCTCTTGAGACCGTTCTGGTTAATGCGATGCTTCTACCAGACTATCGCGCATCCCCGCGGTGGCTATCTCTCCACTAAACTCTTTATTCCCCGCGATGTCTGGCGAGTAAAGGGTGTCAAGCTAAAGAACATCGAGGACAAGATCGCCAACTGCGACATGCTCACCGCAGCGCTTCAAAAGCTAGCGTCTGTGGATACGAACGATGCGGATGCTGTCCTAGAAGAGATGCAGTCTTTGGAACTAGTGCTCGACCAGGTGCAAGCCCAGCTAGCAAAGAAACTAGGCAACGAAGTCGGTGTACAATCCGTAACCGCACTGTTCAGAGATGCGACCACTGTCGGCGAAGGTGCATCGTCAACAGACGCCTCCGGCAGGCATGGCTCCGTGGACCACCAACACAAGGGTGCTGTTGCTCAGGGCAAATCATACCTTGCTTCGTGGCGGAAACTCCGATCGAAGAACTCGGGCGTCAACCTCGCGGGCATGGCTGGTGGTGCCAAGAGTGCAGAAGTGCCCAAGGACACTCTGATCATGTCCACCCTTCCCATGACCAACCTCCCCAGCATCCGCTTCGCAAAGCGAGACATTTCCGGTGTTGTGTTTGAGGGACCTAATGCAGGGTACATGGGTTCTTTGGCAAGGCTATTCGATGCGGTCCAAATATTGGGTATGTCTTTTTCTACATCATCTCTCATCATAACTATGGATTAACTAACAACGCTCTAGACCAAATCGCCCGCCAAGTCGAAGACCCAGGTCTCAAGCATTCCTCCCCCACCCACGTCGGTCTCGAGCTATCAACCCGCCACGCCGCAGAGTTCTTCGGCTTCTACATCTGCCGCTTCGTCCTCACCGACGTCACCATGATGTTGGATAAATTCATCAAGAGAGGCAGTGAATGGGTTTTGGTCTAACACAGAGAGCGCAAGCCTGCCCTATCTGTATGTGAATATGCTTCTTTTCACTTCAATGCAAGGGATCTGTAATGAGACGGAGATGTTCTTTGTTTCCTCAAGCGTTTTGTATTGGGCGACCTGTGGAAATGGGTCTGGTCCGGTCTGGTCTGGTATGTATCCATACATATTATCATGACTCAAGAAAGCGAAGAGAGAAGAGGCATGAATATCTCTTTTGGAAAGAAGCAAGAAACGAGTGATGGGATGAAGGAAGGAGACTGGTGTTTTCGGCGGCTTTTCCTCTAGTCGCAAGCACAGTCAAGTCATGAGGTTATGGATCTTTGTTGAGCGCTGGAATGGCGCTTTAGCTTGGCTCTTTATTTTGGTTTTCAATCTTGTTGTTCGCTGTTTGTTTTGGTCTCGTCTCTGCGTTGCATACTGGCTTTCGAAGATATCCCCCGCCACAACTCTTAGCTTAGCTTTATTCTTATCGAAGCATACATTTTTTTCGAGATGCTGCAATCTGGGTGTGTGCTTTATGTGGTGAGAATGGAGAGGTCAGAACGTTGGACGAATCTAACATGTATGATGGAGCTTTGGAAGAAAGAGCCTGTTCATATTACGATGCATTGAGAAAAGTAGGACAGTACAGGAAAAAGGCTCGACAACTCAAACAACAAAAGGCCTTCCCACTCTCGCCTTCTCCGCAGCAGTAGTACTCACACGCTTCTCCTCAGCCTGCACAACCAGATCATGCGGCGAGAACTTGTCCACCGTCGACACCCTCGGCCTAGGCTCCGACCGATTCCACAACTCAAAGTGGCTATAGAACCTTCCATTCCCAGGCGGCGGCCTCTTCGCCTCTGCTCTACCCAAGACACTCCGACCACCCACTCCCGGCACGGCGGGCAACGACGGAGAGCCAGATGCCGCGTCACCATCATCGTCGTCATCACCACCACCACCGGGTAGATTAAGAAAGCGACTCCAAGCCGTTGCCGCACTCTCCAGACTACTACTCGCACGTATGGTGCGTATAACAGCCTGAGCGCTGATGAGCTCGCTTTCGAGCAGTGCAGTCTGGAAGGTAGTGAGGCTTTGCTGGAGACCGGCGACGGCTTCGTTGACGGGGCTGTTCATTTCGCGGTGGTAGGACCGGCCGAGGGTTATCAGACTGTTGGCTAGGTTGGGCATGGATTGCACGTATTCCATGTAGGGGGACGTGAGGTCGATGGTGAGGTTGTCGAGCGTGGGTGTTGTGGTGGGGATGCTGGTTGGCAGGGCGAGGCTGGCGGTTAGGGGGAGCGTGGGGGTTGCGAGTGTGGGCACGCTGGTGGTGGGTAGGGTGCCGTTGAGGGTCGAGTTGCTGGGCAGGAGCCATGATGTCTGTTGTTGGTGCTTGTTAGTGCTGGTCATAAGAATGCTGGAGGTAGCGGTCAAGACACGTACCCTGTTCGTGTCTAGTTGGAATTTTCCTCGGAGGATAGTGTTGGTGATGTTGTTGACGAGGTCGGCAGTACCCATCTGATCGCTGCCACCGAAGAGGTTGAAGCCAAAGCCTCGATTGGGGTTATTCGGATTTCCGATAGCACTTGCTGCTGCATCGACGACACTGCGCATATCGGTAAGGTCCTGCACCGCGGCGGGTGTGGCTATGGCGGTCGGGATCAGGATGACGCCAGTGACGAGCATCGTGTGGAGCAAGAAGGAGGCCTTGTGGTGAACCGAAAACATACTAGGCTGACGATGCGGCGAGCAGGTAATCGGAGTTAGTAGGCGGAGGTGAGAG
>Ga0265780_10008330_pt1 | contig 12605 bp, 6 predicted proteins | sample P1T30metagenome_FD_192432 | JGI IMG/M metagenome (GOLD analysis project Ga0265780, IMG submission 192432) | Plant litter microbial communities from East Loma Ridge, Irvine, California - P1 T30 | ecosystem: Environmental > Terrestrial > Plant litter > Unclassified | place: USA: California...
CCATGTCTTCCATAGAAAGCATGGCACCATCAGTCGCTTGCTTAACCTGCGTAGCCTGTGGTGTTACAGCAAGGTCAAATGCTGTAATTTCACTGCCGGGAGCCAGCAATACGTTGCGCTCTATAAGATGCTCCAGCTCACGTATGTTGCCCGGCCAGTCGTACTGCATAAGCTGGTTTAAAGCCTTATTGCTTATGCCTGTAACGTTTTTATGAGCCTTAGTAGCATACTTTTTAAGGAAGTGATACGCAAGGGCCTCAACATCCTCTTTGCGCTCCCTAAGCGCCGCTAACTCTACAGGGAATACGTTAAGGCGATAGTACAAATCGAGCCTGAAACGCCCCTGTGCCACCTCATACTCCAAGTTACGGTTGGTAGCGGCAACAATGCGCACATCTACCTTAACGGTGGTTTCTCCGCCTATGCGTTCAATTTCTTTTTCCTGTAACACCCTAAGTAGTTTAACCTGAGCATCTAAAGGCAACTCGCCAATCTCATCTAAAAAGAGAGTGCCGCCATTTGCCTGTTCAAACTTGCCTATACGGCGCGTGTTGGCACCTGTAAACGCACCCTTTTCGTACCCAAAAAGCTCCGATTCTATCAATGATAATGGCAGCGCTGCGCAGTTTACCACTACAATAGGCTTATTTCTTCGGGGTGAATTTTCGTGTATAGCGTGGGCAATGCGCTCTTTGCCGGTACCACTTTCGCCTAAAACGAGTACCGAAGTATCGGTTGGGGCCACAATACTAACCTTATTCAAAACCGACTGCACGGCATTACTCACTCCTATAATGCCTTCAAAAACAGGCTGGTGTGCCGGGTTATTTATGGTAAGCCTGCTTTTTTGCTCTAAGGCAAAGCGGTATCTGGCAATATCTAGCATTACAAGCAGGTCTTTTTCCCTAAAGGGCTTAACCATAAAGCCATACGGCTCGGTTTGTTTAACCGCTTCAAGCGTACTTTGGTTGGTATTGGCCGATATAAAAAGGTATGGTATATTTACCTCCTTCAACTCCCACGCCAGGTCAATCCCTGTTTCATCGCCTTTTAAAATAATATCCAGCAGCACCCATTCCGGCTTTTTAGCCAGTATCATTTCGCGCGCCTGCGGCGCCGACGATGCTATGCCTACAACATCATAACCTGCCTTTTTAAGTATGATCTTCAGGTCGTTAGCGACAATAAATTCATCCTCAACAATTAATATTTTTTCTTTTGTGCTCATTGTCATGCGGCTACACGTCAGCCTTTCTCTTTATAAAGTTAATTGTTATTACTACCCCGTTATCAGAGGCTATGTTAAACGATCCATCCATTTGCTCCGTTAACCCCATCATAAGGTTCATACCCAGCGAGTCGCGTTCTTCGGTCTCAAATCCCGGGTGCAGCCCAATACCATTATCAGATATCCTTAGCATGTAGTTACGCGCTTCAATTTCTTTCAGTTCTATATTCACAATTCCTTTGGCATCGTTGGGAAAAGCATATTTTATGGCATTACTGATAGCCTCATTTAGTATAAGCCCCAGCGGAACTGCCTGTGCCACATCAAGTTCTATAGGCTCTGTGTTGAGCACGTACTTTATTTTTGAAGTTACATCAAAACAATCTTTAAGATAGTTTACAAGCTCGTGTATGTACCAGGACATATCTATACTCGACAGGTTTTCAGTCTGATATAGTTTTTGATGGATGAGCGACATGGCGTGCATGCGGTTTTGGCTGTTTTGTATTGCCAACAGTGCATCCTTATTTTCAAGGTACGCCGACTGCGTATTGAGCAGGCTGATAACAATTTGCAGGTTGTTTTTAACCCTGTGGTGAATTTCGCGCAGCAGCCATTCTTTCTCGTTCACAAGCTGTCGCAATACGTTATTTTGGTTATTTATTTCTTCCTGCTTGGCCTCCAGCTCCTTATTACTTTTTTTCTTTAATTGAAACCTGCTGTATGTTACTACAAGGAGGAGTAACAGCACAATTAGCCCGCCAATGGTAATGTTCCTTATAGTTGCCTGATTGCTAATGGTTGCATCTTTAAGGCGGCTGTTTTGCTGTAACAGCTTAATATCTTTATCCTTCTTTTCTGACTTGTAGGCAACATCTAACTCCCTCATTTTCTTGTCTCTATCGATACTAAAAAGTGAGTCTTTCCATTTATGGAATTGCTGATAGTGGCCTATGGCGCTTAGGTAATTGCCTGAAGCAGAATCGGCCATAAATAAAAACTCTTCATTTTTTGTGATCTCGCTAAGGTTAAAGTTCTTCTTAAGCATTTCAGCCTGCCTTGCCAAAAACGGCTTTGCAAGACTATATTCTCCTGTATAGCTGTAATAATGGTAAACAGTATTGTAAAACCGCTCAATGTAGTTGGGAGACTCGCTAACCGAACGATCTACGGCTAAGAGCTTATTAAAGTGCAACCTGGCTTTGTCTTTATTATTTGCCCTAATGTAAATGTTTGTGAAATAGTAGTTTATGGCGAAATTTAAATCGGGATTGTTAGAAGGATATCGTTGTTCAAGTTCTTTTAACTTGTTTATAGCCTCAGTATCAAGTTGCATCTCTGCAAAGCTTTCTATCAGGCTGAAGTAACTGTCGAGAATAAGATCTGTCTGTTTGGTTTTCACGGCGTAGTCTACCGCCTTTTTAGCATACAGCAGCGCATTATCGTATTGTGAAGCACCTGAGTAGGCAACCGAAGCGTTATGGCTTATAGCGCTCATTGCTGCATTGTTTAGCTTCATATTCTCTGCAAGTTTAAGCGCTTCTATAGTGTATTTAAGGCTGCTTAAATGGTCTTGCGTAGCGCTGTAAAAGTAGGATATATCGGCTAATACTTCGGGTGCTTCCTGCCGGCTGTGCGCCTTGGCCAATTTTAGTGCTTTTTCGAGATGGGATAGGGCAGGGCTAAAATCCCGTGTTCTAATATAGTAAGTTGCTATTTGACGCAGTGTTTTTATAGCGTTAGGCCAGTCTTTAGATTGCTCGTACAGCTTTGCCTGCCGTTGTATGTTTGCAATTTTCAGATCGTCAGAAAGCACGGTAACCTCTTGCGTATTATCTTGAGACTGAGGTTGTGCAAGTAAAGGCATAGTACTCAATAGCAATAAAATACCAAGTAAATTGATGTAAAACGCAGTGTATATGGATGCTTTCTTATTCATTTTTTAAAGGTAATCTATTACTCACAAATTGCAAAATTGCTATTGTGTACTTGTTGTATCGCGGTTATTAAAGTAACATAAAAGCAAAGCTATGCCGGGCACTACTATTATTGACAAGCCAAAAAAATTGCCGGTTACCGCACCTAAACAGCATCCTGCTAAAAATCCGGATAACGTTACCAGTTGGTTTTTAAAATTCAGGCTAATCTCTGCATCTTTAAACCTGGTTTTAAACAGATTGCCAAGATCTAAGGCGGCTTGTGTAACATTACCCGTCATCATGGTGGTTGAGCCGTAGGTTTCTTTTGCATACAGTTTGCCAAAAGCATTTTGCAGCCCCATGGCAAATACAACTACCATAGCAACCGGATAGATAATCCAGCTACTATGGGTATAAGTATGGTTAATGAGTAACAAGATTAAACCACCTGTAGTTAGTAATATACCTTCCCAAAATAACAACCTGTACCTGTTAACTGATGTTGAACCAATACGTCCTCCTGCCATTACAGCTATAATAAATATCGGGAAGGTAAGCAGTTTTACCCACGCCATGATGTCTGAGCCTCTAACAATTTGATATGCAAAAACAATAAAATTGCCTGTAACATGGGCCGAGAATAAAGCATCGGCGGCAACAAATGTAACGGTATCGCAAAAACCGGCTATGATAGTCAATAGAAGGGTAGTGTGCCAAATGTGTTTGGATGGCTGCGGTACTGTATTTTTAATCGGGTACATATACATTATAAATTGTATTACAGTAACCAATAAAAACACCAAACGGTTAAGTGTTTGATATACAATATTTAAAAATTATTTAGGCGAAAATAATTTACGATATATCGTGAATTTATAGTGTTTTATTATTTGAATGAAAGTCGAAAACAAAACCGCAGCCAGAATATCCGGCTGCGGTTAGTTAAAATTTTAGCTATTATTTTGCAGAATCTACTTTTTCAGTTCCAAAACTCTTTTAACCTCATTTAGTAAAAGCGGGTAGGCAGGATCTGCCATGTTATGTCCGTAACCGTCCAGTTCAAAATGCTGGATGTCAGTATGCCCGTTAAGTTTCATCATGCGTGCCATATAAGCATTCTCATCATAACGGCCCAACATTTCCATTTCGCGGTTACCGGTAATTAACAGGGTAGGTGGGGCATCACCACGTACCCAGAATAACGGGGCAAGTTCATCTATAGTAGGCTGCTTTTCAGGTATTCCTTTTTCTTTACGTGCGGTAAAGTGCGTTATACATTGCGGACTAAATGGTATCAATCCCGCGATTCTGTTTGCGTCTATGTTATATTTAGCAAGCCATTTTTTATCGAGCCCTACCATAAGGTCAAGATATCCGCCAGCCGAGTGCCCCGAAAGGAAAATATGACCAGGATCGCCACCATACTTGGCTATATTATTAAATGTCCATGCAATGGCTGCGGCGCTATCCTCAATACAGTTCACAACTTTTACATTAGGGCTAAGGCGGTACCCTACACCTATAATGCAATAGCCATTATCTTTTAAGGCTTGCGGAATTTCCTTGCTGCCCTGCGTTAGCCCTCCGCCATGAAACCAAATTATGGTTGCAAAATTTTTAATGTTTTTAGGATAATAAATATCCAGCACACAGCGCTCTGCTTTGTAAGCGTCATTCTTATAATCAGCTTCAGGATAATAGCGGATATTGGTTTTAGTGTCGTAATCGGTTTTTTGGGCAAAAGATATCGTGCCGGTAAGCAGCACGAAGAATACAATAAGCTTTTTCATTTAGTTGTGATGTTTTTTCGGAATAGCTAAGATACTGAATTTTGGATTAGCAGTATTACACCAAAGCGCACGTGCCAGCCCTCTCTGTACCATTCAGGGAGATAATTGTAATAGTAGTGAGTAAGCTTGTAAATAATTGACTTTTAGTTGAAATTACTCCTCGTTGACAAACGCCACGCTGTGCGCCGCAACAATAGCAGCAGTTTCAGTGCGCAGACGGGTGTTACCTAAAGATACGGCAACGTACTTTTGTGTCAGCGCAAGATTGATTTCCTTTGTAGAAAAATCACCTTCAGGACCTATAAGTATTGTAACTTTTTGTTTGGGTTGCAAGGCATGCTTCAGCAGTTTCTTATCAGTTTCTTCGCAATGTGCAATAAACAGGTCGCCATCCTTATACTCATTCACAAAGTGAGTAAAAGCAACGGGTTCATTAAGTTTAGGCAAATAATATTGTAACGATTGTTTCATGGCACTTTGCAGAATTTTTTCAAAACGGTCGGCTTTAAAATTGCTGCGCTCGCTGTGCTCGCAAATAAGCGGGGTGATTTCGTAAATGCCTATTTCTACTGCCTTTTCTAAAAACCATTCATAGCGGTCGTTAAGTTTTGTTGGTGCAACTGCAAGGTGAAGGGAGTAGGGTGCAGGCTCAAAAAACTGCTCGGCCGTTATCTTAACTTCACACTTTTTTTCGTTACCAAAGGTAATTTCAGATGTAAATAAATACCCGGAACCGTTAGTAATTTGTATGGCATCGCCTTCTTTTTTGCGCAGCACCTTAATAATGTGACGGCTTTCTTCTTTATCAAACAAAAAAGTAGTGTTTCCTGGAGCAATATCGTGGTTATAAAATAACTGCATTATAGTTGTATACGTGCTTTAGAGGTTACTGAAGCATCGCTAAACGTATGCCCCAGGTATTTATGGTAACCCACAATGCCAATCATGGCGGCATTATCAGTAGTGTATTCAAATTTTGGTATAAAGGTTTTCCAGCCGTACTTTTTCTCAGCCTCCTTAAGGGTAGTCCGAATGCCGCTGTTAGCCGACACCCCGCCGCCAATAGCTACCTGTTTAATACCGGTTTCGGCTACCGCCAGCTTAAGCTTATCCATCAGTATATTAATAATGGTATGCTGAATGGAGGCGCAAATATCGTTCATATTCTGAGCAATAAAGTCGGGGTTTTCTGCCACGTTCTTCTGTACAAAATATAAAATCTGCGTTTTTAGTCCACTAAAACTAAAGTCCAGCCCAGGCACTTTAGGTTTGGTGAATGCGTAAGCTTTAGGGTTACCCAATTGAGCATATTTATCAACCAGTGGGCCGCCCGGGTAGGGCAGGCCAAGAATCTTGGCACTTTTATCATACGCTTCACCCACGGCATCATCGGTAGTTTCGCCAATAATTTCCATATCAAAAAAGCTGTTCACTTTTACAATCTGGGTATGGCCGCCGCTAATGGTCATGGCCAGGAAGGGGAAATCCGGTTTATCAAAACCATCTTCATCTATAAAATGTGCTAAAATATGCGCCTGCATATGGTTTACTGCCACCAATGGAACGTTAAGCGCCAGCGCGAGCGACTTTGCGAACGAACTGCCTACTAAAAGCGACCCCATAAGCCCCGGGCCCTGGGTAAAGGCAACAGCACTAAGCTGCTCTCGGGTAATGCCGGCTTTGGTAAGGGCAACATCTACCACCGGAACGATGTTTTGCTGGTGTGCGCGACTTGCAAGCTCGGGCACCACGCCGCCATATTGCTCGTGTACATCCTGCCTTGCCACAACATTACTAAGCACTTTAGCGTTTTGTAATACTGCGGCGGCAGTATCATCACACGAACTTTCTATAGATAAAATATATACGAGCGTATCAGCCATAATTTAGGCACGGATTTTGAATTATAAAAAAGGGTTAAAGCGTAATTTAACAAGGGTAAAAATTCCTACTTTTGCCTGCTAAATGACCAGTCTAACCAATAGGCAAATTTAAAACAAAATAGCAGTATCAAAAAATTTAAAAAAATACTTATTCGCACCTTCGTTGGGTTGCTCATTTTTTTGCTGTTGCTGGCTATTGCTTTGTCGCTGCCTTTTGTACAAACCTCTATAGCGCACTACGCTACAAAGCGCATAAATAAAGACTTTGGTACTAATATACAAATAGATAAAGTTGGCATTACTATTTTTGGAAGCGTTAAGCTAAAAGGAGTAATAATACTGGATCACCACAAAGATACACTGATTTCTGCCGACAGGCTACAAACCAATTTGCTAAGTACACTATCCGGATTATCAAATACTAACCTTGAGTTTGGCACCATCCGTGCCGAAAAACTCAATTTTCACATGAAAACTTATAAGGGTGAGAAAACCTCTAACCTTGATGTTTTTATAAAATCGTTCGATAACGGTAAGCCCGGCAGCGGTAAGTTCCGCCTGCATTCAGATAATTTATATGTGTCTAACGGCCGCTTTAGGCTAACCAATCAAAACGCGGTAACGGCACGTGTATTAGATTTAAAGAAACTTAGCGGCCACCTGGAGGATTTCTATATTAAAGGGGCTAATGTAACAGCTGATATACAAAAGCTGTCGTTATTAGATCATCGCGGTTTGTTTGTAGACAATCTAAAGGCTAAATTTTCATACAGCAAGACTAATATTATACTTAATGACCTACAGCTTAAAACAACCGAAAGTGCCCTTACCGGTAATGTAAAGCTTACCTACACCATTGCCGATATGAAGGATTTTGTTAACCGTGTAAAGTTTGACTTTCAAGTTGACAGGGCCACCATATCTACAAACGAGTTGAATTATTTTTACAATGAGTTTGGCAAGAACCAAAAATTCTATCTAAGCACCACCCTTACAGGCCCGCTTAACAATTTCATCCTACACGACCTTAAACTTTTAGATGCACAGGATAGCGAAATTGTAGGCAGCATCAACTTTAGGCACCTGTTTGATAAAGCAGGCCCCGGTTTTTACATGAACGGTAACTTCGACAGGATAACATCTAACTACAGCAACCTTAGAGGCATAATGCCGCGCATCTTAGGTAAGAGCTTGCCTGCAGTGTTAGAGAAATTTGGAAAGGTAGATTTAGTTGGCCACGTTACGCTTACCAAAAAAGATATAGATACGCAACTGTATGTAATGAGCGAGCTTGGCGAGGCCGAAACCAATCTTTCTGTCAAAAATTATAATACCCCGGCGGAGGCGCTTTACACCGGTACTATAGATCTTACCGACTTTAACATAGGAGCTATTACAGGAGTTAAAACTATTGGCCTTGCTACTATGCATATAGATGCCGATGGCCGCGGCTTTACACAGCAATCGCTTAATACCACGGTAAACGCCAATGTTACCCGTTTTGCTTTTAATGGTTATAATTATAAAAACATTGTGGTAGATGGACAATTTAAATGGCCGTATTTTAAAGGCAAGGTAAACAGTAACGACCCTAACCTGCTTATGAGCTTTGATGGCCTTGTAGACATGAGCAAGAGGGTTAAGAATTACGACTTTCATGCGCAGGTTGATTACGCCGACCTGGCGGTGCTTAAACTCATGAAAAACGATTCGATATCTATATTTAAAGGCGATTTTGTTTTTGATGCTACGGGTACCAATATTAACGATATGGCCGGTACGCTCGATATTAGCAGACTGTCCTACCAAAACAGCCGAAACAGCCATTATTTTGAAGATTTCTTTGTAGAATCTAAATTTGATGAAAATCGGGTGCGCACTATAACCATTAACTCTAAAGATATTTTAGAGGGTAGCGTTAGCGGTATTTTTGATATTAATGAGCTGCCCAAACTGGCACAAAATGCCGCGGGTAGCCTGTATACTAACTATTCGCCATATAAGGTTAAGAAGGGACAGTTTTTAGATTTTGACTTTAAGATCTACAATACCATTGTGGGCATACTCCTGCCCGATGTGGTGTTAGGGCCTGATACCCGCGTGAAGGGACGAATAAATGCCGATAAGGGCGAGTTTAAGTTCGCTTTCGATTCGCCAAATATCAACGCTTACAACAATGCGTTTAGTAATATTGAGATAGACATTGATAACAAGAATCCGCTGTACAACACCTATGTTCACATGGACAGCGTTAGGATGAAGAGCTACAAGGTTTCCGACTTTAGCCTTATTAACCTAACGCAAAATGATACGATGCATCTTCGTACCGAGTTTAACGGTGGTACTAAAGATACCGATACCTTTAAGCTGAATTTATTCCACACCATAGACAGTAAAAAAAACTCCGTAGTAGGGTTTAAAAAATCTGAGATCAATTTTAAAAACTACCAGTGGTTTATTAATGAACGAAGCGACAGCGACAACAAGATCGTTTTCAACAAAAAGCTTACTGATTTTTCTATAGAGAACATTTCAATGTCGCATAACGATCAGGCGGTGCAGCTAATGGGGCTTATAAAAGGTAAGGATTACAAAGACCTTCACCTGTCTTTTAATGATGTAGACTTAAATAAAATAACCCCTAATATAGATAGCCTTAGCTTCGGCGGTAGGCTAAACGGTGAGGTAAGCTTTAAACAAAACAAGAATCAGTTTGAGCCGGCATCAGCCTTAACGATCGATTCGCTCAGGGTTAATAAATTTGTACTGGGCGATATGAACCTTAACGTAGAAGGCGACAAAACCTTTAAAAAGTTCACGGTAAACAGTTCTATCGTACATAATGAAGAAGAAACGTTTTACACGGCAGGTTCTATAGATATCGTAAATAAAGAAACGGTACTTTCGCTGGATGCCGCTTTTGCTAATTTCGATCTTGGCCCCCTTACCATCTTCTTAAAATCGGTATTCCCGGAAATTCGGGGTAAAGCCAGTGGCCGTGCAGCCATTGTGGGCAATGCTAAAGACCCTGAAATTAATGGGCGACTCTATATTAAAGGTGGTGGAGTAAAAGTAGGCTATCTTAATACCGATTATGATTTTGAGCAGGATGCCACGATAGATATTAACCAGGAGCTGATACTCTTTAGGAATATAGAACTTAAAGATACTAAATATAAGACTACTGGAAGGTTAAATGGTAGTGTTAAGCACAAGCTATTTAAAGACTGGGGGCTGGACCTTGATATAACTACAGATAGGATATTAGTACTGGATACTAAAGACAGCGATGATGCTATTTACTACGGTACTGCTTTTATTAAAGGTAAGGCAGAGATTACCGGGCCTACTTCGTCTTTATATATTAGTGTAGAGGCAACATCTGCCGCAGGTACAGATATTAAAATACCTATTAATAATGCCGGTACAAGCAGTACAGCGGCTTCTTACATTCATTTCTTGAGTCCGCAGGAAAAACTCAATAAGCTAAACGGTGTAATATCGCAAACTAAAGCACTTAAAGGCCTTGAAATGAATTTCGATTTAAATATTACCCCGGATGCCCGTATTGAGGTTATTATAGATAAGAATACAGGGCACAGCTTGTCATCTACTGGCTTTGGGTACATGCTCCTTAATATTAATACCCTTGGTAAATTTAATATGTGGGGCGATTACCAAGTGGTAGACGGGCAATATAACTTTAAATACGGTGGCCTTTTTGATAAAAAGTTTAGCGTTAAAAAAGGCGGTACCATAGTTTGGGAGGGCGACCCTACCCGGGCAAGGTTAAACCTGGAAGCAGTTTATAAAACACAGGCCAACCCAGCGGTATTGTTAGAGAACCCTGCTTTTAGCAGGAATATACCTGTAGAGGTAGGTATTGTACTTACGGGTAACCTAACAACGCCCGAGCCTACCTTCTCCATCAACTTCCCGGGGGCGAGTTCAGTATTGAAGTCCGATCTTGATTACAGGCTAAGCGACCAGGACACGCGGGAGATACAGGCGTTATCGTTGTTATCATCGGGTGGATTTACCAGTGCCAGTGCAAATGGTGCTGTATACGGCAGCCTTTTTGAAAGGGCGAGCAGCCTGTTTAATGACCTGTTTACCGATGGCGACAGTAAATTTATTGTGGGCCTTAACTATATCAACGCTACCAAGAACCCTTATGTAGAAACCAACTCTCAAGTGGGGGTTACGGTATCATCTCAAATAAACGACAGGATAACCATAAACGGCCAGCTTGGGGTACCTGTAGGTGGTGTTAATGAGAGCGCCATTGTGGGCAATGCCGAGGTACAGCTTCGCCTTAACGAGGAGAATACTTTTAAATTCAGGATGTTTAACCGCGAGAATGATATTAACTTTTTAGGGGAGGGTATAGGTTACACCCAGGGCGTGGGCTTAACGTATGAACTGGATTTTGACACCTTTGGCGAACTGATGGCCAAGATATTTAAAAATGCAAAGAAAGAAGAGGTAAAAACAAATACTACAGATATACCTGATTCTGAATTTTCGCCTGAATATATCAAATTTGTGGAGAGCAAAAACAAGAAAAAAGGCAGCACTGATGAAAAGGCGCCCGAACAAATTCCTGAAACTGATTAATCTGCAATTTTAGTTTTTTAAAATTTTACATAATAAAAAAAAGCAGGTGTTTTTTTAAAGAAACACCTGCTTTTTTTGTCAATATTAACAGTATGCGTAAAAAAACTTATTAACGAAAACGTTTGAAAGTTTGCATATTCTATAATATAAAGTATTTTAGAATATAAAATTCATATTAAATTATTAATTTTACAATCAAATACAAAAAAATGTCAGTTAATATAACGAAGATTGGTGTGCTCACATCAGGTGGAGATTCACCCGGTATGAACGCCGCAATTAGGGCCGTGGTTCGTACATGCGCCTTTCATAATATAGAATGTACAGGTATTTACCGCGGTTACCAGGGAATGATAGAGGGCGATTTTGAAGTTATGGGTCCACGTTCTGTAAATAACATCATTAATAAAGGAGGAACAATCCTAAAATCGGCCCGTTCTAAAGAGTTTATGACACCCGAAGGCCGAAAAAAAGCACACGATAACCTTGTTGCAGCCGGTATAGATGCCCTTGTGGTAATAGGCGGTAACGGTAGTTTTACCGGAGGCCTTTTATTTAATAAAGAATACGGTTTTCCGGTTATTGGTATCCCGGGTACTATAGACAACGATATTTTTGGTACCAGCTTTACCTTAGGTTACGATACGGCCCTTAACACGGTTGTAGAAGTAATAGACAAGATAAGGGATACAGCAAGCTCACACAACAGGCTTTTCTTTGTAGAGGTTATGGGGCGTGATGCAGGCCATATAGCTCTCAATGCAGGTATAGGTGCAGGTGCTGAGGAAATCCTTATCCCGGAAGAAGATATGGGCTTAGACAGGCTTGTAGACTCGCTTAAAAAAAGTAAGGCATCGGGCAAATCATCAAGCATAGTGGTTATAGCCGAAGGCGACAGGATAGGCAAAAGTGCTTTTGAGCTTAAAGACTATTTTGACCAGAACATGCCGGAGTATGATGTGCGTGTATCGATACTTGGGCACATGCAGCGTGGTGGTTCACCATCTTGTTTTGACAGGGTGCTTGCAAGCAGGCTGGGTGTAAAAGCAGTAGAGACATTGCTGGAAGGCAATTCTAATTATATGGTTGGACTTTTAAAAGACGAAGTGGTGCTTACACCGCTTGAGCAGGCTGTAAAAGGAAAATCTCAAATTGACCAGGAACTTAT
>Ga0265780_10008331_pt1 | contig 12605 bp, 15 predicted proteins | sample P1T30metagenome_FD_192432 | JGI IMG/M metagenome (GOLD analysis project Ga0265780, IMG submission 192432) | Plant litter microbial communities from East Loma Ridge, Irvine, California - P1 T30 | ecosystem: Environmental > Terrestrial > Plant litter > Unclassified | place: USA: California...
CGCCGACCATCGCCGACCGACTCACCGGCAAGGCGAAGCAGCTCGAGGCGGACCACCAGGCAGCGCAGGCGCAGCACCTCGCCCTGGTCGAGCAGGCGCGGAATGTGGCCGAGGTCAGCCGGCGCGCCCGGACCCAGCAGGCGGCCGCACTCGAGCGGATGCGGCGGGAGGTCGACGCGGCGAAACAGCATCAGATCGACGCGGCCCGGCTGCGCGACGAGAACACGCGGTTGGTGCGTGAGCTGCAGGAGCAACGGACCTACTTCCAGCAGCAGATCGCCGACCTCAAGGCGATGCTGGCCAAGGCGGCCGACCAAGTAAAGCGTCTTGTCAGACGCGTCCGGTTCTTGGAGGGGGCGCTTTCCCCACCGAGCCCTGACTGCACTAATGATTGCGAGAACGACGGTCCAAGCCAGATAATGAGGCCGTAACGGTTATGGCAGTGCCTAGCTTTAGCGGGCGAAAAGGTGGCTCCCTTACCACCCTGGCACTGCCTTCTATTTTCCAAGGGATGCGTTTAAGGGAACGCTTATGAAGACAGGGTTCTTCGCCATCGGCTTGCCCGAATGGCGCCAGGCCTGCGAAATTGGCCTTAATCCGGCCGTCGCTTTTCTGGTTCTAGCTTGCGGCACCGGCCGCGATAATCAAACCACCTCCTGGTCGGCCAATTCGGTCCAGGAGTATGGCGGCATCCGCTGGGAGCGCGCCAAGCCTGCCATTGAGCAGCTGGTAAAGGCGGGACTGGTCACGCTGGCCGATACTTCCACCAAGGCCCGTCCACGCTACAAGCTGAAAATCTCCGAGGACAGGATCTGGCTGCCCAAGAACGTTGTCATGCCGCTGGCCGGCGAGGAGCCTATCGTGCATCGGGTGCGCCAGACTCAGGACGTTATGACCCTGCGCCTGTTCGTGGAGCTTTACCATGCACAGAACCTGGCGGCAGATGGTGGCATTTCCCGTGACGTTCTCTATCGTAAATACGAAAAGAAAGTTTGCCGGGATGTTGGCAGCATGATGTATCTGGGTTTCACCGATGCTGGTGAGTGGGTGTCATGGTCGACAGATGTAACGAAAGCACATTTAGATAAAGGGGAAAACCGAGGGAAACCCTTTTTCGATCGGATTGCCACATTGAGGGATATGGGCCTGATTCAAGAAGGCACGTACCTTTTTGAGTCGTCATCGCCGGATGCAGAGATTCTGTTCCCGGTAAACGGTCCTGAGCCAGAAGAGCGGAGCATTCATGCTACCGCGTATGAAGTGGTCGAGGCCAACCTGCAGGGCGGGACAGCTCTCCTCGAGCAGCATGAGTACGTGATTCCGGTCTACCGCCACCAGAAGACCGCCGAGCTCTACGGCGTCTTTCGGATGCGATTCCGTGCGCAGACAGCCAACACGGGCGCCTGGTATGCAGTGCTGAAAGAGAAGACGGGCGCCGCCATGGAGATGTTCCGTAGAGCAATGGTGTAGACATCAAGGTGTATCAAGGTTTTTCAAGGTATCTCAATGATAGTAGGAAGTTATCAAGGTAGATCAAAGACCATCAGGAGCGCCTCGCTTTCGCGAGGGTTTGACGCCAAGAGGAGGGAGTTATGAGTATCTGGTTTCGGGATAAGGATGGGGAAGACTTGATAACCCTGAGCTATACGGCACAGGTTTTGAACGTCAGATTGCAGACGGTTGTAAAGTTGGGCTTGCCCCGCTACATGGCTGCCAAACGGGCTGCTTATAAGAAAAAGGACATCGAAGCATTGCTGATGGCCGATATAACGACGCCAAACACTTTGCTGCGTGAATTGCAGGAAGAGCATCGCCGGGTGCAGATGAAGCAGAAGGCGCATTCATCGACCCGCTACAGATCCACCGTGGGCAATCTTTCGCCCGATGAGGCAAAAGCTGCCAAGAAGGCCTCGAAAGAGAATCGCAAGAAGCCTCCTACCAGGGACGAGGTGTTCCGTGGATGGGGAAGCTCCTTATCCCTCAATAAACCCGTATCGCCCCCTAGGCCAATGTCCGAGGCAGATGCTCAGTTCGCAGAATCGATGCGCACATGGGCCCGGAAAGAACTGAAGTTGGATGATTAGTTAGATCCTAATTCATCCAAATAGTCGTTATGGACTTGCGTTGTCATGCTTTTTAGGGGTATATTTCCTTATGCTTGGGAGTTTTGCATCCTGAGTTGATTACATTCCCTCGGTCCCACGTAATGCGCGCTTTGGCGCCACCGTCACCCGAGGCAGTCGAATACCCGGCCCGCAGTAAAGCCGGCGCTCGAGCTAAATTCTTCCGGCCTCGTAATGCGCACCTTAGTGCCACCGATAACCGGAACTTGCGATGCACCCCGCTCATCAGGTGTTTTCGCTCGCCCATCAGCCGCCCACGAGGCGGTTTTTTTTCGTCTATAGCCAGTAGTACCCATAGCCAGCTCGCCTAACAGCAGCTGGCTTTTTTCGTTTACAGCCCGCTTCGCGCATTGCGCCTGGCGGGCTTTTTTTTGGAGAAGCCGAATGAACATCCTCAACGTTAATCAGGTCAGCAAAAAAACGACCCTTGGCCGCAGCAGCATTTATGCCTATACCGCGGCAGGAAAGTTCCCCGCTTCTGTTCGGATCGGCGTTGGCAAAGTCGGCTGGGTCGAGGCTGAGGTAGATGCTTGGCTGCAGTCCCGCGTTGAAGCGCGCGATGCGCAAAAGGTGACCGCATGATCGGCCGCCATCAGAAAGCTAACACCCCCGGTGAAGGGGGGGCTGTGTTCGATCGGGCTGGGGGGCCTGCGTCGCACAAGATAGTCGACTGCGGTGCAGAGAATATCACGAGCGTTTGCCGGGAGCTACGCGCCGCCGGCGTCGGCCTTCGCGCTGCGGACGGGCGCACCCAGCTGGATACCCTGCGCCGCGCGCTCGAGTACCGCGGCGCGCGCGGGCTGAACACATACGAGGGCACTGCAGCGGGCTACCTCAGGTTCGCCACGCGGATCTTCGATCTCAAGGGACAGTGGAACATCTACACCCTGAAGGAGGATGTGATCGGTCCGGACGGGCTCCTGCATAAGGGGGTGGCGCGCTACGTGCTGCTCGGCCGCCGCCAGGACCTGAACAAAGCGGCGCCGGCGCAGGGCCAGCTCGGGGGAGGTGCATGAAGACCCGCCACCTTACTGTGAAGAACTGGAACACGTTCCAGCACTACGCCAAGCGCAACCCGCCCTGGATCAAGCTGCACCGGGCCATCCTGGACGACTACGCATTTTGCTCCCTGCCGGATGCATCGAAAGGCCATCTCATGCTGTTGTGGCTGTTCGCCAGCCAGAACAACGGCATGGTGCCCTACGACGTCCCATTCCTTGAGCGAAAGCTCTTCATCACCGGGCTGGATCTCGATCGACTAATCGAGGCCGGCTTCCTGAACGACACCGATCTGGAGCAACGATAGCAGGAGGCTAGACCATGACAGATATGCAAGTGGCTAGCGACCTGCTAGCACCGCGCTATCCTATGACGTGCACGCCAGAAGAGCGCGCTAGCGATTGGGATGCACGCCAGAAGAGTAGAGTTAACGCCCCAAACCCGCCCAGCCAGGCCGGCGCCGATTCCGGCTCCCTCACCCTCCGGCCTTACCAATCCCTCGCAGTCCAAAACCTCCGCCGCGCCCTGGCTGGGGGAATCACCCGTGAAATGCTCTGCAGCCCGACCGGCAGCGGTAAAACCGAGATCGGCATGGCCCTGGTACGCGGCGCCCGAGCAAAGCATAAGCGCGTGGCCTTCCTGTGCAACCGCGTCCACCTGGTGGAGCAGACCTCGAGGCGATTCACGAAGGCGGGGATCATGCACGGCATCCTGCAGGGGGAGAACACCGCACGGGTGTACGAGAGCGTGCTGGTGGCCAGCATCCAGACGGTGGTGCGGCGCGGACTGCCGGAGGTCGACCTGATCATCATCGACGAGGCGCACACGGTCGCCGGCTCGAAGGAGTACCGCGCGGTGATCGCCGCCGCCAAGGGCGTGCCGGTGATCGGTTTGTCGGCCACGCCGTATGCCCGGGGCCTAGGCAAGCACTATGACGAGCTGGGCGGCCCGCTATTCGAGCACATGACGGTGGCTGCAACCATCCCAGACCTGATCGAGGCCGGCTACCTAGTCGACTGTGACGTGTACGCGCCGAGCGAGCCAGACATGACCGGCATCAAGCAGGCACGCAATGCGTTCGGCGACATGGACTACACCGACGCCGACGTCGGCCGTGCGGCTGACAAGCCCGAGCTGGTGGGCGACATCGTGGCGCACTGGCTGCGCTTGGCCGCCGGCACGCCGACCGTATGCTTTGCGGCGAACATCGCGCACAGCAAGCACATCGTCGAGCGCTTCCAGGCAGCCGGGGTCAGTGCCGAGCACATCGACTGCTACACCGACGCCGATGAGCGGCGCGCGATCCTGGCCCGTATGGAAGCCGGCGAGACAATGGTCCTGTCGAATGTGGGCATCCTCGCCGAAGGTTGGGACTTCCCGGCGTGCCGCACGCTGATCCTGGCGCGGCCGACGCGCTCGTTGATCCGGTACATCCAGATGGCCGGGAGGGTGCTGCGCCCGCACGCCAGCAAGGACCGTGCACTGATCCTGGATCACTCCGGTTCGGTGACGCGCCTCGGGTTTCCGACGGAGGAGTTTCCGCTCGAGCTCGATGATGGTTCGCCCCGGGACGCGAAGGGCGGCCATGAGGAGCGGGAGAAGCCGCTGCCGAAGGCCTGCCCGTCATGCAGTTACGTCAAGACGGTCCACAAATGCCCGGTGTGCGGGTTCGCGCCTGAGCGCCGGTCGGATGTACAGACCCGCGCCGGCGACCTGGTACCGATCACGAAGAAGGCCAAGGCGCCGAAGATGGACAAGCAGGATTTCTACTCTCAGCTGCTGTGCGTCGCCTCGAGCAAGAACTACAAGCCGGGCTGGGTGGCGAACAAGTACCGCGAATACTTCGGGGTTTGGCCCCGCGGCATGCAGGACGTCATGGCGCACGCAGCGGGCTCGGAAGTGACCGGCTTCCTCAAGCACCTACAGATCCGTGATGCGAAAGCGAAAGGGGGCAAGCATGCACGCGCTTAAGCCCCGCACCGCGGACGAAGCGGTCGGCCGCTGGCCAGGCATCCTCCAGTCCCTGGGCGTCGATCCGGCTTTCCTGAATAACAAGCACGGCCCTTGCCCGATCTGCTCCGGGAAGGACCGGTACCGGTTCGACGACAAGGGCGGGCGCGGCACCTGGATCTGCTCCCACTGCGGGTCGGGAGATGGCTTCAAGCTGCTGCAGGGCGTGCTCGGGTGGTCGTTCAGCGAGGCCGCCAGGCAGGTCGACCGGATCGTCGGCACGGTGCAGGCCGGTCCGATCGCGCCGGAGCGCACTGACGCGAGCAAGGTTCGCGCGCTGACCCAGGTGTGGGAGGGCAGTCGGCCAGTCACGCGCGGCGATCCGGTCTGGCAGTACCTGAACCGGCGTCTGGGCCTGGAGATCGTTCTCGCCGACCTGCGGCTGCACCCTGGGCTGCGCTATACCGACGAAGACGGCCGCGACCTGGGCCGCTTCCCGGCGATGGTGGCCAGGATCAGGTACCCGGACGGCGCCGGCGCATCGATCCACCGCACCTACCTGACCGACGACGGGAACAAGGCGCCGGTACCGCAGGCCAAGAAGATCATGGCCGGCAAACCGCTTAATACGGGCGCTGTGAGGCTCGGAGCGGCCGGGATGACTCTCGGTATCGCTGAGGGCATAGAAACGGCTCTGGCGGCCTCTCAGCGCTTCGGTGTGCCTGTTTGGGCCGCGACCAATGCCGTGCTGCTGGAAGCATGGGTGCCGCCGGAGGGTGTGGAGCGGGTGCTGATCGCCGGCGACAACGATGCCAGCTTCACCGGCCAGGCCGCCGCCTTCGGGTTAGCGCGCCGGTTAGTACAGAAAGGGCTGGCCGTCGAGATCCGCATACCTGACCAGGTCGGGAAGGACTGGGCCGATGAAGGTCTCTAAGCAGTTCCTCCGGGACTTCGCCTACATCGCCAATCTGTATGGCTGGAACGCCGAAGACGTCGAAGACGCCAAGGCGCAGACCAGGGCGCACCCCGAGCTCCGGTCGTACTGGACCCAGCTCGCCGCGGCGCACCGCGCGGGATACCAGCAGACCCCCGAAAACGACTACATGCGGCTCGGACGTTGGCTGCAGCGTCAGGCCACCGCCGGCGCCGAGCCCACGTAACGAGACCATTTCGCGCACGCGCGCGAGCCTCCCCCCCCGTTTCGACCACCGCCTGATCACCAGGTGGCGGGCAGCGCATCGCTGATCGACTGGAACGGGAAGGAGCTACAGAACGAAGGAATACGATGAAATCGAATAGCACGAAAGAACGAATCTCCAACTGGGCCAGGTGGGCGCGAGGCGGCGGCCCAGTGTCTTCCGGCCGGTCCCTGACAGGGACGGGGAATGTCTGCGACCGCATGCGCGTCGCTGCCGAAGGGGACCTACACATACTGAGCAGCGGTGACCGCCTGGACGGAGAGGATGCGGCTCGAGTCGAACAGGCATGGAAGCGACTGCCGCCCAAGCACCGCGAGCTGCTGCGCTGGCACTACATCCGAAACGCCAACCCGCAGTTGATCTGTCGGCGCCTGGGTATCAAGCCGCGGCCCACCAGCATCTTCGATATCGAGCTGGCCCGCGCCGAGGCAGAGCTTGCCCGCGTGCTGGCCGAGCAGGCGAACGCCGATCTATCGAACCGCATCGCGCACGCACGCGAGGCCGCATGATGAGGGAGATCTCAATTTCTGCGCCAAGTGCGCACGCGCACGGGAGGGGGGTAAGGGTTTTCCGTCCGATTCGTCGCCGACATCAGGCGCATGTGCGCACGCGAGTGTGGAAGGAGGTTGCCAATGCGTACTGATCTCCTTGCCGAACTACTCGCCGAACTGGGCAAGCGCAAGGTCGCGCCGGCGGCGATGGCCGAGGTCCAGCAGGTCATCCAGGAAGTGAGGGTGCGCCATGGCTTGGCAGCATCGCTCCAAGAGCAACGGATGGCGTTCGCGCGCGAGTACCTGACTGCGGGCCGGCCGCGCACCGAGATCCGCGATCGACTGATGCATCGGTTCTCGATCGGTGAGTCGCAGGCCTACCGCGACATCCAGGCAGCCCTGCAAATCGTCCCAAGAAACCGCTGATTTTGGGACTTCGTTCCGGTGTAATGCTCTCTCACCACTGTATCTACCGAAAGGACAAGCATGAATATCCCACTCGTAAACTTCCCTGAGCACCTTCACCACGTCGCCCCGGGCGTCGTCAGCCAATTCTGCGTGGAGCCCCTGGGCGCATGGATCGCGCTCGATGAGATTACCCAGTTCATGGCAGCCGGTCATTCGATCAGCTTGCGCGATGCAACCGCAAACGAAGTGGCGCGGGCCGAAGCCCTCGTTGCTCTCAGCCAGGCGATCGAGCAAGTGGCGCCCAAGCTGAATGCGGTCCTTGACTGGCACACCCCTGAAAAAGCAGCCGTAGCAAAGGCGCTTTTCCTGCACGGCTTGTCGCTCGATCACTACCTCCCGAGCGTCCTGGATACGGCGGAGGGCTGACCCATGGCCGGCATTCTCGACGCATTCTTCAACCCCACCCCGGAGCAAAGCAAAGGGCGGTTGGCGGCCGCTTCACGGATACTCGAGATGTCGGGCCCATCCAGAACGCCGGTCAGCCTCATGTCAATCCTCGGCAGCGGCATGAGCGCCTACGAGCAGGGGGTCGAGTCCCACCGCGATCAGGAGGCGCTGCAGCAGCACCGCGCCATGCAGCAGCAGCTCCTCGACTGGAAGATCAAGGACGCCGAGGCAGATTTCGGTCACCAGCAGGGCGCGCGAGAACGGGATACGCGCATCGCGAAGCGTATGGCTGGCCTCATGGGTCAAGGTGGCATGTCGCTGCCTCCCGGCGTCGGTATGCCGGGCTCCATGCCAGGCCCACAGCAGGCTTCGCTAACACCGGAGGCGCAGCAATTCATGAATGTGCCCGCGCTCGGCAGTTCGGAATGGATGCAGGGCATCCAGCAACAGGCAGCATCGCCTTCGCTCGATGCTCCGTTCACGACCGATCCGAACAGCTCGCAGTTCTGGCTGCAGTCAGCCATGCCGGGGCGGGCGATCGCTTCATTGCAAGCGGCGGGGCCAGGCGCGCCAGACGCGAAAGGTGGCGCATCAGCGCCGAACAATGTCGACTGGCTTTCTCTCGGCCTGCCGGTCGATACGGCGTTGCATATGCAGCAGGGTCAGCGTCGCAACCGCACCCAGGAAATGGTCGGCAACTTGATGAGCAAGGCCCAGATTCAGTTCGAGGAGGGCGACGCGGCCGGTGCCGAGAAGACACTCGACCTGATCCAGAAGTTCCGCCCCAATGCGATCTGGAAGGAAGTCAGGCGAGGCGGCAAGGTGGTGAACATGCCCTTCTATGACGATGGCCAACCTGGCGAGGCCTCGGACGCGGAAGTCGCGGCCAAGCTGCACTGGGAAGATACTGGTCCGACGACCATGGGGCTCGATCCTTTCGACGGCTCGGTGAGGACGCAGATCCGGAATGGCATGTCGCCTGATGGGGCGGCAAACAATGCCGTGGCGCGCGCCAATCTCGGCCTCTCTCGCGAACGGTTGGAACTTGAGCGGCAGGCACAGGGCAGTGGTGGGAAGGCGCCGGCCGGGTACCGTTGGACGCAGGACGGCAGTCTCGAAGCGATCCCCGGCGGCCCGGCCACGAAGGGTGCCACCGCCACCGAGGGCGAGCGCAAGGCCGCAACCTTGCTGATGCGGATGCAAGGTTCGCAGGCTCAGCTCGATGAGGCCCTGAAGGACGCTCCAGGTGCGGCCACTCCAAGTCTGCTGACTCAAGGGTTGCGAGGCGTCGGCGCAGAGGCTGCCGCCAATACCGCTACCGGACAAAACCGACAGCGTGTCGAGGCAGCGCAGCTCGACATGCTCGATGCCGCCCTCACCCTGGGTACTGGCGCCGCCTACACAAAGGAGCAACTGGAAGGCTATCGCCGGTCGTACTTTCCGCAGATCGGCGATGCCCCGGAAACGGTCAAGGACAAGAAGGCTCGCCTCGACAACGTCATCGAAGCGGCGAAGATCGCAGCCGGCCGATCCGCGCCACCCAAGCCGACGATCACGCTGAACGACATCCAGGCGACCGCGCGCTCGAGCGGCCGCAGCACGCGCGAAGTGACTGCAGCGTTTCGCGCCAAGGGCTACAAAATTCAAGGGGACAAGTGATGACAGGACGTGACTACTCCGCCGACCTGTTCGGCGACGAGCTGCCAGCCGGCGCACAGCCAGCTGGCGCGCGCGACTACAGCAAGGAGTTGTTCGGCGATGAGCCGGCGCGCCAACCGAAGCGGGCCGGTGCCGTCGATCGCGTGCGCGCCGCTGCTGCTGGAGTGAACAAGGGCTTCTTCAGCGATCTACTCGGCCTGCCGGTCGACACAGCGGCCAACGTGGTGGACCTGGTCAAGGCTGGTGCCGGCTTCGCTTACAACGAGGGCAAGCAGCTGGTCACTGGCAAGTCCAGCGCGCCGCCGCAATGGACCGAACCCTTCGACCGCAAGCAGGTGGTGGGATCGTCCGCCTGGCTCGATGCCAAGATCAACGCTGGCGGCCTGGGCGCGGCGATCAACAACCCGAACCTGCAGGACGCCACGTCGCGCGTCCTACATACGGGCGGGCGCTTCGCCGGCGCATCTGTAGTGCCGAGCTCGCGCGTGGCCATGAGCGGCAAGACGCAGTTGGCCAACGCCGGCATGGGCGCCGTGTCGGGGCTGACTAGTGGCGCAGTCGGCGAGGTGGCGCCGGAATGGGCTGGCCTGGCCGGGATGCTGCCGTCAGCCGCTGTCGCCGCGACAGCGGCAGGCATCAAGCGCGGCGTGCGCGGCGATGAAGCGGGCCGCCGCCGAATGGAGCAGCGGATCCAGGACCTGCAGGACGGCGGAATCGATGCGCCTTCAGTTGGCCTGGCCAGCGGCAATCGCGGCATCATGGGCACTGAGAACCTGCTGGCACAGACCCCGTTCTCGTCTGCCCTGTACGAGCGCGCTGGGCAAGCCAACATCAGCGGCATGAAAGCGCGGACCGATGCGCTGCGCGATTCGATCTCGTCCGAGTTCGGGCCGGTGGTGGCGGGAGATGCGATCCAGGCAGCGCTGAAAGGCAGCTTCCGAGATCGCATCAATGCCACCTCCAGGACGCTGAATGATCAGGTGGCCGATGCCATCGGGCCCGGCTTCTACACCTTCCCCCAGAACGCACTGGACACCGCTCGCAGCATGAGTGCGCTAAACCCGGGCGCGCCGTCGACGTCCGCCGCCTTGCGCAACGGCCGCATCGCCGGAATTTCCGATGACCTGGCGCGGGACGTGATGGGTACGCCGGTGCCGGGTGATCCGCTGATGAACGCCGCCACACGTTACATGCGCGCGGATGGCCAGCTGCTGGACGCGCCGCCCGGCATCCCCTTCTCGACGCTGAAGAATCTCCGGACCAGCATCGGCGAGGAAGCGAGCTCGCCGGCGATCCTGGGCACGCCCGAGGGCGGTCAGTTCAAGCGGCTGTACGGCGCTATGTCGGAAGACATGCGACAGGGGGCAGGTGCTGCCGATCGCCAGCGCGCCGGCGTCGACGTCGGACCACTGCTGCCGAAGGATATCCAGGCCACCCTGGCCCTGCACCGCGCGAACAAGTTCTACAGCCGGGCGGCCACGCGCGCCGAGGATTTGCATGGGATCGCCAATCGCAGCACGCCGGAAGGTGCCTACGGTGCGGTGGCCAGCTCGCTGAACAGCGGCCCGAGCCTGTACTCGAAGCTGCGTGGGGTGGTCGACCCGGCCACCAGGCAGAAGCTGGTGGCCACGATCATTGACGACATGGGCATGGCCAAGCCTGGCCAGCAGGGCGCCGACATCGATGTGTGGTCGCCGCGCACGTTCCTGACGAACTACGCAAAGCTGCACCAGAACGGTGGCGGCAAGGAGCTGTTCAAGCGCATCCCAGGCGGCGAGAACCACGCCAAGAACCTGGCCAGCATCGCCAAGACGGCGGACATGCTGGGCGACGCGTCGAAGGTCTGGGCCAACCCATCCGGCACAGCACCGGCGCTGACTGCGCGCGGAACGGCTTACACGCTCACGGCCGGGGCATTCTTCCAGCCCTTGCTGGCGGCGTCGACGGCAGCCGGGCTGATGGGCGCCAACCAGCTGTCGCAGCGGCTGCTGCTTAATCCGAAGTTCACGCACTGGCTTGCTCGAGCGAACACCGTGCCGCCGGCACAAGCTCGAGCCTATGCGCAGCGCCTGATGGCCAACGCCAACATCACCAGGGACGAGCAATTCCAGCAGGACGCGGCGGAATACCTGCGGCTAGTTGAAGAGGGCCAGGAGGAGTAGTAGGGCAGCGGCGCCGAAGCCAATCAGCGTGCCGATGGGTAGGACGAGGCCGAGGAAGGTGAACTTGATGTCGTCCCACTCGCTGCTGCTGCTGGTCGAGTCGTCGTAGAGCGGCGCGCCAGGCGCCGGCCGATTGTCGTATTCCGGAAGTTTCATAGGCAGTTCCTTTTTGTAAACACTACCACATGACAACAGAGCAACAAACAAAGGCCGCACGGAGGGGCAGCGCCGAGCTGCTGGAGCTGCACAAAATCCGCATGAAGAATGCCGGCTTCCGCCGCATGTCGGCATGGGTAAGTGACGCGCTGCGCGACAAGCTGGCCAAGGAGCGGCGCCAGGGGTAGTGCACAGGCCGCACCCTTGAGCGCCTGCTGCTAGGGGAGGCGGCCAAGCGTCCCGCATTCGGCTACGGCTCGACGGAGGGGGAGCCGGCGCGAAGAGAGGGCCGGTGACGCTATTTATGTCCGACATCGCCCGCATGCGCGCGCGTGAGGGGGAAATTCGACGGGCTGAAAATTCAGCCGGTTGAGATCGTCCGGGCATCCGCCGCACGCATCGCGCACGTATACGCGTGAGGGCGGAAGGAGTTTCCCTACGCATCGATCGCGCGCCTGCGCACGCATGAGGGAGTTTTGAGACGCATCGCCCGCATGCGCGTGTGAGTGCGGCAATAACCGCCGACATCGCCCGCGCGTGTGCGTGCGCGCATGCACGTGAGTGTGGAAATATCGGACCAGTACGCACGCAGGCGCGCACGTGCATAGGCGCGCGTGAGTGTGGAAATATTAGAGTCCAAAAAAGGGAGCTGGGCAGATCGGCTATCTGCGTTCCGTGGGCAAAACCACGCTTTGGCGGTATTCGCCTCGGCGCGGCCCACCATCGATGATCACGCGCTGCACGACTGAGGGAGATATGCCTTCGGCGTGCAGCACCCGAACCCCGGCACCTATACCGAACACGGCGGCCACGTTCACGGCCAGGTCGACCTGCACGGCCGCCAAGCGATCAGTTCGTCTGTCCATCGAGCCACGGTATCACCATGGCGGCCGTCGAATTTGATCTTGCTCAAGACTGCTAAACTCGGCCGATGCGAGCCAAAGTAAAACGCCTCCGGGAGCGCGGCCAGCGCCTGTCCGACCATCAGATTGCCGCGGCGGTGCCGGTCGA
>Ga0265780_10008332_pt1 | contig 12604 bp, 11 predicted proteins | sample P1T30metagenome_FD_192432 | JGI IMG/M metagenome (GOLD analysis project Ga0265780, IMG submission 192432) | Plant litter microbial communities from East Loma Ridge, Irvine, California - P1 T30 | ecosystem: Environmental > Terrestrial > Plant litter > Unclassified | place: USA: California...
GGTCGTGGTACGCGCGTACAACGGCCTCTGTCGAACGGAAATGCCCTCGGTACGCGCGTACTGCTTGTTTAGAGCAATTGGGCGGCGTGCTCCTTGGTGTCAACCTTCTTGATAACCTTCTCCAGCAGCCCGTTTTCGTCAATCAGAAATGTGGTGCGGACGGTGCCCATGTAGGTTTTGCCGTAGTTTTTCTTTTCCTGCCACACGCCGTAGGCCTGCACAATGGTCTTATTAGTATCAACCAGCAGCGGGAAGGGCAGGTCGTATTTGAGGGCGAATTTCTTGTGGGCCGCCTCGCCGTCGATGCTCACACCAATGACCTGGATATTCTTCGATTTCAGCTCCTCCTGGTGGTCGCGCAAGTTGCAGGCCTGGGCGGTGCAGCCGGGCGTGTCGTCTTTCGGGTAAAAGTAGAGGGCTACTTTCTGGCCGCGGAAATCATGCAGGCTGATGGTGTTGCCGTCCTGGTCCTGGGCGGTGAAATCGGGGGCGGGTTGGCCGGGTTCGAGGGGCATGTTTAAGAGTTGAGTTTTATGATTTAGAACGTCATGCAGAGCGCAGCGAAGCATCTCGCGTGGGGTAGTAATTCAATCGCAAGGAAAAGGTTAGTGGCGGCACGCGAGATGCTTCGCTGCACTCTGCATGACGTTCTATTAACTCATGCTCTCCTACCCTATTAAAGACTCAGCGGAATCACCCGCTCATTCCCGGCTTGGTCGGTCAGGCGGAGCTCGGCGGGGCCGCGCAGGCGGGCACCCACGGTGTCGGTGGCAATGGTGAACAGGGTCGAATTCTTGTGCTCGAAGCGCAGCAAGCGGAACTTGCCACCGATGAGCAGACGGTAGGTAGCTAGGCCCGAAAGGTCGTCGCCGACGCGGAAGAGCAGCTGCCCACCGGGCCGGCCGATGAGGCTGGCCTTAGGCGCCACGGTATCGGTGAGGATGCGGTAGGAGGCAAACTGACGGATTTGCGCGGTGATGTTGCCTTGCTCGTCCCACTTGCCGCCGAGGTAGGCCTTGCCCCCTTTCGGCGTGGCCGCGTAGATGGCGGTGCGCTGCGGATCGGCGGGCGGGGTGGTTTTCAGGGTGAGGGTGGCCGTGTGGTAGAGCGGCAGCAGCGGCGAGCCCACCGTCCAGAAGCCGTGGCCGGGCGGCTCGGGCTTGTAGGCGGTGCTCAGGTAGAGGTTGCCAAACAGCGTTTCGGGGCCGAAAACCAGGTTGAGGTGGGCCGTGGCGTAGCTAAATTCCTTGCCCGCCGGAATCATCACTTGCCGGTCGAATTTCTTCGTGATGCTGCCGAAGCGGATGGAATCGGGCAGGCCGGCGCGGAGGTCGTAGAGGTAGACGTTTTCGCTGTTTTGCGTGTAGCTGGGCCGGATTTCGAGGCGGCGGTTGCCGCGCAGCAGCGTCAGGTTGGCGGCCACGGAATCGGGGCTGGGGTCGGCCACCACGGCTTTGAGCAGGTTGCGCGTGATTTCGAAGCGCAGGGCCGGCTTCTTCACCGCGGCCGAGCGGGTTTTGAAGTATTCGGGCTGCTCGCCGCGCAGTACCAGGTGCAGGGGCGTTTGGTTGTTGTAAGAGTCAGCCAGGGTGATATCGACGTTGTACACCTTGCCAGCCTCCACGTTGAGGCGGCCCTTGGTGGCGCCGGTGGCGTACATGGCGAGGTCGTTGCCCTCGTCCACCCACAGCTTTTGCAGGGTGCGGCCCTGGGTATTCTGGTACAGGAAATCGACAAAGTTGCCCACCTGCCGCGTGCCCGTCGGAAACGGCACCGCATCAATAGTGTGCTGGTAGAACGGCTGCCCGTTCACCGTCATGGTCACGCGCTGGATGCCGTTGCGGTTCCAGGCGTTATCAAACCTATCGAAGCCCTGCACCAGCAGCCCCACCGTGCCGAAGCAGCGGATGGTATCGGCCCAGGTGGTGGTCACGCCGGGCCCCGGCTGCACCTTCGGTACAAACAGCGCCTTGGCAAATACGTCCTTCACCCGCGCCTCAATGCCCAGCGGTTCCACTGCAAAGGCTTGCAAGGTGGGCGCCACGTGGTCCTGAATCTCGGGAAAGCCCCCCCATTGCAGGGGGTTGTACTGCCGGTCCTGGTCATCGCGCACTTCCCAGTGCAGGTGCGGCCCCGCCGAGCCGCCCGTGTTACCACTCAGCGCCACCAGCTCCCCGCGCTTCACCGGAAACTGGTCCTTGGGCAGGAACATTTCCACTTCGTAGCTCTGCTTCTCGTACTGGCGGCGCAGCAGCTCGGCCGCCACGGGCCCGCGGAAGTCGTTCAGGTGACCATACACCGTAGTCAGCCCGTTGGGATGCGTGATGTAGAGCACGTTGCCGTAGCCAAACGACGACTGCTTGAGGCGCGAGATGTAGCCATCGGCGGCGGCGTACACGGGCTGGTTCACCCCGCCGCCGGTCTTGATGTCGAGCCCGCCGTGGAAGTGGTTGGGCCGCAGTTCGCCCATGCTGCCGGCCAGAAAATTGGGCTTGCCCGGCGCGATAGGAAACATAAAGTAGCCGGGGGCCACCACCGGTCGGCCACCGTTCAGCATTTCGCCCAAACTGTGCTCGTGGTCACTCGAATCGGCCTCCTGGCCGCCTACCGCACCCGGCCGGCCCGCCAGCAAGGTCAGGGCCAGACCGAAAATCAACTTCGCTTTATTCTTCAAAACAGTAATAAATAACCAGAACGTCATGCTGAGCGGAGCCGAAGCATCTCTACCGCGCAACTAACCTCTAACGAAAGGATTTAGTATCGTGGTAAAGATGCTTCGGCTGCGCTCAGCATGACGTCCTTAATAGATATGTTCATTCTACCGTACGCCCAACTCCAGCAGCTTCTCCCCTTCCAGATACCCGGTCAGCTGGTCGCCGATTTTCACCGGGCCCACGCCGGCGGGTGTGCCGGTAAAAATCAAATCCCCCATTTTCAGCGAAACGTATTTCGATACGAAGCTGATGATTTTGGCAAACGGGTGCAGCATGAGGCTGGAGTTGCCGGTCTGGCGCGTTTCGCTGTTCACTTCAAGGTGGAAGTTGATGTTGGCTAGGTCAGCAAACTCGGCTACGGGCTTGAAGGTGGGCGAGATGGGGGCCGAGCCGTCGAAGGCTTTGGCCAGTTCCCAGGGCAGGCCTTTCTTCTTCAGCTCGCTTTGCAGGTCGCGGGCCGTGAAGTCGATGCCCAGGCCGATGGCGTCGAAATAAGTGTGGGCAAATGCCTCTTCGATGTGGCGACCGTTCTTGCTCACGCGCAGCACCAGTTCCAGCTCGTGGTGAATATCCTGCGAGAATTCAGGAATGAAAAACGGCTGGCCGCGTTGGAGCAGCGCCGTCTCGGGCTTCATAAAAATGACGGGCGCCGACGGGACTTCGTTCTGCAGCTCGGCAATGTGGTCGGCATAGTTGCGGCCGATGCAAATGATTTTCATGGGGAGGAAAAGGCTGGTGGGAAGGAAGTCAAAACTACGCCCTGGCGGCCGCTTGCGGCAACCGAAAGCCGTTTTTTGGCCCACTACATAGCTACTCCAAAACATTTTCCCGGCCTGCTGCCGTATAGGCGCCAACTGGCAGCCGACGCCAGGCTGCGTGCAGCTGGCGGTTGCTTCCACCTTTTTCTTTTCTTCCCATGCTCAAACAACTCACCCTCGCCGCCGGGCTGGCCTTCGTGTCGGCCTGCTCCACGGTGCCCATCACGGGCCGCAGCCAGCTCAGCCTCGTCAGCGACAGCGAAGTCAATTCGCTGGCCGCCACTCAATACCGCGAAGTAATCGCCAAAGGTCCGCTTTCTACCAACTCCGAGCAAGTTGCCCAAACGCGCCGCGTGGGTCAGCGCATCCAGCAGGCTGTTGAAAGCTATTTCCGCCAGCAAAACGCCTCCGACCAGTTGGCGGGCTATCAGTGGGAATTCAACGTCATCAACGACAAGCAGGAAAATGCCTGGTGCATGCCCGGCGGCAAAGTAGCCGTGTACACCGGCATCCTGCCCATCACGCAGGACGATACCGGCCTAGCCGTGGTGCTGGGCCACGAAATTGCGCACGCCGTCGCCAAACACGGCAACGAGCGCATGAGCCAAGGCCTGCTCCAGCAGTATGGCGGCCAAGCCCTGTCGGCGGCACTGGCCAAAAATAGCGAAGGCACGCAGCAGCTGGCCTTGCAGGCGTTCGGCGTAGGCTCACAAGTGGGCCTGCTGAAATACGGCCGCAACCAGGAATCGGAGGCCGACCACCTGGGCCTGATTTTTATGGCCATGGCCGGATACAATCCTGACGGCGCTGTAACGTTCTGGCAGCGCATGGATGCCCGCTCCGGTGGCACCGCGCCGGCCGAATTCCTCTCCACGCACCCTTCCAACGGCACCCGCATCGCCGACATTCAGCGCGAACTGCCCGAGGCGCGGAAGTATTACAAACCACGTTAACGAATGATTAACAGTTAATGATTAGTGACTAATTGGTAGTATTCATACCGAATATTCTACACTAATGCTTAACTGTTAACCACTAATCAGTAATCACTAGTAATGAATTTTCTCCCTCGTCTGCTCGGTTTGGGCTTGTTGAGCTTGCTGGTCATGCTACTCGTAATGTCGTGCGAAAGCACGAAGCCGGGCGGCGGGGAATTCGGCAGCCCCAACCGCATCAAAGGCGAGGTCATTGCCAAGCCCGAAAGCCGTCAGATTGTGCATTTCACGGACAGTAGTACCGAATACCTGACGCCGCGCAACGAGTTGGCCCAGGCCTTCATCCGGCAGTTCAACGATGGCACGGTCATCGATAAAATTCTCGTGCGCAAGGCTCCGGCCGGTCCTAAGGACCCGGTCAGTTACTACGTTATTGGCATGGGGCTGCGCAACGGCCGGTTTCGGGCGATGGCGCTGCCCCTTACGGCCGGCGGCGACAACACCTTTTACCTGCGCCCCAATGCCGAGTGCTACACCCTCACTGGCGTCGGTTGCCCAACGTGTTTCTTTAACTTTGAGAATGGCCGCATCGTGGGTACCAGCTGCGACGAAAATTCCGGCGGCAACACCTGCGACCTTAAAGTTACTAACAGCGTTTCCCTCTTCGCCGCCAAATGACTACGCGCAATAAATGGCTGCTTCGAGCTGCCCTCACGGCCCTGGCCCTACTCATCACCACCGACCGCAAGCGCCCAGCCACGCCGCAAACACCAAAAAAGCCCGCTGAATAGTGGGCTTTTTTGGTGGGCTATTTTCAGGAATGGGATAATGCGAAACTCCGAATCCGCTCTGCCAGGTCGATGATGTCGACCCGTTCGATGGGGTGCGGTGTGTTGACGAGCACCGTATAATGCCCCTGCGGTAGATGTGCGGCCAAGGCGCGGCTGGCATCTCCCCTCTCGGCAGTCAGGTCGCCATCACCCATAAGTACCTGCACGGGTACGGGTAGCGCCGCGAAATCAGTCTCCGCCAGTGGTGGGGCAGCCCCGGCCGCCGCCATTAGGCTGGCCACGCCCCGCACCACGGCGGCCCAATCGGCCGGGGCGTGGCGCTGGCGCAGCACTTCAACGAAGGCCGGAACCTTGGCCAGCATCTTCTCTGGGTCGAGAAAGCGTGCTTCGGCCGCTGCCGACTCAGGCGACCAATCCAGCTTGGTGCCCAGCGTGGTAATGCTGGCAAACCGCATCGGCTCCTGGCTGGCTGCCAACAGAGCTGCGTAGCCACCCATACTATAGCCAAAAATGTGGGCAGGCCCCGTTTCGTGTTCAGCTAAGAAAGCCAGTACTTCTGCCGCGAAGTGTGGCAGGTTGAAGGTTTCAGCATCAACTGCCCGGCCGCCATGGCCGGCGAATGCGAAGGCTTTTATCGTAAAGCCGTCGGCCAGCTGCTCCGCCAGCGGCTGCAAAGTTTCGGGGCTGCCCAGCGCCCCGTGCAGTAGCAGCAGTGTTGGCTTTTTCATTAATCCGTTATTTCAGTAGCCAGCGCGGCCAGGTCCAGCCCATCGAACGTGCCCGAGGACATAAGCAGCAGGTTCGCATTGGCCCAACTCTGGCTGCGTAGAAAAGCTGCCAACTCGGCGCTGTCGGTAATTACTTTAATATCTGGCCGCTGAAAGGCTTCGGCCACGGTGGCGGCGGCTAGCGGCGGCAGACGCTTGTGCTCCAGCACGTGGGGGTTGAAGTACACCACCGCCACATCGGGCGCATCGAAGCAATGCGCGTACTGCGGCAGAAAAGCCGGGTTGAGGCTGCTGAAGGTGTGCAGCTCCAGGCAGGCCACGAGGCGGCGCTGCGGAAACTGCTTCTTCAGTGCCGTAGCGGTAGCCTTAAGCTTGCTGGGTGCGTGAGCAAAATCCTTGTACACCACCGACGTAGCGCCCTGCCGCACCAGTTCCAACCGCCGCGCCGCGCCGGGGAACGTGGCCACGGCCCGAAAGAAGTCCTTGCCTTTGATGCCCAGCTGCTTACACACCTCCTTCGCCGCCGAAATGTTGCGCAAGTTGTGCTCGCCGAACACCTGCACGGGCACTTCCTCGTCCTTCTTATTCAATAAGAATGTGCGCCCGTCACGGATAACGTGCTCGTGTGGGCCGTAGCCGATGTAGGTCACGTCGGGGTTGGTGGGCACGGCAATGAGCTGGGTTTGCTCGTCGTCACGGTCGTAGATAAGCACGCCGGCCTTGGGCGTCATGTCGGCGAAAATGCGGAACTGCTCACGGTAGATTTCCTCGGTCGGAAACACGTTGATGTGGTCCCAGCTGATGCCCGAAATCACCCCAATGTGGTGCTGGTAGAGGTGGAACTTTGGCCGCCGGTCCACAGGCGACGACAAATACTCATCACCCTCGATGATGATAATCGGTGCATCCTCGGTTAGCTGCACCATCAAGTCGAAGCCCGCCAGCTGCGCCCCCACAGCATAGTCGAACTTGCGCCCGTGAAACCGCAACACGTGCAGAATGCAGGCCGTGATGCTGGTTTTGCCGTGCGAGCCACCGATGACGATGCGCTGCTTGTCGCGGCTGGCCTCGTAGATGTACTCGGGGAAAGAGTAGATTTTCAGGCTCAACTCCTGCGCCCGAAGCAGTTCGGGGTTGTCGGGCCGGGCGTGCATGCCCACGATAACGGCCGACAAATCGGGCGTGATGCGGGCCACATCCCAGCCTTCCTGAGCAGGCAGCAGGCCGGCGGCGGCCAGTCGGCCTTTGGCAGGTTCAAAAATTTCGTCGTCGGAGCCCGTGACGTGGGCGCCGCGGCGGTGCAGCGCCAGCGCCAGGTTATGCATAATGCTGCCCCCTACGGCGATAAGGTGGATGGCTTCGGGTTGGGCGGGACTAATGGCGGATTCCAAATCAGGTAGTTGTTATTTATTCGTTGGCAGTTAGCAGTCAGGGATTGCCGCGGGACAGGCTCAGCAACTGTTGTTGAATGAGTGTGAACCAGCAACTGACAACCAGCAACCGACAACCAGAAAGCAAGGGGGCGAAAGTACAAACGTCTGGCCGCTGCTCCCATTGCATAGCATAAAGTTTCGAATTTCCCGCCCAATCAATTCCCCATCGCTAGGGTTAACTTTGTAAGTACTGCTTGTCATTCTTGCTACACCTGCACTGCATGCAGCGCTTTTAGGTTTTTCTTAGCAGAATTGCCTATTCCTTCTGTTTCAACACGTTTCTGTTACTTCCGCCCTTCCTATGCCCGACCAAATGGACGACCGCCTGAAACAATCCGCAGCCCGAGCCAAAGCGGCCTGGGCAGGCCGGGGCGGCGCGGTAGTTCCCGCCAATGCCAGTGCGGCTGGCAAGCTGCCGCCCCAGGCGCCCGAGCTCGAAATGGCCGTGCTCGGCGCCCTGATGCTGGAAAAAGATGCCCTCACCTCGGTGATTGACCTGCTCAAGCCCGAGAGCTTTTATAAAGACGCGCACCAGCGCATTTACCGCGCTGTCATCCGGCTGTTCGACAAATCGGAACCTATCGACCAGCTCACGGTGGTGCACGAGCTGCGCGAAATGGGCGAGCTCGAAGCCGCCGGCGGCCCCTTCTACGTGGCCAACCTCACGCTGAAAGTGAACTCGGCGGCCAACGTGGAGTATCACGCCCGCATCATCACCGAAACGGCCATCAAGCGCGAGCTGATTCGAATTTCGAGTGAAATTCAGCGCGATGCCTTCGAGGATACGACCGACGTCTTCAAGCTGCTGGATGATACCGAATCGGCCCTGTTCGAGGTATCGGAATCCAACATCCGGAAGAACTTCGACGACATGCGGAGCCTGATGGGCAAGGCCATCAAAGAGCTGGAGGAAAAGAAAAACCAGAGCGACGGCCTGACCGGCGTGCCCACCGGCTTCACGGCCCTGGACCGTGTCACGAGTGGCTGGCAACCCTCTGACCTTGTGATTATTGCAGCCCGGCCCGGGATGGGCAAAACCGCTTTTGTGGTATCGGCCATGCGCAACGCGGCGGTGGATTTCAAGAAGGCCGTGGCCATTTTCTCGCTGGAAATGTCCTCTCTTCAGTTGGTAAACCGCCTGATTTCGGCCGAAGCGGAGCTGGACTCGGAGAAAATCAAGAAGGGCAGCCTCGCCGACCACGAGTGGCAGCAGCTCAACCACAAAATCACGGCTCTCTCGGCCGCCCCGATTTATATTGACGACACGCCCGGCCTGAGCATCCGCGAGCTGCGCACCAAGTGCCGCCGCCTGCGCTCGCAGAAAGACGTGCAGATGATTATCGTCGACTACCTGCAGCTGATGAGCGGCAACACCGACGGCCGGGGCGGCAACCGCGAACAGGAAATTGCCAGCATCTCACGGGCCCTCAAGGGCATTGCCAAGGAACTGAACGTACCCGTGCTGGCCCTGTCGCAGCTTTCGCGCTCGGTGGAAACGCGGGGTGGCGACAAGAAGCCGCAGCTGAGTGACCTTCGAGAATCGGGCTCCATCGAGCAGGATGCCGACATGGTAATCTTCCTCTACCGCCCCGAGTACTATGGCCTCGACCAGGATGCCGAAGGCAATTCAACCCAAGGGGTGGGTGAAGTCATTATTGCCAAGCACCGGAATGGCTCGCTTGAAACCGTGCAGCTCAAGTTCATCGGCAAGTTCACCAAGTTTGCCGACCTCGATGGCATGGGCGGCGGCTTCGACAGCAGCGGCTACCAGCCCATGGGCCTGCCCGCCAGCAACTTCGACAGCGAGCCCAGCCCGTTTGCGCCAAATACCATTCGGCTGGGCTCGAAAATCAACGAGGCGCCGGTGCCCTTCCCGAAGAGCAATAGCTTCGGCGAGGAGCCCCCATTCTAAGCAATGGAAGCAGTAGACCAACCCCTGATGTATTCAAATCCCGACGTGCCATTGTACTCGGCGCGGGCTGTCCGGGGTTTCTCTGTCCTATTCAGCGCTATCGCAGGCGGAGCAATGACAGCTCAGAATCTGCGCGACGTCGGCCAGCCCGAGGCCGCACGCAAAGCGCTGTGGGGCAGCATTGGCTACACGGTGGTCGTGCTGTGGTTGGCGTCTTATCTGTCGGACAGGGTGAGTGGTACCTGGCTGCCGCTGGTGGTGGGCTATGCCGGAGCCATGGGCCTGGAAGCTTACTTCAAAAAGTTTGTAGAAAACCCGGCTGACTTTCCGGCCAAAAGCATTCGTAAGCCGCTGCTCATTTGCTTGGCTATCACGCTACCACTCGTGGTGCTGATGGTTTATGTACTCATTGTTGCTGGTCGGGTAGACAGCGGCCAACAGCCCTTCTAGACGCTTTTTGTGTATTCCTGCCCTGGCAGCCTCACTCCAGCGCGGACGTGAGGCTGCAAGTGCTTTCAAAACGCAGGAGTTCCGGGCTCATTTTGAAGCCTCGGCCCCCGAAGCTTTTGCTGTAGAGCTCGATATCAGCAGCCGGGCGCTGCCAGCCGCTGTGGCTGCTTTCGGGACTGGAGGAGTCGCTGGCTTCGAGCACCGCCCCGCGGCGGACGTGTAAGGCGGCGCACATCTTATCGGCGGTTTTCTCCGCATCCATTAGGGCTAGTACATCAGCTTCCCGACGCAGGCTGTCGGCCCGGCTGTGGCCGTAGCCCAGGTCCTTGATGCGACTGATGCGGGTGGCCAGCAGTTCTTCGAGGTAGGGCGACAGCCGGCGCAAGTCGTTGATGCGCACCGTGACCGACTGCGAAGAATTGAACCCCGTGAAGACTTCTTTGCCCTTTACATAACCAAATTCTTTATTGGAGGAAGTACTGCTCACGCGCACGTCATTCGCACCCGGCGCGTAGCGTTTGGATAGCACCAGCACCTGGTCGACCACCGCCTGCACCTCGGCTACGGCATCCTTGAGCTTGGGGCGCGTGAAGTCGGCATCTACCGTCAATTCGGCGTAGTCGGGATAGACGGTTACGCTGCCGTAGCCCACGCTCCGCACCTGCCGGGGCAGGTTGGCACTGGGGCTGGCCTGACAGGCACTCAGCGTGAGCAAGACGAGGAAGGCACTGGTATTTCGGTTGGTTATCATAAGTGTTGTTTTTAGCGCAACGCCGCCTATACCTTGATATTGCTCAGCTAATCCGGTTTCGGGCGGGTACCGTTACCTTCGCGGCATGACGGTTGTACTGCTGCTGCTCTGTTTTTTCGCCTTTCTGGCCGGGCTTATTGATGGCATGGTGGGCGGCGGGGGCCTTATTCAGTTGCCAGCCTTGTTGCTGTTGCTGCCCAATGTGCCCGTGCCAACCGTGCTGGGCACCGGCAAGGTAGCCAGTTTAGCGGGCACTTCGGCTTCGGCGTTTCGGTACCTGCGCGGGCTGACGGGCGTGCCCATTCGCTGGCGCACGGTGGCAGTGGCAGCCGTAGTGGCAGGCTGCTTCGCGCTACTTGGCGCCCGCGCCGTGAGCGGCCTCAACAAAGAACTGGTGAAGCCGTTGGTACTGGCCTTACTGGTGCTGATGGCCGCCTACACCTTCTGGCGTAAGGATTTTGGCAGCCTGCACGCGCCGCGTCTGCACGGCCGCCGCGAGTTGTGGACCGGCGTGGGGCTGGGGGCCGGCCTTGGATTTTACGACGGATTTTTCGGACCGGGCACAGGCAGCTTGCTGCTGTTTGCCTTCGTGGGCTTGTTCGGCTACGATTTCCTGGCAGCTTCAGCCTCAGCTAAGGTGGTGAACGTGGCCACCAACATTGCCGGGCTGGCCTACTTCATTTCGACCGGACAGGTGCTCTATCAGGTGGCTTTGCCGATGGCAGTATGCAACGTGCTGGGCTCGCTCGTGGGGGCCCGGCTGGCACTGCGGCAGGGCACAGGCTTCGTGCGGGTGCTATTTCTGGTAGTGGTCAGCGCGTTTATCCTCAAGCTGGGCTGGGAGACTTTCGCTTAAAAGACGAGCCCCGAGTTTCCAATTCGGGGGCTCGTTTTTTAAGCGCCTTGCTTATGCGGCTTGTAGCTGCTGCTTTTTCCGGCTTTTGCGCGTCCGGTTCCACCACATGATGGTGCCGGTGATGGGAAACGTGGCACCGAGTAGGCCAATGATAAAGGCCAGAATCTTGGTGGGCAGGCCCCAGATGGCGCCAGTATGCACCGGTTTGAACAGACCTCGAATGCGCTGGCCTACCGGCCGCTGCGCATAGACCTGAGTGCTGATTACCTTGCCCGAATACTGGTCGAGATATACTTCATCGGTTGCGTTTTCGGTCACGGCGCCGGGGCGTAGCACCGCCACCCGAATGCTCCCCGTGGGCTCCTTCGGCATTTGCAGGCTGTACGATTCGGCATCGGGGGCTTGCTGGCGGGCCAAGGCCAGCACCGCATCGGCGGCTAAGGGTGTGGTTCCAGCCACAACCGACACGGGTGGTTCGGGGCGTTTCATGGGCGAGTGGGTGAGCTTATTGATGCCTTCCCCTACCCAATCGAACGACATGCCTACGCCCGTCAGAGCCATGATGAACAGGAATAAAGAGGCGTAGAAGCCCAGTGAAATGTGGAAGTCGTGGTTGAGGCGCTTCCAGCTGCTGCCCCACTTCACGGTCAGGCGCGACTTGAGCGCCTTGCGGGCGGTGGGCCACCATAGCACTATGCCAGTAGCCAGAATAAACAGGAACATCGACGCGCTGATGCCCATTACCAACTTGCCCACTTTGCCGGCCACCAAGCCGCGGTGCAGCATCTCCACGGTCTTAAAGAAATTGTCGCGCGGGTTAAGTTCGCCCGTTACGGCGGCCGTGTAAGGGTTTACGAAGATGCGGGGGCCACCACCCTCGCCTTTGCCCTTACCGCCCTCACCCCGGCCACCTTCGCCTTTACCGCCGCGTCCAAGGCCCTCGCCGCGCTGACCAGCACCGGCCATCCGCCCGGCACCGCCTTCCGAAGCATTGCTACGCACCTCCCCGTTTCGGCCCTGGCGCGGCCGTCCTTCTGGGCCAGCGCCACGCTCGCTGCCTTTGCCACCGGGACCGCCAGCCAGGCTCACTTCTACCGTGCGGGCGGGGTCGGCGTAGACTTTGAAGCCACTGATTTTGGCTTTGGGCTTGTAGGCTTTCACTGCCTCGGCGAGTTGGGCTAGCGGCAGACGGGGCGTGGAAGCGGGCGTCACGACGTAGCGCGCCGGATGCCAAGCCTGCTCAATCTCCTTCTCGAAAGCCAGGATGCTGCCGGTC
>Ga0265780_10008333_pt1 | contig 12602 bp, 9 predicted proteins | sample P1T30metagenome_FD_192432 | JGI IMG/M metagenome (GOLD analysis project Ga0265780, IMG submission 192432) | Plant litter microbial communities from East Loma Ridge, Irvine, California - P1 T30 | ecosystem: Environmental > Terrestrial > Plant litter > Unclassified | place: USA: California...
GAAAGGGGTTGCGCGGCGGCTCGCGGCTGACGTAGTGTCTCGCATCGCAGCCCGTCGAAGCGCTTCCGCCGCGACGAGCCCGACTCCGGGACACCGAGACAGCGAGGTCATCATGGCGACGATCCACGACGTGGCAGAGGCCGCCGGCGTGTCGATCTCCACGGTCTCGTACGCCCTCTCGGGCAAGCGCTCGATCGCCGCGACGACGCGTCAGCGCGTCACCGACGCCGTCGACCGGCTCGGCTACCGACCGCACGCCGGGGCCCGCATGCTGGCCGGGGCGCGCACGAACATCCTCGCGCTCAGCGCGCCGATCCGGCCCGACAACCACCAGCCGACGCAGATGCGCTTCGTCACGGCCGTGGTCGAGGCGGCCCGCCGTCGCGACTACGACGTGCTGCTGCTCGCGACCGACGACGAGGTGTCGGGCATCCGCCGCGTCGCGTCGAGCTCGCTGGTCGACGGCGTCGTGGCGATCGGGGTCGCGACCGTCGACGAGCGCGTCGACCTGGTCCGCGAGCTCGACCTCCCGGTGGGCTTCATCGGCATCCCCCAGGGCGCGGAGGGCCTGGCCTGCGTCGACCTCGACTTCGAGGCCGCCGCCGCCCAGAGCGTCGACCGGCTCGCCGACGCCGGGCACGCCGTGGTCGGCGTCGTCGGCCACCCCGCCTCCTACCACGAGCGCGACACCGGCTTCATCCGCCGGTTCGACGACTCGTTCGCGGCCAGGGCCGCGACGCGGGGCGTCGAGACCGTGACCATCCCGACCGACCTGAGCCGCGCCTCCGGCGGGCGGGCCTTCGACGAGCTGCGCTCGCGGCTCCCGGGCATGACGGCGCTCGTGCTGCACTGCAGCGAGCCCACGGCCGAGGCGGTGCTGCAGCGCGTCCGACAGCTCGGGCTCGAGGTGCCCCGCGACCTGTCCGTGCTCGCCGCCTGCGCGAGCTACCCCGCCGACGAGCTCGACCCCGCGCTCGACATGATCCCCCTGCCGATCGACGAGATGTGCCGCCGAGCGGTCGAGGCCGCCTTCGACCGCATCGACGGACGCGTCGAGGCCGGCGTCGAGCTCATCGCCCCCACCTACCTGGCGCAGGGGTCGGTCACCGGCCCGTCCGGCGCCTCCCGACGTCCCTGACCGCACCACCCACCACGGCACCACCACCCCGCACCACCGACACCGAAGTCACCGCCCCGCGACGATCGTCGAAACGCTTCGACGGCGAGGGGCCCCTACGAGGAGGTAGAACCATGAAGAAACGACGCGTGCTCGCCATCGGCACGGCCCTCGCGGCCACCGCCGGGCTGCTGACCGGCTGCTCCGCCGGGTCGGGATCGTCCGACCCCGACGTCCTCACGCTCTGGCACTTCGAGAGCGAGACCAGCGCCATGGGCATCGCCTGGGCCCAGGCGATCGAGACCTTCGAGGAGGAGACCGGCGCGACGGTCGAGTTCGAGGAGAAGAGCTTCGAGCAGATCCGCTCGACGGCCAGCCAGGTGCTGAACTCGGACGAGGCGCCCGACATCCTCGAGTACAACAAGGGCAACGCCACGGCGGGGCTGCTCGCCAGCCAGGGCCTCCTGACCGACATGACCGACGCCGTCGAGGAGCACGGCTGGGACGACGACCTCGCTCCCTCGATCGCCACGACCTCGCGCTACGACGAGCGCGGCATCATGGGCTCGGGCGCCTGGTACGGCATCCCCAACTACGGCGAGTACGTCGAGGTCTTCTACGACAAGGAGGCGTTCGCCGAGCAGGGCGTCGAGGTCCCGACCACCTACGACGAGTTCGAGGCCGCGCTGCAGACCTTCGCCGACGCGGGCATCACGCCGCTGGCCGAGGCCGGGGCCGAGTACCCCCTCGGCCAGCTGTTCTACCAGCTGGCCCTCTCGCAGGCCGACCGCTCGTTCGTCGACGACTACCAGCTCTACGAGGGCGACGTCGACTGGCAGGGCCCCGAGCTGACCTACGCCGCGGAGAAGCTCCAGGAGTACGTCGACAACGGCTGGATCTCGAAGGACGTCACCGGCATCAAGGCCGAGGACATGGGCACCACCTTCATGAGCGGCGGCGCCCCGATGATGGTCTCCGGCAGCTGGTGGGCTGGGCGCCTCGCCGACGAGGCGACCTTCGACTACGGCTCGTTCCTCTTCCCGGGCAGCGACATGGCCCCCGGCTCGGGCGGCAACCTCTGGGTCGTCCCCGAGAACGCCGCCAACAAGGACCTCGCGTACGAGTTCATCGACATCACGATGCGTCCCGAGATCCAGAACCTCATCGGCAACAACGGCGGCGTGCCCGTGAAGGCCGACCCGGCCGACATCACCGACCCCAAGAGCCAGGAGCTCATCGCCAACTTCAACACGCTGCTCGAGCGCGACGGCCTGGCGTTCTACCCCGACTGGCCCACGCCGACCTTCTACGACCAGATCGTGGCGGCCACGCAGGAGCTGGTCAACGGCTCGACCACGCCCGACGACATGCTGTCGACGCTGGGCGAGCAGTACCAGAGCGGCGTCGACGACATCACGGGCGAGTAGGTCGTGGCCGTCGTCGACACCGGGACGACGGAGGCGCGCCCCGCGCGGGAGGGCCGGCGGTCGTCCGCCGCCCTCCCGCCGGAGGAGAGCCTCCTGCCGGGCTCCGACCGCCGCGGGTTCTGGCTCTACCTGATCCCCGGGTTCGTGCTCTTCGCGGTCGTGATCCTCGTCCCGCTCGTCTGGAACGTGTACCTCAGCTTCACCGACTACCGCGGCATCCGCCCGCCCACCTGGGCGGGGCTCGACAACTGGCGCGAGCTGATGACCGACGACCGCTTCTGGACGTCGTTCGTCAACAGCGTCTTCCTCATCATCGCCATGGTGGTCGTGCCGACCGTGCTCGGACTCCTGCTCGCCGCGATGCTGTTCGACCTCGTCGGCCGGAAGTTCGGCGGGCGCCTCGCCTCGTTCCTGCGGGCGACGTACTACCTGCCGCAGATCCTCCCCGTGGCGATCGCCGCGATCGTCATCGGCTGGATCCTCCGGCCCGAGAACGGTGCCCTCAACACGGTCCTCGAGGCCGTGGGCCTCGGCGCGTTCCAGCACAACTGGCTCGGGAGCCCCGACACGGCGCTCCTGAGCATCATGGTGGTGATGGTCTGGGTGCAGCTCGGCTACCCGGTGGTGATCTTCATGGCGGCCCTGCAGCGCGTCGACCCCGAGCTCTACGAGGCCGCCGAGCTCGACGGCGCCGGCTGGTTCCAGCGCTTCCGCGCGATCACGATCAGCATCATCCGTCCCGAGATCTTCGTCGTCGTGCTCACCTGCACGATCGCGGCGCTCAAGGTGTTCGGGCCGATCTACGCCCTCACCCGGGGCGGGCCCGGCGACTCGACGATCGTGCCGAGCTACTACGCCTACAGCGAGTTCTTCCAGAGCCAGCAGGTCGGCTACGGCGCGACGATCGCGACGGCGCTGACCCTCGTCATCGTCGTCATCACGGTGTTCTTCATCAGGGCCCAGAACCGGGTCGAGCGAACAGAGAGGGAACGCTGATGGCCACGTCCGTCGTGCCCCCGGTCCAGGACGACCGCATCCGACCCGCGGTGCCCACGCCGCGCCTCCCCGTGGCGAAGCAGCGCAAGCGCCCCAAGACGGCGACCGACTGGGTCGTGCTCGCCGTGGCGGTCGCCTTCGGCGTGCTCGTCGCGCTGCCGTTCCTCCTGATCCTGGTGAACTCGTTCAAGTCGCCGCAGGACTACACGGCCGGCGGGCCGCTGAGCCTGCCGACGTCGCTGTACCTGGACGGCATCGTCGAGTTCTGGAACCGCGTCGAGTTCCCGGCGAAGCTCTGGAACAGCTTCGTCATCGCGGGCCTGGTCGCGTTCTTCGCCGTGGTGATCTCGGTGCTGAACGCGTACGCGCTCGGCATCGGCCGGGTGCGCGGCCGCACCTGGATCATCGTGCTGTTCCTGCTGGCGAACATGCTGCCCCAGGAGGCTCTCCTCTACCCGCTGTACTTCATGTTCAAGCAGGTGGGGCTCTACGACAACATCTGGGCCGTCATCATCATCTTCACGGTGATCCAGAGCGCCTTCGGCACGTACCTGCTCTCGAGCGTCTACGGCACCTTCCCGAAGGAGGTGCTCGAGGCCGCGTCCCTCGACGGCGCGAGCCGGTGGCAGATCCTCTGGCGGGTGATCGTGCCGATCAGCCGCCCGACCCTGGCGGTGCTCGCCATCTTCTTCTTCATCTGGACGTGGAACGAGTTCCTCATCCCGCTGACGTTCCTCGTGTCGAACGACAACCAGACGGTGCCCGTCGCGATCACCGCGCTGCAGGGCGACCGGCTCATGGACGTCACGACCACCAGCGCGTCGGCGCTGCTCGGGCTCATCCCGACGCTCGTCTTCTTCCTGATCTTCCAGCGCACCCTGACCCGCGGCATCACCGCCGGCGCGGTCAAGTGACGCGACCACCTCCGAGAGGCACCACATGAAGTTCACCGACGGTTTCTGGCAGACCCGCCCGGGCGTCACCTCCTCGTTCGGGCAGGAGGCCTACGACGTCGAGGCCACCGACGACGGCCACGGCCTGGTCGTCACCGCGCCGACCAAGGTCATCGCGAGCCGGGGCGACACCCTCAACCGGCCCGTGCTCACGATCACCCTCCGATCGCCGATGGACGGCGTCGTCAGCGTCACCGTCGAGCACTTCTCCGGCGGTCGCGACGAGATCGGCTTCGACCTGGTCGGGGCCGAGGGCGGCCGGGCCGGGGTCGGCACCGTGACGACGACGGACTCCGGAGGCGCGTCCCTGACCTCGGGACGCCTCACCGCGACCGTCGCCCCGGGAGCCCCCTTCGACCTCGCCTTCCACGACGGCGACCAGGTGCTCACGCGCTCGGGCGCCAAGTCGGTCGCCTGGCACGCGGTGGCGCCCGACGCGCAGCTCGACGGGGCGATGATCGGCAACGCCCGGGCGGGCACCGGCCGACGCTTCTCCTCCGACTACGTGTCGCAACAGCTCTCGCTCGGCGTGGGCGAGCTCGTCTACGGGCTCGGTGAGCGCTTCGGGCCCCTGGTGAAGAACGGCCAGACCGTCGACGTCTGGAACGCCGACGGCGGCACGTCGAGCGAGCAGGCCTACAAGAACGTGCCCTTCTACCTGACGAACCGCGGCTACGGGGTGCTCGTGGACCACCCGGGCCACGTCTCGTACGAGATCGGCTCGGAGGCCGTCGAGCGCGTGCAGTTCTCGGTCGCCGGCCAGTCGCTGACCTACCACGTCATCGCGGGCCCGACCCCGGCCGACGTGCTCGACCGGTACACCCGGCTGACCGGCCGCCCGGCCCACGTGCCGGCCTGGTCGTGGGGCCTGTGGCTGTCGACGTCGTTCACGACCGACTACGACGAGGCGACCGTGACCTCGTTCGTCGACGAGATGGCCCGGCGCGACATGCCGGTGAGCGTCTTCCACTTCGACTGCTTCTGGATGCGCGAGTTCCGGTGGTGCGACTTCGAGTGGGACCCTCGGGTCTTCCCCGACCCGGAGGGCATGCTCGCCCGCCTGCACGAGCGCGACCTGCGGGTCTGCGTGTGGATCAACCCGTACGTGGGCCAGCGCTCGCGGCTGTTCCGCGAGGCGGCCGACGCGGGCTACCTCGTGCGGAACCCCGACGGCAGCGTCTGGCAGTGGGACCTCTGGCAGGCCGGCATGGGCCTCGTCGACTTCACGAACCCGGAGGCGACCGCCTGGTTCCAGGGGAAGCTCCGCGACCTGCAGGCGCAGGGCGTGGACGCGTTCAAGACCGACTTCGGCGAGCGCGTCCCCACCGACGTGGTCTGGCACGACGGCTCCGACCCGGAGCGCATGCACAACCTCTACGCGCAGCTCTACAACCAGGCCGTCTTCGAGGTGCTCGAGGAGGTGCGCGGGGAGGGCGACGCCGTCGTCTTCGCCCGCTCGGCGACCACGGGGGGCCAGGCGCTGCCGGTGCACTGGGGCGGCGACTCGACGTCGACCTTCGAGTCGATGGCCGAGACCCTCCGCGGAGGGCTCTCGCTCGCGATGAGCGGCTTCTCGTTCTGGAGCCACGACATCGGCGGCTTCGAGGGCACGCCCGACCCCGAGGTCTACAAGCGCTGGACCGCCTTCGGCCTGCTCTCGAGCCACAGCCGGTTCCACGGCAGCAGCTCGTACCGGGTCCCGTGGGCGTTCGACGACGAGGCCGTCGACGTGACGCGTCGCTTCACGAAGCTCAAGCTCTCGCTGATGCCGTACCTCTACGCGGCCGGGCTCGAGGCCTCGCGCACGGGCCTGCCCGTCATGCGCCCGATGGCGCTCGCCTTCCCCGACGACCGCGGCGCGTCCCACGTCGACACCCAGTACATGCTCGGGCCCGACCTGCTCGTGGCTCCGGTGTTCTCGGCCGACGGACGGGTCGAGGTCTACCTGCCCGCGGGGCGCTGGACCGACTGGTTCACGGGCGAGGTCGTCGACGCCGGCCAGGGGGGCTGGCGCACCGAGGTGCACGACGTCACGACGCTGCCGCTCTGGGTGCGCGAGGGCGCCGTCGTGCCGGTCGGCGGTCGGGACGACCGCCCCGACCACGACTACCTCGACGGCCTCGTGCTGAGGGTCTTCCCGGGGGCGGACGGCGAGCGCACGGTCACCGTCACGACGCCCGAGGGCACCGCGGCCGACTTCGTCGTCACCAGGGCAGGAGGGGCGGTGACGGTCGAGACCACCGCCTCCGGCTGGCGGGTCGAGGAGGTCCGAGCGGCACCCGCGCCGCAGTAGGGTCGACCGACGACCGAGACGGGGAGGCGACGTGACGCTCGAGCAGGCAGGACGGGTCGAGCGCACCCGCGGCACCCTCGCGACGGTGCTCCGGCTCGTGCACGAGGGCGGCGCGGTCTCGCGGTCCGAGCTGACGCGGGCGACCGGGCTCAACCGGTCGACGATCGCCTCGCTCGTCGGCGACCTGGTCGAGCGGGGCCTCGCGGCCGAGGCCGACCCGGTCGGCGTCTCGCGCGTCGGCCGCCCCAGCCCCGTCGTGTCGGCGAGCCCCGACGTCGTCGCCTGGTCGGTCAACCCCGAGATCGACGCCGTCACGGTCGGCGTCGTCGGGCTCGACGGGGTCGTCCGCCGCCGCGTCCGCCGCGAGACCGACGGCGTGCCGACGGCCGCCGAGGCCGCGGGGAACGCCGCCGCCGTCATCGCCGAGCTCCGTGCCGAGCTCGGCCCCCGGCTCGTCGAGGTGGGCGTGGGCGCCGCGGTGCCGGGCCTCGTCCGGGCCGACGGCGGGCTCGTCCGCCTCGCCCCGCACCTGGGCTGGGTCGACGAGCCCTTCGCCGCCCTGCTCGCGGAGGCGACGGGGCTGCCGACCGAGGCCGCGAACGACGCCTCGCTCGCGGCCGTCGCCGAGCACCGGTTCGGGGCGGGTCGCGGGGTCGACGAGCTCGTCTTCCTCAACGGCGGGGCGAGCGGCGTCGGCGGCGGCGTCATCTCGGCCGGACGACCGCTCGGCGGGGTCGGCGGCTACGCCGGCGAGATCGGCCACACCCTCGTCAACTCGGTCGGCCGGGTCTGCCACTGCGGCGCCACCGGCTGCCTCGAGACCGAGGTGGGCCAGGCGTCGCTCCTCGCGGCGACCGGCCTCGACCGCAGCCAGGCCGACGAGCTCGACACCGCCCTGCAGGAGGCGCCCCCCGGCTCCGCCGCCCGCCGCGAGGTCGAGCGCCAGGTCGACCAGCTCGCCGTCGCCCTGCGCACCGTCGTCAACGCCTTCGACCCGTCGCTCGTCGTGCTCGGCGGGTTCCTGGGGTCGCTGCTGGCGGCCGAGCCCGACCGCCTGCTCGCGGGCGTCACCCGTCAGGCGCTGCCCGGGCCCGCGGAGGACGTGCGGCTCGTGCGCGCGGCGCTGGGAGCCGACCGTCTCGTGATCGGGGCTGCGGAGCTGGCCTTCGCGCGCCTCCTCGACGATCCTTCGGCCGCGCCGCGGCGCTGACCGACCGCCGGCCGAGCGCGACGCCCCGCCGATCGCGACGCCGCCCGGGTCAGGCGTGCGTGTGCGGCTCGGAGCTCGCCCAGACCGACGCCGCCGCCGGGCCGGCGAGCTCGACGCTGCCGACCGGGACGTCGTGCTGGTCGGTGAGCACGACCTGCAGCGACCCGGCGTAGTCGCGGCGCTCGCCGACCCGCACGTGCGCGCCGACGCGCAGGTCGAGCGACGCGAGGTAGCGCAGCAGCTCGGGCTCGTCGTCGGAGACGCGCACGACGAAGCCGCACTCGCCCTCGCGGAACTCCTGCAGCGTGTGCGCGACGGGTCGGGTGACGGTGCCGTCGGCGGCGGGGATCGGGTCGCCGTGCGGGTCGGCGGTCGGTCGGCCGAGCTCGACGTCGAACGCCTCGAGCAGGCGGTCGCTGACGGCGTGCTCGAGGACCTCGGCCTCGTCGTGCACCTCGTCCCAGCCGTAGCCGAGCCGCTCGACGAGGTAGGTCTCGATCAGCCGGTGGCGACGCACCATGCCGACGGCGACGCTGCGGCCGAGCTCGGTGAGGGCGATGCGCCGGTACGGCTCGTAGTCGATCCAGCCCTCGCGCTCGAGCTTGCGCAGGTTGCCCGAGACGGTCGAGGCGCCGACGCCGAGTGTCGCCGCGATCTCGTTCGTCGTGATGCCGCGGGCCGGTGCCGAGCCGGGGGAGGCGGTGGCCGGGTCGACCTCGACGGCCCACTCCTCGGCCTTCCAGATCACCTTGAGGTAGTCCTCGGTCATCGTCGAGCGGGTGGGTCCCGGTTCCGGTGGCATGAGCCGATCCTAGGTCCGGCCGCCTCCGTCGAGCACGCGCCGTGCGCCGCTCGCCGCCGCCCGGGCCCGCGTCCCGGCACCGCGCCGGCACAGCGCCCGCGTCCCCGCGCTTGACCGCCTCAGCGCGGCAGCGACCCCAGGCCCCGCGCCGCGCGGTACCGCTCGCCGATCGCGGGCACGAGGTCGGGCTCGGAGGAGGCGCGGGTCGACACGGCCCACGTCGGCCGGGTCCCCGAGAGGGCCCAGGCCGCCTGCCGGGCGGCGCCGTCGGCGACGTACTCGCCCGGCGCGGGGATCGTGACGGGCGCGTCGAAGACCTGGGCCGCGACGGCCTGCACGGCGGGGTTGAGCGCGGCTCCGCCGATGAGCAGCACGCGCCGCACCTCCACGCCCTGGTCGCGCACCGCGGAGGCGCCGTCGGACAGGGCCGAGAGCATGCCCTCGACCGCGGCCCGGGCGAGGTTCTCGCGGGTGGTCGACGCGATGGTCAGGCCCGAGAGGGTCGCGGTCGCGTCGGGCAGGTCGGGGGTGCGCTCGCCCTCGAAGTACGGCACGAGCGAGACCCCGCCCGCGCCCGGCTCGGCGGCGAGGGCGAGGCGCGCGAACTCGTCGTGGTCGACGCCGAGCAGGGTGCCGATCGACGACAGCACGCGGGCCGCGTTGAGCGTCGCGACGAGCGGCAGGAACCCGCCGGCCGCGTCCGCGAAGCCCGCGACCGTGCCGCTGCCGTCCGACACGGGTGCGTCGGTGACGGCGAAGGCCGTGCCGCTCGTCCCGATGCTGATGACGAGGTCGCCGACCGCGGCGCCGAGGCCGAGGGCCGCACCGGCGTTGTCGCCGGCGCCGGCACCGACGACGAGGCCCTCGGGGACGGGACCGTGCGCGGTCGTCGTGCCCGCCGCCTCCGACGGTCCGAGGACGCGGGGCAGCACGACGGCGTCGCCCTCCGCGGTCGAGCCGGCCCCGGCGGCGACCCGCCCGGCGCGGCCGAGGGCGCGCTCGAACAGCTCGAGGTCGTAGTCGTCGTCGACGGGGCTCCAGTACGAGGTGCCGCTGGCGTCGCTGCGGTCGGTGACCAGCGCCTCCAGGTCGGGACCGAGGGCCGAGGAGGCGCGGGGCCCGTACCCGAGCAGCCGCCAGGTCAGCCAGTCGTGCGGCAGGGCCACCGCGGCGACGCGGGCCGCGTTCTCGGGCTCGGCGTCGCGCAGCCAGCGGAGCTTCGTCGCCGTGAACGAGGCCACGGGCACCGATCCCGTGCGGCGGGCGTACTCGTCGGCCCCGACCTCGGCGATGAGCTGGTGGGCGGCGTCGGCGCTGCGGGTGTCGTTCCAGAGGAGCGCGTCGCGGACGACCTCGCCCTCGTCGTCGAGGGCGACGAGCCCGTGCTGCTGGGCGGAGACGGCGATCGCCGAGACGCCGTCCAGGCCTCCCGCAGCCTCGATCGCGGCGACGAGGGCGTCCCACCAGGCGGCGGGCGGCACTTCGGTGCCGTCGGGGTGCTTGGCCGTGCCCTGGCGCACGAGCTCGCCGCTGGCGGCGTCGCGGACGACCACCTTGCAGCTCTGGGTGGACGAGTCCACCCCGGCGACGAGCACGCGGGGGGTCGGGTTGTCGATCGTCACGGACTACTCCTCTTCGAGCGGGTGGGCGGGCGTCGTGGTCATGACCCGTCGTCGAGCAGGTCGGCCAGCGCCTCGGCCAGCGTAGTGTCCACGATCAGGTGGGTGACGAACCCGGCGCGGGCGGCGGCGACGACCGCGGCGGCGCGACCGGGGCCGTGGGCGACGGCCACGACGCGGGGCGTCCGCACGAGCTGGTCGTAGCGCACGCCGATGAGGCGGTCGTCGAGCGCGGTCGCGACGTGGCGGCCCTCGACGTCGAAGAGCCGGCCCGAGATCTCGCCGACGGCGCCCGCCGCGGAGGCCTCGTCGCGGTCGGCGGGCGAGACCTTCTCCCAGACGCTCGACTCACCGGCCTGCCACGCACCGATCGCGACGACGGCCAGGTCGAGGTCGTCGGCGCGTTCGAGGGCCTGGGCGATCTCGGGCTGGCGCATGAGGTCGCGGGCCGTCGCGGCGCCGTCGACGACGAGGGGGGCGTGGATCGGCAGCGTGCGGATGCCGGGCGACGAGCCGAGGTTCGAGATGACCTGGGGCAGGGTGCCCGAGCCCGGCACCTGCAGGGCCCCGGCGAGCTGGACGATGGTGCACGGCGGCAGGTCGGGCAGGAACTTCGCGGCGAGGTCCATCGTGCGCGACCACGAGATGCCGACGGTCATGCGGCTGCGGAGGGTGTGGCGCAGCGCCCCCATCACGGCCGTGCCGACGCGTTCCGCCCCCTCCGTCTCGGTCGTGCCGGTGACGTCGACGACCTGCACGCGCTCGAGGCTGAGCAGACGGGCCAGGTCGTCGTCGCGCGAGGGCCGCCGCGGGTCGCGGATCTCGATCGACACGACGCCCTGGTCGCGGGCCTGCTTGAGCAGCTTCGCGACCTGGAATCGGCTGAGGTCGAAGCGGGCCGCGATGTCGACCTTCGAGAGGTCGTCGAGGTAGTAGGCGCGGGCGACGTCGGCGAGCAGGAGCCAGCGCTCGCGGTCGGGTCCGGTTCGTCGTTCCATCCGCCCATCATGGCTCATCTGAGACCCCTTGCACATCTGTGAACGCCGTGTCAGACTCCCCTCACATCTGAGGAGGCGCGCTCATCTGAGCGACACACCTCGCGCCTCCCTCGGTCCCGTCCCCGGACGACGCACACCCGCAGCACCCCCGACGCACCGCCCTGTCACGACCAATGGAGGTCCCGTGAGATCCATCAACCGAGCCAGCAAGCTCACGATCGCGATGTCGGTGGGCGTCGCAGCAGCACTGGGCCTGAGCGCCTGCGGAGGGGCGGGCGGTGGCGGCGGAGGCGCGGCCGGCGGCGGCTCCGACGAGGTCAACGTGCTCATGGTCAACAACCCGCAGATGGTCGACCTGCAGAAGCTGACGGCCGACTCGTTCACCAAGGACACGGGGATCGAGGTCAACTACACGGTGCTGCCCGAGAACGACGTCCGCGCCAAGATCAGCCAGGAGTTCTCGAGCCAGGCTGGCCAGTACGACGTCGCGTCGCTCTCGAACTACGAGGTGCCGAGCTACGCCGCGAACGGCTGGCTGACGCCCCTCGACGACACCGTCGCCGCGAGCGCCGACTTCGACCAGAGCGACATCCTCGAGCCCATGACCAAGGCGCTCACCGCGGAGGACGGCAAGCTCTACGCCGAGCCCTTCTACGGCGAGAGCTCGTTCCTCATGTACCGCAAGGACGTCTTCGACGCGGCCGGGCTGACGATGCCCGACAAGCCCACGTGGGACCAGGTCGCCGAGCTGGCGGCCCAGGTCGACGGGGCAGAGGACGGCATGAAGGGCATCTGCCTGCGCGGCCAGCCGGGCTGGGGCCAGATCTTCGCCCCGCTCACCACGGTCGTCAACACCTTCGGCGGCACCTGGTTCGACGAGGACTGGAACGCCCAGGTCGACAGCCCCGAGTTCACCGCCGCGGTCGACTTCTACGTGAAGCTCGTCCAGGAGCACGGCGAGTCCGGCGCCCCCCAGGCCGGCTTCACCGAGTGCCTCAACAACCTGCAGCAGGGCAAGGTGGCCATGTGGTACGACGCCACCAGCGCCGCCGGCAGCCTCGAGGCCGACGACTCGCCCGTCAAGGGCAAGATCGGCTACGCCGCGGCCCCCGTCAAGGAGACCGACAGCTCGGGTTGGCTCTACACCTGGGCCTGGGGCATCCAGAAGGCCGGCGCGAACCAGGACG
>Ga0265780_10008334_pt1 | contig 12602 bp, 5 predicted proteins | sample P1T30metagenome_FD_192432 | JGI IMG/M metagenome (GOLD analysis project Ga0265780, IMG submission 192432) | Plant litter microbial communities from East Loma Ridge, Irvine, California - P1 T30 | ecosystem: Environmental > Terrestrial > Plant litter > Unclassified | place: USA: California...
ATGGCAATCATAACTTCTGGTTAAGCACCTCCAACGGGCTCTCAAAGGCCGCTATTTCCTATGGCGACAAGCTCCGGCTCGCTTTTAAGAATTTTGATGAAAATGACGGTCTCCAGGGTAAAGAATTCAACCGCAATGCCTCATTGAAGCTAAGGAGCGGCGAATTGCTGTTCGGTGGCTCAGATGGTCTTAATATTTTCAATCCAGCATTGATTAAAACCTATAACATCAGGTCAAGGCTGCTGTTAACCGATTTTCAGCTGTTTAACAAAAGCTTATCGGTGAACAAGCCTGTAGACGGTGCGGTGATCTTAACCCGGCCAATCTATGAGACAAGCCATATATCTCTTAACCATGATCAGAACGTATTTACAATAGAATTTGCTTCGCTTAATTATGTAGAACCGCATAAAGTGAAACATCAGTATATGATGCAGGGATTTGATAAATCCTGGATCTCGTCAGACAATGCCATCAGGAAAGCCACCTATACTAATCTCGATCCTGGCAATTATATATTTAAGGTGAGAGCTTCTGATACCGATGGCATATGGCAGGCGGATCCCGTCGAGCTGCATATTGAGATACTGCCCCCGTTTTACAAGTCTTTGCCGGCATATCTTTTATATGTTCTGGCCGTTACCGGATTGCTCTTTTATATCCGTAACCGGGGAATACAAAAACTGAAACGCCAGTTCGAAGCCGAGCAGGAACGAAAGGAAATCAAGCGCCTCATCGAAGAGGAGAAGCTTGAAGCCCAGCGTGTCATAGAGCAGGAGCGGATGGAAGTAATGCGCTACAGGGAACTTGATGCTATGAAGATAAAGTTCCTTACCAATGTGAGCCATGAATTCAGAACCCCTCTGTCGCTTATCCTGGCTCCCATAGACAAAATACTGAAACTGTATACCGACCCCGGTCTTCATGAACAGGTTTCGCTCATCCGCCGTAATGCAAGGCGGCTATTACACCTGGTTAATCAGCTGCTGGATTTCAGGAAAATGGAACTTAAGGAACTGAAACTTCAGAAACGGCCCGGTAATATCGTAAAGTTCCTGAAGGAGATCACCTGGTCTTTTAAAGACATTGCCGAACAGAAGAATATACAGTTGTCTTTCAATGCAATGTATGAAGATTACCGCATGAGCTTCGATCACGATAAGGTAGAACGTATACTGTTCAACCTTCTTTCCAATGCGTTTAAGTTTACTTTCGGCAACGGCAAGGTCAATGTATCGGTCGATATTCTGCGGGAAAAAAATATCCTCGAAATAAAGGTGAGAGATACCGGTATCGGTATTCCGAAAGATAAACAGGAGAAGATATTCGACAGTTTTTTCCAGAACGATATCCCCGATTCCATTATCAACCAGGGCAGCGGTATCGGCCTTTCCATTACACGCGAATTTGCCGAGCTGCATGGCGGAGAGATCAGCCTGGAAAGCGAAAGCAGTTTCGGAAGCTGTTTTACTGTTCATTTACCGGCAGATGAACTTTCGCTAACAGAAGATGCGGAAAGTTTTGTTGAAGAGATCCTTACTAAGGAAGAGGTAACTTCCGGATTGAAAAAAGTAACAGAAATACCCGGATCATCTAAAAAACCTACTGTGCTGATCGTTGAAGATGATATCGATTTCAGATTCTATTTAAAAGATAACCTGAAGGAAGATTTTAATGTCATTGAAGCTGGCAACGGCAAAGATGGCTGGCAGAAAACCTTGTTTTATCATCCGGCTATTATAGTGAGTGATATCTCCATGCCCGAAATGAATGGTACAGACCTTTGCCGGAAAATAAAAAATGACGCTAGAACGCTGCATATACCGGTTGTCCTGCTTACGGCCATAACAGGCGAAGAACAGCAGATAAAAGGCCTTGAAACGGGGGCAAACGACTATATCACCAAGCCATTCAGCTTTGAAATACTCAACTCCAGGATAAAGAACATTTTAGCACAGCAGGAATCTGCACGTAAAACCTATCAGAAACAGGTGGAAGTACATCCGGTGGAAGTAGAATCGGAGTCGCCCGACGAGAAGTTTATCCAGGATACTCTCCAGATCATCGAAAAGAATATTGCCAATACCAATTTCTCGGTCGATGAGCTGAGCAGTCTCCTGCTCATAAGCCGGGTCACTTTATATAAAAGAATCGTTAGCCTTACAGGTAAGACCCCTCTCGAATTTATAAAGTCATATCGTTTAAAAAGGGCGGCGCAACTTCTGGAGAAAGGCAGCCTTACTGTTTCACAGGTCTGTTATAAAGTAGGGTTTAAAACACCAAAGCACTTCGTGAAATCCTTCAAGGCAGAGTTCGATGTTATTCCTTCAAAATATGCAGAGCATAAAAATGATTAAATTCTCGCAGCGGCTGATACTATTTTAACCTTCTCCCGGATAAATTTTAATTATCAGTCTCGAAAAAATACATTTCACAAAGCTGAAATGAGCTTTTTTCGGGTTAAGTGTTTGATCTTTAGGCTTGTTTAGCCCTTAACATTTGGAGCCCTCTTTTTTAGCAATCCAGTATCAGCTTCTTTATAGTTTTAACATCATAAACCAATGGGACCTATTATAACAAGCAGATAAAGCGGCCAGATCCTTTTCAGCTTTTTTTAAAAGTTCCGAATTTAACTGATTATTAACCTTTAATGTTATTTATTATGTAGAAAATTTAACCTACTGAACCTGTTATGAAAGAATCTAATGAAAACAATATGAAACCATTATAAGGCGACGGCACCTGTCGGCTGCTGAATGATCGTCTCATACCACTTAAAAACTATCATCAAATGAAAATAACTAACTATAAGGAACTTATACCAATTATTTGCCTGTTCTTTATGCTCCTGTGTATAACAAAGAACAGTTATTCTCAAAATCCCGAAAGACTCGTCAGAGGCACCGTTACCGACGATCGGGGAGAAGTACTGCCAGGAGTTTCAGTAACCGTAAAAGGTACCCGGGCCGGCACTGTTACCAACGGGAACGGTCAATATTCCCTCAATCTTCCTGCGGATGCAAAGATACTCGTATTTGCATTCGTAGGCATGAATAACCAGGAAGCGGCCGTCGGAAACCGTACCACTGTCAATGTAAAACTTACATCGTCTGTAAGCAACCTCAGTGAAGTTGTCGTGATCGGCTATGGTGCCGTGCGCAAGGCAGAGGTAACTTCTTCAATTTCTTCTATCTCTGAAAAAGATATTAAAAACCTGCCTGTTGCGGGTATCGACCAGGCACTGCAGGGTAAAGTAGCCGGCGTTACCGTAAATGCCAATGGCGGACAGCCGGGGGGTGGTATTTCCGTCCGTGTAAGGGGGATTACCTCCGTAAATGGAAATGAGCCTTTGTATGTAATAGACGGCGTACCGATCCTCACCCAGGCGAACAGCATAGGGCAGGATCAGCTTGGGGGAAGAGCAGGGCAAACCACGCAAAGTGTTATGTCAACGCTGAACCCTTCGGATATTGCATCTGTCGACATTCTCAAAGATGCATCTGCACAGGCTATCTACGGATCGCTGGCAGCCAACGGCGTGGTGATAATCACCACCAAGAGAGGGCGCAGCGGGCAGGGTAAGATAGGGTATGACGTGTATTATGGCGCGCAGGATGTACCCAATACCTTATCCGTAATGAATTTAAGGCAGTATGCAGAATATTATAATTCGGTTGCCACCGAAGCGGCCTCTTATGGCTTAAACCTGCTGCCAATCGGCGAATTCAATAATCCTTCTTTACTCGGAAAAGGTACCGACTGGCAGGACGCTATTTACCGTACCGGGAAAATCGCAAATCATCAGTTATCATTTTCGGGGGGGCACGAAAAAACAAATTATTATTTCTCGGCGAACTATTTCGATCAGTCCGGAACGATCATTAATTCCGGATTCAAAAGATATTCCACCCGTTTCAACCTCGATCAGCAGGTTAAGAGCTGGCTGAAAGCCGGCGTCAGTGCTAATCTTTCAAGGAGCAATCAGCAGATCGCCTTAACAGATGGCACCGAAACACCCACCACTATTGTATTATATAACAGTCCGGCGACTCCGATAAGAGGTACAGACGGGCAATACCTTACCACCACTTCTTTGGGGAGTAATACTTTTGGTTCGGCAAACGGCAATCCTATAGCCACCGCAGAACTCAGAGATGTAAATTCTGTTCAAAGTAAAGGTTATGGTAATCTTTACGGCGAGATCCAGTTTCTGAAATACCTCTCACTGCGTAATGAGGTCGGATTTGATTTTCAGCTATCGCAGAACAGTGCTTTTCAGCCTGAATATACCAATAGCGTAACTAAACAATCGCTGATGGCGCCCAGCAAGCTGGTCGAATCAAGAAATAACAGTTATTACTGGGGGCTTAAAAACTACATCACCTTTAACCCGGTATTTGATAAACATGCTATCAATGTAGTTGTCGGCCACGAGGCTCAGCGCTCGCATTACGACAATGTACAGGTCGGTGCTTCAGATCTGAGCCTTAACCTGCCTTCGACAGGAGCTGGAACCATTAATCTCTCTTCAACGAATAACGGAAAAGGCGACTGGAGTATGGAATCTTACCTGGGCCGTGCTTCCTACACCTATAATAACAAATATTCGGTATCCGGGTCTTTGAGAAGGGATGCCTCTTCGAGTTTCGGGCCTAACAGCCGTGTGGGATACTTTTCCGCCGCTTCTGTAGGCTGGACGCTGACGGGTGAGCCTTTTGCCAAAAACCTGAAGTTTTTAGATTACTTGAAACTGCGTGCTGGTTTAGGCTCCGTAGGAAATCAGAATTCGCCCGTGCAAAATGCTTACAGTACGAACATCCGCCTCTTCACTGTGGCTCCGTTTGGTCCGGGAGGTATACCGGCCAATGTGGGCAATCCCGACCTGAGCTGGGAGTCGGTGGTTACATATAATGCAGGTATCGATGCTACGCTGTTCAAAAAACGGCTGGAACTTACGATCGACATATACAATAAAAAAACTACGGATATGATCCTCTCCACTACCTTGCCGGTATTTGCAGGTCTGGATCCTAATCCACCGTTCACTGCTTATAAAGAGATCGAACCTCCCGTTACCAACGCAGGCGAAATGACCAATAAGGGAATTGATATCGGAATAACCAGTTATAATGTCCAGGCTAAAAACTTTAACTGGAGAACCAGCCTGGCCTTTAGTCACTACAAAAATAAACTGGTAAAACTGAATGCTCCCGGTGCATTGCTCAGAGGCCAGGCACAGGACTTTACCGGAAACAGCTCGGTCGTGAACATTACCCAGGCCGGCGGTGCAGTAGGTACTTTTTACGGCTATGTAACCGACGGGCTGTTCCGCTCCCAGGCGGAACTCGACAATGCTCCTGACTATGGTTATGCCATCGGTCCGCAGGGATTATGGCTGGGCGATGTTAAGTACAAAGACCTTAACGGCGACGGCAGGATCGGAAGTGAAGACGTAACCTTTATCGGTGATCCTAATCCTAAGTTTACCTATGGCTTAACGAATACCTTCAGGTATAAAGACTTTGATTTTTCTTTCTTCCTGCAGGGAGTATACGGCAATAAGATCTTTAACTGGACCCGTAAGTATACTGAATCCTTAACCAGCGTATACCTTAACCAGGTAACTGACGTGATGGACCGGTATACCCCCGCTAATACTGACGGCACTATTCCGAGATACAACCAGTGGACAAATAATAACCTGAAAAACTCCGACCGCTATGTCGAAAATGGTTCTTACCTGCGTATTCAGAACATATCCCTGGGATATAACCTGCCTTCGGCATGGGCCAATAAAGTGAAGATGGCATCTGCCAGATTATATGTAACGGTTCAGAATGCGCATACTTTCACCAAATATTCGGGTTACGACCCGGAGATCGGATCTTACAACCAAAGCGTATTGAGCCAGAATGTGGACAATGGCCACTATCCCAATCCTCGGACTGTTAATATAGGTGCCAATATTGAATTCTAATTAGCTGGATAATAAGATGAAAAATATTAAGATAATATATTTGATGAGCTGCATTTTAGCCCTGGCATCATGCAGTAAAGACTTTCTCGAACATACTTCTGAAACGAACCCTACCCTGGACAACTATTATAATACTGCGGCCCAGGTGCAGGGTGCTACCGGTTACCTCTATAACTCGGTATGGTACGATTATATGGACAAGGCGTATAACTCCATCGGTGATGCCCTGAGCGGAAATGCGCTTACTGAAACCGGGCCAAACTATGGCAGCGGGGTATATAACCTGTTGACAGTGAGCAGTACCGATCCCCTGGTTTTAAGTTCGTGGCAGTCTTTATATAAAGTTGCCGGAAGCGCCACTGTACTGATAAAAACCTTTGAGCAGAAAAAAACACTGCTAAACAATGCGCCCTTCCTGGATGAGGGAATTGCTGAAGCAAGGTTCATAAGAGGAGTGGCCTATTTTACCATTGCAAGGGTGTTTAAGGACGCACCTATAGTAGCAGATCCGGTTGCCCTGGCTGGTTCAGGCGATTATAATATACCCAGATATATTCAGAGTGATGTCTTACGTTTCGCTTTGGAAGACCTGCAGTATGCTGAGGCCAATCTGCCTGCCGATCCGGCTGCTCCGGGTAGGGTAACCAAATATTCTGCTGCAGGGATGATCGCCAAATTGTACTTGTATTCCGGTGATTACGCCAATGCAAAAGATGCCGCACAGCGTGTAATATCTTCCGGTAAGTATGACCTCTATCCTAATTATATGGAGATGTTCACTACTGCCAAGGCGAATAACAATATCGAATCCTTATTTGCATTGCAATGGATTGCCAGCGGCGGTTATGGTTATGCCAACGCCCAGAACGCCTATAATGCTCCCTCTACATTGATGAAACCTACAAAAGGTACAGGGTATGGTTCTGTTTATCCCACAATTGATGTGATCAGATCGTATGATGCCAACGATAAAAGAAGGGGCTGGTCTATGATGGAGCATGGATTTACCAAGACCGACTGGACCAATATAAATTTCCCCAATGGCTTTAAGTATGATACTACAGGAACGGTCTACGAGGATGCTACGCATATAAGGAACGGCTCGAGGGCTCATATCCTGAAATATGTCGTCGGCACAGGCTCTAACGGTGAAGCCCTGAGCGATAACGGTTCTTCAAGCATCTGTACCTATATGTTACGATATGCAGACGTGTTGCTTATCTATGCCGAATCGGTAATGGGAACAGCGAATTCTACGACTGATGCGAGTGCCCTTGCGGCATTTAATAAGGTACATAACAGGGGTGGAAACTTCAATAACGTACCGGTGACCGTAATTACAAAGGACCTGTTGTTTAAGGAACGCCGGGCCGAGTTTGCCTTTGAAGGCGATTTCTGGTTCGATGTGCAGCGGCTTGGTTTTGCTAAAGCCCAGCAGCTGATCAATGCGCAGGAGAGGGGATCATATTCAGGCAGCGGTATAAATCATGTAGCAGCAAACCTGCATTCTGAAAGCCAGCTGTTCCTGCCTGTGCCGCAGTCGGAAACAGTATCAGATCCTAAGCTACTGGAACCTGCAGTTCCATATTTTAAATGACCTTAAGGTTTAACATCTAAAAAAAATACAATGAAAGCTTTTCAAAAAGTTTCAAACAGAGCTGTACTTATCTTCTTTGCATGGGCGATGCTGGTCACCGCCTGTAAAAAGGATGATGAACCTGGAACTGCTACTCCTGTGGCCGATGCCATAGATCCGGGAGAAGCAAAGGGGGGAGATGTGCTTACGCTGACCGGAAAGGGACTTTCGGGCATTACCTCTATTGTCTTTGAAAAAGATAGTGTGCCCGCCGGGTTTAATCCTAACTTTAATACAGACAATGCCCTGATCTTCCGTGTGCCCGATACGGCAAGCGGAGGCGCACAGAATATTCTCATTACGAACAGGAGCGGTAAACAGGTGAAGGTGGCTTTTAATGTGATCGCCCTTCCTTCTGTTACCAGCGCTTCAAATTATAACTTCTCGGCTGGGGAGTCGCTGACCTTAACCGGGAATAACCTTCAGGATGTTTCGGCCGTGAAATTAACCGGTACGTCTACTGTGCTGACCATCGTGTCGAAAAGTAAAAAACAGCTTGTAATTACCCTGCCGGCCACTACGTTAAACAGCTCCTTCCTGGATATTACCAATTCTACCGGGACCATAACTACCACGCAGGAGTTTGTTAACAGGGATGTTGCTTACCACATCTTCACCGATAATTATGGTGCCGGCTGGGATAACGGCTCCTGGGGAGCTGCTTCTGTTTCTACCGAGGTGTTTAAAGCCGGAACGGCATCCTTTAAGGCGACTTATGGCAAGGGTAACTGGAGCGCCAATGGTTTTGCGAGCTGGAGTATAGGGTTCGATTATTCACCCGACTATAAATACCTCACATTCTGGATAAAGGGTGGAGCTAAAGACCGTACCTTCTTTATTACCGGCGATCAGCGCGATGGCGGATATGGTAACAGTGATACCTCGGCGCCGATCCTTGTGCCAGCAACTGTCTGGACGTATTACAAGGTGCCTCTTTCCACCCTCAAGTTATGGAGCAAGGGTACAAAATCAAAACAGCTTGGATTTTTTATTCAGGGTCCTGATGACCAGGATGAAACGCTGCATTTTGATGATGTAATGGTGATAAAATAGTTTTCAATATACCGGAAGGTACGGACCCCTATCGTCAGCGTTTGCAATGCGGATGGTGCGAGATCAGCGATTGCATCGCTGCATATTATGCATTGAAAATGCATTTCTCAGGCATCCGCGTTGCAAACGCGGACGATAAGGTGATGATAGTAGCTATTCCGGTATCGGACCACGATAAGATTTAGATCATGTTTTACACGCTGAAAGTGCCTGCCTGTTTTTATTCATTGTTCTTTTGCTGCTTTTTTCTTAATACCACAAAAGCTCAGCCTGCTTTTGTTAAAACTTCAGGAAGCCATTTTATCCTGAATAACAAACCCTATTATTATATAGGAACCAATTATTGGTACGGTGGATTACTGGCTTTACAGCAAGACTCTGTCCGCGGAAAGGAAAGACTGAGAAAAGAGCTGGATTTCCTTAAGTCGCAGGGGGTAAATAACCTCCGGGTGCTGGCAGGATCTGAAGGGATAGGCCAGATCAATGGTGTGCAGCGCGTAAATCCTGTATTGCAGGCAAAAAAAGGTGAATTTAACCTGCGCCTGCTGGAGGGGCTGGACTACCTTCTTTACGAGATGGGAAAAAGAGAGATGTTTGCCGTCCTTTTTCTCAGTAATAACTGGGAGTGGAGCGGCGGTTTTCTCCAATACCTTAACTGGAATAATCAGCTCAGCGATTCTACCATGCAAAGTAAGCTTGGATGGGATGCACTGCGCGATAATACCAGTAAATTCTACAGCTGCATGCCCTGCCGGCAGGATTATGAAAAACAGCTTCGGTTTATCCTGAATCATCATAATAAATATACCGGTCGCAGTTATATCAGCGAGCCGGCAATAATGGCCTGGGAACTTGCCAATGAACCCCGGCCTATGCGGGCCAGGGCCAACGCTGCTTATAGTGAATGGACCCTGCATACTGCCAGGCTGATCCGCTCTCTTGACAAAAATCACCTGATAACCCTTGGAACCGAGGGGGATCAGGGAACAGAGAGTATGGAGCTGTTTAAAGCTGTACATACTCCCAGGGAGGTCGACTATTTAACCTTACATATCTGGCCGAAAAACTGGAGCTGGTTTGCAGATACAAGTATAACGGCTTCTTTGGAAGGAGTGATCACCAAATCCCGCGACTATATACGCAGGCATGAGCAGGTGGCAGACGAACTGAAAAAGCCGCTTGTTATCGAAGAATTTGGCTTGCCCCGCGACCGGCATTCTTTTGCTCCCGGATCCGCCACTACTGCAAGAGACAGCTATTTTGCTTCAGTGTTTTCAGAATGGCTGCGCAGCAAACGAGATACCGGCAGCATTGGCGGCATAAACTTCTGGGCTTTCGGCGGCAGTTCCCGCCCTGTTGCGGGGCAGCTGTTCTGGAAAAAAGGTGACGACTTTTCAGGGGATCCTCCGCAGGAGGAGCAGGGACTAAACTCCGTCTTTGATTCAGATGAAAGTACCTGGAAGCTGATCAGGTCTTTTACGGAGGAGAGGTAAGGGATTGAAGCTTTCCAAACAGGATATAAAAAACAGCAGAATAAGAATCTGAAATAACATATATCATCGCAATAAACAGAAAACAGTTTAAAATACATTTTATGAAGTTTTTAATTTTAGGCGGTCTTGCCCTTTGTCTCACAGTGCCTGCCATGGCTCAGAACGGCTCAGCCAGTTCAACAGCGAAAAAAGTTCAGGACCTGGTATCAAAAATGACGCTGGAAGAGAAGGTCGGTCAGATGACGCAGATAAGCGTAGAGGCCTTTCTTAAAAAAACTAACGCTAAGGTTAATGAGCCGCATGAATTTGATCTGCCCAAACTCACAGAGGCTATCAAAAAGTATAAGGTAGGCTCAATACTCAATATCGGAGGCTCCGCGCAAACTATTGAGACCTGGCGAAAGCGTATAGAAACCATACAGAAGATAGCCCTTCAGGAGCGGCTGAAGATACCCGTCTTGTATGGTGTGGATGCAATTCGCGGCAACAACTACACCCTCAATTCCGTTCTGTTCCCTCAGCAGATCGCACAGGCAGCGTCCTTTAACCGGGAGATGGCAAAAAAGGCAGCAGAAGTAACGGCATATGAAACGCGGGCATCCTTTATCCCCTGGAATTTCAGTCCCGTATTAGACCTCGGCCGTCAGCCCTTATGGCCCCGGATCTGGGAAACCTATGGTGAAGATCCTTACCTGGTAGCCGAAATAGGAAAGGCTGTGGTCGCCGGTTACCAGGGCAGCGGTTCGGAAACAGATAAGTATCATGTAGCCGCCTGCCTGAAACATTATATGGGTTACAGCATGCCTTTAAGCGGGCACGACCGTACCCCGGCATGGATCCCCGAACGCGAGTTGCGCGAATATTTCCTTCCCCAGTTTGCTGCGGCGGTGCAAGCCGGCGCTAAAACGGTTATGGTAAACAGCGCAGAGATAAACGGAGTTCCGGTCCATGCCAGCAAACATATCCTTACCGATATCCTCAAAGAGGAGCTGCAGTTTAAGGGTTTTACGGTAAGCGACTGGCAGGATATAGAGTATCTGTACCAGCGGCATCATGTAGCGAAGGATAATAAGGAAGCCGTTATGATGGCAGTAAATGCTGGTATAGATATGAGTATGGTACCTCTGGACTTCAGCTTTTGTGATGATCTGATCGCACTGGTTAAGGAAGGCAAGGTATCGCAGGCTCGTATTGATGATGCGGTAAGCCGCATCCTGACTGTTAAATTCGAAACCGGGCTGTTTGCACAGGCGGCCGGAAATCCGAAAGACTACCCGCTGTTTAACGGAGCTGCCCATAACAAGCTGAACTACGACCTGGCAGCGGAGTGTATAACGCTGCTGAAAAATAACAAACAGCTGCTTCCCCTGCCAAAAAACAGCCGCATACTGGTTACCGGGCCTGCAGCAGATGCGATGCGTCCGCTGAATGGCGGATGGAGCCGTACCTGGCAGGGCGATAACAGCGACGAGACTGAGAAAGATAAAAATACCATATTGGAGGCGGTAAGGAGCGTTTTCGGCGCTGGAAATGTAGACTACTCTGCCGGTGCCGACTTTAATAAGGCCCTCAACATAGAAGAAACCGTGAAGAAGGCGGCAGCGGCTGATGTGATTCTCCTGTGCCTGGGAGAAAATAGCTATACAGAAAATCCCGGCAACATCGACGATCTTCATATATCCCCATCGCAGGCAGAACTTGCTGCCGCAGTAGCTAAAACAGGGAAGCCGGTTGTCCTGGTGCTTACAGAGGGACGTCCGGTAATCCTCTCTTCGATAGAGCCTGCCGCTTCAGCTGTATTACACGCATTTATTCCCGGCAACGAAGGGGGGAATGTTATTGCAGATATTCTGGCAGGTAAAGTTAACCCCAGCGGCAAACTGCCTTATACTTACCCCCGTTATTCAAACAGCCTGCTTAACTACTATCATAAATATACGGAGACGAGACAGTTTGATGAGGTTGCGGGTTATGATCCCCAATGGGAATTCGGATTCGGCCTGAGTTATACCTCATTCAGTTACAGCAATCTGAAACTAAGCAGCGACCGGCTGAGCGGAGAGGATGCCATCACCGTATCTGTAGACGTAACCAATACCGGGAAATTACCGGGCAAAGAATCGGTACTCTTATTTGTGAGCGATCTGGTTGCATCAGTTACTCCGGAAGTACGGCGGCTGCGGGGCTTTGACAAGATCTCACTAAGTCCGGGAGAAAAGAAAGCTGTAGTTTTTACTCTCCGGCGGACCGACCTTTCATTTATCAATACTGCTTTGGAGCGTGTTACCGAGCCTGGCGAATTCAGGCTGCAGGTTGGTGATCAGAGCACTTTGTTTTCCGTATTGTAGGTGTGATTATCAATTATAAACAGGAAATGAGAAAAGTTTTAATACTGCTGTATGTTTCATTCTGCTGCTTGCAGGCATACAGTCAGTGTAATAAT
>Ga0265780_10008335_pt1 | contig 12601 bp, 8 predicted proteins | sample P1T30metagenome_FD_192432 | JGI IMG/M metagenome (GOLD analysis project Ga0265780, IMG submission 192432) | Plant litter microbial communities from East Loma Ridge, Irvine, California - P1 T30 | ecosystem: Environmental > Terrestrial > Plant litter > Unclassified | place: USA: California...
CGTCTCTCGTCCGTGCGCCGCGCCTCCTCGGACACCGGGTCGACCGGGGCTGCTGCGGGCGGCTCGTGAGGGGTGCCCGCTCGTGTCTCGCTGGCCACCGTCGCCTACCGCAGGGCTCGCCGCGAGCTCGTCGCGAGCTCCGTCAGCGGTTCAGGACCCCCGACGCGGCGGACCAGCTTTGCGACTCGGAGCGCCTCGAGCTCGGCGCGACACTCGACCGACTCGGCCGCCGGTAAACCCTCATAAGTCTTCGGCCGGGTGCGTCTCAGGCTGCGTCCACTCTTCGTAATCGATCATCTGTTGGACGACGAGAAACAACATGAAGAGCTGGTTAGCCAGCCCGGCCAGCACATAGGCGACGTCCTCGACCTGTTCCACTGTGAACGTGCGATCTATCGTCTTTTTCGACGTGACCCGGGTGGCCCTCGCTGGCCCGTGTCCGGGCGTCGTCCAGTCGCCGTGCAAAAGGTGATTCCTGTTCTCCATCGCGACCTTCAAGTCGAGAGACAGCGCAGTGAACAAGTCGCGCACCTGGCCTTCAAATCGTTGCAGCTTCACCAGCTTCGCCCCGAGATCAAGCAGGGCCGTGATGGACATGCCCCGGGTCACCACGAGGCCTATGTCGTCTGTCTCGTCATCGTCGTGACTCACAAGACCCGCGACGACTAGTGCCAGTGTGCGTTCGGTTCGCGCCGACCAGTAAGCGACTTCGCCCATCGCCACCAGATGGTCACGATCGAGTCCAGTGGCCCGCACGTCGGCACGCTGCTCTGCACGGGTTCGCTCGGTCATGCGTCGACCCGGGGGAGCGTCACAGCGGGCGACGTGTCGGCCGGGTGTCGGTCCAGGGCCCGGTACACCGTCGCACGGCCGACGCCGAACAGCTCGACCAGCTCGGCGACGGTGTGGTCACCGCCGCGGTGGAGAGCCACCATGTGACGCTCCTGCACGGGGGAGAGCTTGGGCTTCCGCCCAGTGAGCTTGCCCTTCACCTTCGCCGTAGCCATGCCCTCGCGGGTGCGGGCCAGGATCAGGTCGGACTCGAACTCGGCCACCATCCCCAGGACGTTGAACAGCAGCCGGCCGACCGGTCCTGTCGGGTCGTAGACCGACCCGCCGAGGTTCAGCCGTGCGCCTCGCTGCGTGAGCTCCGCCGCGATGTCGGTCGCGTCTCGCAGCGACCGGGCGAGTCGGTCGAGCTTCGTCACGACGAGGGTGTCGCCCTCGCGGCAGGCCGCCAGTGTCTCCCTGAGAGCTGGGCGCTCCCGTGTGGTCCCGGTGAGGCCCCGGTCGCTGTAGACCCGTTCTGCCGGCACTCCGAGCGCCGTGAGAGCGTCCCGCTGCTCGGCGAGGTCTTGGGCGTTGGTCGAGACGCGGGCGTGGCCGATGAGCGTCCATGGGGACATGCATGGAGTCTCACATGAGCTACCGTCACCGGACTCTATTTCAGACCAGTCAGACGGGACTCGCGCGCGCCCGGATCTCCTGGGGAGTGGCGGCGGCCGCTGACCGTCTCGATAACCGATCGGCTCAGGACCGATCAGGCTTGCTGACGGGCCTTATTCGCGTGGACGGTTCAGGGCCCCCGTTCTGCAACAAGCCAGTACCCTCTTCTGGAATGACGGGCTCGCTCTCGTCACCCGACTCACCCTGAGTCGACTCCTCGAAGTCCGGCCTAGTCATCCGCGTCTTCGGAATCGTTCTTCGCGGCAAAGACAGACCCCGTTGCGCTTTCGGTGACTCGGCCGACTATTTGTCCGGTTTCAGCGCCGTGCGAGAGGTATCCAAGGGGAGTCTGGGACGCGTCGGAATCCGCATCGCTGTTGTCGCCGGCGATGCTGTCTTCGTAGTCGGGTCGAGCCATGTCATTGACCAATCACTTCGAGGGCGTAGACGAGGGAGAGCGAGATAGTTCCGGCGCCGAGCATGATGAATCCCACCCACACCCACGTGGCTCGGTTCCGCAGGTCATTTTCGTGGTTCGCCACGACCTGAGCTTTGCTGCGGACAATTTCGGCCTCGACAACCTGGGCCGATTTCGTTGAATCGACGTACAGGTCCACCAGGCGTTGGGCTTGCAGCCCGAGGCGTTTGCCAGGGCGGAGTGCCGCCGCGGCGCAGAAAATTGCCAAGCTCGCCAAGACGAGGGCGCAAACACCAATGACGCCGGCTGATGTCCACAGCTGCGCTGTAGATGCCGCGACGATGACGCCTGCCGTCACGGCAAGAAACGACGCCTTGTTCAGCACCGAGGCTGCCCGGGTACCGGAGTCCACGACGAGGGCGTCAAGCTCCTGATTGAGCAGACGGATTCGCGCAAACCGCGCTCGAGCATGGTCAGTCGTCACGGCTTCATCACCCCCAGTTGGCGTGCTGCTGGGGGAAGGCTCGGGGCTCATGGTTCGACCGTAGCCGCGACCACCGTCGTTGGCAGCGGAAGTTGTGGGCTCAGGGCCATGCACCGCACGAGCCGAGTCTTCGATATGTCCGGTCGCGGAGCTGCTGCGGGCATCCATGAACACTTGATGCCAGGTTTTCGCCATGGCGCGCCGCCTGTCCCGGCGGCCGCCCTCGAGCCAGACCAGGATCACCGCAAGAGCAAGACCGCCAAGGCTCCAGGCAACCCATTGGAAGAGCGAGTTGATGAAGCCTTGAGATGCGTCTGCATCAGCTGGGGTGAGTTGGTCGGCGAAGCCGAGGTAGGCGGCGAGGATTGCGGCCACAACAGCCGTGACGACTGCCGTAAGGCTTGCAAGTCCCGACACGACCGCAGACGCACCGATGCCACGGTTGCCCGCTTCGTGCGTAAGGGCATCGCGGTGCAGGAGGTGGAAGGCTGCGCGCTGAACTTCAGGTGGTTCCTCGAGGAACCGTGCCACTCGAAGGTCGATGTGGCGGAGCGTCTCGTACGTGGTGTGCCGGTGAGCACGATCGACATCGTCGTCTCGGCGAAACATCTCTCGGAATCTGAGTCGGGCGTAGGGCCAATCAATGCGCCTCACGCGCGGGTCATTCTTCCCCGGCGCGGTCGAGAGCATCGAGGATCATGTCGAGCTCCTCGTCGTCCATCGCCCCATAGGTCGTCAGGTCGCTCGGGTCGTATCGGCCGGTCATCATCCGACCGTAGTCCGCGCTAGAGGGAGCCCCATTACAGGCGGGCCCGTGACCGACAGGTGTCGTGTCGAGGTCACGGATCCGTAACGAGAGCTCTACGGACGTACCCCTCAGTGCACCTCCGGCGGTCGCCCTGGCCTGGTTGCACCCTGCGCAGTCTCTTGCGTTGTGCCCCGGCCCGAGGAAAGCAAACAGCCCTCACTTTGTGGGGCGCTTTTTGGGTGCTTTCAGTGCATATTCTCAGCTCTGATCGAGCCGAGGTGGTTCGTCGGTTCGAGGGGTTCGAGATGTTCACAGGGTGGGGGCGCCGCGGCGCTGTCGTTGGTTCGGTCGCGGCTTTCGCGTTGGTCGCGGAATTGTTGGTGGCCGTTCCTGCCGTCGCGGCCGAGCCGGTTCCGGACTACGGCTCGGTGCCGCCGATCTCCTCCGACGCGGTGGACCCGGCTGTGCCGACGGCGCCGCTGGGGGAGTCGGCACCCGCGGTCGGGGGCGAGTTCGCGACGGCTCCTGAGGGTGGGGCGACGAAGCCCGAGCCGACGCAGGACCCTGTGGACGCCGGAGAGTCGTTCGACCCGAAGTTGTCGACCCTGGTCGATCAGACAGAGTTCCAGGACACTTTCGAGAACGAGGACGGCACCAAGACCGCCGTCATCGGCGAGAGCCCCCTCAACGTCGAGGCGGCGGACGGGTCGTGGGACGAGGTCGACGCGACCTTGTACAAGCAGAAGAACGGTGAGTTCGAGCCTGCGGCGCACCCTTTATCGCCGGTGTTCGCGGACTCTGCCGCCGGCGGGGACGTGTTCACGGTCAGTCGCGACGGTCACACCCTCGGGTTCTCCCTGGACGGCGCCGCCGACAGCAAGGCTGTGCACAGTGTCGCTGTGCGCTCGGGCGCCGGCGCGACCACCGTCCGCTACCCCGAGGTGTTTCCGTCGGCGGACCTGACCTACGACGTCACAGACGGCGGGGTCAAGGAGGAGCTGGTCCTGGCCAAGCAGCCGGCGAAGGCGAACTCGTCGTGGTCGTGGACCGTGACAGCTCCCGGGCTCGACGCTGCGGTGGACGAGTTCGGGGCTGTGGACTTCACCGACGCCGCCGGTGCCACGGTCTTCATGATCCCGGCACCGGTGATGTACGACTCGTCCGGGGTCGAGGGCAAGAAGACCGCCGCGGAGGCGATGGTTCCCCTAACGTTGACTGAGACGCGTGACGGTGTGTGGGGTGTCGGGATGACGCCTGCGCGGTCGTGGCTGACCGACACCGAGCGGGTGTACCCGGTGCACATCGACCCGGCTGTGCACGGGTCGTGGATGGAGGACATCCACGCGTTCCGGAGCGACGGGGTGAACCGCACCGACGGGGTCTCCCGGATCGGCAACGCCCGTGACGGTGGCGACACCATCTGGCGAAGCGTGCAGCACTACAACTACGAGCCGCTCTTCGGCAAGCAGGTCATCGACGCCTACATCGACAGCGCTCTTTACAACGCCGGCACCCAGGACGTCCTCACCGGTGCGATCGACTACGCGACCGCGTTCTCGTACAACGGCTACGGCAACCAGCTTTCGAACTGGACCCTCGGTACGACAGGTGTCGCCGACGACGACGGCATCACCCAGCAGATCTCTAACTGGGTCAACGCCAGCTCCCGCGGCAATTACCTGATGCTCGCCGGCGCGGAGATCCGTGGCCGGTACACGTACAAGACCGTGAACACGGCGATGTACATCACCTATAAGGACTTCCCCTCCACCGGTGCCGCCCTGGCGCCGTCGCCGGCGAACGGTGGCCGGTCGTCGCTGACACCGACTCTGAAGATGGATGCCTTCGATCCGGAGCGGACGGGCCTGAATTACGTGTACCGGGTTAGCGAGAACCCGAACCCCGACGTCGCCCCGGTGTGGGTGTCGGGGTGGCAGGTCTCGAACGAGGCGACCGTCCCGGCCGGTGTCCTCCAGCCCGGGAAGACGTACTACTGGAAGGGGCACGTCCGCGACATGTACGACGGGGATCACGGCACGTCGACGATCCGTGGATCCGGTGCGTGGTCGTTCTCGACGAACACCCCCGCCCCGACGCCGGCGCAGTCGACTGCGTCGATTGCGGACGGGACCGTCATCACCGGGCTCACCCCGACCCTGACCACGGGCACCTCGACGGACGCGAACGGCGACCCGATCCAGTACCAGTTCACGATCGCGACCGGTGCCGACGGCGTGACCGGGGCCGTGAACTCCTCCGGCTGGCTCGCGACGCCCTCGTGGACGGTCCCCGAGAACACCCTCCAGGACGGTGGCCGGTACACCTGGTCCGTCCGCACGAGCGACGGCTATGACAAGCCGCAGCCGTCGTGGCGGAACGCCCTTGTGGTGAATCAGCGGATCGGTGAATCCGGGCCCGCGCCGGTCGACACCGCAGGTCCCGTGACGGTGAACCTCGCCAACGGAAACGTCGGCATGCGGTTCTCGTCCCCGACGGTGTCGACTGTCGGCGGCAGCATGGGCATGTCCTTCAGCTACAACAGCCTCAAGCCCAAGGCCGGTGGCTTGACCGGTTCGTACTACGACGTCACCCCCGCAGCGGGCGCGACTCCGACCTTCGACTTCACCGGCAAGAGCCCCGTCCTGGTGCGCACGGACCCGAACGTGTCCTTCGACTGGGCCGCAGGTTCTCCTGGTCCCGCCGTGCCCAACGATTACTTCCTCGCCCGGTGGACCGGCTTCCTCAAGGCGCCCGCGGCCGGGACCTATCAGTTCGGTGTAAGCCGCGACGACGGCGCCAAGGTCACGGTGGCAGGAAAGGACGTCTACACGGGCGGCTGGACCGCAGAGTCGCGAAGCGCCGTCTTGTGGGGCTCGAGCGTCGACCTCGCCGCCGACGCGGTGCCATTCTCCATGGACTACTACGAAGGCGCCGTCACCGCGGGCATCGAACTGTGGGTGAAGGACAGCACGGGCAAGTCGTTCGTGGTCCCGCCGTCGTGGTTCTCCCGCCAGGTCGAGACCCTGCCCGCCGGCTGGTCGGCATCGACCGCGCTGAACGGTGACGCGGGCGACTGGTCCAGCGTCCAGGTCACCGACAGTGCCGTGATCCTCACCGACACCACTGGAACCGCCCACACCTACACGAAGACCTCCGGCACCGGCGCCTCCACCGGCTACACCGCCCCTGAGGGGGAGTACGGCGTCGTCGCGCTGGATGCCACGGGGAAGGTCACCTTCACCGAGGACGACGGCACGGTCACCGTGTTCGGTGCCTCCGGGCGGGTCGAGACCGTCACCGGCGCGGGCGATGCGATCAAGCGCGCCACCCCGATCGCCACCTACAAGGGCGGCACCGGGATGATCGAGTCCCTCTCTGACCCGCTGTCTTACGACACCGCCTCGAAGACCTACAAGCGCCAGGTGACCTTCGCCTACGGTGCCTCCACCGGTGTTTCCTGTGCCGCGCCTCCGGCCGGGTTGGCTGCTGCTCCGTCGGGGATGCTGTGCAAGATCAGCTACTCGGACGGCACCGCCACCGACCTGTTCTACGACGCCAAGGGCAACCTTGCCCGAATCGTTGATCCCGGCACCGAGATCACCGACTTCGGCTACGACGACGGCAAGCTGACCGCCCTGCGGGACAGCCTCGCCAACGACTGGCTTGCTGCACCGAACACCGGCCGTGTCGACGCTCCCGCCGTGAAGACCCAGATCGCCTACGACGCCACAGGCCGCGCCACGAGCGTGACCCTGCCCGCGCCGGACGGTGTCACTGAGAACACCCGACCGCAGAAGACCTACGCCTACGGCCCCGCCACTGGTGCTGGCACCGCGATCGTCGACGTCGCAGGACTCACGGTGCCCGCCGGAGCCCATGCGATGACGGTCACTTACGACGATGCGTGGCGTCAGCTGACCTCGACCAGCCCTTCGGGGCTGACCAGCAGCCAGGTGTGGAACGGCAAGGACATGCAGCTGTCCTCCACCGACCCGCAAGGCCGGATGTCGACGACGATCTACAACGCCCAGGACCGCCCCACCGACACCTACGGACCCGCACCCGCCGCCTGCTTCGGCACCGACCGGAAGCCGCTGGCATCGTGCGCGGTGACACCGGCACACTCCTCGACGACCTACGACAAGGGGTTCGCAGGCCTGAACGCGGTCTGGTACGACAACAACCGATTCGCCGGCGCCCCGAAGGCCTACAGCCTCGGCATCGGTGCCGCCGACGGGACCGTGAACAAGGACTGGGTGATGGACGCCCCCATGTCCGGCATCCCCGCCGACAACTGGTCCCTCCGTCTCACCGGCTTGATCACGTTCCCGATCGTTGGCACCTACACGGTCAACACCCGTGCCGACGACGCCAGCCAGGTGTGGATCAACGACATCCCCTCACCCGCCGACCCCACCCCCGGCGCTGTCCACGACGCACCCGGTGTCACGATCACCACCACGGCCCCGAACCAGCAGGCCCGCATCCGGGCCCACTACCTCGACAACACCGCCAACGCCACCCTCGGCCTGTACTGGACGGGCCCAGGCATTGCCAAGAGCGTCGTCCCCGGCTCCGCCCTTACCCCGGACTACGGCCTCACGACGTCGAGCATGACTGATGACTCGGCCCCGGCCGGCGTCGCGGGAGTGTCGAGCAGCCAGGTGCCGTCGCAGACGACCTCGACTGAGTACGCCAACCCGTGGCTCGGCCAGCCCACCGCCACGATCGAGGACCCGGCAGGGCTCGCGTTGAAGACCACGACGACCTACGAGCCCGTCGGGTCGGGGTACCTGCGACGCCTGACCCGCACCCTCCCTGCCCAAGCGGCAGCGGGGGCGACGACGTCGACCTACTACGGCGACGCCGAGACCACCACTGCTGCCGTATGCGGTGTCCCGGCCGGGACCCCGCAGTACGGGGGGACGAAGACGACCACGACTGGTGCCGGGATCGTCACCACGATGGTCACCGACATCCTTGGCCGGGTCGCCGGCACGAAGCGCACCGGCGATGCCGAATGGTCCTGCACCACTTACGACGGCCGAGGCCGGACGGTCACCGCGACGACGCCGGCATACGGCGGCAGCCCGGCTAGGACGGCGACGTCGAACTACGCTGTCGCCGGCGACCCGCTCACCTCGAGCACCACGGACGGGTCCGTCGCGGGATCCCCGAACGGCAGCACCATCACCACGAAGATCGACCTTCTCGGCCAGACGATGTTGTACACGGACGTGTGGAACACCGTCACCACGACCGCCTACGACCGCACCGGCAAGGTCGCCTCGACGACCATGAAGGCTGCTAAGGGGCTCCCGCACACGCAGGCTTTCGAGTACAACCCCGACGGGCAGATCACGAAGGTCTCCTACGACAACGCCGTCCTGGCGCTCCCGGTCTACGACCGCGGCGAGATGGTGTCAGTCTCCTACCCGGCCGGCGCCGGCAACCTCGGCAACGGGTCGGTGCTGCAGTCCATCCAGAAGAACGTCACCGGCGCCCTCACCGGGCTGACGTGGGCGTTCCCGAACGGACAGCAATCGGTCACGGATCAGGTCGTCCGGTCGCAGTCCGGACGCATCCTGACCAACACCACGACCTCGGGTGCCGTGTCGAACGTGTCCTCCTACCGGTACGACGCCTCCGGCCGCCTGGTTACGGCAGCCATCCCGCGCCACCAGCTGACGTACTCATTCGCAAACGCCACCTGTGGGGCGCCCGCAGCGGGGCGGAACGGGAACCGGACGTCTTCCACTGATGTCCAGGACGGTGGCGCTGCGTCGGTCACGACGTCCTGCTACGACACCTCCGACCGGCTCCTGTCCACCACGGTCACTGCACCCCCAGCCGGGGCGACGCCAACGGCGCAGACCATCCCTTCAGCGAAGATCACCTACGACGCGCATGGAAACACCACCCGGCTTGCCGACCAGGTCATGACCTACGACAGCGTCGACCGGCACATGACCACCGTCCTGGACGACGGCAGCAAGGTCGTCTACCAGCGAGATGTCACCGATCGGATCGTCAAGCGCACCCAGACCACCAAGGCCGGGGCGACGACCTCAACGACGTACTCCTTCGCCGGCAGTGGAGACAGCCCCGACCTCGAGCTCGACGACCAGGGTGCCGTCATCTCGACGGTGATCTCGCTTCCGGGTTCGGTGTTGGTGTCGCTGGGTAGCGGTGCGCGGTCGTGGTCGTACCCGAACATCCACGGCGACATCGTCGTGACGGCCGACCAGGCCGGCGCTCGATCGGCCGACCTGTCCATCTACGACCCCTTTGGTCAGACGATGGACCCGGTCACGGGGGCGCTCGGCACCGTCCCGGCGAACCAGACAGGACCGAGCAATGAGCCCGGCGACGCCGACTACGGCTGGCTAGGCCAGCATCAGAAGTTGAGCGAGCATCTGAGCACGATCTCGACTATCGAGATGGGGGCCCGGCAGTACGTGGCTGCGCTCGGTCGCTTCCTCGAGGTGGACCCGGTCGAGGGAGGCGTAGCGAACGAATACGTCTATCCTGTCGATCCTGTCAACTCTTTCGACCTGACCGGTGAGTTCGCAGTTGCTCTGTTGGCTCCAGCCTTCGCTCTCGGAGGGGCCAACGTCTGGAATCCGGTGGGCTGGGTGGTGCTCGCTGTGCTGGTAGCTGTTCTCATCGGCATGGGCATCTATTACCTGACGAAGAAGCAACGGCAGAAGGCGGATGCTGCCAAGGCTGCCAAGGTCAAGACGTCCAAGACTTTCCCGACGAGGAAGCAGGCTGTGGCCGCTGCGAAGAAAGACGCAGCGCGGAAGAGCGGGTCGGTCCCGGGCGGTGGGTGTGCGGTTTACCGAGGGCCATGCAAGTCAGGAGATCACGTGCACGTCGACGTGAAGGACAAGCGGGGAAACATTCGCCAGACGGGTCACTACAGATGGTGACGACGAACGTAGCCCGCGAGCAGCCCGAGAATGGACAGAGACATGTGGATAACAAAAGATGGAACCTTGTCGACTACGTTGCCCGTGGATGCGATCAAGCACCTGACGCCTGAACTGCGAGAGAACCTCCGTGCGCTTGACGCCGCGGATCTTGAGGTCGTGGCCATCAGGCTCCTCGACGCCGAGGATGTCGTCACAGCATCCTACGAAGCCGTGCTCGACGATCAGGGGTTCGGTCCCGGCGAGGGCGTCCTGCCCTCGGAGTTGCGCCTCCACTCGACTGCGAGAACAGCCGACGAAATGGCAGGCGACATGCTGCGGACCGTCATGAGCACGACCCTCGACTGGCGCTGGGACCTTTTCGCGTGCGCGCAGTTTGCGGTCGATCAGCTGGCGGGGGAGCGCACGGTGATCTCTCGACTTAAGCGTCGCATCCGGGCGCTCCGCAGCAACAGGTAGCGGTCGATCTCGTTTCGGCCGTTGAGGCGTCCTTGGGCCTGACGACCGTTCGGGGCCATGACGCTTAGGGCAGTGCCGCCGGGGCAGGTGCATAGTGTTGGGTATACCCCAGCGCAACGGACGCCCGAGGGTGCGGCGCGCGTGGCGATAGGGCCTGTTTCGCTCGTTCTGCCACAGGTGTGTGTCAGGGTCTAGGAATGGTGCAGCACGAAACGCAGGTCGTGGCGTATGTTCGGGTGAGCTCGGTTGATCAGAACCTCGGCCGGCAGCTCGAGGCCGTCGGTGATGTTGACCGGGTCTTCGAGGAAAAGGTCTCGGGCGGGTCAAGGGCAGATCGGGTCGCGCTCCTTGACTGCATCCGGTACGTGCGTGAAGGCGACGTCGTGAAGGTCGCGTCGATGGACCGGCTCGCGCGGTCGTTGGGGGATCTTCGGGGGATCGTGGACGAGATCACGGGCAAGGGTGCCTCGGTGGTGTTCGTGAAGGAACAGCAGGCCTACAGCCGTGACACCGACGATGCGATTGGCCGGCTAATGCTGAACCTGCTGGGTGCGTTCGCCGAATTCGAGCGGACCCTCATCCGGGAGCGGCAAAGGGAAGGCATCCGCCTCGCGCAGGCGGCCGGCAAGTACAAGGGCCGCGCGCAGAAGCTCACCGCCGACCAGCTCGTCGACGTCCGCCGATTAATTGAGTCCGGGGTCCCGAAAGCTAAGGTTGCGCGAGATCTCGGGATTGACCGGACGACTCTGTACCGGGCGATTGCGCGCAGTGCGGGGGAGGGGCTGGTGGGAGAGTGAAAGGCGCCATACGTCGGTCTCGACCCGTGGAGCGCCCTTCCCCGGCGGATCTGGAAAGAGGTGGCGGACGCGCGAGCGGACACTCACCTGATCGACGCTACTTACTTAGTCACAAGCGACCAAGTGGACAAGGTGGCAGGTATCCAGGCAGGCAACGCACTCGGCAAGCGTCGGTGTGCTGTGTGCTACCGCTTAGCTGCCGCTCGTACAAGGGTCACGATCAGACCGACAATGACTGCGACGACGACGACAGCTATGACTACGTGATAGGGCTGAATGTTGGCGAACATGATCTCCAGAATAGAGCGCGACGCGGGCCCCGGTTCGGGACCCGCGTCGCTGGGTTGGTGCTTACGGGGAGCTGACGCGGGCGTTCAGGCCACCTACGTAGAGCCGAACGGCTGCGCTTGACCCGACCACATCGGCCGTCGAGCTGTAGAGGAATGTCAGCTCGGCCATTGCTTCTGTGGAACCTACTTCGGTAGGTCGAACGATCCGGACCGGCGTTGCCTGTCCGTCGCTGCCGACGACACCGGCTACGGCGAAGTAGTCGGCCGTGTCGACGCGTGTGATGGTGGCGGGGAAGTTCGTGCGGTCCTCGCTCAGGTAGAAGTCGGCGTTGAAGCTTCCTCCGTAGTTGGCTCCGGAGAACTTGACCGTGCAGCCGATGTAGGGGAATCGACCGACACCTGCGCCTTCAGAACAACCGGTGATGCCGGGGCCAACGGCGTTCGTCGACGCTCCTGAATCGACCTTGCTCCCGAGTGACTCTAATGAGGCCGCACCACCGATCGTGGTAGCGACGAATGAGCCATCGGGCCACGTCTGGACGTTGTATGACTCACCGTCCGTGGTTATCTCACGGCTTCCCGTCGGCTCGGATCCAGAAGAGTTGCCCCACTGTTCGCCCGACTTGAACTTGGCGATCAGAGCATCGGCCGTGGTGGGGTCGGTGCCGTATTTGTCGAGCTCGGCACGAACGGCCGCTTCCTGATCGGCGGGGAGAGTCACAGTTGCGGGTTCGGCGGCGATGGCGGTGGTGGAAATACCACCGACGGAGAATGCTGCTGCGCACACGATGACAGCCGCGGCGAGTGATTTGCTTCTGAGCTTCACGAGGTTGCTCCTTCTGCGTTCTGTACCGGCAACGTTGCCGGCAGTCGTTGCTTTAGCGACACTCCATTCACCCTCGGGCCGACCTGTCTGTCTAGGTGTGCGGAAAAAGTCGGAGGTGACATCCAGAGTCGACAAAACGCTTGGCAGGACAGGGCGGCTCATCGCCGTCAGGTGGCGCAAGGCCGGGAGTGGCTGGAAGAA
>Ga0265780_10008337_pt1 | contig 12599 bp, 9 predicted proteins | sample P1T30metagenome_FD_192432 | JGI IMG/M metagenome (GOLD analysis project Ga0265780, IMG submission 192432) | Plant litter microbial communities from East Loma Ridge, Irvine, California - P1 T30 | ecosystem: Environmental > Terrestrial > Plant litter > Unclassified | place: USA: California...
TTGATCATCCGCTGTAGTTAATTCTTGCATTACGGCCCATAAACTTTCCCTTGAATCGATCTTTCCTGGGCTGTAAACGCCGCTAGGCACTAACCCTCCCAGACCAATCGTAGCTACATCGTCCCAGATATCGCTTACCCTCACTGCTTTCATTTCCAGAAGAAGCCGCTCAGCACCAAAGAAATTCCGTGCAAATTCATTTACCGGATTAAAGAGCAATTCCGAAGGCGTACCAATTTGCTGAATTTGACCTCGATCCATCAGGCAAATGCTGTCGCCAAGTTCAAATGCTTCCTCAATATCGTGTGTAACCATGATGATCGTTTTCTGTTTTAGTTCATCCAGACCAATAAACTCCTTCCTTATACTTGATCTTGTGACAGGGTCGAGTGAGCCGAAAGGCTCATCCATCAACAGAATTGGCGGATCTGATGCCAAGGCCCTTGCAAGTCCTACGCGTTGTTGTTGCCCACCACTGAGCTCGGCGGGATAGCGCCGCGCATGTTTGTCCGGATCAAGATGTAACTTCAACATCAACTCCCGTGTTCTAGCCCTAATGCGTTCCTGTTCCCAGCCAAGTAGTTGCGGTACAATACCGATATTCTCGGCCACGGTATAATGTGGAAAAAGGCCATTGTTTTGCAGCACGTAACCAATAGACCTGCGCAGCTGTTCTGCCGGCAACGCCAGGGCATTTTGTTTATCGATAAAGATCTGCCCGGAGGAAGGTTCAACCAGACGATTGATCATTCTCAAGGTTGTTGTCTTACCGGAGCCACTAGTTCCAAGCAGAACTAATGTTTCACCTTTTTTAACTTCGAAGGAGATATCTTGAACAGCAGCAGTCTGCTGGAAGTATTTGCTTAAACCTTTTACAACGATCATTTTAGATTAAGTAAGTTGGACAGCATGCGGGTATACTGCTAAAGATACTAAACAACTTACACTTCACCTCCTTGCAATGAAATCGCTCAGGTAACTACAATCCCCAACTGCAATTTGGTAAAACGGCGTTTTGCTGTATTGTAGTTTTAATTCTTTGAAGTACGCGTTACCATAGTATGCCGCAACGAAGTTCTTATACCCAATATCATTGATATCCCATTGGCTAAAAGCATTGATGTTGGAATTTAAGATGACTTCTTTTTGCTCACATTTTGCCAGCATGAAGGTACATTTTGCTTTGAAGTTTGGATCAGTACTCAAGGCTCTTGCTTTCAAATACCAGCGTTTTGCGGTTTGCGCTTTCTTGAAATCGGCATCATAAACATGTCTCTGCGCACTAGTGTTATCATAGGATGACCAGCTATAGCTAATCAAATACCAGCTATTACCAAAATAGCCGGTCTGATACACCCCGTTCGCCATTTTATAATAGTAAAGGGCAGCATTCTTTTTGTCACTAACCGTTAACTTCTGCAATCGCAGCATTTCTGCAGCGAAAGACTTTTTGGTAAAGGACCCTTTTTCAGAAACATACCGCTTCGGATAATCTTTTATGGTTTCAACGAAGGGATTAGCATATAGTTTAGGGTTTGATGCATCATTGTACCAATTTTCCGGCGTAAAGAACGTGTAAGCTGCTGAAACTTTAGCAAACATCTTAGCCGCTTTTTCATATTGATGGTTTCTCAAATAGGTTGTCCCGTAAAGCTCATAAAAATCATCATCACTAAACCAAACTAACGATTTAGCCAGATAAACCGTCATCTCATTTCCAGCTGCTTTCGTTTTATAGCTCAGCAAGTCTTGCATGCTCTTAGGACTCATATACTGCTGCAGAAAGGCTATGGCCTGATAACTCCCGGGATCACCTTTACTCATCGCCAGTGCAGCCCGGGCTGTGTCCCCTAATTTCAAATACGCAGGTGCCAGAATTTGCTGGTAGAAGTTTCTGGTCGTTCTGCTAAAACGGTTTTCCGCTGCGGCTCCCCAGCTCGCATTTTGACGCGCCGAGTCTACGCTGCTTTCTGCAGACTGCTTTTCATCAAGCCATTTCAGGATCGGCAACAGTGTTTTTTCGTCAAATAAATTCCCATTCTTGATATTTTTTGAGCTTAATAGCAAGGCAATGATTCGGTATTGATCATGTAGCTTCTCTGGCAGTTTTTCTGGGTTTAAAGCAGCAAGTTGTTCCCTTGCAAGTGCATCGTTATTCTCCATCCAGGACAAATATGCAGCGGTTAAGGTACCCAGCTCCGGTTGAGGATATTTGCGCTCTGCCGCCAGTTTCAAAGCAAAAGCTCTGATTTGCTTCAGCTGTTCTAGTTTAGCTGCTTTTACACTGTCCTTGTAATTGGTGTTGTCACTGCCCTCGAAGTAGTAATTGTACGAAACTTTAGCGATATCGCTCGTCTCAATCAATGTTTGCTCCATTTTGTTCACCTCTCTAACCAACAATGCACCGTTCAAAGCGCTTTGTGGTTGATTTTGGTACACCTGGTATAAACTCTCTATATTGAATTCCGGATTTCCAAACCCGTTTATTGCCCAAACATTAGCTTTCTCTTCAGCTGTTGTTGCATATTTTAACGCAGCTGTCACTGGAGCACTATTGTAATAGTAGTTCTTATAGGCCTGCACCCTCCTTTCCGGATTGCTCGCGAAAACTTTAGAAAATAAAAAGGCGGATTGTTCAGGGTTGCCAAGCCTGCGAATCGACCCAGCATATAGCGCCAATGCCCATCCCTTCACGGAACTTTTTGATATGTCAGACTTGATGAATTGCTCGTACACGTCTTTACTTTCCTGGTGCATTCCCGCATAATGAAACATCTTTTCAGCTTGGTAGGCATAGCGCAACTTTAAGAACTTGTCTCGCGTTGATTTCGTTAAATCCAAGGCTTCGCTTGCTAATACAGACATACCCATTCTGTCCCTGGGTTCCGGATTCCATGGATCAAAATCTACATCAGCGTAAAGTTCGCAGCGCTTGGCAAATCTGAAATACTTCAGGGCTTTCTTATGTTTTGATAAGCCTTGAACAAAACTATTCCTTTGTAAACTGTCTGGTAATGCAGCGATGTTCCCATTGTATTTGAGCAGCATGGCATCTGTCGCACTATCCGCCTGATACATGATCTGATAAACGTCTTGTTCTTTAACACGCAAAAATTTCCCCCATTCCCGACTGTTGATCAGCGATTCACTTTCAACATCTTGTTCGCTATTCAAATAGGCCATCTGGTTATAGGCGAAGGGCGTATATTCATCTCCCTGCACGTTATTATGAAAGTACGACACATAATAATCGTACGGATCCAACTCTCCACCGCAGGCAATGTCGACAGCGATCTCGCCGAGAAAAGTAACCAGGAAAACGCTAAAAATAAGCGATAACTTTTTGAAAGTCTTCATCAGTATAATATTTTAATAGGTCAGTATCCAAATGATAGAAAACTAAATTTCGTTCTTCAGATTTCAAATTCTTTGATAAGAACCGGGAGGTTTCCAGCAAATCCTCAATGGAAATTTCTTCCCAGCGGATTACATCACCTCGTTTTAATCCTGCAGCGGGAAGGTCTATCAACAGATCGTATAATATCGAATTTCCCCTTTGTCTGAACAACTTTTTATCTTCAACCTGCATTTTGCTGATGCGCTTTGATATACCTGCATATTCCCGATTCCTAAATACAACAGTCCATTTAAAAATAGGCAGTGCCACATCCAATTTTAAAGGGTAGTTTAGAAGATAATTCTTTAAGTATAGATCCAATTCCTGCTGATCAAGGATGGAGTTCTGCGCTCCGTATTTGCGAAGATTTCCCATGTTATAACACATCAGCATCGCCTTTTCTACTGGCGGAATTCCACTTGACATGATATTTTTCACCTGGTGCATTCTTAGTGTTACGGAAAGTGTTTTGCCCTTCAATAAAGGGTGTGTCTTGAGTTGCTGAAGAAAATCAAAATAATTTTCCCTTGTACGCTTCGTCCAATCACAATCTATCTGAAGTTCAGTAAAGCCCAACTTTCCTGATTGTTTAACCTTAGCCTCCACGAAAGTTGCGATCCGCCCTGCTAGTACCGCCCGCTGTGTAGAATCGAGTTTACTGAAAACCTGATTCACAATAAAAACCACAGGGATGATTCCGACACTTTGTGGCAAGGGCGCTGAAAATAGGATGGGCGAAATTGGGGTAGCCTGCTGAAGATCCGGATTGTAGTCCACATCCATAATGCGCACGTAAAGAGACTGCGATTTAAACCGCTCCAAATACCTGGTTTCCGACTTGTTGTTCTGGTAGTTGGTTTTCCAAAAGTAGAAAGTTGGATGAACGATCGACTTCTGTTTGCAACCAAATAGGAAGCATACTAAAATCAGTAAGGTCGATATATTGCGCATGTTATTTAGCCGCCTAAATTAATGCAAATTCACGAAATGGATAAACAATCCGGTTAAGTTATCTCACATCTATTGCATCAATTGTGCGGCTACTGTTTGTGGCCGGATCATTACCAATATTCCAGGCCAAGCAACTTCTTGCCTAGCAGCGAAAGTTCAGCCACAGGATACTTTAGTTCGCGACGTGCCGGATCTCCGGGAAATGCATAACCTTCAGGAGCCAAGCGGGCGTTCCAGGAATTGATTCGCCATTCACGCATTGCCTCATTATCTTCATCTGCCGGCATCATGGAGATGTATTGTGCAATGCGCACCTGATCAACGCTGTTATTGGCTCTGATGCCGTGTGGGAGCGTACTATTAAATATCAACAAATCACCAGCTTCCAACTTAACTTTGGTGGGCGTAAAGCCCGTGGTATCGGGTTTAAAGCGGTCACGGTCTGCCGGCTGCGTTAGCTTCCAAATGTCGTAAGTTCGGTACAACTCCGGGATACACTGGAAACCACCCATGTTTTCATCCATCTGATCGGCCAAAGCTAAAACACCCTGTACATTCTGTGGCCTAGTTTCCGGATCATAATCCCAGTGGATAAATCCCTTATATGCATGTCCTGGTCGGATAGGGAAGTTGAGGTTAGCCCGGTCTATGGTTACCCAGAGTTTTTCGGTACCCCATATATCCGTAAAAGCATCATGGAGAACTTCATTCTGACGATTGTCCCACAGCAGCTGATTATTATAAACTTCTACCATACCGGTATTATTCAATTCCTTCATTTGCATTTTTGCTGAAGGCACCCTATACCAACTTTCAGGATCGTTCGGATCTTTATCCTCATATTGCCACAAAAACGCAGCTGTCCTTTGCGACTGTTCCCTGGAAATAGCATTTTTGATAATTACATACCCGTTTTCAGTCCAGAACTTCCAATCTTCCTCCGACAAGACCTTCAAAGGCTTACCATTACTTCGATCATTTAACTTGAGTTTGCTGCTAGTCGCGGTAGAAGGGTTACCAGGGATTTCTTTGTGTGCCGTGTTAACTCCGGTTCCAGGCATCATTGTTCCTCTTTCCATAATTTGTTTTTGTTAGTTGACCATACAAAGGTGCTGCAGCGCTAAGCACTTGCTTTTCTCTATAATGGCAAGTTTTTGCTCTACATTGACTATTATTCGAATAATGCTATCTTTAACTGTATAAGAAGAAGCAACAGTGCAGATTCAAAAAGAACAGGTCATCATTGATCCCGGACAATCTTTTAAGCTGTTTTCTCCAAGCTTAAAAGCGTATTTCTATTGGCATTACCATCCAGAAGTTGAGCTCATTTTCATCGAAGGCCTAACTGGCATCCGGCATGTGGGACAGCATGTTTCAAGTTTTATGGACAGTGATCTGGTATTGATCGGACCTAATATTCCACATCTGAATTTTGATTATGGTCTAACCTCCGAATACCGGCAAATTGTAGTTCAGATGAAGGAGAACTTTCCCGGGGATGTGCTTAGTGGAGCTGCTGAACTTACTTCCATTGAACAGCTTTTTAAAAAAGCCCGGTATGGCATCATGTTCAAAGCCAGCATTAAAACGAAAGTTGGGCCAATGCTAAGAGAAATGGAGGCCCTGAACAGTTTCGGTCGGCTACTTAAGCTTCTTGAAATATTCCAGATTTTGGCACTAAGCGACGAGTGTGAACTATTAAACGACCAGGATACAAGTGTCCGTCTTTATCTGAATGATAAGGTTCGAATGGGTACGATCTATGGCTACATTCATAACAATTATCATGAACATGTCGACGTTAATGAAATTGCAGCACGAGTTGGTTTAAGCACCTCTGCTTTCTGCCGTTACTTTAAGCGACAAACAAAGATGACCTTCACAGATTTTGTTAATCAGTACAGGATTAATCAGGCTAGAACGATGTTACTCAAGGATGTCACGGTTACAGAAGCATGTTATGGTGTTGGATTTCAAAGCCTCTCCTATTTCAATAAACTCTTTAACAAATTAGAAGGATCAGGTCCTATGGAATTTAAAAAGAGATTTTCTAAAGATTGATATTGCTTATCGTTGTGATACCCACCACTTGCCAGTTTTAGTGACACCAGGGATAATTTTTTGGCCCATGACCGGAGTCATGATGTTCACCTTCGACTTTTCAGCAAGGTTCGATACAATTTCTATGGATTCCTTCCATGGATGTAGCGCAAGATCGAACGTTGCCAGGTGGATCGGGAACAGCGATTTGGCTCTAACATCAGATACAACCTGTATGACCTGTTCTGGAAAAAGATGGGTATTTGGCCAGCCGTTATTCCAGGCATCAATCTCTACAAAAGCAATATCAAAGGGGCCATATTGCTCACCGATCTGTTTAAAGTGCCCGCTATACCCGGTATCACCGCTCCAAAACAGCTTCGTCTTTTCACCGTTAATCACATAAGATGCCCAAAGTGTTTTATTTCGATCCTTATTGCTTCTGCCCGAATAATGAACACCCGGAGTCGCCGTGATTTTAATACTTTTAAAATCAAAGCTTTGATGCCAGGCAAGTTCAATGATCTGATTTAGCGGCACACCCCAGCCTTTTAGCCTTGCGCCAACACCTAATGGCACAACAAATTTGGTATTCGTAGCTGCAAAATGCTTGATCGTATTTGCTTCCAGGTGATCATAATGATCGTGCGTAATCAGCAGAACATCAATCAATGGAAGGTCCTCACGTCCAAGGGGAGCAGCTGAAAAACGTCCTGTGATTCCAGGGAGTGGACCAGCATTATCAAGAACAGGATCTATTAGGATCCGGTATCCATCAAGCTCCACTAAAGCTGTGGAGTGTCCAAACCAGTACAGCGCAAGATCCATCGGATTTTTCGAGAAATCGGATTTTTCGAGCTCAACCTTGGGCAGCTCATACTTTGGTGCATAGGGCGATTTTGTGAAAAATCTTAGAAAACCCGGGTCACCTCCGGTAGTTTTCTCTTTTGCTGATATGATGCTTTGCGGGCTTACAAATTCATTGATCTTAGAATCATAGTAAGAAAGCCGTCCAAACTTTTGGATGTTTTCCGCATGGGAATATCGCTCCCCAATTTGATCATTAACACGTAGGACCGCTGCTAATATTACAACAAGGAGAATAATGGAAAACCCTCCGGCTAACTTTTTCAGTCTGGAACTCTTCATAGATTGATCTTGTGCTAAATATAAGCCAGCCCGCATTAATAACCACTACCTGAATTTTTTTAGGCTTATCGTACAGCCAAAACACTATACCTCTTCGGCAGTTTACCACTACAGCTTTGGGGCGCGAGGTTCTCAATCACAACATACTCGATCTTAACGATTTCTCACTATAAATGCATGGTTTACAGCTGATAAGAAGAAATATTAAGTGATGGAACTACGTATTCATTGGGGTTTATACTTAGATTTAAGGTACCCTAAACATAGTTTCCCAGGCTTGGTTTTTCTCTTAAAGATAAAGTCATGAAAGAGCAACCCATAAATCAATGTCCAGTGCCAAATGGAATATTACTTATGATCGGTGGTAAAGAAAATAAGGGAGAGGAACCTAGAACGAAAGTGCAAAAGGAAACATCAGAACCGCTGTCGATTTTACGTACATTCATTGAGCTAATAAATAAAGAAAAGCCAAAGATTGCCGTGGTTACGACCGCAAGCAGCCAAGGGCCAACCATGTTTGAGGAGTATAAAAAGGCTTTCTCTCAAATTGGAGAGCAAACCCTTGAACATATTCATCACAACGTTAGGGAAGAGATTTTAAATGATGATTCCGCTAAGCAGATTCAAGAAGTGGATGCGATATTCTTCACCGGTGGGGATCAGCTAAAGCTTACAACTTTGTATGGGGGCACCAACTTTCTATTAAGCTTGAAACAGCGTTATATTAATGACCATCTTGTTATAGGAGGAACAAGTGCCGGAGCCATGGCGATGTCTACTCCCATGATTTTCGCGGGAAATGAGGATGTCCAACAAATTACGGGTGAAATTAAGATTACAACAGGTCTTGAGTTCCTTAAAGATGTTTGTGTCGATACACATTTTGTCGACCGGAGCCGAATGATACGCATGGCTCAAGTCATAGCCTCAAATCCTACCTGTATTGGTGTTGGGCTGGAGGAAGACACTGCCGTCATCATTAAAAATGGTATAGAAGCAGAGGTCTCCGGAAGTGGTGTTTTGGTGTTAGTTGAAGGGGACAAAATTACCAAGAGCAATACCGAAACTGCAGGCAAGGATGGTAAGCATGCAGTATCCATCCGTAACCTTGTGATACACCTATTGGCTAAAGGGAATACTTTCATCATCAAACAAAATAATCCGCCGCATATTTAAGCCTTTAGCTTTGAAGTCATATTTAAGTTTGACCCGCTCTAACTTTTGCTAATTTAGATGCCGATGATATGGAATACCAAAAGGCTCCCGAAGGCTACTTACGTACTCGATACCTATTGGAGGTTTGCTGCAGAACGACAAAACATCTTTTTCAATAGGATTGCTGAAAGCCCCCGATTGACCTGCGATCCTATTCTGCTTAAGCATAAGTTTACAAATGCTTACCGAGCTGCCGACCGTGTTAGTCAATACCTGTTACACGAGATCATCTATAACGGGGATCAAACTCCGAACGAGATTATTTTCCGCATATTATTATTCAAGATTTTCAATAAAATAGAAACCTGGGAACTTCTTCAACATGAACTTGGCAAAGTTACCTGGACCGGCTACTCCTTTGATCTATATTGCAAAGTTTTACAGCAGGCCCTTCAAGCAGGCGTACCGGTTTATTCAGGCGCCTACATGATGGCCTCTGGCAGGAGTTCATTTGGTTATGAAAGGAAACACCAAAACCATTTGAAGCTTATTGAACAAGTGATGCGTTTGCAGGCAGCAGACCGCATTATAGAGGCCAAATCTCTTGAGGATGTTTATGGGCTACTACTAACTTTCCCAACCATTGGCCGCTTTCTGGCTTACCAGTATGCCATCGATATCAATTACAGCGATCTTACAGATTTTAATGAGATGGACTTTGTCATGCCTGGCCCTGGAGCAAAGGATGGGATACGAAAGTGTTTTAGCAGTCTGGGAGATTATACCGAAGCTGACATAATCAGGTATGTCACGGATCGGCAGGAACAAGAATTCGAGCGCCTCGGTCTTCATTTTAAGACGCTGTGGGGAAGACCGCTTCAACTCATCGACTGCCAGAATCTATTTTGCGAGACCGATAAGTATGCACGTATGGCGCATCCCGAAATAAGCGGCATCTCTAGTAGAACGAGAATAAAGCAGCTTTACGCCCAAACAGATCATCCCATTGCATATTTCTTCCCGCCCAAATGGGGTTTAAACGATAGGATCAACGATAAATTCTAATCAGATCAGACTTGTTATTTGACCAGGGTCCATATTAAACTGATCCTGTAGTATTCTGGCGACTTTACCTTCAGGATTGATGCTGTGTACCTTAGCCTGCTTAACTTTCCGGTAAGTGATGGACACTCTTCGCTCACGGTGCTGAACCTTACCAGCTATGTTATCTTTCTTTCTGGGTGGTATGCCATGTTTCCACTTCTTTCGGGCGTCATCCTGCATTACGTACAAAGAACGACGGGGGATTTCTATATCTATCACTTCATCATTCATTCCTTTAATGAAGCGCATAATGCAACTGCTTCCTAGATTAACGCCACAGATTTGATTTTCGTAATAAGCTCTGTCCTTATGCGGCTTAATTCCTTCCCCCGGAACATACTCATTAATGATCACCTGATCTGGTTGCTGGAGTAAGATCTTTTGCTCCACAATGTCCTTGGACAGCTCGTAAATCATTGGAGGCATAGGAACTGGAAAAGATATCAGATCATAAGGTTTCTCTAGCTCATTACGATAGCCATAATATTGCAGCCTTCTTAAATAGTCAACAATCCATATCTGAGCATCAATCTCATTTAACAACTGAACTTCTCTTACTTCATCTATGAAATCGGTATATAAGAATAAACCAGGTAGTGCTGTTTCCATTTAATAATTAAAACTTGATTGAACATGTGATTGCAAGCATTACATATGGAAACAATTGTTTTTCCCTTAAGTTTGAATCCGTTGATCTAAGTGTCAGCTTCTTATTTATCAGCTTCTGCCTCGACAGTTGAAGTACTTACTTTCAATTTCTTCAAACGTTTTCAATTGATGGTAATAGTGGTATGTGAATTGTAATTCAAGCTTTTATGAGAAAAACTTGGCTAAGAGTAACCCTTGCAATATTTATCATCGTACTAATCATTTTTGGGATCAACATGATCAGAAGTTTAAACCGAAACGCCCCAAATCAAACACAAAAAGGAAATCCTTTCCAGTAAGGCTTAGCACAGCCACTAGCTATCGGAAATTAATGAAACACAGCTGATCAAATACGAAAGGTCATAATGATATGTTTCAGCTTTTACTAATTTAGTAGCTTCTATTATGAGGCTTTTAATAACTACATTTCTCATCTTCCTGTGTTTGGGAATTCATGGACAGGTACTACGCAACCGTACCACTACACTTATGGGTAGTCGCTGGCAAATCAGCATTGTGGGCGAGAATGCGCAGTACGCAGAGCAGCATATCGATACGGTCATCAATGAGGTCAGTCGCATAGAGTTCCTGATATCCGACTGGAAGCCCGAATCACAAGTTTCACAGGTGAATAGCAATGCTGGCATCCGTGCCGTGAAAGTAGACCCAGAAGTATTTGATCTTACCCGAAGAGCGTTGCACCTATCTAAGATGACCAATGGAGCATTCGATATCAGCTTCGCAGCTATGGACCGCATTTGGAAATTCGATGGTTCAATGACTGAAATGCCTTCAGCCGAATCCATCAGCAGGTCGGTCGAAAAAGTTGGCTACAAAAATATTGTTCTCGACAGCATCAACTGTACCATATTCCTGAAGCTAAAAGGCATGAAAATAGGATTCGGCGCTTTAGGAGAAGGGTATGCAGCAGATAAAAGTCGCGAATTGATGTTAAGCAAGGGTGTCAAATCTGGAATAGTGAACGGCTCGGGCGACATGAGTACCTGGGGAAAACAGCCGGACGGCGCTGCATGGACCATCGGTATTATCAACCCCTTGCGCAGCAATGCGCTGATTGGCGTTGTTCCGCTTGTGGAAAGCGCTATAGTCACCTCCGGTAGTTATGAAAAATTTGTCACTTTCGATGGCAAGCGATACGCCCACATCATAAATCCGGTAACAGGGTACCCGGCTACCGGCCTAACCAGTGTCACTGTATTTGGTCCAAGTGCAGAGCGAGCTAATGGCTTCAGCACATCAATGATGGTAATGGGTAAAGACGCAGCGCTCCTGTTCATCAAACAATTTCCCGAATACCGCTATATCATCATTACGGATGATGGTGAAATCATTTCATCTCCATCGCTAAAATTTAAGAAGCGACAGCTTAGATCTTAGTAACAGTCCGTCAATATCTGATTATGTGATTGATAAAAGCTGATCCCCTTCCCAGTTTGTGCCTGGCAAATATCTTCTAGTATGTCCATCACATCTTTTAACATGGCCAAAGAACCACAGATCATGATTACCCCTCCCCTTTTCAGCAGATTAGCAATAAGGTCTGCATCTCGTTTGATCAAATCACTAACATACTGTTTGCTTACCTCTCTGGAAAATGCAGGATGAAGATTTAAAAGTTTGTGTTGAGCCTTAGTTTCTTCTAAATATGTCTGGTAGCGCTCATAAGAAGCATGCTCACGGAATCCACAGTACAAATGACAAGGCTTGCATTCTGAGTTCTCACTGATCATGCCCAAAAAGGGTGCTATACCCGTCCCATTCGAAATCATAAGCACTTCTGATGCACGTTTGGGAAAGTGAAAGTGCTTGTTGACAATGATCCTTGCGGCTACCGTTTGACCTGGCTGCAATTGCTGTAAGAACGAAGAACCTATGCCACCCGCATGCAATTTTACGTTTAAACGTATCTCTCTATCAATTACACCAATGGAATACAATCTTTCACGATGGTCATTAAATGGGTAAATTGCCATCAGGTCCCCCGATTTAACACGTAGTCGCTTCTTTATCTTCAGACTTACTGTAAATGATTCACCTGGCAACACTGCTCCGGGTAAATTACTACCTACCTGCAGCGTTTCCATTGGCCCAGCATTGCCTCCGTAGCATTCAGGGGTTATTGTCAGCTGCAGCC